>Ga0164243_10000038_pt1 | contig 355734 bp, 335 predicted proteins | sample OricompcompostOP_FD_108781 | JGI IMG/M metagenome (GOLD analysis project Ga0164243, IMG submission 108781) | Organic Plus compost microbial communities from Emeryville, California, USA - Original compost - Organic plus compost (OP) | ecosystem: Engineered > Solid waste > Mixed feedstock >... | reverse complement strand
GTCGCGCGTGACCTCGCGTCGGCCGAGAACGGCCTGGTCGGAGCGGATCCGCTCGCGCACCCGCTCGACCACCGATTGCTGCTCTGCACTCACAGCGGTCAGCGTGGCATATTTCGCGGAAGCATCTCAAAAGTTATCCACAGATCGAGAAAAATATTCTTTGATCGGGGAAAAGTGGACAGGCGTATAGACATCGGCTCAGATGACACTGTGTCGCGACCACGGGTGACCACCCCATAGAATGGGAAGGCGCGGGCGTGGTGAAATTGGTAGACACGCAGGATTTAGGTTCCTGTGGCTTCGGCTGTGCGGGTTCAAGTCCCGCCGCCCGCACCACCTCTCTTGGGTCGCGGATCGGCACCACGATTAGACGTCACGGCGGGCGACTCCCCTACCTAGCGGTAGACAAAGGGGGGCCGTTCGTCATTCAAGGATGACCTCCCGGGGAGCGCTCCTCGATATCCTCAGCCCCAGAGCGGTGAAGCGAGCTTCGACGCGAGCCATGCCGACCCCGCGGGGATCATCCCCGCTGTGCGGGGAGCAGACTTCTCGATCAGGGGTTTCCGCTGATGATCAGCGCGGAATTGAATCAGTTTAGTCACTGGAGAACCTCCCGCGTATACGCGGCTAATGCCGTTGTTCGAGGTAAGCACCGCCCCCATCTCGGTGCGGCGAGACGCGGATCGAGCGGTCTGTCGACGCCCGGCCCATCGGTCCGCGTCCATCGTGCACACGATGCACCGGAGCGTGAGGTCGACAGGCGCCCTTATAGCGCTTTCCAGAGGCGCAGTCAACGTTCTTCCCGCCGCGTAGCGGGTGCGGTATCTTGACGGCCATGTGGACCGTATTGATCATTCTTCTCGTCGCCTGGGCCATCCTGTCCGTGATCGGATTCGCGATCAAGGGGCTGGTCTGGCTGGCGATCATCGGCATCATCCTCTTCGTGGGGACGATCATCTTCGGCATGATCCGAAACGCCGCACGACGCAAGTAGCCGAGCCCATCTCGCCCATCGATTCGGCGCGTGAACCTTCCGCGTCGCGCCGCGGCGCGCTCAAGCTCACAGCCCGATCGCGCTAAGCTTCACTTGCCATGCTAGAACTCGATCTTTCCGCCGAAATCCAGGCCCTGCGCACCACCTTCGACAACATCGCCGAGGTGGTGAACGTCGATGGTCTCAAGGCCGAGGTCGCCGCCCTCGAAGAGCGCGCCGCCGATCCCGACCTCTGGAACGACCAGGAGAACGCGCAGAAGGTCACGAGCGCTCTCAGCCACCGCAAGGCCTCGATCCGCAAGGTCGAGAGCGCGGGGGAGCGCCTCGACGACCTCGAGGTGATGGTCGAGCTGGCGAACGAGATGGAGGACGAGGACACCGCGAACGAGGCCCGCGCCGAGCTCGCCGCTCTCGAGAAGACCATCCAGGATCTCGAAGTGCAGACCCTTCTCGACGGCGAATACGACGAGCGTTCCGCCGTCGTCACGATCCGCTCGGGCGCGGGCGGCGACGACGCCACCGACTTCGCCGAGATCCTCATGCGCATGTACCTGCGCTGGGCCGAGCGCAATGGCTACCCGACGAAGGTGCTCGACACCTCGTACGCCGAGGGCGCGGGCATCAAGTCGGCGACGTTCGAGGTCGACGCGCCCTACGCCTACGGCGTTCTCTCCGTCGAGGCGGGCACGCACCGCCTCGCGCGCATCAGCCCCTTCGGATCCGCAGACAAGCGCCAGACGAGCTTCGCGGCGGTCGAGGTCATCCCGCTCATGGAGGAGGCGACTGAAGTCGACATCCCCGAAGGTGACATCCGCGTCGACGTGTTCCGTTCCTCGGGCCCGGGCGGTCAGTCGGTCAACACAACCGACTCGGCCGTGCGCCTGACCCACCTTCCGACCGGCATCGTCATCTCGATGCAGAACGAGAAGTCACAGATTCAGAACCGCGCCGCCGCGATGCGCCTGCTGCAGACGCGCCTGCTGCTGTTGCAGAAGGAACAGGAAGCCGCAAAGAAGAAGGAACTCGCCGGTAACATCACGGCGAGCTGGGGCGACCAGATCCGCTCCTACTTCCTCTATGGGCAGCAGCTCGTCAAGGACCTGCGTACGGGCTTCGAGATGAACCAGCCCGACCAGGTGTTCGACGGCGACCTCGACGGCCTCATCAACGCCGGTATCCGCTGGCGCAAGCGCGCGGACCAAGACTGACATGGCCGCACCCGACGATGACGACGCCTTCCGCTGGGACGGCGACGACGACCCGACGCTGAGCGTGGCGTCCGAGACCGTCGCCTCGTCGGCGGCCGTGGCCGCCCCGGATCCGGAACCCGCGCCCATCGCGGACGAGGCGCCGGAGGAACCGGTCGGCATCGGCAACGTCGCGCTCGTCGCCTATGGTGTGCTGGGCGGCGTCTACGCGCTGTGGACCGCGGGCTGGATCATCGGCGCGCTGCGTCTGAAGGATCGCATCGAAGGGCTCTCGGGATCCGTCGCAGACTTCATGTTCCAGGGGAGCATGATTCTCGCGATCCTCGCCCCCGCCGTCTGGTTCCTCGTATCGCTCCTCGGTACGCGCGGAAAGCAGGCCTGGCAGCGCTTCCTGTGGATCGGAATCGGAGTGTTCGTGCTGATCCCGTGGCCCTTCGTGATGGTCGGAGTGGTGGGGCAGTGAACGACACCACGGCCAAGAAACAGGCACCTGCCTGGCTCGTCGGCGCCATCGCCGGCCTCTTCGGGCTGTTCTACGCCTACGCCGTATGGACGGGCGTGCAGTACCTCGTCACGACGCTGCAGGAGCTCTCCGTGCAGAGCAAGCTGACGGGCGTCGACCTCGCCCTCGCGCCGCTTGCCTGGGTGGCCCTCATCGCGGCGATCGCCGTGCCGGTCGCCGCCTTCGCAATCGCGATGGTGATGGGGCGCGGCAAGCCCGTGTGGAAACTCGCGCTCCTGCTTCTCGTCGGCCTCGCCGTGACCAGCGTTTTCTGGCTCGACGTGCAGGCCTTCACGACCACCCAACAGGTCATCCAGCAGTGAGCGTGTTCGGGGCACGCCCCGAGCGCGACTAAGCTGGAGACCAACGGCAGGCGCCGCAGGCACTGCCGTTCCACCGCAGCGCCGTCTCAAAGGATCCACTTTGTCGAAGCCCGTCGTTCTTCTCGCAGAGCAGCTTTCCCCCGCCACGGTCGAGGCCCTCGGTCCCGATTTCGATGTCCGTTCGGTCGACGGTACCGACCGTCCCGCGCTCTTCGAGGCGCTGGCCGAGGCGAGCGCGGTGCTGATCCGTTCCGCCACGAAGATGGACGAAGAGGCGATCTCGCACGCGCCGAACCTCAAGGTCATCGCGCGCGCCGGTGTCGGCCTCGACAACGTCGACATCAAGGCCGCGACCCAGGCCGGCGTCATGGTCGTCAACGCCCCGACGTCGAACATCATCTCGGCCGCCGAGCTCACGTGCGGCCACATCATCAGCCTCGCGCGCCACATCCCGGCCGCCAACGCGTCGCTCTCGGGCGGCGCCTGGAAGCGCAGCTCGTTCACCGGTACCGAGCTCTTCGAGAAGACCCTCGGCGTGATCGGCCTCGGCCGCATCGGCGCGCTCGTGGCGGCCCGCATGCAGGCCTTCGGAATGCGCATCGTCGCCTTCGACCCCTACATCACCGCGGCGCGCGCCCAGCAGCTCGGCGCCGAGCTCGTCACCCTCGACGAGCTCGTCGAGCAGGCCGACTTCCTCACGATCCACATGCCGAAGACGCCCGAGACCACGGGCATGATCGGCGAGGCTCAGCTGAAGAAGATGAAGAAGACCGCCTACGTCGTCAACGTTGCCCGCGGTGGCCTCATCGACGAGCAGGCCCTCGCGGCCGCCCTCGAGGCGGGCGAGATCGCCGGCGCCGGCATCGACGTCTTCACGCAGGAGCCGCCGGCTAACGACGACATCACGCGTCAGCCGAACGCCGTCGTCACCCCGCACCTCGGCGCGTCGACGGAAGAGGCACAGGAGAAGGCGGGCATCTCGGTCGCCAAGTCGGTCAAGCTCGCGCTCGAGGGCGACCTCGTGCCCGACGCCGTCAACGTCGCGGGCGGCGCGATCGACCCGTTCGTGCGCCCCGGTATCTCGCTCGTCGAGAAGCTCGGCCAGGTCTTCAGTGGCGTCGCGCGCAGCGCGCTCACGAGCCTCGAGATCGACGTGCGCGGCGAGCTCGCCGACTACGACGTCTCGGTCTACAAGCTGGCCGCCCTCAAGGGCATCCTGGGCAGCGTCGTTAGCGAGAAGGTGTCCTACGTCAACGCCCCCGTCATCGCCGAGCAGCGCGGCATCGAGACCCGCCTGAACGTCGAGAAGGACAGCCCCGAGTTCCGCAACCTCACGACGCTGACGGGCACACTCGCCGACGGCACCGTGCTGAGCATCGCGGGCACGCTCGCGGGCACGCGCATGGTTCCGAAGATCGTGGGCATCAACGGCCACGAGCTCGACGCCCCGCTCGCCGAGCACCACCTCGTCATCGTCTACAAGGACCGCCCGGGCGTCGTCGCGGTCTACGCCGACAAGTTCGGCGCTGGCGACATCAACATCGACGGTCTGCAGGTTGCCCGCGGCGCTGGCGACGAGGCGCTGTCGCTCATCACGGTCGACAAGCGCGTGCCGGACGACGTGGTCGCGTCGATCGGCGAGGCGATCGATGCCCGCATCATCCGCCAGATCGAAATCGTCGAAGACTAACCCCATTCGATAACTTCGGTGCGTCCCTGTCGATCGGCAGGGACGCACCTTTGTGTGAGAGGCATTTCATGACCGATACCGACGCCATCGCGACCGACGGCCCGCGCGCGGGCTGGCGGGGCTGGGCCGCCCTCGTGGTGCTCATGCTGCCGGTGCTTCTCGTGTCGATCGACAACACGATCCTGAACTTCGCGTTGCCCGAGATCGCCCGCTACCTCGAGCCGACGAGCGCCGAGCAGCTCTGGATCATTGATGCCTACTCGCTCGTCCTCGCGGGCCTGCTCGTGACGGCCGGATCCCTCGGCGACCGCGTCGGCCGCCGGAAGATCCTGCTCTTCGGCTCGGTCGGGTTCACCCTGGTGTCGGTCGGGGCGGCCTTCTCGCCGACCGCGGAGTGGCTGATCGCCGCCCGCGCCGGCATGGGCGTCTTCGGCGCGAGCCTCATGCCCTCGACGATGTCGCTCCTGCGCTCGACGTTCCGCAACCGCAACCAGCGCCGCTTCGCCATCGCGGCGTGGGCGGGTGCGTTCTCGGCGGGCGGCGCTCTCGGGCCCGTGGTCGGCGGTTTCCTGATCGAACACCTGCCGTGGCAGAGCGTGTTCCTCCTCGCGGTGCCGGTGCTCTTGCTGATGCTCATCGGCGTGCCGATCTTCGTGGCCGAGAGCCGCGACCCGAACCCCGGCCCGATCGACGGGTGGGGCATCCTGCTCTCGATGCTGACGCTCGCGCCCCTTGCCTGGGGCATCAAGGAGCTCGCGGTCGCGGGGTGGCCCGGCCTCGTCGCGATCGCGTTCGGCGCGCTCTTCGGGTGGCTGTTCGTGCGCCGTCAGCTACGGATCCCGCACCCCATGCTTGACATGTCGCTGTTCCGGCGCGCGAAGTTCTCGGGCTCGCTCATCGTCAACCTCTGCTGCATCATGTCGTACATCGGCTTCCTCTACTTCGTCTCGCAGCACCTGCAGATGATCGTGGGCCTCTCGCCCATGACGGCGGGTCTCGCCCTCATCCCGGGCGCCGTGATGTCGATCCTCGCGGGCTTCATCGTGACGCCGTTCGCGGCACGGTTCTCCGCGGCCGTCGTCGTGCCGATCTGCCTCGCGATCGGCGCGGTGGGCCTCGTGCTCGTGGCGTTCGCGGGCGCGAACGACGTGTGGATGCTCGTCCTCGCCTTCGTCATCATGGGCGCCGGCACCTCCGCGGCCCAGACGGTGTCGGGCGAGCTGATCATCTCGTCGGCCCCCGCCGACAAGGCGGGCGCCGCGAGCGCGATCAGCGAGACGGCGTACGAGTTCGGTGCCGTGCTCGGCACGTCGATCCTCGGCGGGATCCTGACCGCCTGGTACCGCGCGACTCTCGCGATCCCGGGAAGCGTCCCCGACTCGCTCGCGCGGCACGCGCAGGAGACGCTCGCCGGCGCGATGAACGCGGCCGACGAGCTCGGCGGATCCGCCGGGCAGGCGCTGCGCGACGCGGCCGCGGCAGCGTTCGACGGGGGAGTCGTCGCGACCTCGCTCATCGGCACGGGCCTGCTGGTGCTCGCGGTGGTCGTCGCGGCGAGTACGCTGGGATCCAGCCGAAAGCGTCGAAACCAAGGAGTCTGAATGTCGCGCGTCGTGAAGCTTGCCGTGATTGCCGGTGATGGCATTGGTCCGGAGGTGATCGCGGAGGCCGAGAAGGTCCTCGACGCCGTCACCGCCGACTCGGACGTCACGTTCGAGAAGACCCCCTTCTCGCTCGGCGCCGACCGCTTCCTCGCGACCGGTGACGTGCTCACCGACGACGATCTCGCGGCCATCGCCTCGCACGACGCGATCCTGCTCGGCGCCGTCGGCGGCACGCCCAACGACCCCCGTCTCGCGAACGCCAACATCGAGCGCGGCCTGCTGCTGAAGCTGCGCTTCTCGCTCGACCACTACGTCAACCTGCGCCCGTCGAAGCTCTACCCGACGGTCCCGGGTCCGCTGAAGAGCCCGGGCGAGGTCGACTTCATTGTCGTGCGCGAGGGCACCGAGGGTTCGTACGTCGGCAACGGCGGCGTGCTGCGCCAGGGCACCGAGCACGAGATCGCGAACGAGCTCGGTGTCAACACGGCCCACGGGGTGCGCCGCGTCGTCGAGTACGCGTTCGAGCTCGCCGAGTCGCGACGGAAGAAGCTGACGCTCGTGCACAAGACGAACGTCTTGGTCAACGCGGGCAAGCTCTGGAAGCGCATCTTCGACGAGACGAGCGAGAAGCACCCGGACGTCGCCGTAGACTATATGCATATCGACGCGGCGACCATTCACATGGTGGACAACCCCAGCCGCTTCGACGTCATCGTCACCGACAACCTCTTCGGAGACATTCTGACCGACCTCGCCGGTGCGATCACCGGCGGAATCGGGCTCGCCGCCTCGGGAAACCTCAACCCCTCGGGCGAGTTCCCCTCGATGTTCGAGCCCGTGCACGGTTCGGCTCCCGACATCGCAGGGCAGCAGAAGGCCGACCCGACGGCCGCCATCGGATCCATCGCCCTCCTGCTCAGCCACCTCGGTCTCGAGGCCGAGTCGCAGCGGGTGACGCGCGCGATCGAGCAGGACATCGCGGAGCGAACCGATGAGCCCCGGACGACGGCACAGATCGGCGACGCCATTGCGGCTCGCCTGACGGCCTGACGACAGATTTCGCGCAGAGACACCGCGCAGACAGGAAACACACGCATGACCACTCCTGAGACCGAATCGCTCCAGTTCCTCGTTCGCAAGAACCTGGCGGCGAAGAGCCCCGCCGAGCGCGAGCAGCTGCTCCAGAACCCCGGCTTCGGATCCGTCTTCACCGACCACATGGTCGACCTGTGCTGGTCGGAGAAGGGCGGCTGGCACCGCCCGCGTGTCGAGCCCTACGGCCCGATCTCGCTCGACCCCGCCGCCGCCGTGCTGCACTACGCGCAGGAGATCTTCGAGGGCATGAAGGCGTACCGTCACGCCGACGGCTCGATCCACACGTTCCGTCCCGAGCAGAACGCGCGCCGCTTCAACCGCAGCGCCCGCCGCCTGTCGATGCCGGAGATCCCCGAGGAGTACTTCCTGCAGGCGATCCGCGAGCTCGTCTCGGTGGACGCCGAGTGGGTTCCGTCCGGCGACGACCAGACCCTCTACCTTCGCCCGTTCATGTTCGCGAAGGAGGCGTTCCTCGGCGTGCGGCCCGCGAAGAAGTACGGCTTCTACGTGATCGCGAGCCCCGCGGGCGCCTACTTCACGGGCGGCGTCAAGCCCGTCTCGATCTGGCTGAGCGAGACCTACGCCCGCGCGGCCGAGGGCGGCACGGGCTCGGCGAAGACCGGCGGCAACTACGCCGCGAGCCTGCTCCCGCAGTCCGAGGCCTACGATAAGGGCTGCGATCAGGTGGTCTTCCTCGACGCGCACGGCAACGTCGAAGAGCTCGGCGGCATGAACATCGTCTTCGTCAAGAAGGACGGCACGCTCGTCACGCCTGCCTCCGAGAGCATCCTCGACGGCGTCACCCGCAACTCCCTGCTGCAGCTCGCGGAGGACCGCGGGCACACGGTGGAACGCCGCCCCGTCACGCTCGCCGAGTGGCGCGACGGCGTCGCCTCCGGCGAGATCGTCGAGGTCTTCGCGTGCGGTACTGCCGCCGTCGTGACCCCGATCGGCCGCCTCAAGGCGGCGGGCTTCGATGACGAGCAGCCGATCGGCGAGCTCGCGCTCTCGCTTCGCGAAGAGCTCACCGACATCCAGTACGGTCGGCGTGAGGACACACACGGCTGGCTCTACCGCCTGGCCTGAGCACGGCGCCGGGCATCGTTCCGGCGGCGTGCTCGCCGGTCGACGCACGTCGGTGCGTCTTCCCTCCTCCGCCTTGCCGGCATGGCGCCCGGACACAGCGATCGCCCGCACCGTCTCTCACGGTGCGGGCGATCCGTGCGTTACGCCCAGGGGATCTCGGGGCTGCGGAAGAAGCGGATCCCCTCGGCGTCCCAGAGCGCGCCGAGGCCTGCGAGCCGGTCGCGGAAGCGCTCCCAGGAGCGCTCAGGGGATCCGAGCGGGCGCGACCATGCCGCCTCTGCCGCGGAGGCGATCCGGGGGAAGACCATGTGTTCGAGCGTCGCCTCGTCGGCGATCGTCTCCGTCCACACGGCCGCCTCGACTCCGAGGATCCGCTCCTCCGGAACCGCGATCACGTCCGACGGATCCCACGAGTAGGAGCGTTCGACGCTCGTCGGGCCGTTCGCCCAGGTGAGCCCCGCGGCCGTCTCCTCGTCGTACTTCATGTCGAGGTAGACGGCATCGGCGGGGGAGAGGATGAAGCTCCCGCCGCGGGACGCGGCGCGGTCGACGAGTTCGGCGTGCTCGTCGGTCGGCGAGAGGAAGCCCCAATACTGGAACACGGCCTCTCGAGGCAGGTCCGCGGCGCCCGCCTCATGCCAGGCGATCGGCAGGCGGCCCGTCGCCGCGACGGCCCGCACGGCCATGTCGACGATCGACCGGTAGTCCTCGTTCGACGTGCCCAGCGCCTCGTCGCCGCCGAGGTGCAGGTACGGCCCGGGGAAGAGCGATGCGACCTCCGCGAAGACCTCGTGGAGGAACTCCTCAAGGCGCGGGGCGTGTGCGTCGAACGACGAGAAGCCGACCGCGAGGCCGGTATAGGGCGCCCCGGCGCGGGGGAGCCCGCCGCCGAAGCGCTCGACGACCTCCACGACGCTCGGCGCGAGTACCGGATCCGCGACCAGCTCAGGGTGGCTGAGCCCGACGGCATGCGTGTGTCCCGGCAGGTCGATCTCGGGCACGACGACCATGTGGTGACGGGCGGCGTGCGTGACGATCCGGCGCACGTCGTCAACGGAGTAGAAGCCGCCGGCGTCACCGCCGATGCTCGTCGCGGATCCATGGCGGGCGAGCTCGGGGTGCGTCTCGAGAGCGAGGCGCCAGGCCTGGTCGTCCGTGAGGTGCAGGTGCAGCGCGTTGAACTTGAGGTCTGCGGCCCGCTCGATGAGGCGTTCGACGACCTCCACGCTCTGAAAGTGGCGCGCGACGTCGAGCATGATGCCTCGATGGGCGAAGCGAGGGGTGTCACGGATGTCGACGAAGGGGAGGAAATAGCCTTCGGCGTCGCGGGAGACGAGCTGGCGCAGCGTGCGCTCGCCGTAGAACGCGCCGGCGGGGGTGGCGGCGTCGATACGGATGCCGTCGGCGTCGATGCGCAGTCGGTAGCCCTCCTGCGGCGAGTCGCCCCGGGCATGCCGTGCGCGTGCCAACACGGCGCGCGGTTCTGAGACATCGAGGCGCAGCGCACCCTGACGGAGGCCGACCTCGGCGGGCCAGGGCACGAGAGAGGGGATCATGCCCGGCAAGCTAGCACGGCGACGGACCTCCCCGCCAGAGGCCGATAACGATTAGTAAGTTTTCCTCACAAATTTCGACGGACCTCTTGCGGAATCCGAATTTGCAAGGTTCACTTACAAACATGCCGAAGATGGTCTTCCCCACCTCAGCGGCCCCCGCCGCGGCGCGAGGGGGCCTCGAAAGAGTCCTGCCCGACCAGGTACGTCGCCAGAATCGCGCCCTCGTGCTCACGACCCTGTTCCACGAGGGCGCCATGAGCCGTGCCGATCTCGCGCGCCGCACGGGCCTCACGCGGGTGACGATGTCGGCGCTCGTGGGGGACCTCGTCGCCGAGCGCATCGTCGTCGAGCAGGGCGCCCGCGAGGCGAGCGGTCCGGGCAAGCCGGGGGTTGTGGTCGACATCGACCGCACGGGGCAGCAGGTGATCGGCATCGATCTCTCCGGCGCTCACGAGCTGCGCGGAGCGGTCATCGACCTCACGGGCGCCGTCATCGAGCGCGTCTCGGTCGCGCGCCCGACGGACAACGACGGCGACGCGATCCGCGAACACGCCGAGCGGATGGTCGACGAGCTGCTCGCTCGCGCGGGCGGTCGGATCCTCGGCGTCGGCGTCGGCAGCCCCGGCATCGTGTCGGGCGACGGGATCGTCATCGCCTCACCGAACCTGGGCTGGGCGGACCTTCCGCTGCGGGCCATTCTCGCCGAGCGCACGGGCACGGCCGTCCACGTGTCGAACGACGCCGATGTCGCGGCCCTGGCGGAGCGTACTCTCGGCGGGGCGGGCGAGGACTTCATGCTCATCAAGATCGACCGCGGTGTCGGCGGCGGCGTCATGGTGCGCGGTGAGCTGGCACGTGGCGGGCGCTTCGCGGCCGGCGAGGTCGGCCACGTCACCGTCGGCACCGACGGCGGCCGCACCTGCGTGTGCGGCCGCACCGGGTGCCTCGAGACCTGGCTCTCGGTGCGCTTTCTCGAATCGCGCATCGCCGGCGGCGAGGACCGCGAGCAGGTGCTCCGCGAGGCCGGTGAACGGCTGAGCATCGCGATCGCGCCCGTCGTCGGGGCCCTCGATCTCCCCGAGATCGTGCTCTCAGGGCCCGACGAATACATCGGCGGCCTGCTGCGCGACGCCGCCGAGACCACGCTCCGCCACCGCACCTACCTGCACGACGACGCGCGTGTGCGCACCTCCGAACTCGGCGGCGACGCCGTGCTCCTCGGCGCAATGGCACTGGTTCTGCGGGGCGAGCTGGGCATCGCGTAGACCGCAACACATCCCCCAAGAGAAGACAAGGAAGTCCCACTATGAACAGCACGAAATCCAAGGCGCTCTCCGCCGCCGCCCTCCTCGGAATCGCGGGGCTCGCGCTCGCCGGATGCTCGAACGACGGCGGCTCGAAGGGCGGTTCCGGCGGCGAACCGGCCGAGACCGGCACCCTCACGGTCTGGCTCGTCGGCACGGACACCCCGCAAGAGGCGCGCGATCTGCTCAAGAGCACCTTCGAATCGGCGCACGACGGATGGACTCTCGAGCTCGAGGAGAAGACCTGGGCGGACGTGTCGGAGAACTACGTCGCCGCGCTGCAGTCCAACGACGCGCCCGACGTGGTCGAGGTCGGCAACACCCAGGCCATCGGCTTCATCGACCAGGGCCTCTTCGCCGACATCGGCGATATTCGCGGCGACCTCGGCGACCTCAACCCGGGCCTGGAAGCCGCCGGCACCTACGACGACACCTTCTACGCCGCCCCCTACTATGCGGGCGGGCGCGTCGTGTTCTACTCGTCCGACACCGTCGACGCCGAGGACCTGCCCACGACCCTCGAGGAGTACGTCGAGCAGGGCATCGGCTACCGCACCGACGGCATGAGCGGCATCTACGCGCCGGGTCGTGACTGGTACAACATGCTCCCGTACATCTGGTCGTACGGCGGCGAGATCGCCGTCGACGACGGCGGCACGTGGGACGCGCAGTTCTCGAGCCCCGAATCGCAGCAGGGACTGAAGCTCCTCCAGAAGGTCTACGAGGAGGCCACGAACGCCCCCACCGACGGCGATGAGGCCGACGCCAACGTGCCGTTCTGCGCCGGCGAAGTCGCGTTCCTCTCGGCGCCCGCGTGGATGGCCGGATCGATCACGGCTCCCGCCGACGCTGAGAACCCGGGCTGCGCCGACACCTTCGGCAAGAACCTGCACGCCTTCCCGCTGCCCGGCGCGACCGCGGGCGAGCCCGCGCCGATCTTCGCCGGCGGATCCAACATCGCGGTCGCCCAGCTGAGCGACGCGCCGGAGATGGCGAAGGAGGCCGTGAAGATCATGGTCTCGAAGGACTACCAGGACCTCATGGCGGGCGCGGGCCTGACGCCGGCGCTGCTCGAGTCGAACGCCGCATTGCCCGACAACGACGTCGCCCAGTCGCAGGCCGAGGCGCTCGCCGTCTCGAAGAGCGTGCCGACGACGCCGAAGTGGCAGGAGGTCGAAGCGAGCCTCATCATCCAGGACTCCCTCGTGCGCATCGCGCAGGGCGAGGACACGGCGAAGGTCGCCGAGGCGCTCGACGCGCGCATCGAGGAGATCCTGAACGGTTGACGCCCCGGGGCGGATCCTCCACCCGGTGGATCCGCCCCCTTTCTGCGAAAGGGTGACCCGCGATGGCAATCCCGTCCCTGTCCACTCAGCGGCTTCGACGCCGCGGACGCTCTCAGGCGATCAGCGCCTGGGCGCTTCTCATCCCCTCGATCGCGCTCATCGCGCTCATGGTCGGCTATCCCGGCGTGACGATGATCTGGCAGTCGTTCACCGACTATCAGGTGCGCAACAAGATCCAGGGAACCCCCGCGAACTTCGTCGGGCTCGACAACTTCACCAAGGTCATCACGAGCAGCGACTTCCCGGCGGTTCTCGGCCGCACCCTCGGGATCATGCTGCTCACGACGACGCTCATCATGGTCGGCGGCGTGCTCGTCGCGGTCCTCATGACGAAGCTCGGGCGCGGCATGCGGCTGCTCGTATCGGTCGGCCTGCTGCTCGCCTGGGCGATCCCGCCGCTGACCGCGACGGTCGTCTGGGGCTTCATCTTCGACACCGAGTACGGACTCGTGAACTGGGTCATGAACGCCGTCACACGCTCGAACGACTGGTACAACCACCCCTGGCTTCTCAATCCCTGGACGTTCGTGCTCGTGCTGACGATCATCGTCGTGTGGGGCGCGATTCCCTTCGTTGCCTTCACGTCGTACGCCGGCCTCGGGCAGGTGCCCCGCGAGACCATCGAGGCCGCCGAGATCGACGGCGCCGGCGGCTGGCAGCGGTTCTGGAACATCGTCTTCCCCGCGATCAGGCCCGTCCTCGGTGGCGTGCTGATCCTGCAGATCATCTGGAACATGAAGCTGTTCACCCAGGTATACGCGCTGCAGAGCCGAGGCGGCATCGCCGCCGACACCAACGTGCTTCCCGTGTACCTGTTCCGTCAGGGCATCGGCAAGTTCGGCGAGACCAGCGCCATCGGCATGCTCATCGTCGTCATCATGCTCGCCATCAGTTGGTACAACATCCGCCTGCTCCTGAAAGAAGACGAGCAATGACCGACCTCGCCACCCGCGCCGCCGTGATCCCGCAGCGACGCTCGATGGGCGCGCCGGCCTCACCCGTCCGACGCCGCTCGCACCGCGTGCTGTTCAACGTCCTCGGGCTCATCGTGTTCGTCTGCTCGGTGTTCCCGGTCTACTGGATGGTGAACCTCTCCTTCACCCCCGGCAACCAGATCATCAGCCGCGACCCGTCGCTCATCCCGCGCGAGCCCACGATCAGGAACTTCATCACGGCCTGGACCCGGCCCGCGGCTCCGGGGCAGACCGACTTCCCGAACGCCCTCAAGACGAGCCTCCTCATCGTGATCGTCGTCGTCGCGTGCGCGCTCTTCGTCGCCTTCCTGGCCTCGATCGCGCTCGCACGGTTCCGCTTCCGCGGGCGACACGCGTTCGTCGTCGGCATCCTCGTGGTGCAGATGATCCCGGGCGAGGCCATGATGTTCACCGTCTACAACCTCGTCGACGATATGCGCCTCATCAACACCCTGCTCGGCCTCGCGCTCGTGCACGTCGCATCGGTCGTGCCGTTCACGATCTGGGCGTTGCGCGGATTCGTCGCGGGTGTGCCGATCGAACTCGAAGAGTCGGCGCAGATCGACGGGTGCTCGAAACCCCAGGCGTTCTGGAAGGTCACCTTCCCGCTCCTCGCCCCCGGGCTCGTGTCGACCGGCATCTTCGCGTTCATGCAGTCGTGGAACGAGTTCACGATGGCGCTGCTGCTCATGAAGGGCCAGAACCTGACCCTTCCGACATGGCTCAACTCGTTCCAATCGGCGACCGAGGCGACCAACTATGGCGCCGTCATGGCCGGTTCGACCCTCATCTGCATCCCCGTCGTCATCTTCTTCCTCTTCGTGCAGGGCCGCATGACGGGCGGCCTCGTCGCCGGGGCGGTGAAGGGATGATCGGGTCTGCGCGTCTCGGTATCGACGTCGGCGGCACGAGCATCGAGGCGGTCGCCCTCGCTGCTGACGGATCCGTTCGTGCGCACGCGCGGCTCCCCACCGAGCGCGGGGAGGACGGCATCGTGCGCTCGGTTCTCGCGGCGGTGAGCGCCCTCGAGGTTCCCGCGACGACGATCGGCATCGGCATCCCCGGGCGGATCGACGCGGGGCGCGTACACGACGCGGTGAACCTCGATGTGCGCGAACTGGATCTCGTCGGCGAGATCTCCCGCCGGGCGGGGGCGCCCGTCGTGGTCGACAATGACGTGCGCGCGGCCGCCCTCGGCGCCGCCTCCCGCGCGGGTGCGACGAGCCTCGCCTACCTCAACCTCGGCACGGGCGTCGCGGCGGGCATCGTCGTGGATGGCCGCGTCATCGACGGATCCTCCGGCGTCGCGGGCGAGATCGGGCATCTCTCGATCGATCCGCGCGGGCCGCGGTGCGCGTGCGGGCAGCTCGGCTGCATCGAGGCCTTCGCGGGCGGCGGATCCATTGCCCGCCGCGCCCGGGAGCCGGTAGAGAAGGTCGCGGAGCGCGCCGACGCGGGCGACGAGACCGCGGGCGCGATCCTCGCGGATCTCGCGCGCGGGGCGGCGGCGGGCGTACGCGCCCTGGCGCTCGCCGTGGATCCCGAGATCATCATGATCGGCGGCGGCATCGCCCGTCGCGGCGAGAGGCTCCGCGACGAGATCGCGGGCGCGCTCGCCCGGACGGCCGACGGGTCCGTCTTCCTCACCTCGCTGCGCCTCGAGGAACGCATCGAGATCGTGTCGCCCGACGACGCGGTCGGGGCGGTCGGGGCGGCCCTTATGGGGGATAGGCTGGCTTCGTGAAGATCGCTCGGTTCAGCCACAACGACGCCATCAAGTACGGAATCGTCGACGGAGCGGAGCTCGTCGTTCTCTCCGGCGACCCCATGTTCGCCGGGTATGACACGACGGGAGAGCGCGTGTCGATCGGCGACGTCGCTCTGCTCGCTCCCGTGATCCCCCGCTCGAAGGTCGTGTGCGTCGGCCGCAACTACCGCGACCACGCCGCCGAGCTGAACAACGACATTCCGACGGAACCGCTGCTGTTCTTCAAGCCCAACACCGCGGTCGTCGGCCCCGGCGATGCGATCGTGCGCCCGCCCCAGACCAACGACACCCAGTGGGAGGGCGAACTCGCGGTCGTCATCGGCAAGATCGCGAAGAACGTGAAGGCGGAGGACGCGAACGACGTCATCTTCGGCTACACGATCGCGAACGATGTCACCGCGCGCGATCTGCAGGGCCCCGACCGCCAGTGGGCACGCGCCAAGGGGATGGACACCTTCTGCCCGCTCGGTCCCGCCATCGAGACGGAGTTCGACGTCTCGAAGGGCGAGATCATCACCCGCCACAACGACGCCGAGGTCCAGCGCGGTTCGTTCACCGACATGATCTTCGACATTCCGACGATCATCGAGTACGTCACTGCGGCGTTCACGCTGCTCCCGGGCGACGTGATCCTGACCGGCACTCCCGCGGGCGTGGGCGCGTTCGTGGGCGGCGACTCGGTCGAGGTCGAGGTGCCGGGCATCGGTATCCTGCGCAACATCGCGCGCGACGCCGCATAAGCGGGTCCTTTCGGGGCGTCCTCTCTGATCGGGAGGGCGCCCTCGGCGTAGAATCTGCGGTGATGTCTTCTGCACCTGATCCCCGCACCACAACGGCCACCGGCAGCGACGTTCGCGTTCGCTTCAGCCCGTCGCCGACCGGAACGCCGCACGTCGGCCTGATCCGCACCGCCCTGTTCAACTGGGGCTTCGCGCGCCACCACGGTGGCAAGCTCATCTTCCGCATCGAAGACACCGATGCGAACCGCGACAGCCAGGAGAGCTACGACCAGCTGATCGACGCGCTCACGTGGCTCGGCATCGACTGGGACGAGGGAGTCGAGGTCGGCGGTCCGCACGAGCCCTACCGCCAGTCGCAGCGTCACGACATCTACCGCGATGTGCTCGCGAAGCTCATCGAGAAGGGCCTCGTCTACGAGAGCTTCTCGACGGCGGAAGAGATCGATGCCCGCAACGAGGCCAACGGCCGTGCGAAGCAGCAGGGCTACGACAACTACGATCGCGACCTGACGGAGGAGCAGAAGGCGGCGTTCCGCGCGGAGGGTCGCGAGCCCGCCCTGCGTCTCAAGGTGCCGGACGAGGACATCACGTACGTCGATCTCGTTCGCGGCGAGGTGACCTTCCCCGCCGGAAGCTTCACCGACTTCGTGATCGTGCGCCCCAACGGCATCCCGCTGTACACCTTCGTGAATCCCGTCGACGACGCGCTCATGGGCGTGACGCACGTGCTGCGCGGCGAGGACCTCATGCCGTCGACGCCCCGCCAGATCGTGCTGTACCGCGCGCTCATCGAGGCCGGTGTGACGAGCTTCATCCCGCGCTTCGGGCACATGCCGCTCGTGCTCGGCGACGGCAACAAGAAGCTGTCGAAGCGCGACCCGCGAGCCGACCTGTTCCTTCAGCGCGAGAAGGGCTTCGTTCGCGAGGGGCTGCTGAACTACCTCTCGCTGCTCGGCTGGTCGATCGCCGCCGACCGTGATGTGTTCACGCTCGACGAGTTCGTCGCCGCCTTCAACATCGAAGACGTCAACCCGAACCCGGCCCGCTTCGACCAGAAGAAGGCCGAGTCGATCAACGGCGACCACATCCGCCTGCTGAGCCTCGATGAGTTCGCGGATCGCCTCGTCCCGTACCTGCAGGCCACGGGTGCGCTGGGGGAGACGCCGACCGACGAACAGCTCGCGCTGCTGAAGGCCGCGGCACCCCTCGTGAAGGAGCGCATGCAGCTTCTCGGCGAGGCCCCCGGCATGCTCGGCTTCCTGTTCACCGACGAGCTCGAGTACGAGGAAGACGCGGTCGCGAAGCTCTCCGACGACGCACCGCGCGTTCTCGAGGCGAGTGCCGAGGCCCTGCGCGGCCTGGAGAGCTTCGACACCGAATCGATCCAGAACGCCCTCTCCGCGGCGCTGATCGACGGCCTCGAGCTCAAGCCGCGCGTCGCCTACGCCTCGCCGCGCGTCGCGATCTCGGGCCGACGAGTCTCGCCGCCCCTCTTCGAGTCGATGGAGCTGTTGGGCAAGGAGCGCACCGTCGAACGCCTCGAGGCCCTGAAGGCGCGTTTGACATCCTGACCGGGGCGACACGCCCCGGATACGGATTCGATTTGGGTTCAGCTCTCGTCTCGCGTAAAGTAGTCATCTGTTGGCAGCGAGAGCTGAAAACCAATGGGGTATGGTGTAATTGGCAACACGGCGGTTTCTGGTTCCGTTGTTCTTGGTTCGAGTCCAGGTACCCCAGCAGTGAAAAAGACCCCCGGCTTGCCGGGGGTCTTTTCGTCGCACGCGGTGACTTAACCGCGTCGCATCGCGGTTGCCGTGAGCACGGCCGTGAGCGGCACGAGCACGACGGCTGCGATGAGCGACAGCGTCGAGAAGCTCGAGACCGCGAGCAGGGGCCCGGCGGCGAAGGCCGCCGTCGCGCCACAGAGGTTCGAGAGAGCATCGATCCCGCCTTGGGAAGCGGCGCGGGTCGTGTCGGACACAGCGGCGCTGAAGAGGGCGGATCCGGCGATGTTCACGAACGACCAGCCGAGCCCGAGCAGGATCAACGACGTCATGACCCAGCCCATATCGTGAGGATGGAGCGCTCCGACGCCGAGCGAGGCAGCGAGGAGCACGATGCCGATCGCCATTGCGACGCGTGCGCCCAGGCGATCGGCCACAACGCCCACGAGCGGCGAGAGCGCGTACATGCCCAGGATGTGCAGGCTGATCGTGATGCCGATCACATTGATCGATCCGCCCTCGTGCTCGATGTGCACGGGTGTCATCGTCATCACGGCGACCATCACGATCTGCGCCGTCACGATCGCGATGACCGCCAGGCGGGCGGACGGATTGCGACGGATCTCCGCGAACACGGCTGTGAAACGCGGCCCGCGCGGCCGAGCCCCTGCGGGCCCGCCGCCGGTACCCTGCCGGTGCAGCAGGGGATCCGGACGCAGCAGCGCGAACACGAGCGAGCCCGCGAGTGCGAGACACGCCGTAGCGATGAGGAAGGCCGCCGCGAACGTCGTGAGGCCCGTCACGCGCCCGACGAGCGCACCGGGTGCGCCCAGATTGGGGCCGAGCACGCTGCCGATCGTGCCGACCCACACGATGAGGGCGAGCGAGCGCCCTCGGTGCCGCGGATCCGCGAGGTCGGTCGCGGCGAAGCGTGATTGCAGACTCGCCGCGCTTCCCGCACCGATTGCGAGCAGTCCGACGAACAGCGTGATCGGCTCGCTCCACTGCGCCGAGACGACGAGGAGTGAGGCGCCGAGCGCGGCGAGCCACCATCCGCTCGCGAGCGCGATGCGGCGCCCGCGGCGCGCGGCGAGGGATCCGAGCGGGAGGCCGATGAGGGCGGCGCCGAGGGTGCTCGCGGTGCGGGCCAAGCCTGCCCACGCCTCGTTCTGAGTGACCTCGCCGGCCAGCAGTACCCCGATCGACGGGGCGATCCCGACGCCGACCGTGCCGACCACCTGCGTGATGGCGAGCACGATCATCGTGCGGCGCTGGAGTGCCGCGTCGTCGCGCATGATCGCGGTCATCGGCCCGCACCGTCCGCAACCGCGAAGAGGCCGGTGAGCGACGGATCCGGGGTGTCGACGTGCGCCGTCTCGCCGATGTGATCGCGCAGGGCCGTCGCGAAGCCTCGCGCGTCCCCCGTGCGCAGGCACGAGGTGAGCTCACGGTGCTCGGCGATGATCTCCTCGCACCGCTCGAGCAGGCCGTCGCCGAGCGCGAAGAGCAGGTAGCGGTGCCGGTCGGCGAGGCGGTCGTAGAGCTCGAGCAGGACTTCGCTCTGTGCGGCGCGCACGAAACCGCGGTGGAATGCGAGCGTCAGGTCGATGAACGACCTGACATCCGATGCGCGGAACGCCTCGACCTGGCGTGCGATCGACTCGTCGAGCGCGTCGGCGTACCCGTCGCGTTGCGCCGTGGACACACGGCCGATCGCGGTCGTCTCAAGGATGAGCCGCGCGTCAGCGTGTTCGGCGGCCTGCTTCGGGGAGAGGCCTTGCACGAGTGCGCCGCGCTTCGGATAGATCTCGATCCAGCCCTCGTCCTGTAGGCGCACGAGCGCGGCGCGAACGGGAGTGCGGCTCACGCCGAGCGCGGCCGCGAGTGCGGCCTCACCGAGCATCGCCCCGGGCCGGTGCCGGCCCGTGAGGATGTCGTCTCTGATGGTTTCGTAGGCGCGTTCCGCCGCACTGGAGGTGGTCATGTCCTGCTCCCGGCACAAGGTTCGATGCGGGTCGAAGCCGGAGCGAGCGGCTAGGACCCATCTTGTATCCTAGGTGCATGACAGGTGACAGCGCACGAACCTCGGCACCTCGGCGAATGGGATCGCCGACGAGACGGACACTGATCCTCGTGGGCGTGGTCGTACTCGCGTTCCTCGCCGTCGTGTTGGTGGGGCAGCTCACCTCCGACCGCGGGCGCGCGCCGCTGCCCGCCGAGGAGGCCGCCGCGCCGTCACCGGAAGCCTCGTCGAGTGAGATTCCCGCGGAGCCGACGCAGGCCCCGGGGGAGTACCCGTTCGTGAAGCGGCAGGAGGGCGACCCGATGGCGATCGGCGATGTCGACGCCCCGGTCGTGCTCGTGCAGTGGACGGATATGCGCTGCCCCTTCTGCGCCGCCTTCAGCACCGAGACGCTGCCGCAGATCGTCGACGAATATGTGGAATCCGGTGACGTGCGTCTCGAGGTGCACGACGTGTCGTTCTTCGGGGAGCAGTCGACCGAAGCGGCGGCTGCCGCGCGCGCCGCGGCCGAGCAGGGGCGCTATTTCGAGTACCTGCACGCCGTGTACGACTCGGCACCCGCGAAGGGACACCCCGACCTGCCCCGCGAGAAGCTGATGGCGTACGCCGAGACCGCCGGGGTGCCGGATCTCGATCGTTTCGCCGTCGATCTCGACGCCGGAACGCTGCAGGACGCGGTCGACCAGAGCACCCAGGATGCGCAGCAGCTCGGAGTCAGCAGCGTGCCGTTCTTCGTCGCGGGCGACACGGCGCTGGCGGGCGCCCAGCCGATCGAGGTTTTCCGCGCCTACCTCGATGACGCTCTGTCGAAAGCGCCGTGACAATGGGCATCGGGTTCCTCGGAGCGTTTCTCGGCGGGGTCCTCACATTGCTGAGCCCGTGTTCGGTGATGCTCCTCCCCGCCTTTTTCTCCTATGCGTTCTCGACGCCCCGCCTGCTCGTTGCGCGCACGGGCATGTTCTTCCTGGGGCTCATCACCACGCTCGTGCCGCTCGGGGTGCTCGCCGGAACCCTCGGCGCATTCGTCACCGGCCACCGCGACACGGTCGTCGCCGTCGCTGCCGCGGTCGTGATCGTGCTCGGCCTGATCATGGTGCTGGGCTTACCCATTCCCTTCCTGCGTGCCGGGACCGCCGCGGAGGGCACGTCGTCGCTCGCGGTGTATGCGCTCGGAACCGTATACGGCCTCGCGGGGGTGTGCGCGGGGCCGTTGCTCGGTGCCGTGCTCACGGTCGCGGCCGTGACGGGTAACGCGCTTTACGGCGGAGTCGTGCTGCTGTTCTTCGCGGCGGGGATGGCTGCCCCGCTGGGAGTTCTCGCGCTGGTGTGGGGGCGCCTGCCGTTCGTGAGGCGCCTCGTCCGCCCACGCGAGCTTCGGATCGGTCGCTGGCGCGGCACCTGGACGGGCGTTGTCAGCGGCACCGTCACGATCGCGCTGGGAGTGCTCCTTCTCGTCACGGACGGCACAGCCTCGCTCGGGGGGCTGCTGGGAGCTGCGGATCAGATACGGCTCGAGGGGACCGCGCGCCGGATGGCCGAGGGCGTTCCGGACCTCGCGGTCGTGGCGGTCGTCGGTGTGTTGGCCGGCGCAGGGTGGGCGGTCGCGCGGCTTCGCCGCCGACGCCAGGTCACTCCTCGTCGCGGCTCTCCGCGCGCGTGAGGTGTGCGTTCGGCACGCGCCAGGTGAACTTCAGCGAGAGCAGCCGGAAGACCAGCACCGCCGCCGAAACGGAGTAGAGGGCGACGTCGCCGTCCCAACCGATCTTCCAGATCAGCACGATAAGGGCGGATCCGGCGAACGCCGGCGCGGCGTACAGGTCACGCGGATTGAACAGCTGCGGGTCGTGGTTCGCGACGACGTCGCGCATGAGACCTCCTCCGACAGCCGTCGTGACGCCGAGAAGCAGCGAGGCGATCGGGTTCATGCCGTAGTCGAGCGCTGTGACGGTGCCGGTCGTACAGAACACGGCGAGGCCGACGGCGTCGAAGACGAGAATCGTCGTCCAGAATCGCTGCACGTGGCCGGACATGAAGAAGACCACGATCGCTGCGAGCACGGGCGGGATGAGATGGATCGGCTCGTTGAACGCCGCGGGCGGTCGCCCGAGGATGAGGTCGCGCACGACCCCGCCGCCGAGTCCGGTGAGCGAACCGAGCAGCAGCGAGGCGACGATGTCGAAGCCGCGTTTCGCGGCGAGGAGGCTTCCCGAGATCGCGAAGAAGAAGGTACCCAGCAGGTCGAGGGCGAGGCCCCAGGTCATGCGCGCTCCCGTGTCCGGCGTGTCCGGGCGGCAACATGCGCCGCACGATCCGGGATCCGATTCTATCGGGCGACGCCCTCGTATACCCCGACCAGCGCCGCCGTGTGCGACGCGTGCCGCACGTCGTCGCGGCCGGCGATCGCCGCCGTCGACATGCGGGCGACGACGCCGGGGTTCTCACACAGTGCGCGCAGCGCCCGCGAGAGGCCGACGGCGTCGGGGGAGGGAGCGACGAGGAAGCTCCCCTCGGGCAGCGACTCGGCGAGGTCGGCGTCGGCGACGATGACCGGTAGCCCCGAGGCGATCGCCTCGAGCAGAACCATCGGCTGATTGTCGAAATCCCACGAACTCGACACGAACACATGCGCCTCGCGCATCGCGGCGAGCACCCGCTCCTGCGGTACGCCGCCGTGCACCGTCAAGCGACCGGTGGGCAGGCTATGAGCGCGCCGCGCGACGGAGCGGCGGGCGACGCCGTCACCGTACATCTCGGCGGTGACCCCGGAGGTCCGAGAGATCGCATCGACGAAGACGTCGGGGCGCTTCTCCGGCGAGACCCGTCCGCACCACATCACCCGCAGCCGGGAACCCGGCGAGAGCGTCCGGGCGCGAGGCTCTCCGATCGCATCGACGACGCTGTCCTCGAGCCCGTTCGACAGCACCGTCAGGGGCGTCGTGACGCCCTGGCCGGCGAGCTTCGCCGCGAAATGGGCCGACGGTACGATGACGCGGTCCGCGGCGTTCGCCTGGCTCACCATGACCTGCCACATCCGGCGTGCGCCGAGGGAGCGCGCCCAGGGCACCGATGGATCCCTCAACGGCTCCGGCACGGACCCGAGCGCCCGCCGGTGCGGGCGGGCGAGCAGTGGCACGGTGAGTGCCGGCAGGGGAAGGACGGAGCGCGTGTACACGTCGATGCGACCGTGCATCGTCTGCACGAGCGGGATTCCTCCCTCCCGTGCGGCCCGGATCCCCGCAAGCGCCGCGAACATCTCGGTCTGGACGTGCACGACGTCGATGCCGCGCCCCGCGAACTCGGCGCGCAGCATCGCGACGATGCGCGCGAGGGGCCACGCGAACGGGTATCCATCCGGCGCGAAGCCGCGCGCCGACGGCAGGCGGACGATGTCCGGATCCGCGGGTTCTTCGGCGAGCGGAGCGAAGATCGTCACGCGATGGCCGGCCGCCGTCAGCGCCTCGCGCTGCGCCTTGATCGCCGTCTGCACCCCGCCGAGGGTCGGCAGGTAGTAGTCGGTCACGATCGCGATGCGCACTCTCACACTGTAGGGCGTGTCGTACGATCGATCGCGTGTCAGCGATAACCCGCATACTGGTGACCGGCGCGAGCGGCTTCCTCGGCGGCATCACGGTGCGCGAACTACGCGATCATGGATTCGAGGTCTTCGCCTCGGGGCGGAACGTCGCGGCGCTCGAGCGGGTCGCCGATGCGGAGCACCGCGTCGTGTGCGATCTCGCGGAGCTCCCGGACCAGTCTTCTCTCCGCGTCGACGCCGTCGTACACTGCGCGGCCCTGTCGACGCCGTGGGGCGCCTGGCACGACTTCGCGACCGCGAACGTCGCCGGCACCCGCAGCGTCGTCGAGTTCATGAAGCGTGCCGGGGCGCGGCGTCTCGTGCACGTCTCGTCGCCCAGCGTCTACGCCGGGCGCCGCGACCGGCTCGGGATCCGCGAGGACGAGGTCGACGAGTCGAACCGTCTCAACGGTTACATTCGCTCGAAGATCGCCGCCGAGCGACTCCTGCAGGACGCCCGCGCGGCGGGCGAGATCCGCGAACTCGTCATCGTTCGCCCTCGCGGTCTGGTCGGCGTCGGCGATCCGAGCCTCGTACCGCGCCTGCTCGATGTGCACCGCCGCATCGGAGTGCCCCTCTTCGACGGCGGGCGCGCCACGGTCGATGTGACGGCCGTCGAGAACGTCGCCCTCGCGCTACGGCTGGCCCTCACACGCGGCGATGCCGCCGGGGGCGTATACAACATCACGAACGACGACCCGCGTCCCTTCCGCGCGCTCGTCGAGACCCTCGTGCGCGGCATGGGGGACGAGCCGCGGCTGCGGCCGATGAATCGCGACGTCATGTGGGGCGTCGCCGCGGCGCTCGAGAGGGTCTGCGCGGCGCTGCCGGGCCGCCCTGAGCCGCCCCTGACCAGGTACACACTCAGCACCATCGCCTATTCACAAACCCTCGACATCGGCAAGGCCAAGGCGGAGCTCGGCTACGCGCCGCGCGTGGGGCTCGACGACGCGTTGGCGAACGTCATCACCCGTCTGCGCGAGAACAGATGAACAGCCTGCGCCACTATGCCTGCGGGCACACTCACCACAACGCCCGGCAGATGTTCCGCGGGGCGCCGAACGAGGTGCGGCGATTCCCCTCCGGCGCGTTCCTCTACGACACCGGAACCGTGCGCGTCCTCTTCGATACCGGGTACCGCACCGGAGCGTGGCACGCCGGCTGGAGGGCCGCCGCCTACCGCACGCTCCTGCCGCCCGTCGTCGTCGACGCCGACGACATCGCGGCCCAGCTCCGGGGCGATGGCGTCGATCCCGCGACGGTGACGCATGTCGTGCTGTCGCACCTGCACCCCGACCACATCGGGGGAGTGCACCGCTTCCCCGGGGCCCGCTTCGTGCTCACGGCACCGCAGCTGGTCACGCTCGCCGCGCCGGGCATCCGCTCGGGCGTCCTCCCCGGACTCCTGCCCGACTGGTTCGACAACGCGGACCGGCTCGTCGCCAACTCCTTCGACACCGTCGAGCTCGCCGGCCGCGAACTCCGCGCGCACGACCTGCTGGGCGACGGCAGCTACCTGCTCGTCAGCCTGCCCGGGCACGCCGCCGGCCACATCGGCGCCCTCGTCGAACGCCGTGTGCTCCTCGCCGGCGATGCCGCATGGGGGCTCGACCTCATCGACGGCATCCCGCGCATGAGACCCCTCCCGCGCGCCGTGCAGCACGACGTCGCCGCGTATCGCGACAGCGCCGAGTTGGTGGGCGCGCTCGCAGCCTCGGGCGTGCGCGTGGTGTTCAGCCACGACCCGGTGTCGCAGCGGGAGTTGCTCTGATGCCAAAGCTCCGGATCCTCGCGGAATTCGCGGCCGCACGATGGATGCGGCCGCTCCGCACACGGAAGGCCGTCGAACGGCGCCAGCGGCGGCTCCTGCGCCGCCAGCTGCGCTTCCTCCGCGCGAACTCGCCCTACTTCGCCGGCCGGATCCACGAGGACGCGGCGAGTCTCGACGGATTGCCGCTCATGGACAAGCCCCTGATGATGGCGCACTTCGACGAGCTCAACACCGTCAGCGCGTCGCGCGAGGAGGCGATGGCGCTCGCGCTGGCGAACGAGCGCTCGCGGGACTTCGCGCACGATCTGGGCGATGTCGCGGTCGGCCTGTCGAGCGGCACGAGTGGCCATCGCGGCATGTTCCTCGTGAGCAAGGCCGAACGCGAGCAGTGGGCAGGCACGGTTCTTGCCCGTGCCCTCCCGCGCGGCAGGATCCTGGGCCACCGCGTTGCGCTGTTCCTCCGCGCTGACAACACCCTTTACGAGACCGTCGCGTCGCGTGTGGTCTCGTTTCGCTACTTCGACGTCTTCGGCGACATGGACGCGCACATGGACGCCCTCACGGCGTACCGGCCGACGATCCTCGTCGCCCCGCCGTCGATCCTGCTCCGTCTCGCCGACGCCGCCCGCGAGGGACGGCTTCGGGGTCCTTATCCGCAGAAGGTCTACTCCGTCGCCGAGGTCCTCGAGGTGTCCGACGCCCGCCGTATCGCGACCGCGCTGGGGCAGCCGAGGATTCACCAGATCTATCAGTGCACCGAAGGCTTCCTCGCGTACACGTGCCCGCAGGGCACGATCCATCTCAATGAAGACACCCTGATCTTCGAGCGCGAGGAACTGGGGGACGGCCGCTTCGCCCCGATCATCACCGATCTGCGTCGACGCGCCCAGCCGATCGTGCGCTACCGGCTAGGCGACATCCTGCGCCGCCGCGCGGACCCCTGCCCCTGCGGTAGCGCGTTGCAGGCGATCGAACGCATCGAGGGACGTACGGGCGACACTCTCCGGCTGCCATCGGTGACCGATCCGGTCTCGACCGTTCCCGTATACGCCGATCTCGTGAGCCGTGCGATGGTGTACGCGGAGGGCTTTCGCGACTACCGCGTCGAGCAGACGGGGCCCGTCCGGATCGAGGTCGCGCTCGACACGGACGACCCGAGCGCGCTGCGATCGGTGTCGGCGGAGCTCCACGCTCTCGCGGATCGGATGGGCGCGCGTCGCCCCGAACTCGTGTTCGTGCCGTTCCGGCATGATCCGGCAACGAAGCTGCGCCGCGTCATGCGGTCGTGGAATGGGGGAGAATCATGAGAAAGTGCGAGATCGCCGGCTGGGGCAGCTGGCTCCCGGATCCGGTCACGATCGCGGGAGAGACCCGTTACCGGATCGGCGACGACCTCAGCCAGCTCGACATGCTGGCGAGCGCCTGTGAACGCGCGCTCGCGCACGCTGGGATCGGGGTCGGTGAGGTCGACCTGGTGCTGGGCGCCTCGGCGGCGGGACTGCAGCCGATTCCCTGCACGGCGGCGCTGGTCTGGGAACGGCTGACGGGCCGCGGCACAGCGCCCGCGCACGCCGCCGCCTTCGATGTGAACTCGACCTGCACGAGCTTCATCACCGCGGTCGACGTCGCTTCGCGTTATCTCGACGCGGGCGACTACGAGACCGTGCTCGTGTTCGCGGGCGATGTGGGGTCTCGCTACCTCAATCCGGCGCAGAAAGAGAGCTACGAACTCTTCAGCGACGCCGGGGTCGCGTTCGTGCTGCGCCGCTCGTCATCGGAGAACCGGGGCGTGCTGGCATCGCGTCAGCAGACGTGGCCGGCCTATGCTCACGACACCGAGATCCGCGGTGGCCTGTCCCTGCTGCCGTCGCGCGAGTATGCCGACGGGAGCCCAGACGACTACCTCTTCGACATGAACGGCAAGAAGGCTCTCCTCGGCATGATGCGGGTTCTGCCCGAGTTCTTCGAGGGCTTCCGCGAACGAGCAGGCCTGGCGATGGCCGACATCGACCTGTGGGTGCCGCACCAGGCCTCCGCCGCGCTCGGCCCGATGCTCGACCGGCTCCGGATCCCGCGCGACCGACGCGTCGACGACGTGAAGCTCTACGGCAACATGGTCTCGGCGTCGGTGCCGCTCATGCTCGCGCGGGCGCTCGAATCGCGGCGCGTCGGCCGCGGGTCCACGGTCGTGCTGTGTGGCACGGCGGCGGGTCTCACGGCCAATGCGCTCGCGATCAAGCTGTAGTCACTGATCCGAGGGCACGATCATGACGGGGCCCTCGGCATGGAAGAGCACCGAACGCGATACTGATCCGAGCAACACGCTCGCGACCGCACCGCGACCGCGCGTGCCGAGCACCGTGAGCTGCGATGAGCGGGTGCGCTGGGCGAGCAGCGTCTGCGGCGATCCCACCTCGACGACGGCCGTGACCTCGAGGCCGGGGAAGCGCGTGCGCAGCGACTCGGTGTGGCCCGCGAGATCCTCCTCGATCTGTCCCTGACGCACGCCGACGAGGTCGACGTCGAGTGCCGCGTCGGGGTACCAGAACGTCAGCTCTTCGAACGGCGGAAGCGCGGTCACGACGTCGAGACTCGCGCCGCGGGCGAGCGCCATGGACGCCGCCTCGCGCAACACCACATCGTTCACGTGCGAACCCTCGACAGCCACGGTGATGGGGCCGTCGGAGTTGAGGCGCTCGCTCACCACGATCGTGGGGCAGTGCGCGTGCGACGCGAGGGCGACGGACACGGATCCGAGCACGCGACCCGTGAAACCGCCGCGCCCGCGGGTTCCGACGACGGCGACCTCGGCGCGCTTCGAGAGCTCGACGAGGGCGCCCGCCGCGTCGCCGATCTCCGCGAGATAGCTCACGTCGCCGCGGAACTCGTGCAAGAGCCGGCGCGCCTCGTCGAGCACGCCCTCGGCCGAACTCTTCGCGATCTCGGTGTCGGCGGGCACCGCCAGCGAACCGAGTGTTGCATAGAACATCGTCGGCACCACCGAGGCGGTCGCGACGGTGAGCGGCGCGCCGCGGCGACCGGCCTCCGCGGCCGCATACGCGAGCGCATGCTGGGCGTGCTCGGATCCGTCGAAGCCGACCAATACCCCGAGCGGGCGGTCGTGTGTCTGAGAAGCGGTGGCGTTCATGATGACCTCCAGCCCGGGGCCTCGCGATAGATGCCGGAGGCGCCGACCCCGAGAACCTGCGCCTCGCGTCGCCCCCAGCCTATCGCTTCTCGGCCCCTCGTAGAAGGGCTCGGACAGCGTGTCTATCCGTCGGGCGGGAGCACCTCGGTGGCATAGCGGATGACGGTGTCGGGCTGCATCGGGTCGCCGGTGCCGATGGTGATCGTCAAGAGGTATCGTCCCGGTTCCGTGTCGCTGGGGAAGAGCACGCTGAGCTGGAAGCGGCCCTCGTTGTCGGTTGCCGTCTCGGTCGTTGCCCCGGGTAGGCCGTCGACCACGGCACGTACGGGCTGGCGGGAAGCGAAGCCCTCGCCGGTGATCAGCGCAGCCTCGCCGGGACGCACGGTGTTCGTCGCCGGGAACTCGAGCGTGATGCTCGTCGCGACGGTGCTGATGCCGTCGGTCGCCGTGATCGTGGCGGGACCCTCCGGTGCCGTCTCCGGAACCACGATCCACTGTGTGAAGGAGCCGGTTTCGTCAGTCTCTACGGTCAGCGGCTCACCGAACGTCGTCGTCACCGCGACGGGCGACGACGGAGCGAAGTTGTATCCGTTCAGGGTGACGCCCGCACCGGGCGGAACGGTGGTGCGCGATGGGTCGAGGCGCGGCTCGGCCGTTGGCGTGGGTGTGGGTGTCGGCGTAGGCGTGGGCGTCGGCTCTGGGGCGGTTGTCGGGGTGGGCGTTACGGTGGGTGTGGGTGTCGGCCCGGGCGTGATGGTGGGGGTGGGCCCGGGTGTCGGCGTGGGCGTGGGCGTCGGTATTCCTGGTGTGGGGGATGGCGTCGGAGTCGGCTCTGGGGTGATCGTCGGGCGAGCCGTTGGCGTTGGCTTCGGCGTCGGCCCAGGTGTTGGTGAGGCTGTCGGCGTCGGCCCAGGTGTTGGTGAAACGGTCGGCGTCGGAACAGGCGTGGGGGTGGGAACGGGAGTGAGCGTTGGCCGAGGGGCGGGCGTGGCACTCGGCGACGGATTCGGAGTCACCGTCGGTCGCGGGTCGCTTGTCGGTGTCACCGTCGGATGCGGCGATGGCGTCGCCGTCGGTGACACCGAGGGTGTTGGACCTGCGGTCGGAGCGGGAGACGGAGCCGGTGTCGCGCTGGGACGCGGCTCGGGCCGGTCCGGCGGAGCGGGCGAAGGAGTCGGGACCGTCGAAGGCTCGGGCGTGGGAAGCGGTGAAGGCGACGGAGACGGAGGCGGGGTGGGTTCGGACGTGGGCGTGCTCGTCGGCGACGGGGCGCGACTCGGCCCTGGCGCTCTCGGTGGGGTCGGCGTCCGCGTGGGGTCCGGAACTGCCTGCGGCGTCGGCGCGGGAGCAGGCGGCAGGCGGGACGGGTACTGCGGCTCGGACGGCAGCGAGGTCGGCGTGGGCACCGGCCGCGGGTCGGGCACGATGTCGTCTGCCGGCGGCCCGTCGTCGCGCGCCAGCGGGATGTCACCACCGTCGCGCTCACCCGCGTCGAGCGTTCCGCGGCCTTCGCGGCCTTCACCGTCCTCGTTGCGCGGGGTGACCCGCACGCGCACCTCTCGCGTGCCGGGCTCGTCGATGTCCACCCACGCGGTGCCGCCCGAGTCGATGATCTCGAAGTCCCCGTCGCCGTCGAGGTCGAAGTCGTAACGCACGGCGCATCCGGCAAGCTCCGCTGAGAAGGCCGAGACGAGCACGGGCGTTCCCGCGAACGCGATCGACGGCGTGCGAATCTCGGCGACCGCGTCGGCGAGCGAGCACGGGTCGGCGCTCTCCCCGTTGTCGAAGGCGATGCGCGCGAGCTCTCGCTGCTCGTACGCCATGCGCGCGATCTCGCGGGCGTCGTCGACCGACTCCCCGTCGTGCTCGGCGTCGTAGTAGCTGAGGTGATCGCCGTATGCGCCGAAGGCCAGCTTCGCGAGGCTCGAGACCGGGGCGAACTCGCAGATCGGGTCGCCCGCGTGACAGATCGCCGAGGTGAACGGCACGCTGTCGTAGTAGGCGTCGAGCGCGCCTCGTTGCGTATCGTCGCTCTTCCATCGGATGATGCCGACGCCACCCGCGCCCTCGTCACGCACGCCGCGTGCGTCCGGACGCTGGTATGGGTCACCGACCATGACGACGCCGGCGACGACCTCCGGCAGCAGCTCGGCGGTGTGCCGCGCGGCCATGGCGCCCTGCGAGTAGCCGATGAGGACGAACTTCGGCAGGACGGGGCAACCGGCCGAGCCGATGAGGTACTGCTCCATAAGATGCACGGCGGCCTCGGCTCCGCGCGAGGCCGAATAGACGAGCTTGGAGCCCTCGTACGTCGCTGCGGACGAGATCGAGCTCGCCTCGAGAACCGCCGCGATCGCCTCGTAGCCGAACGGCTCGTCAGCACCCGCGGGTCCGATGGGCACGACGGGGATGCCGTCGGCCTCGAGGCCCTCGTAGTCCGTGTGCGAGAGCTCTCGGAACAACCGGGTGAGGGTCGGCCCCTCCCAGCCGTTCGTCACGAGGTCTGTGCCGTCGTACGCGTAGGGCTTGCCTGCGTTCTCGACGATGCTCGGGTCGAGGTTGTCCTCGCCACTGCCGCGAAAGGCGAGCGTGACGAGCGGCGCACAGCGCCCGGCGATCGCCTGCTCGAATGCGCCCGCACGGTTGATCGCAAGGATCGCGAACATCGCCGAGACGCCGACGACGACCACGACGACGAACGACAAGACCCAGAGCAGGAGCTTTCGGCGCATGACATCCCTCTTCGCGGCACCGTCAACCACGATCACTACGCTGATATTACGAAACCCCTGCGACGCGCGGAAGGCGTCTGGGGAATCAGCGGCGACGCCCTGGCGTTGCACCCATTGTGGCCACATCCCGGCCCGATGCTGACGAAGTGACAAGGAGTTCTCATGACCAGTGGAGCACAGGACACCGGCGCCATCACCCGCACGCCCGGAACTGAAACCGCCGTCCTGGCGGGCGGATGCTTCTGGGGGATGGAAGACCTCATTCGCAAGCAGCCGGGCATTGTCAGCACGCGCGTCGGCTACACGGGGGGCGAGAACGACCACCCCACCTATGGCAACCACCCCGGGCACGCGGAGGCCGTCGAGATCGTCTTCGATCCCGCGCGCACGAGCTATCGCGACGTGCTCGCCTTCTTCTTCCAGATTCACGACCCGTCCACGCTCAACCGACAGGGCAACGACATCGGCTCGAGCTATCGCTCGGCGATCTTTCCGTTGAGCGACGAGCAGGATCGCATCGCCCGCGACACGATCGCCGATGTCGATGCCTCGGGGCTGTGGCCCGGCAAGGCCGTCACCACGATCGAACCCGAGGGCCCGTTCTGGGAGGCGGAGCCGGAGCACCAGGATTACCTCGTTCGCTATCCGAACGGCTACACGTGCCACTTCCCGCGAGCCGGCTGGGTCCTGCCGAAGCGGGACGCCGAGTAACCGCCCGTTTTGACGCCCGTGGCGCCTCTCGATAGATTCCTCGCAGTACTCATCCGCAATGAAGCATCGAGAGGGGCTGCCGTGGGCACGCCTGAATCCATCCTCCGCGTCGGCGTCGTCGGCTGCGGCAACATCGTCGAGCAGTATCTGAACACCCTGCCGCACCTCGACAACGTGCGGCTCGTCGCCGCCGCCGATCTGGACCCGGCGCGTGCCGAGCAGGTCGCCGCGCGCGTGCCCGGCGCGCGGGCGCTGTCGGTCGACGAGCTGATCGCCGATCCGGATGTCGATCTCGTGCTCAACCTCACGATTCCGGCGGTCCACCACGAGATCGCGTTGAAGGCGATCGCCGCGGGTAAGCAGGTGTACGGCGAGAAGCCCCTGGCCGATACCGTCGCCCATGCACGCGAGATCCTTCGCGCCGCCGACGCAGCGGGCGTCACCATCGGATCCGCACCCGACACCGTCCTCGGATCCGGGATCCAGACCGCGCGGAAGGCCGTCGATGACGGACTCATCGGCCGGCCCCTCGCGGCGACGGCATCGATGACGACGCCGGGCCACGAGCGCTGGCACCCGAACCCCGACTTCTACTACCAGCCGGGCGGCGGCCCGCTGCTCGACATGGGGCCGTATTACGTCACGGCGCTCATCACCCTCCTCGGTCCGGTGGCCTCGGTCATCGGCGCGGCCAGCAGCCTCCGTGACCAGCGCACGATCGGTTCGGGGCCGCGCGCGGGCGAGACGATTCCGGTTGACGTCGACACCCACGTGACGGGCGTGCTCGTGCATGCATCGGGCGCGCTGTCGACGCTCGTCATGTCGTTCGACACCGTCGGGTCCCGTGCATCGCGCATCGAGGTGCACGGCGAGCTCGGTTCGTTGATCGTGCCGGATCCGAACAATTTCGACGGCGAAACTGAACTGAAGACGCTGGACGACGACGAGTGGCGCGTACTCGACCAGTCCGCCGGCTACGTCGGCGTCGGCAGGGGCATCGGACTTCAGGACCTGGCGCTTGCGGGCGGAACCCCGCGTGCGAGCGGAACCGTCGCCTTCCACGCGCTCGAGGTGATGGAGTCGCTCATCGAATCCGCCCATGAGGGCCGCGCGGTCACGATCTCGAGCACCTGCGAGCGGCCGAGCGCTGTACCTCTCACGACCGTCGCGTAGCGGCGATGCTCCCGGCGGATACCCGCGACTGGACGACCCCCGACGGCGCGACGATCCACGACCTCGTCTTCGGGGATCCGGGGGCGCCGCCCGAGCAGACGCTGGTGATCGTGTGCGGCGCGTTCCTGCCCGCCGCGTTGTACGCCCCATTCGCGACCTCGCTGGCCCGTGACCTCGGGGGCGGCTGGGCGATTCACGTGTACGACCGGCGGGGCAAAGGTGGTTCGAGCCCGGTCGACGAGTCGTACAGCTTCGATACCGAGCTCGCCGATGTGCGCACCGCTCTGTCCGAGTCGGGCGCGCGCCACCTGCTCGGCCACTCGCTGGGCGGGGCCATCGTGTTGCACGCCGTGCGTTGGCTGGCGCGCGAAAATGATGCTCTTCTGCCCGCGAGCGCCGTCGTGTACGACCCGGCGATCAACCTCGACGGCTCAATGGACACGACGTGGCTTCCTCGGTTCCAGGCGTACGTCGAGCGGAGGAAGTGGGGGAGGGCGGCGGCCGTCGTCGAGCGCGTCATGGGGCGGTCGCATTCGCTGTCGCGGGCACCCTCGTGGATGGTCGCCGGCGTGATGGCCCTCTGCGTGAGGACGGGACTGCGAGGCATGTCGTTGTCGCTCTTTCCCGCGGGCGCCGCGGAACTGGAAGCGGCCTTCACCGAGGAGGCGCACGCGAGCGATTTCGCGCACATGCCCTCAAAGGTCTGCCTGCTGGTCGGTGAACGCAGTGCGGACTATTTCCGTGCGACCGCGACAGCGCTCGACAGGGCGATGCCGGACGCGCGTCTGGTCGTGGTGCGGAGGGGGATCCATGGGTCCGTTCCCGCGGTACGTCACCCCATCGTGCAGGCCGCGGCCCGTTGGCTACGCGGCGAGCCTCTGGGGGACGTCGCGCGCTGAGGGCTCAGCATGCGGACGGTGAGTCCGTTCGTTGTAGATTGATGCGCTACAATTAAAGCGCTTCAATCTTTCGACGGAGGACGTAGATGTCGCTTTCCACTTATTCGCGTGTCGTCGAGGTGCGAGCGGGAGGCAGGGGAGCCCCGCGCTTCGCATCCTCGCCGGCGCCGTCGCTCAGCTGGCGCGTCGACACCGATGCGGAGGGCTGGAAGCAGGCCCGCGCGACCATCGAAGCGCGTCGGGGCGGCGCGATCGAGCGGCACGAGGTCGAGGGCGACGCGAGCGTTTCGATCGCGTGGCCGTTTCGGCCGCTATCGGCTTATGAGCGCGTCGAGGTTCGCGTCGCGCCCATGGGTACCGACGGTATCGAGCTCCCCGCGAGCGACTGGGCCGTCGTCGAGACGGGCCCTCTGACCCCGGCGGACTGGAGCGCGGCGTTCATCGCCGCGGCGGACGACGCCTCGGGCGCCTCGCCGGACCCGGCGACGGTTCGAGACGGCGCGTCGAGCGAGGAGGTGCGCTCTGCGCTGAGAGCGGAAACGGCGGACCGCGGGACCAGCCGCTTTCGTCGCGATCTGATGATCGAGCGGCGCGTCGCACGCGCCGTGCTGTCGTACACGGCGCACGGCGTCGTCGAGTTCACGATCGATGGCGAGCCTGTGTCGGACGAGCTGCTGGCGCCCGGCTGGACCTCCTACCGCGACATCCTGAACTTCTCGACGGTCGATGTCACCGATCGCCTCACGGAGGGCCGCCACGCGCTGGGCGCGTGGCTCGGGCCCGGCTGGTACGGCGAGTACTTCGGCTTCGACGGCGACTTCTTCCGCACCTGGCGCGGCGCGAGGGCGCTGTCGGCCCAGCTCCGCATCGAATACGCCGACGGGAGCATCGAGACGATCACGACGGACGGGGCATGGTCTGCGACGACCGTGAGTGCGATCCGCTTCGCGAGCATTTACCAGGGAGAGCGCTTCGACGCTCGCGCGAGCGACGCGGGCCTCACCGCGGACGGTGAGCTTCCCGGAGCGGCCGCCGCGGTCGTCGTTGAGGCGGATCCCGCCCGGTTGCGGCCGTCCAGCGCGCCGCCCATCCGCGTGACGGAGCGCCGCAGCGTCTCGGCAACGTGGGAGTCTCCTTCCGGCGGGACCATCCTCGACTTCGGCCAGAACCTCGTCGGGCGTCTCCGCCTCCGCGTCTCGGGCGAAGCGGGGACGACGATCCGGATCCACCACGCGGAGGTGTTGGAAGGCGGCGAGCTGGGCGTGCGTCCTCTGCGTTTCGCCGAGGCGGTCGACGAGTACACGCTCGCCGGCGGCGAGACCGAGGAATGGGCGCCCCGGTTCACGTTCCATGGCTTCCGCTACGCACAGGTCACGGGCATTGATCCCGATGCCGTCGAGGTGGTGGCCGAGGTCGTGCAGAGCGATCTCGTGCGCACCGGTTGGCTCGACACCGACGTGGACGATATCAACCGCCTCCATCAGAACGTGGTGTGGAGCACACGGGGCAACTTCGTGTCGATCCCGTCGGACTGCCCGCAGCGCGACGAACGGCTCGGGTGGACGGGCGACATCCAGGTGTTCGCCGATACCGCCGGGTTCCTATTCGACACCCAGGCCTTCCTGGGCTCGTGGATGGAGAGCGTCGCGGCCGATCAGGCCCGCCTCGGCGGCGTGGGGCCGCTGTACGCGCCTCTGATTGACCAGAACCTGTTCCCGCCGTCGCCGATGGCCGCGTGGAGCGACGTGACGACGGTGGTGCCGATGGCGCTGTACCGGCAGTACGGCGACCTCGGCCTTCTCGAGCGCCAGTACCCGGGCATGCGCGCCTGGGGCGACGTCATCCGCCGCGAGTGCGTCGACGGTCTATGGGAATCCGGCATGCAGCTGGCCGATTGGCTCGATCCCACGGCGCCCCCGGAGCGTCCCTTCGAAGCGAAGACGGATCCGTACCTCGTTGCGACCGCCTACGCATATCGCTCCGCAGCGCTCATCGCCGAGGCAGCGGTGGCGCTGGGGTACGACGAGGATGCAGCCGACTTCTCCGCATTCGCTGCGGACGTGCGTGCGGCCTTCCGGCGCGCGTACGTCACGCCCGCGGGCCGGATGATGTCCGACAGCCAGACCGCCTACGCGCTCGGGATCGCATACGGCCTCCTTCCCGAGGAGGTCGTCGCCGCAGCCGGCGCCCGGCTCGCCGACATCGTGGAGCGCGGCCGGTACCGCATCGGGACGGGTTTCGTCGGAACGCCGATCATCTCGGATGCACTCACCATGGCGGGGTATCGGGGCACTGCGCAGTCGATGCTGCAGACCGCGGAGCTGCCCAGCTGGCTGTATCCCGTGTCGATGGGCGCGACGACCATTTGGGAGCGCTGGGACTCGATGCTGCCCGACGGGTCCATCAATCCGGGCGAGATGACGAGCTTCAACCACTACGCGCTGGGTGCCGTCGCGGACTGGCTTCACCGCGACGTGGGCGGCATCGTGCAGCTCGCGCCGGGGTGGCAGAGGTTCCGGGTCAGCCCGCGCGCCGGACTCGTCTCGCGCGCGACCGCCCGCCTCGACACGGCATACGGGGAGATCCGCGTCGAGTGGGCCGCCGCGGATCCGGACGCGCGCGAGTCGAGCGCGCTCGACGCGACCGTCGTCGTCCCGCCGAACACCACCGCGCTGATCGACCTCCCGGGGCGCGAACCGACCGAGGTCGGTTCCGGCACCCACCGCTTCATTTCTTCGTAGTTTCTCGATCGTTCGAAGGAGAACTCATATGACCACTACCCGCTCCGCGACCCGCCACGCCTGGTGGGTGGCCTTCCTCTCCGGCATGGTGTCGTACCTCGATGCCGGGGCTATCGTGACCACCGGAACCGCGCTCGTGCTGTACGGCAAGGAGTTCGGCTTCGGCATCGAGACGATCGCACCGTTGTCGTCGATCCTCACCTTCGCGATCGCGGTGGGCGCCCTGATCGGCGGACGCCTGGGCGACCGCTTCGGCCGCCGCCGGATCTTCCTGCTGACCCTGTCGCTGTTCGCCGTTGGTGCAGCCGTTCTCACGTTCGCGCCCGGCACGGCGTGGCTCTATCCGGGTATCGTTCTGCTCGGCTTCGCGGCGGGTGCCGATCTGCCCGTATCGATGTCGATGATCGCGGAGGCCGCGAGCGACGCCAACCGCGGCAAGATGGTGTCGTTCACCCACATCCTGTGGATGGGCGGCGTCATCATCGTCAGCCTGCTCGGAGCCCTATTCGGCGACCTGGGCGTGATCGCCGCTCGCATTCTCTACGGTCACCTCCTGGTCATCGCGGTGGTCGTGCTCGTCCTCCGCCTCCGGCTCCCCGAGTCGAAGGCCTGGCAGACGACCGCATCGCTCATGGCGGTCGACCCCGAGATGCGTGGCCTTCGCGCATTCAAGCCGCTGCTGACGCGTCGCTACCTCAGCGCTCTCGTCGCGACCGGCGTCTTCTACGCACTCGTCAACATCGCGGCCAACATCAACGGACAGTTCTCGACGTACATGTACACGACGGTCGCCGGCGCCAAGGTCTCGACGGCCTCGACGATCGGCATGATCATCACCCTCGTCAGCGCGGCGTCCCTGCTCCTGCTCATGCGAATCGTCGACGGACGTCGACGCATGATCTGGTTCACGATCATGGCTGTCCTCAGCCTCGTCGCGTTCATGATTCCGGCACTCATCGGCGTGACGGTGAGCACGCTCGTCATCTTCGGCGTGCTGTACTCTATCGGCGGAGCAGTGGCGGGCGAGCCGATGTACAAGGTCTGGTCGCAGGAGCTCTTCCCGACCTCGCACCGCGCCACCGCCCAGGGAATCACGATCGCGTTCACACGCATCGTCGCCGCGCTCGTCGGGCTCCTCATTCCGTCACTCATCGCGTTCGGCGCCTCGAGCATCTTCTTCCTGATGGCCGCGACGAGCGTCGTGGCGTTCGCGATCGGCATCTTCTGGATCGCGCGGATGCCGAAGGCGACCGACGACGACCCCGCGCTGAAGGCCACCGACACCGAGTCGGTTGCCGCGTAAGCCGTCGACATCAGACGACGCCCGACGCCTGTGCTAGCGTGAATCGCTTCGCCCGCGTCGGGCGTTGGCGCGTGTGAGGAGGAGATATGGCGGGCCCCCAGTCACGTGGCACCGTGACGATGAGCGAGGTGGCGGCAGCTGCCGGAGTATCGCTCGGTACGGTATCGAACGTCCTCAATCACCCTGAGCGCGTGCGCGCCGAGGTCCGCGAGAGGGTCTCTGAGACGATCATCCGGCTCGGATACGTGCGCAACAGCGCGGCCCGCACGCTCGCGGCGGGACGCAGCAACACAGTCGGCTATGTGATGGTGGACATGGCGAACTCGCTCTACACCGATATCGCTCGCGGAGCCGAGGACGTGACGTCGTCGTCCGGCATGTACCTCGTCGTCGCCAACGCCGGCATCGAGGGCGGAACGGCCCGGCAGGCGACGTACATCGACCATTTCGTCGAGGACCAGCTCCAGGGGATCCTCCTCGCGGTCTTCGACAACGACGTGAGCGGTGCAGATCGGGTTCGTCAGGCGGGTGGACGGGTCGTCCTGCTCGACGTCGCAACCGACGTCGATGTCGATGCCTGCACGGTGCGCATCGACTACGAGCTCTCGGGGTACCTCGCCGCCGAGCACCTCCTCCGCCTGGGACGCACGCGCTTGGCATTCGCCGGTGGTCAGCGTTCCATCCACGCGATCGCCGAGCGCCTCGCCGGTGCCGAGCGGGCGGTTGCAGATCACGGCGCCGCGGCGATCGAATTCCTCCCGAGTCACGACCTTCAGGCCGCCGATGGTCGCGAGGTCGCGAGGTCACTCGCGGAGCGCGGAGCCGACGACCTGCCGGACGGCATCGTGGCGGCGGCGGATCTCGTGGCGACGGGGCTCATGCCGGAGCTCCTGGCGCGCGGCCTGCAGATTCCGGGCGATGTCGCGCTGATCGCATGTGACGACAATAAGTCGGGCTACGACAACGTGGTTCCGCTGTCGACTGTCGACCTCCCCGGCTACGCCATAGGTCAAGTGGGGATGAACCTGCTCCTCGACGAGATCCGGGGGGCGGATCACGTTCACCGCCGCGTCGTCTTGAAACCGACGGTGAGTGCCCGCGAGAGCTCCATAGGCCGGACCCCCTTGGTTTAGGTCGTGTCTGTCAATTCATCGTCTACTGCGCTGGCCGCGGCGGCGCGAATCGACAGACACTCCCTAGTGCCCCCAAGCCTGCTCGTAGAAGTCGTCGGAGCGCGAGGAGAGGAGCGTCCGGTAGCTCGATGAGCCGAGCGCGAGCGCGGACCGCGGCGGTACCCGGTCACGGAATGCCGAGACGCCGAGGCCGGCGGAGCCGGCATCGAGCCGCAGACCCGCGGCCTCGAGAATTGTGCCGTACATGCTCAGCTGGTCGAGTTCCTGGCGCATCGCGGGCGTGCCGCCGGGAACCCAGACGCGGTTGTAAATCGTGCGGTCGCTACGCTCGCTCAACTCCGCATGGAACGCGGACGCGATGCCCGTCTGTTTCAGGTGGTCGCCCATGATCACGACCGCCGTATCGTCGAGGTAGCCCGCCTCGCGCATGTGGTCGACGAGCGCGGCGACCTGATCCATCGAACACGCGTAGATCGAGGTCATCTCCTCCTCGGTCTCGATCGGGCAGTAGTCGTACGGGTGAGCCGGCTCGTGGGTGTCGAGCGTGAGCAGGCCCAGGCTGAAGAGCTGGCCCGTGGTCTCGTAGGCCTCGTGAAGCTCGTCGACCTGCTCGATCGCGCGTGCGGTGAGGCGCTCGTCACTGAGGCCCCAGTCGCTGCGCATATCGGCGTCGCTCTCGCCGAGTTCGCGCCAGTGCAAGAGATCGAGCTCGGTACCGTACCCATGGTCGCTCAGGAACAGGCCCTTCGCCGCGAAGGCCGCGTTCGCACCGCCCATGAAGACGTTGTGATATCCGTGCTCGGCCAGCACCTCGCCGACGCAGGTCGCCCCCGGCAGATAGCTGGTGAGGCCACCGGAGAGGTCATCGATGATGTCGCCTCCCGAGGCGGCGACGATGCCCTTGAGCGGCAGACCGCACTGCGTCGAGACGATCCCGGCCATCGTCCAGCCACCGCCGGCGTACTGTTTCAACTCGTCGATGCTGCCGAAGTCAGCGGTCGCGGCGTTGAGCCCGTCGTACGGGTTTGTCTCGGTGACGTCCGGATCTTCGAGAGTTTCCTCGCCGGACTCGAGGTAGATCAGGACGAGGTTGTGCGCGCTCGACGAATCGGTGACGCGCGGCGCCCGGTAGTAGTCGCCGATATCCGCCGTGTTCGCACCCGACCGCACATAGTCGGGAAGCTTGATGGTCGTCGCGAACGCGAAGACGCCGCACGCTGCGACGGCGATCGATAGCACGATGCCGAGCACCGCGCGTGCGGGTGCCGGACGGCGGCGCGCCCGGCGGATCCGCCTGCGGCGCCAGAACACGAGACCGAGCGTCGTGGCGATCGGCACGACCCCGATGACGATGATCGCTGCCCACACGAGCCCTGCGCCACCGCCACCGTCGGTCTGCACCGCGATGAGATTCAGCAGAAGCTGATCGAGGGAGATCTTGCCGTAGAACACACGGATGCCGAGGCTCGCGACGAGCAGCGTGAGCCCAGCCCAGAGGAACATCCAGGCAGCGACCGCCGTGATCGCGCGCGCGGGGCGTGCGGCGGGGGCGGGCGGAGCCTGGCTCACCGGCTGATCACCTCTTCGGTTGGGATGAAATCGAGGGAAGCGTCACGCTAGCGCACTCGACTTCATATACGCCGAGTGGCATACCTCAGCAACAGCTCGTCGCCGGCACGGAGCACCCCGACGAGTTCCAAGGGCGTCGGCGACGCCTCCGCGGCGGCCGCGATGCGGCGAGCGGTGCCGCCCTCGAGCGTGGGTGCCAGGGTGATGCACAGCTCATCGACGATCCCGGCGCCGAGCGCCGATCCGAAGAGAGCTGGTCCGCCCTCGCTGTGGATCCGCGTGAGCCCTCGCGCGACAAGATCGGCGCGGAGCGCGGCGAGATCCGTCTCCTCGTCGCCGACGAGCACGAGGTGGGCGACCTGCTCGAGCGCCGCGCGGCGGTCCGCCGGTGCGCTCGCCACCGTGTACACGATCGGTCGCACCGGCGCGTCCGAGAAGACGGGCGAGCCCGGATCCAGGTCCGCAGAACGCGTCACGAGGGCGAAGACGGGGTGCGGCGGCAACCCGCGCTCTTCGCGCCAGGCGACGTCCACGGCGCCGAGCCTCATCGCCTCGTAACCTTCCGCGCGGGCGGTCCCGGCGGCGACGAGCACGACGTCCGCGGGGCGCCGCAGCAGATCGAAGACCCGATGGTCGGCTTCGTCACCGAGACCCCCGGAAAGGCCCTCGCGCGTCGCCGCGCCGTCGGCGCTCGACACGAAGTTCATGCGGAGCCAGGCTGGGGCATCGGGGAAGGCATATGCCGCGAGGAGCATGTCATCGTCCATGCCCTTCACGGGGTCGGGCCAGAGCCGGTCGATGCTAGACATTGTGCGTCGGGTGGGTGTTGTGCTCGACTCGCACGGGCTCTCGCCATCCCATGACGGCCGCGATCATCCGCACCGCGTCGACGGAAGCGGTGACGTCGTGCATCCGCAGGATCCGCGCGCCGCGCTCGACGCACATCACCATCGCTGCGAGGGACCCCGCGAGGCGCTCCTTCTTCTCGCGATCGATCGACTCGCCGATGAAGTCCTTGTTCGACACGGCCGCGAGAAGCGGCAGACCGATGTCGGCGATCTCCTCGAGGCGACGCGTGAGCTCGAGCGAGTGGAGCGTGTTCTTGTCGAGGTCGTGTCCCGGGTCGATGATGATCCGCTCGCGGGGGATCCCGGCGGCGACAGCGCGATCCACCCGCTCGACGAGGAAGGCACGCACCTGGGCGACGACGTCGTCGAAGTATGCCGCCGGCTTCTCCACGCGCGGCGGACCCACACTGTGGGTCACGACGATGTGTGCGTCGCTCCCCGCGATGATCGACGCCATGTCGGGATCGCCGAGGCCGCTCGTGTCGTTCACGACGGCAGCGCCGGCCTTGATCGCGGCGGCCGCCACCGCCGCGTTGTTCGTGTCCACGGAGATCACGACGTCACTCCTTTGCGCCACCTGCTCGACGACGGGAACGACTCGATCGATCTCCTCCTGCGTCGATACGGCAGGGCCGCGCCCGAAGGGCACGCCACCGATATCCACCCAGTCGGCGCCGTTCTCGGCGGCCCGCAGCGACGCGTCTACCGCGCGCTCGAGCGCGAATGTCGCCCCCTGGTCGAAAAACGAATCGGGTGTGCGGTTGATCACAGCCATGACCGCGACCTGTCGCGAGAAGTCGAACTCCCGTCGTCCAATCCGGTGGATATGAGGGGTGACTGTGAACATCGACGCTCGCTTCCTGCCGTGACGGCCTTCTCATCGATCATATTGACCGAAGACGAGCGCGACGCGTTGCGGATCGACATACACTTTCGTCACCGCACACGGAAGTTCCGGCGACTCGAAGGAAAGAGATCATGACGACCACCCGAATCGGCATCGTGTTCAATCCCGCTAAGGGCGAGACCGAGGCGCTGCGAGACGCGGTCGCGGCGGCGACCGAGCTGCCGGTGAGCTGGCATGAGACCAGTGTCGAGGATCCGGGTGTCGCTGCGGCACGCGATGCGCTCGCGGCGGGCGCCGACCTCGTGATCGCCGCGGGCGGCGACGGCACTGTGCGCGCCGTCGCGGAGCACCTCGCGGAATCGGGTTCGACCGCCGATCTCGGCATCGTGCCGCTCGGCACGGGAAACCTCCTTGCGCGCAACCTCGGCGTACCGCTCGGCGACATTCCGGCCGCGCTCCAGCGCGCCCTCGGATCCGAGCCGCGCATCATCGACATCGGGTGGGCCGACACGGGCGCGGAGCGGCGCGCGTTCGCCGTCATGGCGGGCTTCGGCATCGATGCGAACATGATCGCCGAAACCGACGACGACCTGAAGGACAAGGCAGGCTGGATCGCCTACGTCGAGTCTCTCGGCCGGGCGCTCTCGGCCAGTGAGCTGCTCGAGTTCGACCTGACCGTCGACGGCGAGACACGGCGGGCAGAGGCGCACACCCTCATCGTGGGCAATTGCGGCACGCTCCAGGGCGGCTTCACGCTGCTGCCCGACGCGGATCCGGCCGATGGCGAGCTGGACCTCGTGATCTTCGATGCCGACGGCTTCGGCGGCTGGATGGACACCGTCAAGAACGTCGTGTGGGACAACGGCATCGCCCGCCTCTTCGGCAGGAGCGACGAAGCGGCCAGCACCGCGAACGTGACGCACACGCGCCTGATGTCGCTCGACATCGCGCTCGACGAGCCCCGTGTCTTCGAGGTCGACGGGGATGAGCTGGGCGAGATCACGCGTGTGCGGATCGACGTGCAGCCCGGCGCCGTGCGCGTGCGCTGATCAGATCTCGAGCGCCTCGCCGGGCGCGAGCGGGTGGAACGTGCCGCCGTTTTGTTCGGTTGCCCAGGCAAGGCGTCCGAAGTGCATCGCGGTTCCCGCGGACGAGAGGGTCATCTCGTGCGTTCCGAACGCGTGGCGCGGCTTCACGGCGAGCACGTAGTCCATCGCCTCGCCGATCTTGAGCCACGGGGCGCCGGCGGGAGCCGCGAGCACCGTGACGTCGACACCCTCAGGCACCGCATAAGAGTCGCCCGGGTAATAGAGCGCATCGTTGACGAGCACACCGACGTTGTCGACGAGCGGGATCGACGAATGGATCTGGTTGTGGGTCCCGCCGAAGAAGCGAAGAGAGAAGGATCCGACCGTGTGCTCGTCACCGGGCTCGACGACCGTCACCTCGACGGGGGCGGCTTCGGCGACGGCGGCCGTGCCGAAGACGGCGACGCCCGGGAACTTGCCCGCGATGCGTTCGAGGTGTTCCGGGGTCCAGTGGTCCGCGTGCTCGTGCGTGATAACGACACCGACGACCGTCTCGAGCTCGCCGAGGTCGGGGGAGAAGCTGCCGGGGTCGACGATGAGGCTCTCGCCCCGGTCCTGAACGGTGAGATGGGCATGTTCGTGCTTGATGATGCGCATGAGACAACTCTTCCACTGACGTTCGCCGCTGGGGGTTCCCCTGGCGCGAAAAATGGAATAGCCTCTGACCAGGCAAACACGCCCGGGTGTTACCCGAGGGGGCGCGCGATTTTGTCCTGCGCGCCGATCGTGCGTATAGTTATCTATGTCGCCGCGAGAGACACGGGGGCAAAAAGAACTTCGGTTCGATACAAGTAAAAAGATGCGGCCCCATCGTATAGCGGCCTAGTACGCTGGCCTCTCACGCCGGTAACGCGGGTTCGAATCCCGCTGGGGTCACCGCAGCACGAAAGCCTGGACTTAACCGTCCAGGCTTTCGTCGTATCTGCGCGCCGTCACGTAGACTGGCTCGCGCGAGAGGGAGTATCCCGAGACCGCGCGCAACGTCAGTACGAGCACCATCGAAGAGGCTCCGGGCGCGCGGCGCATCGTTCGATGCGGGGAGAGACTTTCGGCAGTTACGAGCACCCGAGAGGTTTGCTTTTGGATATTCCCGTTGCTTTCGAGGTCGGATCACTGATCGTCCTCGTTCTGATTCTGGCGGCAGACCTGCTGCTGGTGATCAAGCGTCCTCACATCCCGTCGACCAAGGAGTCGGCGCTCTGGGTCGCCTTCTACGTCACCCTGGCGCTGCTCTTCGCGGTGGCGCTCTGGGTGATCGGAGACACCAACCATGCGCTCGAGTTCGTGAGCGGTTGGTTGACGGAGTACAGCCTGTCGATCGACAACCTCTTCGTCTTCGTGCTGATCATGGGCCAGTTCGCCGTGCCGCGCAAACGTCAGCAAGAGGTGCTGATGGTCGGCATCATCATCGCGCTGATCCTGCGCGCTGCCTTCATCCTGATCGGCGCGGTGCTGATCGAGCAGCTCAGCTGGATCTTCTATATCTTCGGCGCGTTCCTCGTCTACACCGCCCTCAAGCAGGTGTTCGAGAAGGAGGCGCACGGCGGCGACGCGAAGGCCGAGTCCTTCATCGTCCGCACGTTGCGCCGCTTCATTCCGATCCACGATCAGTACGACGGCGGGAAGCTCCGCACGGTGGTCGACGGAAAGAAGATGCTCACGCCGATGCTGATCGTGTTCGTCTCTATCGGCGTCACCGACCTCATCTTCGCGATCGATTCGATCCCGGCGATCTTCGGCATCACCCAGGTGCCGTTCCTCGTCTTCGCTGCGAACCTCTTCGCGCTCATGGGTCTGCGTCAGCTCTACTTCCTGCTCGGCGACCTACTCGAGAAGCTGCGCTATCTCAAGTACGGCGTGGCGTTCATCCTCGCGTTCATCGGCGTGAAGCTCGTGTTCCACGCGATGCACGTCAACGAGCTGCCGTTCATCAACGGCGGTCACCACATCGAGTGGGCACCGGACATCAGCAACTGGGTGTCGCTCGGAGTGATCGTCGCCTCGATCGTGATCTCGACGGCAGCGAGCCTCGTTGCGAACTCCGTCGAGTCGAAGCGCACCACGCCCGAGAAGTGATCGGTTTCTCGCTCGCGAGTTAAGCAGAGTGCTCAGCACATGGTCCGTGCGAACGGATAGTGCTGAGCACTCTGTTATTCTCAAGGGGTGCGGTGCTTCAGCCTTCTCCTTAGCTGCCGCGGCGGGACCTCGTTCTAGGCCTCCCCGTCGCGGAGTTTGTCGTTGGCCGACACCGACACCCGTCAAGGAGTTAAGTAATTCGCATGAGCGCTGATATCACCATCCCGGACCACCCGCGCACTCTCGCAGAGAAGCTGTGGGACGACCACGTCGTCGTCCGCGGGGAGGGGCAAGAGCCGGACCTGATCTATATCGATCTGCACCTCATCCATGAGGTGACGAGCCCGCAGGCTTTCGACGGCCTGCGCGCCGAGGGACGCCCGTTGCGCCGCGTCGATCTGACGATCGGCACGGAGGACCACAACACGCCGACGCTCGCGATCGACAAGCCGATCGCAGATCTGACGAGCCGCACCCAGATCGAGACGCTCCGCAAGAACACCGCCGAGTTCGGGGTGCGTCTGCACCCGCTCGGCGACGCCGAGCAGGGCATCGTGCACGTCGTCGGCCCGCAGCTGGGCCTCACCATGCCGGGCCTCACCGTCGTCTGCGGTGACAGCCACACGTCGACGCACGGCGCGTTCGGAGCCCTGGCCTTCGGTATCGGCACGAGCGAGGTCGAGCACGTCATGGCGACGCAGACCCTGCCGCTCAAGCCGTTCAAGACCATGGCGATCACCGTCGAGGGCGAGCTGAAGCCGGGCGTGACCGCGAAGGACATCATCCTCGCCGTCATCGCCAAGATCGGCACCGGCGGAGGTCAGGGCTACGTGCTCGAGTATCGCGGATCCGCGATTCGCGCGCTCTCGATGGAGGGCCGCATGACGATCTGCAACATGTCGATCGAGGCGGGCGCGCGCGCCGGTATGGTCGCTCCCGACGAGACCACCTTCGAGTACGTCAAGGGCCGAGACCACGCGCCGACGGGGCAGGACTGGGACGACGCGGTCGCCTACTGGAAGACGCTGCCGACCGACGAGGGCGCGACGTTCGACGCCGAGGTGTTCATCGACGCGAACGAGCTCGAGCCCTTCGTCACGTGGGGCACCAACCCCGGACAGGGCGTCTCGCTGTCGCAGACCGTGCCGACTCTCGACAGCTTCGCCGACGAGGGGGAGCGTCAGGCGGCTCAGCGCGCGTACGAGTACATGGACCTCGAGCCGGGCACGCCGATGAAGAACATCGCGGTCGACGCGGTCTTCATGGGCTCGTGCACGAACAGCCGCATCGAGGACCTGCGCGCGTTCGCATCGGTCATCAAGGGGCGCAAGAAGGCCGACGGCGTGCGCGTCATGGTCGTCCCGGGCTCCGCTCGCGTGCGGCTCGAGGCCGAGGCCGAGGGCATCGACAAGATCGTGACCGACTTCGGCGGCGAGTGGCGCTTCGCCGGCTGCTCGATGTGCTTGGGCATGAACCCCGACCAGCTGGCGCCAGGCGAGCGCTGCGCCTCGACAAGCAACCGCAACTTCGAGGGCCGTCAGGGCAAGGGCGGACGCACGCACCTCGTCTCGCCCCTCGTCGCGGCCGCAACCGCCGTGCGCGGCACGCTCTCGAGCCCGAGCGATCTCGAAACGCCCGTTCTGGAAGGTGCAGGAGCCTGATCATGGAGAAGTTCACCACTCACACGGGTGTCGCCGCGCCGCTGAAGCGTTCGAACGTCGACACCGACCAGATCATCCCGGCCGTTTTCCTGAAGCGGGTGACGAAGACGGGCTTCGACGACGCACTGTTCTATTCGTGGCGTCAGCAGGACGACTTCGTGCTGAATCAGGAGCCGTACAAGAACGCGTCGATCCTCGTCGCCGGCCCCGATTTCGGCACGGGCTCGAGCCGTGAACATGCTGTGTGGGCGCTGCGCGACTACGGCTTCAAGGTCGTGCTCTCGCCGCGCTTCGCCGACATCTTCCGCGGCAACTCCGGCAAGCAGGGCCTGGTCACGGGCATCATCAGCGAAGACGTGCTCGAGAAGTTCTGGGCGGCGATCGACGCGAATCCGGGTGTCGAGATGACCGTCGACCTCGTCGCGCGAACCGCCGCGGTGGGCGACTTCAGTGCTCCCTTCGAGATCGACGATTACACTAGGTGGCGGCTCCTCGAAGGGCTCGATGACATCGGGCTCACGCTGCGTCATCAGGATGAGATTTCGCAGTTCGAGGCCCGCCGCGAGGCTTGGCGGCCGCGGACCCTCCCGGTTCCGTGAGCACGAGGCCGCCCCGACCCCGGGGCGGCCCATCCGCCGGAAGTAAGTGAGGATCCACTGGAATGACGTCTGTGACCGACGCGGAAAACGCCGCGAACCCCGAATTCGGCGACATCCTGGAAATCCGCGGCGGTCGTCCGCTGCGCGGCCAGGTCGATGTCAAGGGCGCGAAGAACCTCGCGACGAAGGCCATGGTGGCGTCGCTTCTCGGTGAAACGCCGTCGGTCCTGCGCGACGTTCCGGAGATCCGTGATGTCGAGGTCGTCCGCTCGCTGCTCGAGGTTCACGGCGTGCGCGTGACGGAGGGCGAGGAGCCCGGATCGCTCGTTCTCGATCCGACCGCGGCGAAGTCGGCGGGTTTCGAGGAGATCGACGCGCACGCCGGTTCCAGCCGCATTCCGATCCTCTTCTGCGGGCCGCTGCTCCACCTGCTCGGTCAGGCGTTCATTCCGGACCTGGGCGGGTGCCGCATCGGCGACCGTCCCATCGACTTCCACCTCGACGCGCTCCGCAAGTTCGGCGCGATCGTCGACAAGCAGCCCAATGGGATCCGCCTTTCGGCACCCGAGGGCCTGCACGGCGCGAGCATCGAGCTGCCCTATCCGAGCGTCGGCGCGACCGAGCAGGTGCTGCTGACGGCCGTCCGGGCGAAGGGCGTCACGGAGCTGAAGAACGCGGCCATCGAGCCCGAGATCATGGATCTCATCGGAGTGCTCCAGAAGATGGGGGCGATCATCTCGTATGAGCCGAACCGCGTCATCTTCATCGAGGGCGTGACGGAACTCAAGGGCTACGACCACCGCAGCCTCTTCGACCGCAACGAGGCAGCCAGCTGGGCCTGCGCGGCGCTCGCGACCGACGGCGAGATCTTCGTCAAGGGCGCGCGCCAGTACGAGATGCTGACGTTCCTCAACGTGTACCGCAAGACCGGCGGCGCCTTCGACATCACCGACGAGGGCATCACCTTCCGCCGCGCCAAGACGCCGCTGAACCCCGTGATGGTCGAGACCGACGTGCACCCCGGCTTCATGACCGACTGGCAGCAGCCGCTCATCGTCGCGCTGACGCAGGCCGAGGGCGTCTCGATCGTGCACGAGACCGTCTACGAGAACCGCCTCGGCTTCACCTCCGCGCTGAACCAGATGGGCGCCGACATCGTCGTGCACCAGAACGGACTCGACGGCGCCTACCGCCGGGTCGCTCGTCGTCCGCTCGAGCAGGCGGCCGTCATCACGGGTCCGACGCCGCTCGAGGGCGCCGACATCGTCGTGCCCGACCTGCGCGGCGGCTACGCCTACGTCATCGCGGCGCTTGCCGCGAAGGGCACCTCGCGAGTGTCGAACGTCGGCATCATCCGCCGCGGCTACGAGAAGTTCTTCGACAAGCTCACCGCCCTGGGCGCTGACTTCGACGTCGTGGGCTGAGCGTGGCGAAGGCCTCGAGCGAGAAGACGCGACCCAGCCTGTTCTGGCTGCTCGCGGGCGTGGTCGTGCCGCTGACCGGATGGTTCGCGAAGATGGAGGTGCGCGGGGCGGAGAACCTCCCCCTTGATGGCGCCTTCGTCATGGCCCCGAACCATCACAGCGAGTTCGACCCGTTGACGGTCGCCGTCGCGACCTGGCGCATGGGGCGCGCGCCGCGCTTCATGGCGAAGGAGAGCCTGTTTCGCGTGCCCGTGCTCGGCGCCGCTCTGAAGGCGACCGGCATGGTCCCGGTCACCCGTGGCAAGTCGGGCGCCTCGCAGTCGATGGCACAGGCGAACGACATCGTCAAGAACGCCCGCGGCGTCATCGTCTACCCGGAGGGCACCCTGACGCGTGACCCCGACGTGTGGCCCATGCGCGGCAAGTCGGGTGCCGTGCGCCTGGCGCTCGCCGGCAACATCCCGCTGATCCCCGTTGCGCACTGGGGGGAACAGCAGTTCATGCCGCGCTATGGCAAGCTCAGGCTCTTCCCGCCGCGCCGCCGCGTCACCGTTCTTGTCGGCGAGCCCGTCGACCTCAGCGATTTCGTCGGGCGTGAGCACGAGAAGGGCGTGTTGAACGAGGCCACGGATCGTCTGATGGGCGAGATCGCGCGCCTTCTGGGCGAGATTCGGGGCGAGCTGCCGCCGGCCGAGCGCTGGGATCCCAGCAAGCACGGCCAGAGCGAGACGGGGCGCATGTGAGCACACGGGTCACGGTTCTCGGCTCGGGCAGCTGGGGCACCACCTTCGGCAAGATCCTCGCCGACGGCGGATCTCGCGTGACGATGTGGGCGCGTCGCCCCGAGCAGGCGCGCGAGATCGACGAGGCGAAGCGCAACTCGCGCTATCTGTCGGGCATCAACCTGCCCCGCTCAATGCACGCGACTCACGACATCGCGCGCGCCCTGGAAGGCGCGGACCAGGTGTATGTCGCGGTGCCGAGCAAGTCCGCACGCGACACGCTCAAGCAGATCAAGCCGATCCTCGCGCGGACCGACGCACCCATCGTGAGCCTCATGAAGGGCGTCGAGAAGCGCACCAACATGCGCATGAGCGAGGTCATCGAGCAGGTGCTCGGCTGCGATCGCGACCGTATCGCGGTCGTGGGCGGGCCGAACCTCGCCCGAGAGGTCGCGCAGGAGCAGCCCACCGCGGCGGTCGCGTCGTCGTACAGCGCGGAGACGGCGGCTCTCGTCGCCCGCGCATGTTCGAACAGCTACTTCCGCACCTTCGTCAACACCGACGTCGCGGGCACCGAGTTCGGCGGCGTGCTGAAGAACCTCATCGCCGTTGCGACCGGCATCGTCGACGGCGTCGGTTACGGCGAGAACACGAAGGCGTCGATCATCACGCGCGGCCTCGTCGAGATGACCGACTTCGCCGTCGCCTACGGCGCTCAGCCCGAGACGATGCAGGGCCTCGCGGGCCTCGGCGACCTCATTGCGACGTGCCAGTCGCCCCTCAGCCGCAATAACACGGCCGGGCGTCTGCTCGGCCAGGGCTACACGCTCGACGACGTCGTCGCGCATATGGAGCAGACGGCCGAGGGACTCAGCTCGGTCGCCCCGATCTTGCAGCTCGCACACGCGAAGGGCGTCGACATGCCCATCGTGGAGCAGGTGAAGATGGTGCTCGACGGCACCATGAAGCCGCGCGACATCGCGCCGCACCTCACGACAGACGACGACACTCCCCAGGAGGAAACCCAGTATGCAGCAGGCGACCGTGGCGGTGCTCTTCGGCGGACGCTCGAGCGAGCACGAGATCTCTTCGGCGACGGCGGGGGGCGTGCTCGGCGCGATTGACCGCGAGCGCTACCGGGTGATCCCCGTCGGAATCACCCGGGACGGTGTCTTCGTCCTCGAGGACGACGATCCCGAGCGCTTCCGTCTCAACGCGGAGAAGATGCCCGAGGTGGTCGACAACGGCACTCGCGTCATCTGGCCGATGCCGGGCGGCCCGCGTGAGCTGCGCGTCGAGCGCGCCGATGGATCGACAGAGTCGCTCGGCGAGATCGACGTCGTTCTGCCGATCCTGCACGGCGTGCACGGCGAGGACGGCACGATGCAGGGCTTCCTCGACATCCTCGAGCTGCCTTACGTCGGTGGAGGCGTCCTGGATTCCGCCGTCTGCATGGACAAGCACTTCATGAAGATCGCGCTGCAGGCCGACGGCATCGCGGTGGCACCCTGGACCACGGTGCGCGCCGCGCGCTGGGCTGCCGAGCCCGAGGCGATCCGCGCCGAGGTCGAGGCGCTCGAGTACCCCGTGTTCGTCAAGCCGGCCCGCGCCGGTTCGAGCGTCGGCGTCTCGAAGGCGCACGATGCATCGGAGCTCGACGAGGCGATGCGTGTCGCCCTCGCGGAGGACGACAAGGTGCTGATCGAGACGGGCATCGCCGGGCGCGAGATCGAGGTCGCTGTGCTCGAGGGGCGTGGTGCCGAGCCGACGCGCGCCTCGCTTCCCGGCGAGATCGTGCTGACGACGCGCGAGTTCTACGACTTCGAGGGCAAGTACCTCGGCGGCGATGGTGCGGACGTCGTGTGCCCGGCGGACCTCACCGACGATCAGATCGAGCGGATCCGCGAGATCGGCGCCCGATCGTTCGACGCCGTCGACGGCCGCGGCCTCGCGCGCGTCGACGTGTTCCTGACGGAGCGCGGCGACATCATCGTCAACGAGCTGAACACGATGCCGGGCTTCACACCGATCTCGATGTACCCCAAGTGCTGGGTCGCATCGGGCCTCGGCTACACCGACCTCATCACCGAGCTCATCGAGCTCGCTCGCGCGTAGGCGCTACTCCGTCGCGGTCTCCGGAGCGTCGTCACCCTCTGACGTCGCCTCGGAGACCGTCGTGCATTTACCGGTCTCCGGCAGGGTGCCGACGGGCAGCTTGAGCGCGTCGAGCGCTGCGTCGCCCGACACCTTCGTCGTGTCGACGTAGACCTGCGCGGCGGGCGTGCGACCGAATGTGGTCATGCGCAGCCACGGGCGATCGGTGTCGTCGACGAGCCAGTCGACGCCGCCGAACGAGACGCACTGCAGCGTCGACGCGGCGGGGGACTCGAGTCCGCACCGGAACAGCATCGTGGTGGGGTCGCCCCACGCGCCCGTCGCCTGGGCATCGGTCCATACGCGGTCGAGGCCGGCGATCGTCTGGGGCAGGCGTACGCTCACTTCAGCGCAGAGCGGGTCGTTCGCGTCGGCTGCGGGCTCCAGGTGCACCGTCGGGGTGCAGGCGGTGAGCGCAGCCGCGGCCGCGGCGAGGGCGAGAAGAGCGGAGAGCCGGCGAATCACCCCGCCAGCCTATTGCGCGCGCCTGTGAGCGGTTCTCCGGCGCATAGGCTGAGGGGATGCACGGTGAGACGACGGTCGGCGACCTGTCCGAGAAACAGATCCTCGCGCGGATCGCGGAGCGCACGGGGCATGCAGACCAGGCGCTGGTCGGCCCGGGTGACGACGCGGCCGTGCTGCGCGTCTCGGGGTCGCTCGTCGCGACGACCGACACCCTCATCGAGGGGCCGGATTTCCGGTCCGAATGGTCGGACGGCTACAGCCTCGGTTGGAAGGCCGCCGCCGTGAACCTCTCGGACGTCGCCGCGATGGGCGCACGTCCCACGGCCCTCCTCGTAGCGCTCGCGATGCCGAACCGGACCGCGATCTCGTACGTCGAGCGCATGGCGGACGGCCTGCGCGAAGCGTGCGAGAAGCTCGCACCGGGATGCGCCGTCGTCGGCGGTGACCTCACGCAGTCGGACGTGCTCACGGTCGCGGTCACGGCGCTCGGTGACACGGGCGAACGGGCGCCGGTCCTCCGCTCGGGTGCCCGGCCCGGCGATATCCTCGCCGTCGCGGGGGAGCTGGGCGTTGCCGCTCAGGGACTCGCGATCCTCTTCGACCGCTTCGAAGGGGCCCCGCCCGATGTCTCGCTCTTGACAGACGAGGAGCGCCACGCGGTCGAGCGTCAGCTGCGCCCGGCCCCTCCGCTGCACATGGGGCGGATCGCGGCCGACGCCGACGCCCACGCGATGATGGACGTGTCGGACGGCCTCGCGCTCGATGCGACGCGACTCGCCGATGCATCGGGCGTCACGGTCGACCTCGACTCGTCGCTCCTCGGTGCGGATCCGCGCCGTGCGCTGAGCGGGGGAGAGGACCACGCGCTGCTCGCCGCGTTCGCGGGCGAGATCCCCGAGGGCTTCCGCGCGATCGGACGTGTTCGCGAGCGGGCAGCGGATCCGCTTCTCGTCGACGGCTCGCGATTCGAGGGGCGCGGCGGATGGGATCCGTACCGCGATTGGACCGCCTCTTCGGGATCCCCGAGGCCGTGACCTCGTAAGGTGAAGGTGTGACGCGCATCATCTCGGGATCCGCAGGCGGCACGCGCCTCGAGGTTCCGCCCTCGGGAACCCGGCCGACGAGCGACCGCGTGCGCGAGGCGCTGTTCTCGTCGCTCGAATCGACCGGAATGCTCGACGGCACGACGGTGCTCGACCTGTATGCGGGATCCGGGGCGTTGGGGCTCGAATCGCTCAGCCGTGGCGCGGCCGCGTGCCATCTCGTCGAGAAGGGGACGAAGGCAGCACAGATCGCGCGCCGCAACGCCGAGCTCGTCGCGCGTGCCACCGGCGCCCGTGCGGAGGTGCACGCCGTCTCGGTTCAGAACTACCTGCGCAGTGCGGGCCGCGCTTTCGACGTGGTCTTCCTGGATCCGCCGTACGACCTGCCGCCCGAACAGCTGGCCGAGGACCTCGTTCTGCTGCGCGACCTGCTCGTCGACGACGCGCTCGTGATCGTCGAACGGGCCACGCGGTCCGGAGCCCCCGAGTGGGCCGCCGCCGGGCTGCGCGAGGTGCGCGCGAAGAGATTCGGTGACACGACGCTGTGGTGGGGCGAGCCCGACATCTGATTCGTTCGTCGGCGATCGAACATAAGATCGAATCATGACTCTGGAGATGCAGACGCCGTTGAAGGCGGCGCTCGGTGAGACCATCGCCAAGTCGCTCGCGCGCGCCTTCGACATGGCCACCGTCGGCGATCTCGTCACCCACTATCCGCGCCGATACGCCAAGCGCGGCCAGCTGACGCCCATCGCCTACCTTCCGATCGGCGTCCCTGCGACGATCATCGCGCAGGTGCTGCGCACGCAGACCCGGCAGATGCACAACCGTCGCGGCACGATCCTCGAAGTCGTGATCGGCGACGGCATGGGCGAGATGACGCTGACATTCTTCGGGCAGCAGTGGCGGCAGAACGAGCTGGTGCCGGGCGCGCGCGGGATGTTCTCCGGCAAGGTCGGCGAGTACCGCGGTCAGTTGCAGTTCTCGCACCCCGACTACCAGCTCTTCGACGACGGCGAGATCGTGGACGCCGAGGAGTACGCCGAGAGGCCCGTGCCGTTCTACCCCGCGACGTCGACCCTGCCCACCTGGAAGGTGCAGCAGCTGATCGAGACTGTTCTCGACCAGCTGGGCGATGTCCCCGAGCCGCTCGATTCAGCCGGCCGCGCCGAGCACAAGGCGATGACGGCCCGCGAGGCCCTCGAGAAGATCCATCGCCCGAAGGATGACGCCGAACTGCATCGCGCGCGCTACACCGTGCGGCTGCACGAGGCACTCGTGATGCAGACGGCGCTGCTGCAGCAACGCTGGTTCGTACGCTCCATGGCGGCCACGCCGCGCCCCGCGCGCCCGGGCGGTCTGCTCGAGCGCTTCGACGCCGCTCTGGGCTTCACTCTGACGCCCGACCAGCAGACGGTCGGCGTCCGGGTCGCCGACGAGCTGACCGGACCGACGCCGATGAACCGTCTCGTGCAGGGAGAGGTCGGATCCGGCAAGACGCTCGTCGCCCTGCGTGCCATGCTGCAGGTGGCCGAGTCGGGCGGTCAGGCCGCGCTGATCGCGCCGACGGAGGTGCTGGCGGGACAGCACCTGCGCTCGATCACGAAGATGCTCGGTCCCGACCTCGCGGCCGAGGTCATGCCGGCCCTCCTGACGGGCCAGATGACGGCGCCCGAGCGCCGGCGGGCATCGTTGCGCGTCGCGGCCGGCCAGGCCCGGATCGTGGTCGGCACTCATGCGCTCCTGAGCGACAAGACCACATTCGCCGATCTGGGGCTCATCGTGGTCGATGAGCAGCACCGCTTCGGCGTCGAGCAGCGGGAGACGCTGCGCTCGAAGGGCAACAATCCCCACGTCCTCGTGCTCACGGCTACGCCGATCCCGCGCACGGTCGCGATGACGGTGTTCGGCGACCTCGATGTCTCGACGATTCGCACGATGCCGGCAGGCCGCGCCGGCATCTCGACCTTCGTCGCGCCCATCGCCGAGAAGCCCGCCTGGTTCGGCCGAGTATGGCAGCGCGCGGCGGAGGAGGTGGCGAAGGGGCATCAGGTGTTCGTCGTGTGCCCCGCGATCGACGCCACCGATGACTCGGCGAAGCCGACCGTGGAGGAGGGCGAGCTCGGCGAGCTGATGGCGGAGGAGGGGCGCAAGGGGCCCCGATTCGGCGTCGACCAGGTTACCGAGCAACTGCGCAGACAGCAGGCGACGGCGCACCTCAGAATCCAACCGCTGCACGGTCGCATGTCGGGCGAGGAGAAGGACCAGATCATGCGGGCGTTCGCGCGCGGCGAGATCGACCTCATCGTCGCGACGACCGTTATCGAGGTGGGCGTCGACGTGCCCAATGCTTCGACCATGATCATTCTCGAGGCCGACCGATTCGGCGTCTCGCAGCTGCATCAGCTACGCGGCCGCGTGGGCCGCGGCGGCGTGCCGGGCCTGTGCCTGCTCGTGACCGAGGCGATGCCCGAGACGCCGGCCCGCGAGCGCGTCGAGGCCGTGGCCGCGACGCTCGACGGTTTCGAGCTCGCCGAGGTCGACCTCGAGTTGCGCGGCGAGGGCGACGTGCTCGGCGGGGCGCAGTCGGGATCCCGCTCGTCGCTGAAGCTGTTGCGCGTCATCAAGGACGCCGCTCTCATCGCCCGCGCCCGCGACATCGCCGACGACATCGTCGCCGGCGACCCGTCCCTGGAACGCCACCGTGGCCTCGCCGAGGCGCTCGCGGCGCGACTGGGCACGGAAGAGCGCGCCGCACTCAGGAAGAACTAAGGCACATAGTTAGGCTGACCTCATGAGCAACCGCATCGCCGTCGTTCCCGGTTCCTTCGACCCGCCCACACTGGGGCATCTCGACATCATCCGCCGCGCCGCCGGGCTTTACGACGAGCTTCACGTTCTCGTCGTGCACAATCCGGACAAGGAAGGCATGCTACCGATCGCGTTGCGCCTGCGGCTGCTCGAGCAATCGATCGACGAGGCGAACATCGAGGGCAAGATCACGGTCGGCGCGTGGAGCGTCGGGCTGCTCGTCGATTACGCCCAGGAGGTGGGCGCGGGCGTGCTCATCAAGGGCATCCGTTCGCAGGTCGACGTCGCTTACGAGACCCCGATGGCGATCGTGAACAACCACCTCGCAGGCGTCGAGACGGTGTTCCTGCTCGCGGATCCGGCGAACTCCGCCGTGTCGAGTTCGCTCGTGCGCCAGGTCGCGGGCCTCGGCGGCGACGTGTCTCCCTACGTGCCGCCGGCGGTCGTACGCTATCTCGACGGGTCGTCGCCCAGCGACTTCTGATGCGCGGTCGTCGTAGGCTGGTCGTGTGAAGAATCACCTTGACGGGCCTTTCGTCCTGCCCGCGCGCGACATCGTGCGCAAGCCGGGCGAGATGCGCGAGCACACCCTCACGATCGCCATCCCCGAACGCTGGGGAGAGGGCATCGTCTACGTCGAGAAGGGCGAGAACCTCGACATTGATGTTCGGCTCGAGTCCGTGCACGAGGGAATCCTCGTGTCGGGAACGGTCGACACCGAGTACGTGGGCGAGTGCAGCCGGTGCCTGCAGCCGATCGCTGAGAGTGTCGAAGTCGAGTTCCAGGAGCTTTTCGAGTACCCTGGAGATGAAACTCCTGACTTCGTGCTTCAAGACGACCACGTGGATCTTGAAACTCTGGTCAGGGAAGCGATCGTATTGTCGCTCCCGTTTCATCCGGTCTGTCGGCCGGATTGCCCGGGCCTTGATCCCGTCACGGGCGACCTGCTGACCGAATCTTCCGGCGTGGCGCAAGACCCCATCGATCCTCGCTGGGCAGCGCTCCGAGAACTTACCGAAACCGAACCGGCGTCTGACGCCGGTCTGAGCAGAGAAGAGAACTAGCCATGGCTGGTAACCCCCCGAAGCGGAAGCTTTCCCGTTCGAACACCCGGTCGCGTCGCTCGCAGTGGAAGGCGTCGGCTCCGGCCCTCGTCAAGACCGTCGAGAACGGCAAGGTCGTCTACAGCCGCCCGCACCAGGCGAAGGTCGTCACCGACTCGCAGGGTACCGAGCTGTTCCTTGAGTACAAGGGCCGCAAGGTCGCTGACGCCTGAAACTAAACTGACGTGACTTCGCACAATCGCGAGTCGCTGACCGAGAAGCTCGGCGTCGAGATCGACGCCGAGCTTCTTGCGTTAGCGCTGACGCACCGCTCGTACGCGTACGAGAACGGCTCCATCCCTCACAATGAGCGCCTCGAGTTCCTCGGTGACTCGGTGCTCGGTCTCGCCGTGACGGCGATGCTCTATGAGAAGTTCCCGGACGTGTCCGAGGGCGAGCTGGCCAAGCGCCGCGCCGCCGTCGTGTCGACCGTTGCCCTCGCCGAGGTCGCCCGCGGCTTCGGCCTGGGCGACTACCTGCTGCTCGGCCGCGGCGAGGAACAGACCGGAGGCCGGGACAAGGATTCGATCCTCGCGGATACGACGGAGGCGCTTTTCGGTGCCACCTTCTTGTCCGCGGGGCGCGAAGCCGCCGACGCCCTGGTATTGCGACTCATCACGCCGCTTCTCGCGGACGCCGACCGTTTCGGTGCGGCGGTGGATCCGAAGACCGCCATCCAGGAGCTCGCGCAGCAGCTCGGTGCGTCCGCACCCTCGTACGAGGTGACGAGCTCCGGCCCGGACCATGACCGTCGGTTCACCGCCACTGTGACAGTGGGCGAGCACACGGCGAGCGGCACGGGCACGAGCAAGAAGCAGGCCGAGATGGCCGCCGCGCTCACGCTCTGGCGCAACGTGAATGCCTGAGCTTCCCGAGGTCGAGGTCGTCCGCGCGGGGCTCGCACCCGCGATGGTCGGCGCCCGCATCACGAGCGTCGAGGTGTTCGACGAGCGTGCCCTCACGCGGCATGGCGGGGGAGGGATCGACTTCGAACGGCGCCTCACGGGCCGCACCGTGCGTTCGGCGGTGCGCCGCGGAAAGTTCCTCTGGCTGCCGCTCGCGGCATCCGACGAGGCGATCATCGCCCATCTGGGGATGAGCGGACAGATGCTGCTCCGCGAGCCGAGCGCGCCCGCCGAGCGGCACGAGCGGATCCGCCTGTCGATCGAGCACGAGACGCACGGCGAACTCGCCGTCGTCTTCGCCGACCAGCGCACATTCGGATCCCTCGCGATCGACGCCCTCGTGCCGACGCCCGACGGTGCGGCCGGCGGCTTCGGTGATCCGATGCCGTTCGTCGCGTCGCAGGCCGCGCACATCGGCCGGGATCCGCTGGACCCCGCATTCGATGAGCGCGCTTTCCGTGCCGCGCTCGCGCGCCGGAACTCGGCCGTTAAACGGGTGATCCTCGACCAGAATCTCGTGAGCGGCATCGGTAACATCTACGCCGACGAGTCGCTCTGGGCGGCGCGGATCCACCCGGAGACCCCCGCCTCGGCGCTGTCCACCCGCACCGTCAACCGCCTGCTTGCCGAGGTGCGCCTGGTTCTCGAGAAGGCTCTCGCCGAGGGCGGCACGAGCTTCGACGCGCAGTACGTCAACGTGAACGGGCAGGCCGGTTACTTCGCGCACTCCTTGAATGCCTATGGTCGTACCGACCAGGCATGTGCACGATGTGGATCACCCATCCGCCGGGTGAAGTTCATGAACCGATCCTCGTTTTTCTGTCCTCAGTGTCAGCGCATGCGCTCGTCGTAGGCGCGGGCCCACGCGGTCGCCGGATGATGGATTCCCGACTAGAAGGGGCGGTGCTATCGAGCGTCCCACCGGGACAGAACGGTGCCCGACAAGCGGAACAGGTCGGGTGAAACAGGCTTTCCCTCGCCGTTCGCAAACCCGTTGGCCGCGGCGGACACGAGCTTGTCGATGGATTCCGTGTCATCCGCACTGCAGACCCAGACCGAGAGGCGTGTCGGGGCGGCGACGACCAGATCGCCGGGGATCGTGACGGCCGCCCGCCATCGCTCCGCGTCCAACAGGATGGAAGCGGTCAGATCCATCTCGTCGGGCACAGTGAGCGCGAAGCGTCCGTTGCCGCCCTCGACGCGGATGTCGCCGCGACGGCGAAGGTTGTCGACGGCAATGCGGTGCAGCTGCTCGGCTCCTCCGAATTCTCCGACCGAGTCCGCGCTGACGAACTCCCACGTCGGTCCGGGGTCCGCGGCGTATGTCGCGTACAGACCTTCGGCGAGCTTACGGGAGAACGGGCTGCTCCCTGACGGGAAGTCGGGGATCCGCGACAACTTCTCCTCGGTCGCGTCCTTCCAGGCCTGCCCGGAGAGCAACGGGACGACGAGCTGCGTCATCGACGGGCCGCCGGATGCCGTCGGTTGAGGTTGCTTGGCCTTCTTCAGGCGCGAGAACAAGCCCATCAATCCATCTCCTTCTCATCAAGTGATCGGCGTCTCGTGCGGTCGCCAGGATCACCCCGTCGCAGAACACGGTCACGGAATGCCCGCCAGCTCGACACTCCCGCGGTATCGCTGGGCGCAACGAGGAACCCCGTGGTCGTGGTGTCCAGCGCGCGCCAATCGCATGCCGTCACCAGCCGCACGATGCGTGCGACGATCGCGTCATCCGCACGGACGTGCAACATGACGCTCTCGATCTCATCGTCGTCACCGAGGTTGAACTCGATCGACCCCTCCCTGCCGCTCCAGATGCCCCACGCCGGGTCGCTCCAGTCGGTTCCCTCGAACACCGCGGAGATCTGCCGGATCACGTCTGCACGCCGGCCGAGCGGGAGCATCGGGTTGCCTCCATACGGCTCCAGGTCGTCGTATGTGCGGATCTCTGCGGATAGACGCATGATCAGAACATCCCAGCTCATGGCGCAATCATAGGTGAGGGGTAGCGCGCCGCGGTCACGAATCGGTCGAGTCGGTTCCGCCCGCGAAGAGGACGTCGGGCAGCGACGGGGTGTGCGGAACGGTCGTCGTGTATCGCCACCGGTGGCCTTGCTAGCATCGCAGGCATCGTCGTCCCGCCCACGATCGTCGCAGAGGAGCTCGCATGACCGCACCCGTCGCAGTTATTCCTTGGAACGAGGGCGTCTGGACACATCCGCCGATCCGCGTCGTCGAAGACGACACGGACCTCCTGGTCACCGCCACCGAGGGGAGTGACGCCTGGCGCACCACCTCGTACGGTTTCATTCACGACAACGAGCACGCTCTGCTGATGCCCTTCGACCAGGACAGTGCCATCGAGGTCGAGTTCACCGCAGATTTCTCCGAACAGTTCGATCAGGCGGGCGTCTTCGTGCGCGTCGACGATGCGCACTGGATCAAGGCGGGCGTCGAATTTGCGGACGGGCTCCCGCAACTCGGGGCGGTCGTGACCGACGAGGTATCGGACTGGTCGGTTGCGCCGGTTCCGGATTGGAAGGGAGGTCGGGTGCTGGTCCGGATCAGTCGCTCCGGCGATGCCCTCACCGTGCGCGCATCGGTCGACGGGGGAAGCTTGCGCCTCGTCCGGCTCGTGCCGTTCGCCCCGGACCTCGTCGCTTACGCGGGGCCGTTCGTGTGCGCTCCCACCCGTGCAGGGCTGACCGTCCGTTTCCATTCCTGGCGCGGCGGGCCTGCCGACGCTGCGCTTCACTGAGCTGTGTCGCAGGCTCGAATGAACATCGCGTGAACGACCCGCACGGTGTCGGTGTGCGGCTTGTGCGCTGATTCGAAGTTTGTAAATATAGAAGCATGTCGAATCAAGGAGTGTCGAGCGCCGACCGCGTCACGTCCGTGCGTTTGTCGACCCTCGACCGGTGGCTGCCGCTCTGGATTGGCTTGGCGATGGTTGCCGGGCTTCTGCTCGGACGCTTTGTGCCCGCACTCTCCGAGGTTCTCGCGAGCATGGAGATCGGCGGCATCTCGGCGCCGATCGGCCTCGGCCTGCTCGTGATGATGTACCCGGTCCTGGCGAAGGTCCGTTACGACAAGGTCGCGGCGGTCGCGGGGGACAAGAAGCTCTTGCTCTCGTCGCTCGTGCTGAACTGGCTCGTCGGCCCCGCCGTGATGTTCGCCCTGGCGTGGCTCCTCCTCCCGGACCTGCCTGAGTACCGCGCGGGTCTCATCATCGTGGGCCTCGCCCGATGCATCGCGATGGTCGTGATCTGGAACGACCTCGCCTGCGGCGACCGTGAGGCCGCCGCCGTGCTCGTGTTCCTCAACTCGGTGTTCCAGGTTGTCGCGTTCTCACTCCTGGGATGGTTCTACCTGAGCGTTCTGCCGGGCTGGCTCGGACTGCCAGCGCAGGGCCTCGACGTCTCGATCGGGCAGATCGCCATCAACGTCCTCGTCTTCCTCGGCGTCCCGCTCGCTGCGGGCTTCCTCACCCGCTTCCTCGGCGAGAAGGCAAAGGGGCGCGACTGGTACGAGGCCAGATTCCTCCCGGTCATCGATCCGTTCGCGCTGTACGGGCTCCTGTTCACGATCGTGCTGCTGTTCGCGCTGCAGGGCGACGCGATCGCCTCACATCCGGCGGACGTGGCCCGAATCGCACTGCCGCTCCTGGCGTACTTCGCGATCATGTGGTTCGCCGGGCTCCTGCTCGGCCGGAGCATCAACCTGAGCTACGCACGATCAGCGACGCTGGCGTTCACCGCGGCCGGCAACAACTTCGAGCTCGCGATCGCGGTCGCGATCGGCACCTTCGGCGCGACCAGCGGTCAAGCCCTCGCGGGTGCCGTCGGCCCCCTGATCGAGGTTCCGGTGCTCGTCTGCCTCGTCTACGTGTCCCTGTGGGCCGCCCGCACGTGGTTCCGCACCGAGCCCAGAGCCGTACCTGTCACGAAGGAGCACAGCAGATGACCACCGCCGATGTTCTCGCAGACGCCGCCGAGTGTGCGCCGACCGGTGCCCACGCCATCGGTACGGAAGCCGCGGCCGCCGTCGCGAGCATGCTGAAGTCGCTCGCGGATCCGCTCCGCCTGCGGATGTTGTCGGCCATCGCAGCGGACCCGCGCGGCGAGGCGTGCGTCTGCGACCTCGCCGAGCTTGCCGACGTTTCCCAACCGACGATCTCGCACCACCTGAAGGTGCTCAGGGAGAGCGGCCTTCTTGCGTCCGAGCGCCGGGGGACGTGGGTGTACTACCGCGTCACCCCTGATCGACGCGGCGCCGTGACGGCGCTGCTGGAGGCCTTTGCACCCGCGGCGGTCGCTTCGACCTCCACCGACACGGAGAACCGCGCCGAAACGCTCCGCGCGATGGACGATCGCGTCAGCAGGCTGGCCGAGGAGATGACGGCCGAGTTCGAGACGATGAACCAGGACCTCGTGCGAACCATTGTGCGCGAGTCGTACGCCGCGCTCGTGCGCTCGGCGAAGCTCACCCGCCACATGATCCCTTTGACGGAGAAGTTCGCTCGGCAGCGCCTGACCGACATCGGCCGCGATCGAGGGGCGGGAAAGCCGCAGATCCTGTTCGTCTGCGTCGCCAACGCGGGCCGCTCGCAACTGGCAGCCGCCCTCGCGAACCGGATCTCCGAGGGGGCGATCGTCGCTCGCTCCGCCGGGTCCTCGCCCGCTGCCGATGTCCACCCGCACGTGCGCTCCCTGCTCGAGCAGATCGAGGGCTCCGACGGCGCCGACAACGCGTTCCCGAAGCCCTTGACCGACGACGCCGTGCGCGCCGCCGATGTCGTCGTCACCATGGGGTGCGGTGACGTGTGTCCCGTCATCCCCGGCGTGGCCTATGAGGATTGGGCCGTCGGCGACCCGGCGCTCGCGTCCGAAGAAGGCGTCGCCGCGATCCGCGACGACATCGAGGTCCGCGTGCGGCGCCTCATCGATACCCTGACCTCCCGCCTGGAGAAAGAAGACATCCGCTCATGACCACAACGACGCACAGCGTGCTCTTCGTCTGCGTGCACAACGCCGGCCGCTCGCAGATGGCCGCCGGATACCTCCGCCACCTGGCGGGCGACCGGATCGAGGTCCGCTCGGCGGGGTCCATCCCCGCCGACCAGATCAACCCCATCGCCGTCGAGGCGATGCTCGAGGAGGGCATCGATATCCGCGGCGAGGCGCCGAAGGTGCTCACGACCGATTCCGTGCGGGCCTCCGACGTGGTCATCACGATGGGATGCGGCGACGCCTGCCCCTTCTTCCCCGGCAAACGCTACGAAGACTGGAAGCTCGACGACCCGGCCGGTCAGGGTATCGAGGCGGTCCGTCCCATCCGTGACGAGATCAGGACGCGCGTCGAGGCGCTCATCGCCTCGCTGATCCCGGCGTGAGCGGCGCGCGACGCTAGCTTGCCTCGGCGGGTTCGCGCACCTCCACGCCGGTGTGGACGTCCTCGACCCAGACCAGGTGTGCCTCCGAGATGCGCTGTGGGAGTGCCGCATCGACGGTCTCGACGAGCGGCGCGAGGTCGTCCTTGTTGTGCACGGCGATCTGCACCCGCACGTCTGAGATCCAGACGTAGGCGATGCGAGCCCGATCGTCGGCGGAGAGGTTCTCGAGGAACTGTCGCGCGTCGGCGCCGTCGGAGTCTCCGAGAAGGACGAGATCGCTCTCGAAAGCCGGCTCTTCTTCGAGCTCGAGGGGGACGGCGCGTGCGCGGCCGAGGTCCGACTCGTGTCGCAGCGCGACGACCATGCGCTCGTCATAGCGTGCGTGAATGCCCGCGAGCGGCACCTCCGCACCGATGGCATCCCACACGCCGATCGCGTCCTCGAACTCTGCCGCACCGCCCGCTATGGACACGGAGCCGGCGGTGTCGCGAACTCCCAGGTGCCAGCGTCCGTCCGGGGCGAAGCCGGTCATCAGCGCAGGGAGCTCGCGCGCGAGCTCGATCGCCTCCTCGGCGGATCCGCTCTCGATCGAGGCCGAGACGCCGTCGACCGACGCCGAGACGATCGACGGATCCGTACGGAGAGCGACGAGAAGTCGTGCGCTCCCGTCGTCCGTGGCTTGATCGCCCGTCACCGTCATCTCGAGGCCGCCGACATCGAGCGACACCCGGCCTCCCATGCGATCGGCGTTCTCGCGGGTGTAGTCGCCGACACCCGCCACGAGCTCGAGGAACTCGGCATCGGTCGCGGCCGGGTCGATGAATACGTCGCCGCTGACTCCGCCCGTGAACGGCTGGTTATCGCGGCTCGTGAGTTCCATCGACTCGACGATGGGATCGCCGCCGAACGCCCTCTCGAACGCGCGGGCCTCTCCGTCACCCGTGCACCCCGCAAAGGCGAGGCTGAGCCCCAGCACCGAGACGGCGATCAGGGCGCGCATATCGCGCTTCATGGGCACATCATCGCGACCGGCGGATCCCGTCTCCTCGCCGGACGCCGTCAGCGGCCCGCACGGGCGTCAACCCAGCGCTTGGCATCGGCGAGGCCCCAACCGGTGCGTTCCCGCACGAGCTTGATCGCGGGAATGAACTGCTCGTCGGCGATCAGCGCGTCGACCTCTGCGAGGGAATCGGCATCGAACTCATGCGCGGGCTCCTCCGGGGAGGACGAAGCAGTGCCCCAGGTATCGACTCGCGTCTTCGCCTCGGCCAGACCCAGACCGGGCACGGCATCGCGGAGGCGTTTGATCGCGGCGATCTTGTTGCCCTCGGCGATGAGCTCGTCGATCTCCGTGCGCGTCTGATCGTCGAGCGATTCCGAAACAGCCGCCGGAGCCGTGGGAGCCGCGCGCTCGCTACGGCGCATCCGCACCGAGATCACGTTCAGCACGAGCGCGCCGACGACGAGGGCGATACCGATCCAGAGCATTCCCCGATTCTATGCGGGGCCTGCCGTCGGGGGGGAAGATCGATACATGGGTTTCGACGACATCAGACAGGCCATCATCGCTGATCCCGAGAACGCCGCCGCGACGGCGCGGGGGATCCTGCCGCTCTACACCGCCGGGCCCGGCGCGCGGGTCGTGCTGGTCGGGCAGGCGCCCGGCCGCAAGGCCCAGGAATCGGGAATCGCCTGGGACGACGCGAGCGGCGTGAAGCTGAAGTCGTGGCTCGGCGTCACCGACGAGCAGTTCCGCGACACGAGCCTCTTCGCGATTCTGCCCATGGACTTCTACTATCCGGGGAAGGCCGCGGCGGGCGATGCACCGCCGCGCAGGGGGTTCGCCGACACATGGCATCCGGCGCTGCTCGACCTGATGCCGGATGTGCGGCTGACGATCCTCATCGGCGGCTATGCGCAGAAACACTATCTGGGCGGGCGCGCGGCGAGGAACCTGACCGAGACGGTGCACGCGTACGCCGACTACCTTCCGGAGTTCTTTCCGCTCGTGCACCCGTCGCCGCTCAACTTCCGCTGGCAGGCGAAGAACCCCTGGTTCGAGACGGACGTGCTCCCGGCGCTGCGGGAACACGTGGCCGAAGCGCTCGCCTAGGCCGTGTCGATCTCCAGGGGATCGTTGGGCCAGGGTTCGCCCGCGTCTCGTTCGCGGCGAGGGTCTACGCTGAGCCGTATGGCGAAGACCCACCCGCATATCACGTCACCGACTCGCGCGGACCTCCTGCGCGTCGCCGGAGAGCGGCCGCTGGCCGACGTGTACGTCGCGCTTCACGAACTCGTGATGGCGACGCTGCCCGACGCGGTGAACTCGGTCGACGAGGTCGACGCCGCGATCGGGTACGGCGCGCATCAATACGGGTACAACGGTTGGGGGATGGCGGCCGTGACGCCGTTCTCGAAGTGGGTGTCGCTCACGCTCTTGAAGGGAGCGGAACTGGACGATCCCTCGGGGTTGCTCGTCGGATCCGCATCGATGCGCCACGTGAAGCTCGCTTCCCTCGACGAACTCGAGGGCGCGCGGGATGGAATCTCGGCACTGCTCCTCGCGGCGTCGCGGGTGAACGCGTGAACCTCGCCCGCGCCGTCGAACGGTGACTCGCGCGGTCCGACGGTTCGTCACGGCACCGCTCGCGTGGGCGGCGCTGTGCTTCGCGGTCGCCGCGTTCTGGGGCGGCGAGGGGTTCGTGCCGTTCCTTCTTCTGCTCGTCGCCGGCTGGTGTGTCGGGCACGCCATCGTGGCGGGCATCGAACGGATCTCCTCCGCGGGTATCCGTCTCGTCTGGTACGTCGGCCTTTCTGCCGCGTTCGCCGTCGTGGGCGCCGTTGTCTGGCCGCGCTGGAGCGAGATCCTCGATCCGCTATCGACGACTGCGCGAACCGTCGGGTATCTGCTCGGGATGGCCTCGATCACGATGGTCGGTTGGGTGTGGCTCGCGTCCCTCAGCCACATCACGGGCCGTGTGACGGCGCGCGGCGCGTCGCGTACCGGCCCGGAGTGGGAGATGGAAGCGGGAGCGCGCGTGCTGAGACTCCGCGCCGTCCCCGCGCCCCACCGGAGACTGACCGTCGCCGCGACCGCGGCGGGGTTGAGCGGGGCCGCCGCCGTCATCGCGGCGGTCCTCATCTGGACACCGCTGATCAGCGGCGGGCCGAAGCTCCTTGTCCTGCTGGTCGGCGTCGTTGCCCTGCCGATCTACGAGTGGCGCAAGCGCGCGCTCCGCGCGGGGACGACGTCGTGCTCGGTGCGGATCCTGCGCCGTGCGCTGCGGATCACCGCGGGTGAGGAGTACACCGACTTCGCGTATCGCGACATCGATGAGCTCGTCTGGTGCATGACGGGGGACAACGCCCGCGTCGAGGTCGCCGCGCGAGGGATCCGCCGCTGCCTGCTCGTGGGAATCGCGCGCCAGGATCCGGCGGTCGCGGCGACCCTTCCGCCGCTCTCCGGGCGGTTCCGCCAGCTGCTCGCGACGAACGGACTCACCGTGGATCCCCGTCGCGAACGTCACGGCGTTCTACGGTTCGCGCGCCCTCCCTTGCATGCGACGGAGAATAGGTGAGGATGAGCGCATGGGCATCATGGTGCAGCCGGCGACCGACTTCGACGCCGTCGCGACCCTTCTCGGGCCGAAGAACCCCGACTCGAATGTGTGCTTCTGCCTGAGCTATCGTCTCGGCAGCAAGGAGAACAACGCGCTCCGCGGTCCAGAGCGCGCCGATCGCGTGCGCGATCTCTGCCACCAGGACCCGCCGCCGGGCGTGATCGCCTACCGCGACGGGGAACCGGTCGGCTGGGCGGCCGTGCACCCGCGGGCGCAGACGAGCTTCGCCCGCAACCGCCGGATCCCGCACATCGACGACCTCGACGTCTGGTCGCTGTGGTGCTTCCGGGTGCGGCCGGGGCACCGCAAACAGGGCATCATGCACGCCCTCGTGGAAGGTGCCGTCGATATGGCCCGTTCGCACGGCGCCCCGGCGATCGAGGGCTATCCCGTCGACAACCGCGGTGAGCGCGTGGACCTGACGATGGCATACGTCGGCACGCGCGCGCTGTTCGAGGCCGCGGGCTTCGAGATGGTCTCCGACACGACCTCCGTCTCGGCGGGCCATCCACGGGTGATCATGCGGAAATCGCTGACGTGAAGACCGATCTGGAGAAGACCGTCGATGGGTACCGTGCACGCCGGGGCGAGTTCCGCATCCTCGATCTGCCGGAAACCCGCTATCTCGCGGTCGATGGATCCGGTGACCCCAACATCGCACCCGAGTACCGCGCCGCGATCGAAGCGCTATACCCGCTCGCGTATGCACTGAAGTTCGCGGCCCGCGAGGAGCTTGGAAGCGACCACGTCGTGCCGCCGCTCGAAGGCCTGTGGTGGGCCGGCGACCTCGACGCATTCACATCGCGCCGCGACAAGGACGCGTGGGAGTGGACGATGATGATCGCGGTACCTTCGTGGATCCCGGACGAGATCGTCGGCATCGCCCGTGAGAAGGCGGGCGAGCGATCCGTCGGCGTCGACCTCCGCGCGCTCGCCGAGGGGACCTGTGTGCAGACGCTTCACGTCGGGCCGTACGACGAGGAAGGACCGGTCATCGCGGCGATGCATGGTCACGCGCTCGCCGCGGGTTACCGACTCTCGGGCGTGCACCATGAGATCTATCTGAGCGACCCGCGCCGCGCCGCGCCTGAACGCCTGCGCACGATCCTGCGGCAGCCGGTGACCGCGACGGGCACCGCCCTGTAGCCTCGACCCATGTCGATCAACATCACCATCGTCTTCGCTCCCGACACGGCAGTCGAGTCGATTCCCGGTATCGCGGGCGCGCCGACGTCCTTCGACGAACTCGCATCGCCGCTGGGTGCCGCGCAGTTCGGATCCCACGCGCTTCTCGTCGGCGACGATGCCCGCGAGCTCGCGTTGCCCGATGGATCCGTGATCGTGACGCTCGGCGGTACGGCCGATGTGTACGCCGTCGAGGCGCCGAGCGCAGGTCGCCTGCGCGTGTACTCGCAGGGTGAGATCGTCGAGGACGAGGGAGACCCGAGCACCGTGGAGAGCGTCTTCGACGAGATCGAGGATCCGGAAGACGCTCACATCGAGTTCGTCTGTCGTCTCGTGGGAATCACCCCGCGAGAGCTCTGGGGTGCCGAATGGTTCGCCGTGGAGGGCCGCTAGGCCACATCTCCCGCGGCGATCCGTGCGAGGGCGGCGAGATGCGCGTCGACGGCGGCACGGCCCTGCGGCGTGAGACGGACCCACGTGCGCTTGCGGCCCCGGGAGCCGGTGAGCTCCTTGCGAAGCCAGAGGAAATCGGTATCGGCGAGAAGCTTGAGGTTCTTCGAAAGATGCGCATCGGAAACATCGAGCGTGTCGCGGATCGTCGCGAACTCGAGTTCTTCTGCTTGTCGGAGGAGCGCGCAGATGCGCAATCTGACGGGGGAATGAATCAGGTCGTTGAAGGCGGCTTCGGTCATCCCGCGGCGACCTCCCGACGGAGTGCGCTGTCATAGCGGCGCCCCAAGACATACCCGGCGACTGCGGCGATAACGGCGGGGATCGCGGCCCACCAGAGCTCCACCTGCGTCGACTGGATGACGCGGGCCGCGACCATCGACAGTACGAGAATGATGACGAGCGCGACGAGTGCTCCGCGCGTGCCGGGGCCGGTTGAGCGGGTGAACGAGAGGCCGTAGCGACGGTTGTAGATCGCACGCAGGCTGACGAACACGATGAGCGCGACGAGCGCGAGGCCCATGGAGGAGAAATTGTTGAGCACCTGCGACACGACAAGCACCGCCATCGACAGCGAGTAAATCGGGTAATACCACCATGGCGTGACGATCTTCCGTGCCAAGCGCGCACGGTCGACATCGAGCTCACCGAGCACCTCACGGGCATCCTGCGGATCAAAGCTACTTGCCATGTTGTTAAGTATTCGATTTGCTTGCCAAGTTGTCAAGTAAGTTCTGAAGCTTGGCGCGCGAGCCCCACCGCGTCCCGTGCGACCTGTGCCGACGAGTCCGCGTCGCGTAGCCACAACGGCACCGCGCGGGTCTCGATCCCGGCCGAGATCAGCGGATTCACCGCCGCGGCGTCGGTCTCGTCGACGAGCCAGCCATCCAGGATCCCTTCCGACGAGCGCGCACCGTAGTGCTCCGCGACCGCGCGGGCCGAGGTCTCGACGCCGATCGCGGAGAGGCACGCATCGGCCATGCCGCGCACGACGGATCCGTCGATGATGCCCGAGACACCGACGATCCTCGCCCGAGCGCTCCGGAGGAGATCGAGCATGCCGGGGACGGCGAGCACCGGGCCGATCGAGACCACGGGGTTCGACGGGGCGAGCAGAATGACGTCGGCGTTCGTGATCGCGTCGCGTGCGCCTTCGCTCGGGACGGCGTCCGAGATGTTCACCTGTTCGAAGCCGCGCGCGGGAATTCGCGAGCGGTGCTTCACCCACCACTCCTGGAAGTGGATCCGCCCCTCGTCCGTGATCACCTGCGTATCGATCTCGGTGTCGGTCGCGGGGTGCAAGGTGGCGCCGAGATCCCAGCGCGCGGCGAGCCTGCGGTACACCTCGCTGACGCTCGCGCCATCGCGCAGCCACGCGGTGCGGGCGATGTGCGTGCCGAGGTCGAGGTCTCCGAGCGTGAACCACCCGGGGGCCGTGCCCCAGGTGTGCAGCTCGCCCGCGACGCGCTCGGTCTCGTCGGCGCGGCCCCAGCCGCGGACGGTGTCGTTCACGCCCGCGAGCGCGTAGAGCAGGCTGTCGTGGTCCGGGGAGATGCGAAGCCCCGACACCCACCAGTCGTCGGCGGTGTTGACGACGACGTCGATGCTGTCGTTCGTGCCTTCGCGACGGACGAGCTCGCGGAGCCCGAGGACGAACCGGGCGCAGCCGACGCCCCCGCCGATCACTGTGATGCGCATGTACCTACGGTATCCGGCCCGCGAAAGTACAAGCTTCTGGCGAGCGCCTACGTTATTTCATGTCCGTTCGGACAAAGCATGTTCTTTCGAGGCCAGGTAGGGGGCGAGGGCACGCACAGCCTCGCGTCCTGCTCGGTTCGCTCCCACCGTCGACTGGCTGGGGCCGAAGCCGATCAGGTGCACGCGCGGCTCGCCCCATACCTGAGTGCCCGCCATGCGGATCCCGCCGAACTCGTTGACGAGATACAGCGGATCCAGGTGGGCGATATCGGCGCGGAAACCCGTCGCCCAGAGGATCGTGTCGACGGGGGTGAAGGAGCCGTCGGCCTCGCGGACTCCGTCGGGTTCGATCTTCGTGAACATCGGCCGGCGCACGAGGGCACCTCGATCACGCGCCCGGACCGCGTAGTCGGTCCATCCGAGGCCCGTGTAGCTGACGATGCTGCCGGACGGCAGGCCTTGCTCGACGTCGGCGGTGACCCGTTCGATCGTGTCGCGGCCGGTCGTCTCGGGCTCGAACTCGCCGTCCATGAACACTGGTTCGCGGCGCGTGTACCAGAACGTCTCGGCGACGCGGGAGATCTCCTCCAGCTGCTGCACGGCGCTGATCCCTCCACCGACGATCGCGACTCGGCGGCCGCGGAAATCGTCGAGCCTCGTGTAGTCGCGGGTGTGCAGCTGGTGGCCGCGGAACGTTTCGGCTCCCGGATATCGGGGGAGGAGCGGATTGTTCCATGTGCCCGTGGCGTTGATAACCGCTCGTGTGCGCCAGGAACCTGCGTCGGTGGAGACGATCAGATCACCGCGGTCGTCATCGTCGGCATACTCGACGCTCGCGACCCGCACGGGACGGCGTACGTCCAGCGCGTACCTCCGCTCGAACTCGGCGAAGTACCGCGGCACGGCGTCGCGAGATGGCTCCCGCGGATCCATCACAGGCTGCCTCATGCCCGGCAGGTCGAAGATCTTATTGAGCTTGCCGACGCTGAGCGACTCCCAGCGGTGCTGCCATGCGCCACCCGGAGCGGGGTTCGCGTCGAACACGACGTGATCGATCCCGGCGCGCGTCAAGTGATACGCCGCCGACAACCCGGCCTGTCCTGCACCGACGACGACAACACTCACACTCTCCACGCAGTGGGCCAACGCCCCACGGCCGGGATCATTCCCGCCCACCGTGCGAAAGAACAAGCTTTACGCGAACGCCTACGTTATTTCGTATCCGCTCGGACAAAGCTTGTGCTTTCGGCGCGGTTGTTCACAGGCATCAACGCTACGGGCACCGTTTTCGGCACCATATGGTCATGGAAACATACGCCCGCCGCTTGCTCGTGGAGCACGGCACCACGGACCACGAACTGCACGCGTTCGTTGCGGGTGGGCGCATCGCGCGGATCCGCCAGGGGCACTACGCGTCTTCTCACGAGTGGCGCGATGCGTATGTCGAGGAGCGGCAACGCGCGCTCGCGCACGCCGCGACCGAGGCCGCCACGGATCCTCCGGTCGTGTGTCGCGCCACCGCGGCGGCCGTGCACGGGCTGCCGCTGTTCCGGATCCGCGACGACGGTCTCGCGCACCTGCTCACGGGGGACACCGGATCCGGCACCGGCAGCGGATCGGTCATGCGGCACCGCGACCGGTGGGACGGGGAGAGCATGGAGATCGACGGCGTGCGCGCGACGACGCTCGTCCGCACAGTGTTCGACGTGGCGCGGACGGCGCCGCTCGCGGCGGGCCTGGCCTGCGCCGACGCGGCGATTCATCGAGTCTCGGCGACCGATCGTTTCCACGAGTTCGATGTCGAGAAGGCCGAGCGGTTCCGTGACGAATTGTGCGCGCTGATCGCCGGTCATCCCGGCGCGCGGGGGATCACGAAGGCCCGCTTCGTCGCCGAGTTCATGGATCCGCGCGCGGACTCTCCCGGCGAAAGCCTGAGCCGCCTCTATCTGATTCAATCGGGCTTCGACGCGGTGGGGCTGCAGGTGCCCGTGACGGGCCTCACGGGGCGTCATTACTTCGTGGACTTCGAGATCCAAGGGGTGCTGTGTGAATTCGACGGCGCGGCGAAGTATCAGAACCCCGAGATGCGCGGCGGTCGCACGATCGAGCAGATCGTCATCGATGAAAAGCGCCGCGAGGACGACATCCGCGCCGCATCGGGAAAGCGAGTGATCCGCTGGACGTCCGAGGACCTTGCCTCCCGCGCCACATTCCTCGCGGTCCTCGGCAAGAACGGCATCCACCCGCGCCAACGCACAAGGTTTCCCCGAACGGATACGAAATAACGTAGGCGTTCGGGGAAGCCTTGTGCGTTGGGCGGCTTAGGCCAGCCTCTTCTGCCACTCGCCCGTCCAGCAGACCGGCGCGAAGCCGACGCGCTCGTTGACGTCGAGCATGTAGCGGTTCTCCTCGGCGTTGAACGTCTGCACGACGGGGCTCTCCGGGAAGGCCTCGCGCCACTTCAGCAGGCCGTATGCCTTGACCACCGTGCCGAGGCGCCTGCCGCGATGGCCCGCGACGACGAGCGTTCCGATGTTCTCGCTCGGGCGGGTGCGGTCGGCGAGCACCTGGATCTCGTTGTACGCGACGATCTCCCGTCGGAACGTGGCGCACCGCGGTCACCGCGAGCGCGATCCCCGCCGCGTTCTTCATCTGCTCGCGGTGGCGGATCCGGCCGGCGTCCCAGACGATCTCGTCGGGCTCGAGCTCGCCGCTCGGCGCATCGGTCGACAGCCGCGAAACGGCCGCGGCGTAGCCGTCGACGTGCTCATCGGGCGTCGGCGTGAGCCACCACAGCGTCTCGTAGTCGGGGCCCGCGGCCTCGCGCGCCTCGTCGAGGATCCGCCGAACCGAGGCCGGCTCCGCCCGCAGGTCGAAGGCGCTCGCACGCTCGACCTGGCCGAGGGCGTAGCCGTGTTTCAGGAAGAAGCGCGTCCAGTGGTCCTCGCGGGGAACGGATCCGAAACCCGTCGGCGACGCGAGCTGTTCGCCGCCCGCCCTCGCGGATCCGACGAACGAATATGGCTCGGCGACGCTCTTGCCGGCCTCACGCGACATCGCCTCGAGCTCGGCGAGCAAGGCGTCCTCGATGCCGTGCCCGCGATGGCGTGCCGTGACGGCGACGCTCACGAACGCGGTGGATCCCTCGTTCTCGTAGGTGCAGTTACCGATGCCCACGAGCTCGCCGCGTTCATCACGCGCGGCGAGCAACCGGATCGTCGCGTACTCCTGGTGCTGATACCCCGCGAACCACGCCGCGGCATCGCCGTCGAAGTAGTCGGATCCGGCATCTTCATGCTTCATCTCGTCGACGAGCGCGACGTAGGCGTGCCATTCCCGGGCATCCGGAGCATCGAGAGACTCGGGCACGTGCAGGGGAGTGATGGTGAAGGTCATGTCTTCCTTGGAGACGACGCCCGAACGCACAAGCTTTGTCCGAGCGGATATGAAATAACGTAGGCGTTCGCGGAAAGCTTGTGCGTTCGGCGGGGGAGAACGGGTCAGAGCTGCTTGCTCCAGGTGCCCTCCCAGAACGCGGGAACGAAACCGACGGCCTCGTTCACGTCGAGCATCGGCCGATTCTCTTCGGCATTGAACGTGAAGACCGAAGGGCTCTCCGGAGCCACCTCGCGCCAGCGCAACAAGCCGAGCGCCTTCACGATGGTGCCGAGCCGGTGCCCGCGGTGCTCGGCGAGCACGAGCGTGCCGCCGTTCTCGGTTGGCTTCGCGCGATCGGATCCGACGATCAGTTCGTTGAAGGCGACGATGCGGCCGGTCGGACGATGTGCAACCGCAGCGACGCAGAACAGATGCCCGGCGCGTTCGTGCCGGTCATCGCGCGCGCGGATCCGGTCAGCATCCCACGTCTTCTCTTCAGTCTCCACGTCGCCCGTGGGCACGTCCGTCGACATGCGAGAGACGGCGTACGCGTACGCCTCGGCGTGCTCTTTCGGGGTGCGGCCGGACCACCACACGGGCGAGTAGTCGTCGCCCGCGGTCGCGAGGGCGTCGTTGAGGATCCGCTGGAGCCCGGACGGCTCGTCGGGACGGGCGAAGACGCTCGCTCGCTCGACGAGCCCCAGGGAGTACCCGCGGCCGAGCAACAGCCGTGCGCGTGGATCGTCACGTGGCACGGCCCCCATGCCTGACGCCGGCCGGAGCAGGTCGGCCTCGTCGAGCGTCGATGCGTCGCCGCGCGTCGCGACGTAGTCGATGAGCCGGTCACGGCCCAGCGCCGCCGCTTCGGTCTCGATCGCATTGTAGAGCGCGTCCGCGACAGTGGCGTCCGCATAGTCAGGATCCGTCGCGACGACAATCTCTGCTTCGTGAGACGTCGAGTTGTCGAACGTCAGCGATGCGGCGCCGACGATCCGCTCGCCGTCGCGGGCGAGAAACGCCCTCGCGGTCGAGTAGGTCTGGTTCTGCATCTGCGCGTGAAGGCCCTCGGCGGTCCACTCGAGCAGTCGGACCCCGGCATCGTGCGCGTACGACGAGTTCAGAACACGGGCGTATTCGCGCAGCTCCGCGCCCACGATCTCCGTCACGGCGAGCGGGTGAATGGTGAAGGTCATGCGTTCCTTGGGATGAGCGCTCGAACGCACAAGCTTTGTCCGAGCGGATATGAAATAACGTAGGCGTTCGCCAAAAGCTTGTGCGTTCGACGGAGGAGCGGCTCAGAGCTGCTTGCTCCAGGCACCTTCCCAGTGGCTCGGGGCGAAGCCCACGGCCTCGTTGACGTCGAGCATGTAGCGGTTCTCCTCGGCGTTGAAGGTGACGACGGCGGGGGACTCGGGCACGAGATCCTGCCAGCGGATGAGGCCGAGGCACTTCACGATGGTGCCGAGGCGGCGCCCCCGGTGATCCGAGAGCGCGATCGTGCCGTAGTTCGCCGTGGCCTCCGTACGGTCCGGCGGGATCACGAGCTCGTTGAACGCGACGATCCGCCCCGAGGGCCGGTGCAGCACCGCGGTGATCGCCCACAGCTCGCCCGTCGGGTCGACGCGGGCCTCGCGCGCCCGGACGCGCGCCGCGTCCCAGGTCTGTTCCTCGACCTCGAGCTCGCCGTGGGGGATGTCCGTCGACATCCGCGAGATCGCGTAGGCATACGCGTCGACGTACTCATCGGGTGTGCGACCCGACCACCACACGGCCTCGTAGTCGGCCCCCGCGACGGCGCTCGCCGCGTCGAGCCGCTCGTGCAGCGCCGACGGATCCGCTGTGCGGCGATACACGCTGCACCGTTCGACCTGCCCGAGCGTGTAATCCCGTGCGAGCATCGTCTGCACGGTCGGGGCCTCGAGCGGCACGCCGCCGAAGCCCGAAGCGGGGCGAAGTAGCTCGCCCTCGTCGAGCCCGCGGATGTCGACGGATGACGAGACATACGTGTTCGCATTGCTGCGACCCTGCTCGCGCGCACGCTCCTCGAGGTGCGCGAGCAGCGCGTCGTGGACCCGCGTATCGGCTGGATCCGTCGCGATCGCCAGCTCGACGTCGCGTTCGGTCGAGCGATCGTACTCGAGCGAGGCCGCACCGACGAGCTCGCCGTCCGAACGAGCGACGAACCCGTCGACCACGCGGTGCGCACGGTCGATGTACTGCGAGTGCAGCACCGTCGCGTCCCAGGGCAGCAGAGCGGATCCGGAATCGCGCTCGTAGGCGCGGTTGATGAGCGCGACGTACTCCTGCCACGCGGGATCGTCGGCCGAAGCCGGCGCGACGAGGGGTTCGATGGTGAGGCTCATGCTCGTCCTTTCGTGGGTCGCCAGGAAACGCGGCCTTGTTGTGATGTCAGGCGGCATGTCTTGCGACCCGAGGTGGGGCTCATCGTGCGATGGGCGGGAACGGGTGCTGATGTGCGGCCAGCGTGCGGTCGAGCGATCGGCGCGACGCCGTGCCGTGGTGAGCGCCGAAGCCCGATACGTCCGGTGCGGTCTGCGCAACGGGGCGCGTGCCCCATACGAGCAGGGCCAGCCCGATACGCATCGCGATGCGGTCGGCGAGCGCGGTGCGGGGCGTGCGGTTCTGCAGATCCAGAGCCGCGGGCGTACTCGGCGGGTGGGCGGGAAGGGTGATGTTCACGAGAGTGTCTCCGAAAAAGGGAAAACGGATCCCGTCGGCGGTCGCCGACGAGGGATGCGGGACGCGGAGAGAGGGCCGCGAGCCGCGGGGTGAGAAACGGGAGCCGCGCTCGCCATGCGAGGGCGAAGGAGCGGAGAGAAGGATCCGTCGCGGCTACGCCGATGGATCAGCGGAGCATGGAGGATCCGGAGGGGTGCGGCTGTGCCGCGGGGATCACGTCACCCAGGAGGCGGACGGACCCGGAGGAACCGGTTCTATCGATTGCCGGCGGCGATGATTCCGCGGCTACGCGCATCTCGCAGAGCGGGGACGGAAGCGCCGATGGTGTTCAAGAATGTGATCATCGTGGCCTCCTCCTCTCGGACCTCTGCGGGCGATCGAGCCCGGAATGGATATCTGCGAGACACGACACTACGCACGCCACACGGCCCGCGTCAAGCTTCTTCCCAGATTACGGCGTGTCCCGCGTCTTTCCGGGGTGCTTCAGTCGTCGCCGCATAGGGTGAATCAGTCACGCGCACGGATGAAGGGAAGGCATGCACCTCAAGAGCCTGACCCTGAAGGGCTTCAAGTCGTTCGCCAAGCCGACGACGTTTGCGCTCGAGCCCGGCGTGACGGCGATCGTGGGGCCGAACGGTTCCGGCAAATCGAACGTCGTCGACGCCCTGGCCTGGGTGATGGGCGAGCAGGGCGCGAAGAGCCTGCGCGGCGGCAAGATGGAGGACGTCATCTTCGCCGGCACCGCGACGCGCGGCCCGTTGGGGCGCGCGGAGGTGCAGCTGACGATCGACAATTCCGACGGCGCGCTGCCGATCGAGTACAGCGAAGTGTCGATCCGGCGCACGCTGTTCCGCAGCGGCCAGAGCGAGTACGCGATCAACGGCGAGACATGCCGCCTGCTCGACGTGCAGGAACTCCTGAGCGACTCGGGACTCGGCCGCGAGATGCACGTCATCGTCGGCCAGGGGCGTCTCGACACTGTGCTGCGGGCGACGCCGGAGGAGCGACGCGGCTTCATCGAAGAAGCCGCAGGCATTCTCAAGCACCGCCGCCGCAAGGAAAAGACGCTGCGCAAGCTCGAGGCGATGGAGCAGAACCTCGCGCGCCTGAGCGACCTCGCCGGCGAGCTTCGACGGCAACTGAAGCCGCTGGGCCGTCAGGCGGAGATCGCCCGCCAAGCACAGACGATCGCCGCGGAGGTGCGCGACGCGAAGGCCCGCCTCTACGCCGACGATGTCGTGCGCCTGCGCACGGAGCTCGCGGATCACGCCCGCGGCGAGCAGGAGCGCCACACGGAGCGCATCGCCCTCGAGGAACAGGGCGCGACGGTGCGGGCTCGGATCGGCCACCTCGAGCGCGAGCAGACGGCGCGTGCCGTCGATGACGCGCAGAAGACGCTGTTCGCCCTCGAGCAGGTGCAGGAGCGGATCCGCGGGCTCTCGTCGCTCGCGACGCAGCGGCTCGCGCTCCTGGGGGAAGACGACGATGCGGACGGTCATCACGTGACTGTGTCTCAGCAGGCGATCGACGCGGCGCACGAAGAAGCGCAGCGTCTCGCTGACGCTGTGCGTGGGGCGGAGGACGCGGCCGTCGAGGCCGGGCGCGAGGTCGCGAGGGCGCGTACCGCGCTTGACGCCATCGACTCCGAGATCGCCGCACAGAGCGCGCGCGTCGCGGAGTACGACGTGCGTCTGACGACGCTGCGGGGAGCGGCAGAGGCCGCCCAGCAGACCCTCGACGCCGTGCGCTCCGGCGTTGTGCGCCAGCAGGGCGCGCTCGATGCGGCGGACGCGCGTCGTGCTGAGGCGCGGAAGGCGTTCGACGAGCTCGAGGCGGTCGAGGTCTCCGAGGAGGCGGGCGCGCGCCTGCAGGCCGCGTACGAGAGGGCGCAGGCCGATGTGACCGCGGCCGAGAGGGCTCTCGAGGAGGTCCGTGACGCCCACCGCTCCGCGGAGCGCGAGGCCGATGCGCTCGAGGCGAAGGCTCGCGCGCTCACGTCGGCGCTCGATGTCAGGAATGCGGCATCCACGATCATCGCCCGCGGAGGTGAAGGGATTCTCGGGCTCGTCAGCGAGTCGGTGCAGGTGCGCTCGGGCTACGAGGCCGCAATTGAGGCGGTGCTCGGCCCGCTCGCGAGCGGCGTGCTCGTGGAGACACCCCAGACGGCCTTCGACATCGCGGCTTCGACGGGCGAAGAGGGAATCGTTGACCTTGCGATCGCGAACGCGCCGATCGCGGATCCCGCGCCCGCCGGGCGTCTGGAGCGCGCGATGGACGTCGTGACCGCGCCCGACGGCGTGCGGGGCGTGCTCGCCGCGGTGTTGATCGCGCCGGATCTCGCGTCGGCGCGCGAGGCGCTGGTCGGGATCCCGGACCACGCCACGATCGTCACCCTCGCGGGCGAGCTCGTCACGCCGCGCACGATTCGCGCCGGATCGGGTGGCGGGCTGTCGCGCCTCGCTCTGCAGGCGGAGCGGGACGAGGCCGCGGAACGCCTCGCGGAGCTGCGGCAGCGCGTTGAGGGCTTCGGCGAGGAGCGCAGCGAACGACAGGATGCGCTTCAGGGAGCCCGCGCCGCGCAGAAAGGCGCCCTGCAAGCCCTGCGCGATCACGACGCACGGCTCGCGCAAGAGGCGGAGCGCATCAACCGGGTGACGGTGCGTCACGAGGCCGCGGTCGCCGAGTGCGAGCGCCTTGCCGCCGATGTCGAGGCGGCCGCGGCTTCGGTCGCCGACTCCGAACGCCGCGCCGCCGAGGCCCGCGAGCAGCTCGAGAGGGCGAGCGCCGAACCGCGCCCCGTGCTCGACGCCTCGGCCCGCGAGCCCCTCGCGGCTGATGTCGAGCGGGCGCGCGAGGCCGAGATGACCGCGAAGCTCGAGATCGAGACCACGAAGGAGCGCTTGCGCGCGGCGAGGACGCACGCCGCCGGGCTCGAACGACAGCGCGTGCGCGAGCAGGAGGCCGCGGAGCAGGCCGCGCGCCGCGCCGTGATCCGCCGACGTCAGCGCGAGATCGCGCAGGGTGTCGCCGAGCGGGTCCCGCCGCTTCTCGGATCCGTTGCCCGCTCGGTCGCCGAGGCGCGTGATGCGCTCGGAGAGGCCCAGCGCGTGCGCGGCGCCGTCTCGGGCGAACTGCGCCAGCTTCGCGAGCGCGAATCCCGGATCCGGGAGCGGCTCGCCCGCATCACCGAGAGCGTGCACGGCCTCGAGCTGCAGATTCATGAGAAGAAGCTGCACCTGACGAGCCTCACGGAGCGCGTGCAGTCGGAGCTGGGCATGGGCGAAGAGATCCTCGTGGCGGAGTACGGCCCCGAGGCGCCGCTCGACGACGGGACGGTCTTCGACCGCACGGCGCAGGAGAAGCGACTGAAGGCGGCGGAGAAACAGCTCGCCCAGCTGGGGCGGGTCAACCCGCTCGCACTCGAGGAGTTCGAGGCCCTCGAGCAGAGGCACAAGTTCCTCACCTCGCAGCTCGAGGATCTCGTGAAGACCCGCAAGGATCTCATGACGATCATCAGCGACCTCGACGAGCGCATGCAGCAGATCTTCGCCGACGCGTTCGCCGACACGCAGGAGGCATTCGGCGAGATGTTCCCGATCCTCTTCCCGGGGGGTGAGGGATCCATCTCACTCACCGACCCCGACGACATGCTCGCGACGGGGATCGAGGTCTCGGTCAGACCGGCGGGCAAGAAGATCGAACGCCTCTCCCTGCTTTCGGGCGGCGAACGTTCGCTCGCCGCCGTCGCGCTGCTGACGGCGATCTTCAAGGCGCGCCCCAGCCCGTTCTACATCCTCGACGAGGTCGAGGCCGCCCTCGACGACGCCAACCTCGGACGCCTCCTCGGCGTGTTCGAGAAGCTCCGCGAGAACAGCCAGCTGCTCGTCATCACACATCAGAAGCGCACGATGGAGATCGCGGATGCGCTCTACGGCGTCTCGATGCGCCAGGACGGCGTCTCCGCGGTCGTGGGGCAGCGGGTAGGAGAGAGACAGTGACCCCCGAATCCGCATACGACGAGATTCATGCGCGCCTGCGCCGCTGGCCGGACATCGAAACGCACGACCTCGTCGCGGCCGATCAGAGCGACAGGCTGATCCTCGCCGCCGCGGGGGAGCTCCCGGCGGACGTGACGATCGTCGGTGACCGCTACGGCGCCATCGCGCTCTCGATCCTCGCCGTGGCGCCCGACACGCGGATCCGTCTGCACCAGGATCCCGTGACGGGCGAGCGGGCGCTGGCCGCGAACGCGGAAGACCTCGGGATCTCGCTCGACACCCTCAGCTGGCACGGACTCGACGAGACCCTGACGCGGGGCGCGACGCTCGTGGTCGGCCAGCTGCCGCGCGGACTCGGTGCGCTCGATGAGATCGCGGGCGTGATCGCCGATCACGCGGATCCAGCGGTGCGGGTGGTGCTCGGCGGACGTCAGAAGCACATGACGACGTCGATGAACGACGTGCTGCGGACGCACTTCGACGACATGCACGTGGGTCGCGGCGTCGGCAAGTCGCGCACGCTCCATGCCACCGCCCCCAAGAAGGGCTCCGGGGAACCGTGGCCCCGACGGGCGGAGCACGACGGCCTGACCCTCGTGGCACACGGAGCCGCGTTCGCCGGTACGGACCTCGACGTGGGAACCCGCTTCCTGCTCACGTTCCTCGACCGCATGCCCCGGACGGCGGACGCGATCGACCTCGGTTGCGGCACGGGGGCCATCGCGGCCTCGTACGCGCTCGCCGCACCCGGGGCGCGCGTCATCGCGAGCGACCGCTCGGCGGCCGCCGTGTCGTCGGCCGAGCAGACGATGATCGCCAACGGCGTCGCGGATCGCGTGCGCGTCGTCCGCGACGATGGCCTCGTCTCGCAGCCCGACGGATCCGCGGATCTCGTGCTGCTCAACCCGCCCTTCCACTCGGGCAACGCGGTGACCGACGAGATCGCGCCGCGCCTCTTCGCCGACGCCGCCAGGGTGCTCCGCGCGGGCGGAGAGTTGTGGGTCGTCTGGAACAGTCACCTGCGTTATCGCCCTCTGCTCGAACGGATCGTGGGCGAGACCCGTCAGATCGGCCGCAACAGCACGTTCACGGTCACAGCGTCGGTGCGCCACTGAAGCGTCTTGTCCCGCTATGACGTGGCGCTTACGCTGTGTTACGGATAGAAGTCTCCGTAAGCAAACGTAAGGAACCCGATGCTGCCGTCGCCCTACACGCCAGGCGATCTCCCTCGCGTCTTCGTCGGACGTGATCGCGAGCGGGACCTCTTGAAGGAGCCGCTCGCGCGCGTCATCGCATTCGGCGAGATGGGCGGCCCTCTCGCGATCGTGACAGGACCCCGCGGCCTTGGCAAGACCTCGCTCCTGCGCGAGGTGGCGAGCCTCGCGGAGAGCGAGGGCTTCGTCACGGTGTGGATCTCAGGGCTCAAGCACCAGCCGTTCCTGAGCGAGCTGGTCGATCAGATCACACGCGCGCTGCGGCGTGCCGGTATCGAGCAGGAACAACGACGAACGCGGCTCGAATCGCTGACGCTGGAGGTCGGCATCGGGCTCGCGAAGGTGGGGGCCAAGCTCGCCACGACCTCGGGCAGCTCCGTCCTTCCCGCGCCCGGCCTGCTGGGGCCGCTCGAAGAATTGCTGCACGAGTCGTCGACGGCGATCCGCGACCAGGGCGGCGCCGGGCTGCTGATCGTGATCGATGAGCTTCACGCACCACTCGAGGCGCGGGGCGGTCGCGATGCGACACCTGAGCCTGCACCGCTGATCGACGCGGCCGCCCTGCTCAACGTCATCCAGAACATGGGCGGCGACCGCAGGCGCTATCCGCTCGCCATCATCGGCGCGGGCCTGCCGCAGACGAAGACGGCGCTGACCTATGCGGCCACGTTCGGCGAGCGCGTGAAGGAGATCGTTCTCAGCGGCTTCGACAAGCAGGCATCGGAGGCGCTCCTCACCGAAGCCGCTCGACCTCTCGGCGTGACATGGGCCGAGGACGCCCGCGCGCTCGCCGTCGAGCGGGCCGCCGGGTATCCCCAGGCGCTTCAGATCGTGGGCGACGCCGCATGGCGCGTGGCTGCGCCGGTGCTCGGCGGCGTGGTGCGGCGAGAGCATGTGGAAGCGGCTCTGCCGATCGTCGACGAGGCGATGGGATCGATGTTCCGTACTCGGTGGGAGGTCGCGACCGATCACGAAAGATCGGTGCTTCGCGCCATGGCCGACATCGACGGCGAGCGCGTGGAGCGCGGCGAGTTGGCGGCGCGGCTCGGCGTGGCGAGCGACGATCTCGGGATGGTGCGTCGTTCCCTGATCCAGAAGGGGATCATCGAGCCGGCCGGCCGAGGTCTCCTACGGTTCACCATTCCGGGATTCGACGACTTCGTGCGTGAGCAGTAGCCCCAGGTGCGCGCCGATAGACTAGAGCCCATGGCAGAGAAGTGGTCCCTCGGTCGCGCGCTGCGCGGGATGTTCGTCAAGGAAACGATTGACGAGAACACGTGGGACGACCTCGAGACGGCGCTCATCACGGCCGACTTCGGCCCGGACATCGCCGAAGAGCTCATCGCCGACATGCGGGAGAAGGTCGCTCGCTTCCACACTGAGGATCCGAAGGACCTCAAGCGCATGCTGGTGGAGGCGATCGAGGACCGCTTCGCGAAGTTCGACTCGACGCTGAAGCTCACCGAGCGTCCCGCCGTCGTGCTCGTCGTCGGCGTAAACGGTGTCGGCAAGACGACGACGATCGGCAAGTTCGCGAACTTCCTGAAGCGCTACGGACGTTCGATCGTGGTGGGTGCGGCCGATACCTTCCGCGCCGCGGCGGTCGAGCAGCTCGCGACCTGGGCCCAACGTGGTGGCGCCGCGATCGTGCGCCCCGAGCGCGAGGGACAGGATCCGGCCTCGGTCGCGTTCCAGACCATCGAGTACGCCAAACGCACGGGCACCGAGATCGTGCTCGTCGACACGGCGGGCCGCCTGCACACGAAGGCCGGCCTGATGGACGAGTTGCAGAAGGTGCGTCGCGTCATCGAGAAACAGGCTCCCATCAGCGAGGTGCTGCTCGTGCTCGACGCCACGACGGGCCAGAACGGCGTCATGCAGGCCGAGACGTTCCTGGAGCACGCGGGCGTGACGGGTCTCGTCATCACGAAGCTCGACGGATCCGCGAAGGGCGGTTTCGTACTGGCGGTGCAGGAGCGCACGGGAATTCCCGTGAAGCTCATCGGCGAGGGCGAGGGCATCGGCGACATCTCCGGCTTCACGCCGTCGGCTTTCGCCGCAAGCCTCGTCGGCTGACCCCTCCCGCCCGCCCCACAACACATGATTGAGTAGACCCATGGCGATCGAACACGACTACTTCGGGCTACTCGAGTCGGGCCCCGACGGCGCGATCTTCTGGAGCGAGAACGTCGACCTCGGCGACATGCGCGTCACGGTCGACCTCACGGCCCCCGATGAGGACGACGTCACGGTCGCGGCGCTCGATTCCGCGGCGTCGCTCATCGTGGGGCTCGAGATCCTCGACCGCCGCGCACGCGACTTCATGTTGCGCGAGATCGACAACCGCGCGAGCGACGTCACCGAGTTCGTCCTCGACATGACCGAGCGCTTCGGCGACGCCCTCGAGGAATACCTGATCGACGTGTCGGGGGATGCCCCCGTCGACGTCATCCGCTCGCTCGAACTGATGAGCATGACGATACTCGCGGACGAGCACGGCAGCGAGGAGGCCTTCGCGGTGCTCGAGTACATGTTCGACGCCGACGACAACGACGATGTGCTCTTCGTCAACGTCTCCGGGCAGGGCGTCGTGCTCTCGGCGACGAACGAGAAGTGATCACCCCGCGCTGATCAGCTCGCGCGTGAACGGATCCTGCGGATCCGCATAAACGCGTTCGGTCGGTCCCGTTTCGACGACGCGGCCGTTCTTCATCACGATCACGCGGTCGCTGACCCGACGCACAACGGCAAGATCATGCGAGATGAAGACCATCGCCAGGCCCTCGCGACGCTGCAGATCGAGCAGCAATTCGAGGATCCCGGCCTGCGTCGTGACATCGAGCGCCGAGACCGGCTCGTCGCACACGAGCACGTCGGGCCTCGCCGCGAGGGCGCGGGCGATCGCGACGCGCTGGCGCTGGCCTCCGGAGAGCCGCGAGGGCAGACGGTCGAGCAGCGACGCGTCGAGCCCGACGCGCGCCATGAGCTCCTCGGGTGCGCCTCCGCCGTCGCGCCGCGAGAGCGTGAGGATCTTTCGCACGGTGTGCCTCGGATCGAACGAGCCCAGCGGATCCTGCGGCACGAGCCGCACCCGGCGAGCCGAGCGCTCGACGGACCCGGCATCCGCGTGTTCGGCGCCGATGACGAGGCGCGCGAGCGTCGACTTTCCAGATCCGGACTCGCCGACGACGCCGACGGTCTCGCCTGCATGCACATCGATATCGACGGCGTCGACGGCGCTCGTGGATCCGTACCGGCGTACGAGGCCTCGGCCGGAGACCAGGCGCTCTCCGGGCTCGTCGCGGAACGGCTTCGCGCCGCGTGGGATGGCCTCGAGCAACGCCCGCGTCGTCGGGTGTGTCGGCGCCTCGAGGATCTGCGTGGCGGGCCCCTGCTCGACGATACGGCCGTTCTCCATGACCGCGACGCGGTCGGCGACCCGGCGCACGGCCGCGAGGTCGTGGGTGATGAAGACGACCGCCGCACCGTCGTCCGCGAGCGCGCGGAGCCGAGCGAGGATCCGCGCCGCGACGGTCGCATCGAGCGCCGTCGTCGGTTCGTCGGCGACGATGAGGCGCGCGCCGCCCACGATCGCCGACGCGATGAGCACGCGCTGCCGCATGCCGCCGGAGAGCTCTCCCGAACGCTTTGCGAGCAGCGACTGCGCATCGGGAAGACCCGCGCCGCGCAACGCCTCGAGGACGCGTTCGCGGCGTTCGCGGCGGGGAACCCGAAGGATCTGCAGCGTCTCGCCGACCTCCGCCGCCGTCGTCCGCAAAGGATCCAGCGATTGGAGCGCGTCCTGCAACACGAGGCCGATCTCGGATCCCCGGGCGCGCCGCCACGCGCGCTGGCCCGCGCGGCGCATGTCGCGACCGTTGATCTCGAGGGCTTCGGCGGTCACGGATCCGTCGCGCTGGGTGAGCCCCAGGAGCGAGCGCGCGAGAACCGACTTACCCGCGCCGGACTCGCCCACGATGCCGAGCACCTCACCGGGCCCCACGGCGAGCGAGACGCCGTCTACGACACGGCCGGCGCCCGGCAGGTCGGCGCTCAGCGAGGTCACGTTCAGCAGGGAGCTCATGCGGCGTGTCCCTTCGACATTCGGCGGCCGAGGATCGTCAGCGCCGTCGCCGTGACGACGATCGCGAGGCCGGGGAACAGCGTCATCCACGGTGCATTCAGCAGGTAGACGCGGCCGGCGTTGAGCATGGATCCCCATTCGGGGCTGGGCGGCGAGGCGCCGAGCCCGAGAAAGCTGAGCGCCGAGACCCACAAGATCGCCTGCCCGATGCCGAGGGTGATCATCGCGGCGAGCGGCCAGAGCGTGTTGGGCAGCGTGTGCCGTGCGAAGACGCGTACCGCACCGACGCCCTCGTGACGGGCGTAGGCGACATAGTCGCTTCCCGCGACCTGGCGTACGCGCGAGCGCACCATCCGCGCATAGCCCGGCGCCGTCGCGAGCCCGATCGCGAGGATCGAGCTTCCGGGGCCCGGCCCCACGACGGCGACGAAGAGCAACGCCATGACGAGCGTGGGCAGGGCGTAGAGCACCTCGACGAGGCGCGTGATGGCGGAGTCGACGACGCGCGGTCCCAGGCCCGAGCAGAAGCCCAGCGCGAGGCCGAGACCCACGCCGATGCCGGTGGCGGCGAGCCCGATGCCCGCGGACAGACGCGCACCGTGCAGCACGCGCGACAGCACATCGCGGCCCGACTCGTCGGTGCCGAAGAGGTGGGCGAGGCTCGGTGCCTGGAAGCCGTCGACGGGGGAGATCTCGAGAGGATCGGCGGGGGAGAGCGCCTGCGGAACAGCGACGGCGACGAGGATCAGCGCGACGATTGCGAGCGAGATCGCGCCCGACACACCGAGCCGTCTCACGATCCCACCGCCACGATCGGGGCCTCGTGCGCGCGGCGCTTGAGGCGCGGATCCGCGATGAGCTCGAGCGCATCGGTCGCGATCATCACGACGACGTAGATGAGGGCGACCATCACGATCGCGCCCACCATGACGGGCACGTCGCGGCCCAGCGCCGCATCCTGCAGGAGCCGCCCGAGGCCGGGGCGGGCGAAGAGGACCTCGACGACGAGCGCACCGGAGAGCAGGCCCCCGAAGGCCCAGCCTGAGAGCGAGATCGCCGGAAGGATCGCATGGCGCAGCGTGTGCCGCAGCAGCACGCGCGATTCGCCCGCGCCGCGGGCACGGGCGGTCGTGGCGAAGGGCGCGGCATCTGCGTCATCGAGAGCGTCGCGAGACACCTGCGAAAGGAATCCCGCAATCGGGACCGCGAGGGTGAGGACCGGCATGATGAGCGAGGCCGGATCGTTGTTCGCGCTCGTGGCGGGGAGCCAGCGCAGCGAGGAGGCGAAGATCATGATCATGACCGCGCCCAGCCAGAACGACGGGGCGACGCTCGCGACGATCTCGAGGCCGCGGACGGCGGCAGCGACGACGCGCCCCACTCGGCCGCGCGTCACCGCCTGCAGCAGGGCGCCGAGAAGCGCGAGCAACCAGGCCGCTGCGAGGGCCAGCACGGCGAGCAGACTCGTGGACCCGATCTGCTCACCGATCAGCTCGGCGACGGGCCGATGCTTCGAGAACGATTCGCCGAGGTCGAGCGTGGCGATGTCGCGCAACTGCAGCAGGTACTGCACGAACAGCGGCTTATCGAAGCCGTACTGCGCGATGGCGGCCTGTACGGCCTCCGCGCTCGCCTGCGAGCCGGGCCCGCCCAGCACGGCCTGCAGGGGATCGCCGGTCATCCGCATGGCGAAGAACACGATGGTCGCGACGAGCCAGACCACGAGAACCGCGGATCCGAGCTTCGTCGCGAGCCATCGCGCGACGCGTGCGGGCGACCTCACTTCGTGAGGGCGGCGTTGATGAGCGTCGGGGTGTTGATGGTGGCGATCGGCACGACGCCCGAGATGCCCTTCGTCAGGTAGTGGTTCTGCTCGTCGTAGATGGGCATGGCCGCGTACGACGACAGGATCAGCTTCTGCGCGTCGGTGTACAGCGCCTTGCGCTCGGCGTCGTCGGTCGTCGCGAGGGCGTCGTCGAGAAGCTCATCGATCTTCGGGTCGTTCATCCCCGAGACGTTGGCGAAGTATCCCGAGGGCTCGGGGGTGCGGCTGTCGGAGTGATACGTGATGCGCAGCACGTCGGGGCCGACGGTGGTGTACGGGGCCGAGACGGCCTCGTAGTTGTAGGCGAAGAGGTTCTCGTACCAGCCCCACAGGTCGGTGACGTTCAGCTGCACATCGAAGCCGACCTTGGCCGTGTTCGCCTGGATCTGCTCGAAGAGCGACTGCTCGGCCTGCGTCGACTGGTTGCTCGCGACGGGGAAACGCACCGTGAGCTTCTTGCCGTCCTTCTCGCGGACGCCGTCGTCGCCCATCTTCCAGCCCGCCTCGTCGAGCAGCTCGTTCGCACGGTCGGTGTCGGTCGTGAACAGCGACTCGTCCGAGTAGGCGAAGGGCTCCATGCTCGACATCACCGAGAAGGAACGCTCGGCCGTGCCGGCGAAGAGTGTCTCGATGCCGGGCGTCGGGTCGGCCGAGCGGATGAACGCCTCGCGCACGCGGATATCGTCGAAGGGCGCCTGCGCCATGTTCAGCTCGACGCGGTTCGACGCGGCGGCGCGCGGCGCGTTGATGTGCGTGATGCCCTGTGCATCGGCAGCCATGATGTCGGTGGGCAGCGGGCTGTCGACCATCTGCACCTCGCCCGAGACGAGCGCGGCCTGGCGCGTCGCGGCATCGGGAATGAAGCGCCATTCGATGGCCTCGAGGTGCGCCGGGCCGTCGTGGTCGGCCTCAGGAGCCGTGGTCACGTAGTCGTCGTTGCGCGTGAGCATGATCGACTCCTGCGGCGTCCATTCGCCGTAGACGAACGGGCCCGTGCCGATCGGCGCCTGGCAGTTCGCGTCCTTGCCGCGTTCGATGCCCGCGGGGGACTCCATCGCGGCCCAGTGCTGGCTGAGCACCTCGAGCAGTGCGGACTTGGGGCGCGACAGGTTCAGGGTGAGGTGCGTGTCGTCGACGACGTCGACGCTCTCGACCTCCTTCACGGCGATGCGACCCGTCGACGAGCCCGTCTCCGGGTCCTGCATGTGCTCGATGTTGGCCTTCACGGCCTCCGCGTCGAACGGCGTGCCGTCCGTGAACGTGATCCCATCGCGCAGGACGATGTCCCAGCTCAGGCCGTCGTCGGAGGGCGTGCCGGACTCGGCGAGCCACGGCGTGATCTCTCCGTCGGCGGTGCGGCCGAAGAGGGGCTCGAGCACCTGCGTCGCGAGCAGCGCCTGCGACCAGTAGCCGCCCACGTGCGGGTCGAGGCAGCTCGGCTCTCCGTATCCGGTTGCGTAGACGAGCGTGCCGCCCTCGACGACCTCGAGGGGAGCCGGGGCAGCGCTCTGTTCCGTTTCCGAACCCGGAGCGGAGCACCCCGCGGCGAGTAGGGCGACGGACGCGAGAGCGAGAGCCGGAAGAGCGCGACGGAACAGAGGCATGAAATCCCCTCGACAATGAATTGGACGTTGTCCAGAAATGGACTGTCGTTCAGTCTAGCCCGCCTTCAGACCGCCTGGGCAAACTCTGCCGGCTCGTCCGCGCCGATGTGCTGCAGGTGTGCGGGGATCTCGCGGCCCTTCTCTCGCATGGACGTCGCCCAGAGGCGTCCGGCGCGATATGACGAGCGTACGAGCGGCCCGGCCAACACTCCGAGGAAGCCGATGCGCTCCGCGAGTTTCTTGAACTCCACGAACTCGTCGGGTTTGACCCAGCGCGCGACCGGCATATGGCGCGGCGATGGGCGCAGGTACTGGGTGAGGGTGATGATGTCGCAGCCCGAGTCGTGCAGGTCCTGCAGTGCCACAGCGACCTCGTCGGGTTCCTCGCCCATGCCGAGGATGAGGTTGGACTTGGTGATGAGGCCCGCCTCGTGACCCTGCGTGATGACGCTGAGCGAGCGGTCGTAGTCGAACGCGGGGCGGATCCGGCGGAACACGCGTGGCACGGTCTCGACGTTGTGCGCGAAGACCTCGGGACGAGCATCGAAGATCTGGCCGAGGAAGCGCGGATCCGCGTTGTGCTCGTTCGCGAGCAGTTCGACGCCGGTGTGGGGGTTCATTGCGTGGATCTGGCGCACCGTCTCGGCGTTGAGCCACGCGCCGGTGTCCTCGAGGTCGTCGCGGGCGACGCTCGTGACGGTCGCGTAGCGCAGGCCCATGCGCTTCACCGACTCGGCCACGCGGCGCGGTTCGTCGGTGTCGTAGGCGTCGGGCTTGCCGGTGTCGATCTGGCAGAAGTCGCAGCGCCGGGTGCACTGCGAGCCCCCGATGAGGAAGGTGGCCTCGCGATCCTCCCAACACTCGAAGATGTTGGGGCAGCCCGCCTCCTGGCAAACGGTGTGCAGTTCCTCGGTCTTCACGAGCGAGTGGAGCGCCTGGTACTCCGGCCCCTGCTTGACGCGCGTCTTGATCCACTCGGGCTTCTTCTCGATGGGCGTCTGCGAGTTGCGCACCTCGAGACGGAGAAGCTTGCGGCCGGCGGGCGCGGTGGCGCTCATGCGGGGATCCTTTCGAAGGCGGCGCGGAAGGCGGACGCGGTCGTGTCCTTGAGGTCGGCGGGGGAGATGTCCCGCCCTGCTTCGCGGGCGATCGTCGTGACGCCCGCGTCGGTGATGCCGCACGCGACGATCTCGTCGTACGGCTCGAGCGTGTGGTTGCAGTTGAGAGCGAAGCCGTGCATCGTCACGCCGTTCTGCACGCGCATGCCGATCGCGGCGATCTTGTCCGCGGATCCGTCGGGGCGGCGGATCCACACGCCGCTGCGCCCCTCGATCTGCACGCCCTCGACGTCGAAAGGCGCGATGAGGTCGATGAGCGTGCGTTCGATGCCGCGGACGACGGCCACGGCGTCTCCGCGATCGGCGACGCGGATGATGGGGTAGCCGACGAGCTGTCCGGGTCCGTGCCAGGTGATCTTTCCTCCGCGATCCACATCGATCACCGGAGTCTCCGAGCGCGAGGGACGCTCGTGGGGCTCGGTGCGCGAGCCGGCGGTGAAGACCGCCTCGTGCTCCAGCAGGATCAGGGTCTCGGGACGCGCGCGTGAGACGACCTCGGCGTGGATCCGGCGTTGCAGATCCCAGCCCTCCAGATACGGCACGGCAGCGGAAGCGAAGCCGGCCTCCAGCACGTCGAGCATGCGAAACCTCTCGATTGTGGACAGTGTCTAACAAACACTATCGTGCCGATCGTCAGCCGCGCGCCATACGCTGGAAGCATGGCGATCCAGACGGGCAAGAGGGGCAGGCCGCGCGCGATCACGAGCGACATGCTTGCGGAGGCGGCATGCGAACTCTTCCTGGAACAGGGCTATGAGGCGACCAACGTCGCCGAAATCGCGCAGCGCGCGGGTATCGCGCGTTCCAGCTTCTTCAACTATGCGCCCGGCAAGGCCGAGCTGCTCTGGGGGTCTCTCGACGAGCGGATCGCGTCGGCCGATGACGCCCTCCCCGCCCGAGACTGCGTACGCGCGCTCGTGGCCGACTTCGCGCCCGACGCCCTTGCCCTCGCGATCGCGAACGCCGAAGCGATGCAGATCGAGGATCATCTCGAGCGCGAAGGCGCCCTGCGCATGAAGCGCATCGCTGATCTCGTCGCCCGCGCGCTCCGGCGCGAGGGGCTGGATCCGCTCGCCGCGCGCGTGCGCGGCGGCGCGTACGGAGCGGCCGTGCTCGCGGCGATCTCCTCCTGGGCGGCCAGCGGTGCCGGCTCCGCCCCGCTCGCGGCGCACCTGGAGAGGGCGCTCGCGGTTCTGGAGGAACCGACACGGTAGAATAGGGCCACCATGGCTACTTTCGGCACGCTCTCCGACCGTCTCGTCGAGACATTCAAGAACCTCCGCACGAAGGGACGCCTGTCGGCGTCCGACGTCGACGGCACCGTCCGCGAGATTCGTCGCGCCCTGCTCGACGCTGACGTCGCCCTGCAGGTCGTGAAGGAGTTCACAGCGAAGGTGCGCGAGCGCGCGCTCAGCGACGAGGTCAACAAGGCCCTGAACCCCGCGCAGCAGGTCGTGCAGATCGTCAACGAGGAGCTCGTAGAGATCCTCGGCGGCACGCAGCGCAAACTGCAGTTCGCGAAGGTCGCCCCGACGGTCATCATGCTCGCCGGTCTGCAGGGATCCGGTAAGACGACGTTCGCGGGCAAGCTCGCGAAGAAGCTGCAGGGCGAGGGCCACACCCCGATCCTGGTCGCCGCGGACCTTCAGCGTCCCAACGCCGTCAACCAGCTGCAGGTCGTCGCCGAGCAGGCCGGCGCCGCGGTCTACGCGCCCGAGCCCGGCAACGGCGTGGGCGATCCCGTGAAGGTGTCGAAGGCCGGTGTCGAATACGCCCGCCAGAAGCAGCATGACGTCGTCATCGTCGACACCGCCGGTCGTCTCGGCGTCGACGAAGAGCTGATGAAGCAGGCGTCGAAGATTCGCAAGGCGACCGATCCCGACGAGGTGCTCTTCGTCATCGATGCGATGATCGGTCAGGATGCGGTCAACACGGCCAAGGCCTTCCAGGAGGGCGTCGACTTCACGGGTGTCGTGTTGTCGAAGCTCGACGGCGACGCCCGCGGTGGTGCCGCTTTGTCGGTCGCCTCGGTGACCGGCCGCCCCATCATCTTCGCCTCGAACGGCGAGACGCTCGATGCGCTCGAAGACTTCCACCCCGACCGCATGGCGAGCCGGATCCTCGACCTCGGTGACATCCTCACGCTCATCGAGCAGGCGCAGGCCGCGTTCGATGAGGAAGAGGCGCGCAAGGTCGCGGAGAAGCTCGCGAAGGAAGCCTTCACGCTCGAAGACTTCCTCGAGCAGATGCAGCAGCTCAAGAAGATGGGCTCGATGAAGAAGATGCTCGGCATGCTTCCCGGCATGGGCGGGCAGATGAAGCAGCAGCTCGAGAACTTCGACGAGAGCGAGATCGGTCGCACCGAGGCGATCATCCGCGGCATGACCCCGGCCGAGCGCAACAACACGAAGATCCTCAACGGCTCGCGCCGCGCGCGCATCGCCCGCGGATCCGGAGTCTCGGTCACCGAGGTGAACCAGCTCGTCAACCGCTTCGAGCAGGCCGCGAAGATGATGAAGAAGGTCGCTCGCGGCGAGAGCGCGGGTATTCCCGGCATGGGAGCGATGCCCGGCATGAAGCCGACGGGCAAGAAGGCGAAGAAGGCCAAGGGCAAGTTCCAGGGCGGTCGCTCGGGTAACCCCGCCAAGCGCGCCGTCGAGCCGGTGGCCGAGGCCGCGCCGGCCGGATCCGGCTTCGGGCTCGGCGCCGCCGCGCCGCAGCCGAGCGAGACCGACATGGCCGAGATCCAGAAGCTGTTCGGTAAGAACTGACGCTACGTGGGCGGCCCCGTGGGCCGCCCACGTCGTCTCGGGAGGACGATGACCGACGTCTTTGCGGCCGAGAGTGCGCCGCGCGTGAACCCACTGAGCTACCCCGGCGCGTGGCCCGCGTCCTCGGTGGTCATCACGCACGACGCTCTGCGCGCGGTTGACAGCCTTGAGGACGTGGACCTCACCGCCCGGGCACCGGTGCTGGCGATCGGGTCAAATGCGGCACCGTCGCAACTTCGCCACAAGTTTGCCACAGTGCGGCAACCCTTCGAGATCGTCTCAATGGCCGCACGAGTCTCGGGCTACGTTACGGGATACTGCGCATTCGTCGCGCCATACGGTTATGTTCCCGCAACCATCGTGGCCTCGCCCGGAGCGTGGGGCCCGATGGCGCTCCAGTTTCTCACCGACGTCGAGCTCGCCGAGATCGACGCGACCGAGGCACCCTGGTACAAGCGCGTCTGGATCGAAGCCGAGATCAGACTGGACACGGGTGAGCTCCTCGCCGGCGCCTACGCCTACGTGGCGCGCGGCGGGTACCTCGCCGACGCTGCGGGGCCCTGGTTGATGCGCGTCCCAGAGGGCGAACTCGTCGTCGGCGGAACCCACGTTCCCGATCAGCGCAGCTTGTTCGAACGCCTGACCCCGGATCCGCTGTTCTCCGAGGCGCTCGGCACGTGCGGAGGAGACCCGCGAACGTCGGCTCGGGCAATGCGACGAGCAGGCGTCGTGTGCGACGTGAACCCCTTGTACGACCTACCGGACGAGGTAGGTTCGAACCCACGCCGCATCGTCGTGCGAGAGCGCGCCGTCGTATTAGAGGACGCCGTCGTCGACCCAGTCCAATGACTTGCTGATGGCCTTGCGCCAGCCGCGCATCAGGTGGTTGACCTCGCCCGCATCCATCTGCGGTTCCCAGCGCTTGTCCTCGCGCCAGTTCGCGCGGAGTTCGTCGAGGCTCGTCCAGAAGCCCGTCGCGAGGCCCGCGGCATATGCGGCACCGAGAGCGGTCGTCTCCGTGATGACGGGGTGCACGACGGGCACGCCCAGGATGTCGGCCTGGAACTGCATGAGCGTGTCGTTGGCGACCATGCCGCCGTCCACGCGCAACTCCGTGAGATCCATGGGGCTGTCGGTGCCGACGGCGTCGAGCACGTCGCGCGTCTGGTAGGCCACGGCCTCGAGAGCCGCCCGCGCGATGTGGGCCTTGTTCGCGAAGCGGGTGAGGCCGACGATGACGCCGCGGGCATCGGGCCGCCAGTACGGCGCGAACAATCCGCTGAACGCCGGCACGAGGTAGACGCCGCCGTTGTCGTCGACGCTCGCGGCGAGACGCTCGACGTCGGGGGCGGAACGGATGATGCCGAGCTGATCGCGCAGCCATTGGATGAGCGAGCCCGTCACGGCGATGGATCCTTCGAGCGCATACCTCACCGGCTGTTCGCCGAGCTTGTAGCCGACCGTTGTGAGCAGGCCGCCCGACGAGAGGATCTTCTCCTCGCCGGTCTGGAAGATGAGGAAGTTGCCGGTGCCGTAGGTGTTTTTGCTCTCGCCCGCTTCGAACGCCGCCTGGCCGAACGTGGCGGCCTGCTGATCGCCCAGGATACCGGCGATCGGAGTCTCGCGCAGCAGGGAGGAATCCATTGCGTGGCCGTAGACCTCGCTCGAGGAGCGGATCTCGGGCATCATCGACCGGGGAACACCGAAGTCGGCGAGGATGTCGTCGCGCCACGTGAGCGTCTCGAGGTCCATGAACATCGTGCGCGAGGCGTTCGTGACGTCGGTGACGTGTACGCCCCCGTCCGGTCCGCCCGTGAGGTTCCACAGCACCCAGGTGTCGGTCGTGCCGAAGAGCAGATCGCCCCTCTCGGCGCGTGCACGCGCCCCGTCGACGTTCTCGAGGATCCACGCGATCTTCGTACCCGCGAAGTAGGTCGCGAGCGGCAGCCCGATGATGTCCTTATAGCGATCGGTGCCATGGCCCTCGGCGAGCCGATCGACGATGTGCTGCGTGCGGGTGTCCTGCCACACGATCGCGTTGTACACCGGTTCACCGGTCATGCGGTCCCATACGACCGCCGTCTCACGCTGGTTAGTGATGCCGATGCCCGCGAGATGGTGGCGCGTGAGACCCGCTCGGCTCAGCGCGAGAGCGACGACCTCCTGCACATTTCCCCAGATCTCGGCGGGATCGTGCTCGACCCAGCCCGGTGCGGGAAGGATCTGCTCGTGCTCCTTCTGGCCCGTCGCGACGATCGTGCCGGCGCGGTTGAAGATGATGGCACGGCTGGACGTCGTGCCCTGATCGATCGCGAGGATGTAATCAGGCATGTGCGGTCTCCGTTCCGAGGGCGACGCCGTGGGCCTCGCGAAGTTCGTTCGCTGTCGCGTCGATCTCACGCGAGATGCGCGCCTCATCCCAGCCGAGCAGGGGAGCGAGCGCTGCCGCGACCCGGGCCAGCAGCTCGTACGTCACGGATCCTGTGAAGGCCAGATCGGTGCGCCGCAGGATCACGTCGACAAGGTGCACGACGTGCTCATGATCGACCATCCACGCGAGTTCACGGGTCGAGAGCCGATCGCCGGCGAGTGGCTCGTCATGCTCCGCCTCGATCGTGTCCCACACCGCCGCGGCGCGCGTGCCGTAGCGGTTCAGCAGGACGTTTCCGCGGGTCCCGGCTCCGGGGATCCGCGAACGCAGCCACACGCCGCGGGCGCGCGGCGACATCGGGAAATCACGGCCGCCGCCGATCGGGCGATGCTTCGTACTCGTGGCGCGGGGCACGCCGATGAGATCCAGCACGACGTCGGACAGCGTTTCGCCGAGCGCGCGGAACGTCGTCCACTTGCCGCCGACGAGGGTCACGAGCGGGATGCCGCGGCTGGAGTCGACGACCACGCGGTAATCACGCGAGATCTGCCCGGTGCTCGACGCATCGCTGGCGGGCAATGGGCGGATTCCGCTGAATCGGTAGACGATCTGTTTGCGCGAGACAGCGATGTCCGGGAACACATCGCCGATGAGGTCGAGGAAATAGTCGACCTCCTCCTCTGTGCACAGCGCGGGCTCCGCCGGGTCCGCCGCGAGGTCGGTCGTGCCGACCATGACGCGGCCCTTGAGGGGGTAGATCAGCACGATGCGGCCGTCTGAGTGCTCGAAGAAGATCTCACGCCCGCCTGTCGCGGCGACGAGCTCGGGGTTGTCGAGCACGATGTGCGATCCCTTGGTCCCGCCCATGAAACGGGTCGGCTTGCCGAGCGCCTCGTTCGTGAGGTCGGCCCAGGGGCCCGTGGCATTGATGACCGCATCGGCCTCGATAGCGAAGCTCTCACCGGTCTCGCGGTCTGTCAGCGTGACACCCGTGCCGGTGAAACCGGTGGCCTCGACATAGTTGAGTGCGTGCGCGCTCCTGCTCGACTCCAGCGCATCGTTCAGAACATCGAGCGCGAGCCGCTCGGGGTCGTGCATCGAGGCGTCGAAGTAGGTCGCGGTGTATTTGACCTTCGGGTTGAGCCGGGGCAGCTCACGCAACGACGCGACCTGACCGCGGAAACGGTGCCACGGGGTGCGGCGGCCGGGCCCGACGAAGAGGTCGTAGATCGTGAGGCCGATCTTGATGAGGGCGGCGCCGCGCTCGGCGGGCTTCCCCTTACGGCCGAAGACGAACTTCAGGGGAGCCTGGAGGAGCCCAGACCAGAAGTGGTAGATCGGTACCGTCGTCTTGAGCGGCTTCACGAAGTGGGGTGCCGTCTTCAGCAGATCGTTGCGCTCGGTGACGGACTCGTGCACGAGCCGGAACTCGCCGTTCTCGAGGTAGCGAATGCCGCCGTGCACCATGTGGCTCGACGCCGCTGATGCACCGGACGCGAAGTCCGCCCGCTCGACGAGTACGACCTCGACCCCCTGCAATGCCAGGTCACGGAAGGTCGCGATTCCGTTGATGCCTCCGCCGACGATCACGACCTGGGTGCGCGGATTCTTGTGGATCGCGCGCAACGCCGCCTCGCGTTGACCAGCAGTGGACGGTGAGGTGGCCATGCTCCTCCTTCGGCGTGGGATCCCTTCACGAGTGTGCAGGGATTATCACTAGGCTGATCGCGAATGGACGGATGCGCAAGGCGACTGCACGAACGTGCAGACGGCGCGCCGTCGTAGGGAGTGGGATGGTCCAGCGAGTGAGTGCGACTGAGGCGCAGGCGGGGCGGCCCCGGTCGACCGACGACCGGTTGGAGCAAGCGGTCGCGGCGGCACGCTCTTACTACATCCAGGGACTCACCATGGAATCGATTGCGCATGAGTTCGGTGTCTCGCGCTCATCCGTCTCGCGCCTCATCCAGCAGGCGCGGGATGCGGGGCTCGTCGAGATCCGCATACACGCGCCGCATGAGCACGGCGCCTCGTTGGAGCAAGAGATCCGGTCCCGATTCCGCGTGACGGCGCACGTCGTGCCGGCGGGTGCCGGCGTGAGCGAGGTCGATCGGCTCGAGCGCGTCGCGATGACGGCCGGTCGGCTTGTCGGCGAGTTCTTCGACTCGAACATGTCGCTCGGGGTCGCGTGGGGATCCACCATTGCGGCCGTCAGTCGGCACCTGCCGCCGCGCGCCACGCACGAGACGACAATCGTGCAGCTCAACGGTGCCGGTAACACCCTGACCTCGGGCGTCGGGTTCGCGAGCGAGATCCTCGAGCGGTTCGGTACGGCCTTCGGCGCGGACGTGCAGCAGTTCCCTGTTCCGGCTTTCTTCGACGACCCGCGCACGAAGGAGGCGGTGTGGCGGGAGCGCAGCACCCGCCGCGTGCTGCGGATTCAGGATCGTCTGGACCTCGCGGTCTTCGGACTCGGCTCGCCTCTTGCCGCCGTGCCGAGCCGCGTGTACGTGGGTGGGTATCTCGAGCAGGCCGACTACCGGAGCCTCCGCGAGGACCGCGCGGTCGGTGACGTTGCGACGGTCTTCTTCCGCGCAGACGGCAGTTGGCACGACATCGCGCTGAACTCTCGCGCGACCGGGCCGACCATCAACCGCCTCCGTCGCATCCCACGCCGCATCTGTGTCGTGTCAGGTCTCCCGAAGCTTCCGGCGGTGCGGGGTGCACTCGCGGCTGGCATCGTGACAGACCTCGTGATCGACGAGGTGCTCGCGCAGGCTCTCGTGGCCGGGTAGGCGGGCAGGCTGCGCGCCAGCCCTGCCTGTTCGGGGCAGGGGCCACTGAGGTCGTCGCTGAAACTCAGGCTGGACACGCCGAAGTCTATCGATAGACTACACAAGCGGTCGATCGATAGACCATCACGTGCGGCCGTTACAAAACCCTGCTGTTACATCTCAATGAGGAGCATGAAGCAATGATTCGAAGGACCACAAAACGCGTGCGGCGCGGTGGTGCAGTCGTCGCCATGACGGTGTCCGCAGCGCTCGTACTCGCTGGCTGCGGTGGGGATGGAGGCGACGCGGCCGACGGAGGCGGAGCATCGCTCGAGGACCAGGCAGTCGGCGCGATGGACGACTTCGAGGCCGACCAGCAATTCACGGCGACGGAGCCTGTGACGTTCTCGATGCTGTGGACGGACTGGCCGGACAATCCGATCACCGACACGTGGGAGGTCTTCGATGAAATCGAGAAGCGGACCAACGTGTCGCTCGACTTGACGAACATCCCTTTCAGCGACGCAACCGAGAAGCGCAGTCTTCTGATCAGCGCGGGCGATGCTCCGTCGATCATCCCGCTCACCTACACAGGCGACGAGGTCCAATTCGCAGCGGCCGGCGCCGTGCTTCCAATGAGTGACTACGTCGAGTACATGCCGAACTTCCAGAAGTATGTCGAGGAGTGGGACCTCTCCGAGATGATGGAGAGCCTCCGTCAGGATGACGGCAAGTACTACATGCTCCCCGGCCTGCAGGAAGTTTCCGTTCCGGTATTCACCCTGATCCTCCGGAAGGACATCTTCGACGAGGTCGGGGCGGAGATTCCGGAGACCTGGGATGAGCTACGGGAGGGGCTGGAGAAGATCAAGGAGAAGTACCCGGACTCGTACCCGCTGGCGGATGGGTTCGAGGGTCAGTCGATGATCAACTACGCGGCGCACGCGTTTGGCACGGTCGCCGGCTGGGGGCTCGGGCGCGCGGTCTTCTGGAACAAGGACAAGGGTGAGTACGAGTTCGCGGGTAACGACGGCTACCGCGAAATGGTCGAGTACTTCGAGGGGCTCCACTCGGCGGGGCTGCTCGATGCCGAATCGTTCACAGCCGCCAACGACGGGGCCGGAACAGTAACGGAGAAGTTCGCCGCGGGCGAAGTCTTCGCCGCATCAGGATCGGCCGGCACCGTGCAAGAGTTCGCCACTGCGCTCGATGAGACGGTAGGCGAGGGCAACTACGAGCTTGTGCAGATCGCACCTCCGGGCGGCCCCGCCGGCCAGGTCGTCGAGCCTCGCAACTTCTGGAACGGATTCATGCTCACTGCGGACGCGGCGAAAGAACCGAACTTCCTCGCCATGCTTCAGTTCCTGGACTGGCTCTACTACAGTCCGGAAGCGCGGGAGCTCCTGCGTTGGGGCGTCGAAGGCGAGACCTATGACAAGGCGGCGGACGGGACGATCACGCTACGGCCCGAATACTCGTATGACGCATACAACATCAACCCCGACGGTGAGACCGACCTCTCGAAGGACCTGGGCTACGCAAACGCCGTGCTCTCCGACGCCACCGAATCGCGGTCGCTGAAGCAGTCCTACAACTCCGAGAGCCTGGTCGAGTACATCGAGAAGGTCACCTCGACCCGCACGCCTCGCGAGCCGTTCCCCGCTGCTCCCCTCAATGAGCTCGAGCTGGAGCAATCCGCTCTGATGTCGACGCCGATCAAGGACTCCCTCAACACGGCGACGCTGCAGTTCATACTCGGACAGCGCCCGCTCAGCGAATGGGATGACTTCCTCACGGAGGTGGAAGGTCAGAACCTCGCGGGCTATCTCGAGCTGATCAACGGCGCGCAGAAGCGTCTCGCGGAGAAGTCCGACTGATCGGGTGACGCGCGGGTGGAGGAGGGCGGCGTGATGCGCACCCCCTCCACCCGTCATATCGCAAAGGAGCGATACATGACTCTGAATCTCGAGCAGACGGCCTCCTCGGTGGTGGACGGAGCCGACACCAGGACGCTCACGACGCGCGATAGGCGCGGCTCATCGTGGCGTCGGCGCATGCGGTGGAAGCCGGACGGGGTGGCTCCGGCCGTACCATGGCGCACGGCACTGCGGCGCGACTGGGTGCTGTACGCCATGGCGCTCGTGCCGCTGATCTACTTGGTGATCTTTCGATACATGCCGATGCTGGGCAACGTGATCGCCTTCCGACGGTTTCGACCGGGCGGGAACATCTTCGGCGAGGAATGGGTGGGCCTGCGCTACATCCAGATGTTCATCAACGATCCAACCTTCTGGCACGTGTTCGCGACGACGGCGATTATCGGCGGGATGACCCTGATCGTCTGCTTCCCGCTGCCGATCGTGCTCGCGCTCTTGCTGAACGAGGTGCGCAAGACCGTGTTCAAGCGAGTGGTGCAATCCATCTCGTACCTGCCGCACTTCCTCTCGATCGTGATCGTCGTGGGCATGACCATGCAATTGCTCTCAGTCACCGGAACGGTCAACCAGTTCATTGAAGCGCTGGGGGGCGACGCGATCCCCTTCCTGCAGCGCGCGGAGTGGTTCCGCGTCATCTACGTCGGCACGGAGGCCTGGCAGACCGTCGGATGGGGTACGATCCTCTATCTCGCCGCGCTCACCACTGTGGACTCCTCGCTCTACGAAGCGGCTCGCATCGACGGTGCGAATCGATGGCGTCAGACGTGGCACGTGACGTTGCCCGGTATCCGACCCACGATGGTCACGCTTTTGATTCTCAACATCGGGTCGTTCCTCAATGTCGGGTTCGAGAAGGTACTGCTTCTCTACAACCCCCTGACGTACGAAACGGCCGACGTCATCTCGACCTACCTCTACCGCGTCGGTCTGGTGTCGAACAACCTCAGTTATGCGGCGGCGATCGGCCTGTTCCAGGCCTGCATCGGCTTCGCAATGGTCATGTCCGCGAATCTCATCTCGCGGCGAGTGGTGGGAACGAGCCTGTGGTGATCCAAAGAGTGGGGATGCCGTCGATGAAGGCGGCGAGACGTCCGTCAGGTATCCGAGACACGAAGGGGTACCGCGTATTCACGGTGGTGAACACGGCGCTGCTCCTCGCGGTGTGCGCGATCATGCTGTATCCGTTCCTCACGGTGCTTGCGCAGTCCTTCTCGAGCTCCGGTGCGATCAAAGCGGGGCAGGTGAACCTGATTCCCGTCGGGTTCAACGTGGAGACATATGCGGCGGTCGGGCGCGACAAACAGTTTTGGACGGCCTACGGCAATACGATCCTGTACACGGTTGTCGGAACGACGATCGCGATGATCCTGACGACGTTCCTGGCCTATGTGATATCGAAGAAGCATCTTCGCGGACGCTCGTTCCTGATCGGTGTCGCGGTGTTCACCATGTTCTTCAATGGTGGGATCATTCCCAATTACGTGCTGATTTCGTCGCTGGGAATGAAGAACACCATGTGGGCGGTCGTCCTGCCCGGAGCGCTATCGGTGTTCAATCTGCTCGTGATGAAGTCCTTCTTCGAGAACCTGCCCCGTGAACTCGAAGAAGCCGCGCAGATCGACGGGCTCGGGTGGTGGGGGATCTTTACGCGGATCTCGCTGCCGCTGTCGAAGGCCGTTCTCGCGACGATGGTGCTGTTTTATGCGGTGGCGTACTGGAACGATTGGTTCGCCGCGTTCCTCTATCTCGATCAGCGGGATCTCTTCCCGGTCACACTGCATTTGAGGAACCTCATCGCGGGCGCATCCACCGCCGCAACGGAGAGCGCGGCCGCGGCGGGATCCCAGAAGGATGCCATCTCGGCCAACATTCAAGCCGTGACGATGATTCTGACCCTGATCCCGATCCTGACCATCTATCCGTTCGTGCAGAAGTATTTCGTCTCCGGCGTCATGCTCGGCTCGGTCAAGGGCTGACGGGGTTGCCTGGCTTTCCGCAGTGATAAGCAATCCGGAGGGATCCGGCGGGCCGCAGGCCGGCCGGATCCCTCCGGCGTTCACCTGGTGGAACCGCGCTCGACGAGCCTGACGGGAATAACCTCATGCACGGCAGCCCGGCTGCGCCCCGCGATTCTTTCGGTCAGCAGTCGAACCGCTGTCGAAGCCAGGAGCTCATGGTTCGGGTTGACGGAGGTTAGGCCAGGCGTCATGAACTCATCGATTTCGAGGTCATCAAAACCGACCACCTGAACGTCGTCCGGAACGCGGAGCCCTCGCTCGCCGAGCGCCGAGAGCGCGCCTTGTGCGACCACATCGGTGATGGCGAACACCCCGTCGACGTGCTGGCCTGAGTCGAGCAGAGCCCGCATAGCGGTGCGCGCGCAGTCCATGGAGTAGTCCTCGACGGGAGTGATCAGCCGCGGGTCGTGAGTGAGTCCGGCTTCACCGTGGGCGATCTCCCAGCCCTCACGGCGTGAGGAGGCCATGCCGGGCTCGGTTTCGAACGCACCGCCGAGCAGGGCGATCCGCCGCGCGCCGCGCGCGATGAGGTGTTCGGTCGCGAGCCGGGCGCCTTCCACGTTGTCGAGGCGAACATGGTCGATGTCATCGGGCATTCGACGTTCACCCAGGAGGACGAGGGGAACGGCCGCGCTGACGGTTTCGAGTTCCTCACGGCTGATGCCGTGAGCTGAGAGGAGCACTCCGTCGTACATCTTCAGGCGTGCGAGGGAGAGGGCGTCTCGCTCGTGTTCAGCCGTGCCCGCGGTGCGCTCCAGGACGAGGTGCAGGCCGGAGGCCTCGAGCAGGACCGCCAGACGGTCGGCGATCTCGCCGAAGTAATCGTGGAAGCTTGGGACGATCAGCGCCACGGTGTTCGTGCGCCCGGACCGAAGACCTCGTGCCGTGAGGTTGATCTCGTAGCCGAGCTCGGCGACGACGTCGAGCACGCGCTGACGCGTCGCCTCAGAAGCGCGGGGGCGCCCGTTGAGAATATGCGAGACCGTCATCACCGACACGCCTGCTTCGCGTGCGACGTCGCTCATTGTGACCATCGATACCTCCTGGCTCAGTCTCCCAGACCTCGAGAGGGTTGACCTCATGCCCGCGATCGGTACGATTAGTCTATCGATAGACTTGGAGGTGACGAGGATGCGACGTGCCGGCTTCGGCTATCTTCTTGTGCACTTCGTCGAGGACCCCGATACGCACTCCGAGCAGATATATTTCTCGCTGAGCGACGGGGATGATCCCCTCCGCTGGCGCCGCCTGTGGGGAGGGAATCCGAGGTTGGCCTCGCAGATCGGAACCACAGGGATCCGTGATCCTCATATCGTCCGGCGGCCGGGCGGCGGGTTCTACATCGTGGCGACTGACTTGCGCGTGTGGCTTCCCGGCGGCCCGCAGTGGCAGGCCTTCCGGCAGTTCGGGAGCCGTTCGATTCTCGTCTGGGAGTCGCCGGATCTTCTGGAGTGGTCGGAGCCGCGCCTTGTCGAGATCGCCCCTGAGAACGCCGGGATGGCGTGGGCCCCTGAGGCCTATTTCGACGAGGAGTCAGGAGACTTCCTCGTCCACTTCGCGTCGTGTCTTTACGGTGCGGACGACCTCGAGCGAGCGCATCCCGGTCCCGCACAGATCCTCGTCGCACGGACGCGAGACTTTCGTAGCTTCAGCCAGGCCGTCCCGTATCTCGAGATGGCGGGTGGTGTCATCGACATGACGGTCGTGAAGGACGCGGGGCGCGTACACCGTTTCGCGAAGCACGACGACTCGGCGTCCGACTCCTGGCAGGTCTTCCACCAATCGGTTCCGGGGTTCTTCTCCCGGGATCCGCGCCTGCATGCTCGGAACATCGGTGGCGACAGCGGCTTCCCGGCGGAGGGGCCGCTGATCTTCCGTACACACGACGAGGAGCGATGGTATCTCTGGATCGACGAGTACTCACGCATGCCGCAGGGGTATCGCGCCTTTACGACCGTCGACATCGAGAGCGGTGACTGGGTGGCCGTTCCCCCGGAACGCTTCGACGTGCCGCCCAACACGAAGCACGGTGCCGTACTGCCTCTCCAAGGCGACGAGTGGCAGAAACTGAACGAACTCGCTTAGTGGACATCGGCCACGGTCGAGAGAGAACGAGATGACATGAATGTTTTTGGTTCCGATGCTTTCGCGCATCGCCGTGGTCGCGTCGAGGTCACCCTCCGAGACGCGGCGGGCGTCGCCTTGTCGGGCGCCGAGGTCACGGTGCGGCAGGTTCGGCACGATTTCCAGTTCGGCTGCACCAGTGTGGGTCTTGATCGTGACGAGCAGACGAGAGAACTGTGGCTCGACCTGTTCGACACCGCGACCCTGGCGGAGTTCTACTGGGGACGATACGAGCCGGTTCCCGGCGAGGTCGAGAAGGAGCGCGTCGAGAAGCTGGCCCGCTGGTATGCGGACCGGGGCGTGCGCCTGAAGGGGCACCCGCTCGTGTGGCACACCGTGAAGGCCGCGTGGCTCGACGCGCTGCCGATCGATGACGCGGCGGAACTGATCCGCCGCCGCGTGCGGCGCGAGGTCACCGAGTACGCGGGTCTCGTCGACGCGTGGGACGTCATCAATGAGGTCGTCATCATGCCGCGCTTCACCAACGAACCAGACGGCATACCCAACGCCGTTTCACGCGTGGCGGCGCAGCTCGGTCGCGTGGAGATGGTGCGACTTGCGGTCGACGAAGCACGGAGCCAGGGGACACGGCCCTTCCTGCTCCTCAATGACTTCGACCTGGGGGTGGAGTACGAACACCTGATCGAGCAGGTTCTCGACGCAGGGATTCAGATCGATGCGATCGGCCTGCAATCGCACATGCACAAGGGTTTCCGGGGCGAGGAGCAACTGCTGGATATGTGTGACAGGTTCGCTCGTTTCGGCCTCCCTCTGCACTGGACGGAGACGACGATCCTGTCAGGCGAACTCGTCCCGCAGGAGGTCGTCGACCTCAACGATGTCCATCGGGCCGTGTGGCCCTCGACGCCCGACGGCGAAGCGCGGCAGGCGGACGAGATCGAGCACCATTATCGTGCGTTGGTCAGTCACCCCGCCGTGCAGTCGATCACCTACTGGGGTATGGAGGACGCACGCGCGTGGCTGGGAGCACCGGCCGGTCTGTTGCGCGTCGATGGCTCGCCGAAACCCGCCTATCACGCGCTCCGCGACCTCGTTCGCGGTGAGTGGTGGGTCGCCGAGCACGTGGTGCGAAGTAGCGCGAGCGGCGCGATCGAGATCGAGGGCTTCGCCGGTACCTATGAGGTTGCCGTGGCAGGCCAACGTGCGGCGGTGGACATCGCGGCGGGACAGCACGAGCTGGTCGTGCAACTGGGGTGAAGCACGCGCGCCTCAGCTGCCCTCGGCGCGCCCGAGGCGCCAGTAGCCCATGAACGAGACCGCGCGGCGGTCGATGCCGATGTCCTTCACAAGGTGGCGGCGGAGCGACTTCACGACGCTCGCTTCGCCCGCAATCCAGGCGTAGAGCGGTGCGGATTTAAGGGCGGCGCCGCCCTTGGCCGTGCGGGGGACCTCCCAGAGGATCCCCGAATCGATGTCGACCTCTTCGACATCGGATCCGCGCCCGTTCGGGCACAACGCTCCCGCGTGCTCCCGCACCGCGCTCTCGAGATGTTCGTGCCGCGCGCGCGACCCTCGCCCGGCGGCGTGGATCCGGAAGCCCGGGTGCTCCGGAAGATACGCGACATCCTCCTCGTGTGGCACCTCGAGGACCACGACGCCCGTCGCCTCGCGGGGGAGCTGTTCGAGGATCACGGCGATCGCGGGCGCAGCCGTCTCATCGCCGACGAGCAGGTACTCGTCCGTCTGTGCGGGAGGCACGAAATCGATGCCGAAGCTGATGCCGGTCGAATGGATGCTCGGCGCGATGAGGAGGATCTCGTCGCCCACCGACGCCGATTCGATCCACACCGAAGCGGGACCATCGGGTTCATGCGCGACCATGTCGATGTCGACCTCTCCCGGTCGTACCGCGCGCGTCGTGTAGGTGCGGAACGGTGGTCGGGCGTCATCGGGAAGCGCGCGCCATTCGGTGTACCAGTCCTCGCCCGTCGGCATCGCATCGAGCGAGACCGTCGGCGTGGGGAAGACGACCTTGATGCGCTGGTCGAAGCCCGGGTCGCCGTACTCGTGGATGTCGTCTCCCGTCACGGTGAAACGGCGGAAGCTCGGGGTGAGGTCGGTGATGCGGGTCACACGGGCGCGGAAGATGCGGGTCGTCATGCGAGGGCTCCAATGCGGGGGGCACGTGACCGGTCGTGGTGGCGCCCACGGGGCACGACCAGAGGGGTCTGCGAAACGGGGTCGACGATGACCTCGGCGTCGAGGCCGAACACGTCGTCGATGAGTGTCGGAGTGACGACATCTTGCGGCGCGCCGCTCGCGATGACGGAACCGGCGCGCATCGCGAAGAGATGATCGGCGTAGCGGGCGGCGAGGTTGATGTCGTGCAGCACCATTGCGATCGTCGTGCCTCGCGAGCGGTTGAGATCGGTGAGCAGGTCGAGCACCTCGACCTGATGCGCGAGATCGAGGAACGTCGTCGGTTCGTCCAGCAGGAGCACGTCGGTGTTCTGCGCGAGCGCCATCGCGATCCAGACGCGCTGCCGCTGGCCGCCGGAGAGCTCGTCGACGCTCCGGTCCGCGAGCTCGGATACGCCGGTGGCGGCGAGCGCGTCGGCCACGGCCTCGTCGTCGGCGGCGGTCCAGGCACGGAACATCTTCTGGTGGGGGTGCCTGCCGCGCCCGACGAGGTCGGCGACGGCGATACCCTCGGGCGCGATCGGCTGCTGCGGGAGCAGGCCGAGCGTCGTCGCGAGCTTCTTCGTGGGGATCCGGTCGATCGCCGATCCGTCGAGCAGCACCGCCCCGCCCGTGGGCTTCACGAGCCTCGACAGCGTCTTCAGCAGCGTCGACTTCCCGCACGCATTCGCGCCGACGATGACGCTGATCTTGCCGGGCGGCAGCTCGAGATCGACCCCGTCGACGATCGTGCGGGATCCGTAGCCGGCGGACAGCGTCTGCGCCGAAAGAGAGTGCGTGATCGTCATGAGGAACCTCCGTTGCGGCTCATTCGGATGAGCAGGAAGAGCAGATAGGGGGCACCGACGATGCCGGTGATCACCCCGACGGGGAACGCCGTGTCGAAGGCGAACTGGCCGATGAGGTCGGCGGCGAGCACGAGGCACGCGCCGACGAGACCGGCCGGGATGATCGCCGGTGCTCCGGGGCCGACGATGCGCGTGGCGATGGGCCCCGAGAGGAGCGCCACGAAGGCGATCGGGCCGGTGCTCGCCGTCGCGACACACGCGAGCGCGACGGCGGCGACGATGAGGACGACGCGGGTGGCGGCGACCCGGACGCCGAGCGCCGTGGCCGATGCCTCCCCGAGCTCGAGCGCTCGAAGCGCGCGCGACACGGCGACGATGATCGGCACGAGCACGACGACTCCGACGATGAGTGGCCAGAGACCGTCGGGTTGCACGCCGTTCAGGCTGCCGGTGAGCCAGCGCATCGCGACCGAGACGTCCCACTCCGAGGCGCGCTGCACGAGGAACTGCACGACGGCGTCGAGCATGGCGCCGATGCCGATGCCGATGAGGATCAGGCGGCCGCCGGTTGACTCGCCGCCGCGCGCCGCGAGATAGATCGCGAGCGCGGTGGCGATGCCGACGAGCAGGGCGAGGGCCGTCGTCGCGCCCGCCGACCAGTGCAGCACCACGAGGGAGAACACGGCCGCGGCCGAGGCGCCCGAGGTGATGCCGATGACATCGGGGCTCGCGAGCGGATTGCGCAGCATCGTCTGGAAGGTGGATCCCGCAACGCCGAAGGCGATGCCGGCGAGCACGCCCGCGAGGAGCCGCGGAATCCGCAGGGTGCCGACCGTGAAGGAGGCACCCGGTACGTCCTGGCCGACGACGACCCCCCAGACCTGGGCCGGCGTGTAGAAGGTGTTGCCGAACATGAGCATCGCGGCGGCGAGCACGACGAGGAGCGCGGCGAGGACGAGCGATGCGATGGTGCGTCGACGCGCGCGGCGGATCCGGCCGGCGCGGATCGCGACGACGGGCGAAGTCGCGGCGTGAGACATGGTAGCGGTCATAGTGCCCTCATTCGCGTGCGCCGGGCGATCGCGACGAGCACAGGCGCGCCGAGGAACGCGGTGACGATGCCGGCTTCGATCTCGCCAGGAGATCCGACAAGGCGGCCGATCGTATCGGCGATGCAGAGCAAGGCGGCCCCTCCGAGCGCGGATAGTGGCAGGATCGCCCGCTGGTCGGGACCGACGACGAGGCGGACGGCGTGCGGCACCATCAGGCCGACGAACGCGATCGGTCCCGCGACGGCCGTGACGGAGGCGCACAGGATCACCCCGGCGGCCGCGGCGATCGCGCGCGTCGTCCCGACCTTCACGCCGAGGCCGCGGGCGACCTCGTCGCCGAGGGCCAGCGCGTTCATTCCTCCCGCGAGCGCGAAGACGGCGATCGCGGCGACGAGCAGGAGCGGCGCGACGGCGCCGATCGATCCCCAGGTCGCCCCGCCCGTGCCGCCGACCTGCCAGAAACGGAAGTCGTTCATCGCCGCGGCGCGGGGGAGCATCACGGCGCTCACGAGCGATGAGAGCGCCGCGCTCATGGCCGCGCCTGCGAGCGCGAGCTTGATGGGCGTCGCGCCGCCCGCTCCGAGGGACCCGACGACGTAGACGACCACGGCCGCGAGCGCGCCGCCCGCGAGCGCGAGTCCGAGATAGGAATACACCGAGCTGATGCCGAAGAACGCGATGCCGCAGACGACGAAGAGAGACGCTCCCGTGTTCACCCCGAGGATCCCGGGATCCGCAATCGGGTTTCGGGTGACGGCCTGCATGACGCCACCCGAGAGCGCGAGCGCCGCGCCAGCGACGATCGCGAGCACCGTGCGGGGGATTCGCTCCGTGACGGCGATCGCGCCGATCCGCTCGGCGCTGTCACCGGTGACGAACGCTCGCAGTCCCTCGAAGATCTCGCTGAGCGACACGGAGCGAGAGCCGAACGCGAGCGAGAACATGATCGCCGCGACGACGATGACAACGCCGACCGCCGTTCCCCACGCGGTGCGCGAGGAACGGCGAATGGGCGATGAAACGAATGTCACTCTGCGAGCGAGGCTGCGTCGTCGAGCAGGCCGACGTAGGTGTCGAGCATCCACGGGATCGACAGGGCGGTCGGGGTGACCGATCCGCTGAGCGCGTCGCCGGATCCCATCGTCACGATCGCGCCGTTCTTGACGGCGTCGAGCGTCCCCCACAGCGGGTCGGCCTGGAAAGCCTTGACCAGGTCCTCGTCGCCGTACATGACGAACACGTCGACATCGGCGAGCACATCGGCGTTCTCGGCGGCGATGTCTGCGTAGAACGCGCCGCTGTCCGAGGTGTCGACCGCGAGCTGCGGCCAGTCGAAGCCGAGGTCTCCCAGGAAGGCGGTGCGCGAGTCGCCGGTTGCGTAGATCGAGATGGTGGAGAGGTCGGCGGGGTTCACATAGAAGAACGCCGCCTTCTTGCCCTCGAAGCTCGTGATGTCGGCCGTCGCGTCGGCGATCTGCGTGTCGAGGTCCGCCACGAGCGACTCGCCCTCCGCCTTCTTGCCCAGCGCCTCGGCATCGAGCTTGATCGCATCGCGCCACGGCGTGTACCAGGGAATGTCGGGGTAGGCGACCGTCGGGGCGATCTGGCTGAGCGTCGCGTAGTCGTCCTCGGTCAGGCCCGAGTACGCCGCGAGGATGACATCGGGAGCCGTGTCGGCGATCGCTTCGAAGTCGACCCCGTCGGTCGTATCGAAGATGACCGGCTTCTCGGCGCCGAGTTCGTCGTAGGCGTCGAGCGTCCAGTCGTACAGGCCCAGGCCGTCGTCGCCGGTCATCGACCAGGTCTGGTCGTCGGCGCCCACGGGGGCGATGCCGAGGGCGAGCGCCACGTCCTGATTGCCCCACCCCACGGACGCGACGCGCTCGGCGCCGGCGGGGATCGTGGTGGTGCCGAGCGCGTGCTCGACCGTGATGTCCTCGGTCGGGGCCGCCGACTCCGCGGGGGCCTGCGATCCGGCGGGGGCGGCCTCGCTACCGCAGGAAGCGAGGAGAAGGGCGGTGCCGGCGAGGGCCAGGGATGCGAGGAGCGGGCGCGCGGACATGGGGGCCTTTCGTTGGGGGGAGACGCTCCGAGAAGAGCTGTAGGCAAGCCTTGCCTAACTTTATCGAAATCGCAAACGCGCCGCGCCGTGTTCTCGTTCGCCTTCCAGGTGGGGATCTGGCAGAATGGACAGCTGGAACGCGTGTTCGACCCTCTATCCAGCACGTCGCTCCACCATCATTTAGAGCTTCCGCCTGCGTGCATGACCCCACGCGCCGCGCGAACAGGTTCATTCACTTTCGTCATCCACTAGGAGAATCGTGGCTGTCAAGATCCGTCTGAAGCGCCTGGGTAAGATCCGCGCGCCCTACTACCGCATCGTCGTCGCCGACTCGCGCACCAAGCGCGACGGTCGTGTCATCGAAGAGATCGGTAAGTACCACCCCACCGAGGAGCCCTCGTTCATCGAGGTCGATTCCGAGCGTGCCCAGTACTGGCTCTCCGTCGGCGCTCAGCCGACCGAGCAGGTCACCGCGATCCTCAAGATCACGGGCGACTGGGGCAAGTTCAAGGGCGACAAGGACGCCAAGAGCACCCTCAAGGTTGCCGAGGAGAAGACCGCGTACGTGGTCGACGCTTCGAAGAAGTCGGTTGTGAAGCCGGCCGCGCCGAAGAAGGCTGAGGAGCCCGCCGAGGCTCCCGCCGAGGACGCTGCGGCTGACGCCGCCGCGGAGTAGTCGCATCGTGCTGGCCGCCGCGCTCGAACACATCGTCAAGGGCATCGTCGATCATCCTGACGACGTCCGCATCGACGAAACCACCTCGTCGCGAGGAGACGTGCTGGAAGTGCACGTTGCCTCGGACGATCGTGGTCGCGTGATCGGGCGCGGCGGTCGCACAGCAAAATCACTGCGCACGGTCGTGAAGGCTCTCGCCGCCGACCGTCGCGTGCGCGTCGACGTGGCCGACGACTGATGGCCTCGCCGACCCCCAAGAACCAGCTCCGCGTCGGTCGAGTGCTCAAGGCACACGGACTCAAGGGCGCGTTGAAGCTTGAGCTCTACACCGACGACCCCGATGGCCGTTTCGTGCCCGGTGCGTCGTTCACCCTTCAGGTTCCCGAGCACTCGCGCTGGCACCGCAAGACCATCACGGTGCGCGAGTTCCGCTGGATGAACGCCAGTCCCGTCATCTTCTTCGAGGGCATCGACGACCGGACCGAGGCGGAGTCGCTCGTCAAGGCGATCCTCTGGGTCGACCAGGATGATTCGTCGCCGGAAGAGCCCGATGCCTGGTACGACCACCAGCTGATCGGACTCGATGCCGTGCGCGGCGACGAGGTCCTCGGCCGCATCGCGCGCGTCGACCACCTCCCCTCGCAGGATCTGCTGATCGTGTCGGTCGGTGAGACCGAGGTCATGGTGCCGTTCGTGTCGGCGATCGTTCCCGAGGTAGACCTCGAGGGCGGCCGCGTCATCATGACGCCCCCGGCCGGTCTCTTCGAGGAGATCCCGGGCGACTCCGAGTAAGCTCGCCGGGTGACGCGCGTCTTACGGCCCCATATCGCCCTGCCGCTCTGGCTCGCAGCGATCCTGTCGCTCGCCGGGGGTGTCGCCTTCATGGCATCATTCCCCGCGCCCGGAATCTGGCCTCTCGCCTTCGTGGCGATCGCGCTGTCGCTCGTCTCGCTGATCGGGCGGCGGCCCGGCGGGGCGCTTCTCGTGGGGCTCGTCTTCGGGGCGGCCTTCTACTTCCCTCACATCAGCTGGACCGCGGGCTTCCTCGGGGACAACGAACTCGCCTGGGTGCCCTGGGTGGCGCTCGCGGGCTTCGAGACCGTGCTCATGGGCGCCGGCGCGATCCTCATCTCGCTCGCGTACCGCTGGGTCGGACGCGTCGTGCGTGCACCGCTCTGGCGTATGGGAGTGATGTCAGCCGTGGTGGCGGGTCTCTGGACGGGGCGCGAGATCGTCCTCGGATCCTGGCCCTTCGGCGGCTTCCCCTGGGGGCGGGTCGGCATGGGGCAGGCGGGGAGCCCACTCGGTCACTTCGCGTCCTGGGTCGGGGTCGACGGGCTCACCTTCGCGATCGTCTTCACCGTCGCCCTCTCGATCGAGGCCGCGCGGCTGATCGGTGGTCGACGTCGTAAACGGCGCTGGTGGACCCTCGCAGCACCGGCCTTCGTGATCCTCGTCGTCATCGCCGTCCCGCAGTTTCCGACCCACGCGGTCGGCACCATGCGGATCGTCGCCGTGCAGGGCAACGGCCCGACGGCGTACGTCGACGAGCACGGGCGATACGACGTCCTCGACGCGCAACTACGGGCCAGCGAGTCCGCGCTCGACGCGGGCGCCGATCTGATTGCGTGGCCGGAAGGCAGCGTCGGGCTGGACCCGCGCCGCGACGAAAAAGCCGCCGCCGTGCTCGACTCGGTCGCACAAGTGACGGGCGCACCGGTGCTGCTCAACGCTGCAGCCGACGTCGGCGATGACACCTACAACATGTCGATGCTGTGGACCGCGGAGGGCGTCACGCAGACGCACTCCAAGCGCAACCCCGTCCCGTTCGGAGAGTACGTGCCGTCACGTCCGGTCTTCGAGAGGATCGTACCCTCGCTCATCGGCATGATCGCACGCGAGTACACCCCCGGAACCGACAGCCCGAGCATGACGGTCGGTGAGACCACGATCGGCCTCGCCATCTGCTTCGACGTGCTCTATGACTCGCTCGTGCACGAGAGTATCGAGGACGGCGCGGAGGTGCTCGTCTTCCAGACGAACAACGCCGATTTCCGTGGCTCGGACGAGAACCTGCAGCAACTCGAGTTCGCGCGCATGCGCGCGATCGAGACGGGCCGAACGGTCGTCAACGTGTCGACGGTCGGAACGAGCGAAGTCATCGCACCCGACGGTTCCACGCTCGAGCAGATCGGCGTGGACGCCGCCGGTGCCATCGTGCGCGACGTGGAACTGCGCGAGGGAACGACCCCGGCCGTGTGGGCCGGCGCCTGGATCCGCGGAATCCTGCTCGGCGGATCCGCAGCAGCGATCATCATCTTCGGGGTGCTTGCCGTGCGATTCCGGCGTAGCCTCGAGGTATGACCGAAAGCTACTGGTACAACCTGCGAACGGGGCAGGTCGAGCGCGGCACGCAATCGTCGGTGCTCGACCTGGCCGGTCCCTTCGACACGGCCGAAGAAGCGGCCCGCGCCCCAGAGCTCCTGAAAAAACGCGCCGAGGCGTGGGAAGAGGACGAGCGCCGCGACGCTGAATGGGGCGAATGACCCCTTAGGCTGAGTGCATGGACAAGCAGCAGGATTTCGTGCTCCGCACGATCGAAGAACGCGGCGTCAAGTTTGTGCGTCTCTGGTTCACCGACGTCATCGGCACGCTGAAATCCGTCGCGATCGCTCCTGCAGAGGTGGAGGGCGCGTTCCGCGAGGGAATCGGCTTCGACGGATCCGCGATCGAGGGCCTCACCCGCGTTCAGGAGAGCGATCTGCTCGCGCACCCGGATCCGTCGACGTTCCAGATCCTGCCCTGGCGCGGTGACGTGGATCCGACGGCGCGGATGTACTGCGACCTCACCACGCCGGACGGCCAGCCGGCCGTCGCCGACCCGCGCAACGTGCTGAAGCGCACCCTGTCGCGCGCCGCCGAGGCCGGCTTCACCTACTACACGCACCCCGAGATCGAGTTCTATCTCTTCAAGCACGGTGCGGGTAGCGGACGGCCCGAACCCGTCGATCACGCCGGCTACTTCGATAATGTACCCGGCGGCACCGCCCACGATTTCCGCCGCCGCGCCGTGCGCATGCTCGAAGAGCTGGGCATCTCGGTCGAATACAGTCACCACGAGGGCGGACCGGGGCAGAACGAGATCGATCTGCGCTACGCCGACGCGCTGACGATGGCCGACAACCTGATGACCTTCCGCACGGTGGTCAAGGAGGTCGCGATCGAGCAGGGCGTGCACGCCACGTTCATGCCGAAGCCCCTCGCCGATCAGCCCGGTAGCGGCATGCACACGCACATGTCGCTTTTCGAAGGCGACGCGAACGCGTTCTACGACGCGTCGGCGCCGCACCAGCTGTCGGTGACCGGCCGCCGGTTCATCGCGGGCCTGCTGCGGCACTCGAGCGAGATCTCCCTCGTGCTGAACCAGTTCGTCAACTCGTACAAGCGCCTGTGGGGCGGCGACGAGGCTCCGAGCTACATCACCTGGGGCCACAGCAACCGTTCGGCGCTCGTGCGCGTGCCGATGTACAAGCCCGGTAAAGGTCAGTCGGCACGCATCGAGCACCGTGGTATCGACTCGGCGGCGAATCCGTATCTCGCGTACGCCCTCATGCTGTCCGCGGGCCTCAAGGGCATCGAGGAGGAGTACGAGTTGCCCGAGGCCGCCGAGGACAACGTCTGGGCACTGAGCCCGAGCGAGCGTCGCGCGCTGGGCTACCGTGCGCTGCCGTCGAGCCTCGAGGAGGCGATCGAGCTCATGGAGGCGAGCGACCTCGTGGCAGAAACGCTGGGGGAGCAGGTCTTCCGCTATGTGCTCGCCAACAAGAAGCGCGAGTTCGAGCAGTACCGCTCGCAGGTGACCGACCTCGAGCTCAAGACGACGTTCGACGTCGTCTGAGGCGCGCATGCACGCGGGCGGGCGGGTCACGCCCCGATCGCAGCTGGCGCGCGCCGGCTTCGTCGACCTCAGCGAAGCCACGCACGCGCTCGATGAACTCACGGAGCTGACGGGGGCGCCGCGCGACGAGCTCGTCGCGGGCGCAGCGCGCAGCGCGGACCCGGACGGGGCCGTCCGCGGCCTCGTCCAGGTCGCGCGGCGACGACCGGAACCGGTACGCGCAGTGCTCGCCGATGCGGCGGCTCCGCGGATCCTGTGGCGGCTCTTCGGTGCCTCCCAGGGCATCGCCGCCTTCTATCTGAGGCATCCGGAGCATCTCGCCGACCTCATCGGCATGGAGCCGGCGCTCCCCAGCGCGAATGAGATGACCGACCGCATCGTCGAGGCGACGAGCGAGGGCCGCGGCGCCTCGCTCTGGGTCTCGTTGCGCGTCGCGTATCGACGCGAGCTCGTGCGCATCGCTGCATTCGATCTGTCGGCGCCCGACCCGGTGGAGGTCGTTCGTTCGGTCACGGCGGCGTTGTCGGACGCCGCGGCGGCCGCGCTCGAGGCCTCGCTGGGTGTCGCGCGCCGCATGGCCGAAGGGCAGTTCTCCGCCCAGGAGATCGCGAGCACCCGCCTCGCGATCATCGGTATGGGCAAGGCGGGCGCTCGCGAGCTCAACTACGTCTCCGACGTCGACGTGATCTTCGTCGCCGAGGGCGCGGACGGATCCGGCATCTCTGATCCGCGCATGCTTGAGATCGCGACACGCCTCGCGATGCTCACGATGCGCGGCATCGACGAATTCGAGGCCGAGCCGCCGCTGTGGGAGGTCGACGCGAACCTGCGCCCCGAGGGCAAGAAGGGCGCGCTCGTGCGCACGCTCGCCTCGCACCTCGCGTACTACGATCGCTGGGCTCAGTCGTGGGAATTCCAGGCACTGCTGAAGGCACGTCCCCTTGCGGGGGACGCGGAGCTCGGCGCGGCGTATCTGTCGGCGACGCGCCCGCTGGTCTGGGCCAGCTCGGAGCGCGACGGATTCGTCGCCAGCGTGCAGGAGATGAGGGGACGCGTGACCGCGAACATCCCCGCCGACGAGCTCTCGCGCCAGCTGAAGCTGGGGCCGGGCGGCCTGCGGGACGTCGAGTTCACGGTGCAGCTGCTGCAGATGGTGCACGGCTGGAGCGATGAGGCCGTGCGCGTGCAGAGCACGCTTGCGGCCGTCGACGCCCTCGTGGAGCAGGGATACATCGGACGCGCCGATGCGGCGAGCTTCGCGACCGACTACCGGATCCTGCGCCTGCTCGAACACCGCCTGCAGCTGCAGCAGCTGCGGCGCACGCATCTCATGCCCGAAACCGACGACGAGCGCCGCGTGCTCGCGCGCGCCACGGGGCTGTTCGACCACGCGCCGGGCGTCGCGGGCGGCACGGCCACCGACGTGACATCGATGTGGGAGCGCGTGCGTCACGACGTGCGGGACATCCACGTGAGACTGTTCTACCGCCCGCTGCTCTCGGCCGTCGCCGAGACCGAGTACGACGCACGGGCGCTCACCGGATCCGAGGCAATCGGCCGTCTCACCGCCATCGGCTTCTCTGACGCTCGGGGAGCACTCGCCCACATCGCGGCGCTCACGAAGGGCGTCAGCCGCAAGGCGACGGTGCAACGCACTCTCATGCCGGTCATGCTGCGATGGTTCGCGGAGGGCGCCGACCCCGACTACGGCCTCATCGCCTACCGCAGGATCAGCGAGCGGCTGGGGGACAGCCCCTGGTTCCTGCGCATGCTGCGCGACTCGGCGGGCGCTGCGGAGTCGCTCACGAAGATCTTGAGCGGCTCGCGCTACATCGGCGAGCTCATGGAATGGATCCCCGAGTCGGCGTCGTGGCTCGATTCCGATGAGCAGTTGCGTCCGCGCACTCACGAGGTGCTCGCACATGAGGCACGATCGATCATGGCGCGCCGCGCATCGCTGAAGGAATCGGCGAAGCGGATCCGCGCCCTGCGCCGGCGCGAGCTGCTGCGCACCGCGATCGGATCGATGACGGGCGCCCTCACGATCAAGGACGTCACGACGGCGCTGACGACGATCACCGACGTCACGATCGAGGCCCTGCTCGCGGCCGTCCGCCGCGATCTCGTCGCCGAGGACCACGTGGGCTTCGAGTTCGCGATCATCGGCATGGGTCGCTACGGCGGTGCCGAGATCGGTTTCGGGTCCGACGCCGACGTTCTCTTCGTCTACCGGTCCGGATCCGTCGATCCCACGGTCGCCGATCAGCTGGCGAAGAAGATCGTCGCATCGTTGCGTGAGGTGGCCGAGGACAATCTCGTACCCCTCGAGCTCGATGCCGAACTGCGCCCGGAGGGGCGCAAAGGCCCGATCGCCCGCACACTCGACGCGTACCGCTCGTACTACGCCAAGTGGTCGGTGTCGTGGGAGGCTCAGGCGCTGCTGCGAGCGCGCGCCGTGGCGGGCGACGCCGCGCTGCTCGATGACTTCATGGACATGATCGACCCGATCCGGTACCCGGAGGTCGTCGCGCCGACGGACGTGCGCGAGATCAAGCGCATCAAGGCCCGCGTCGAGACGGAGCGCATGCCCAAGGGCGCGGATCCCGCCCGGCATCTCAAGCTCGGGCCGGGCGGGCTCAGCGATGTCGAGTGGCTCGTGCAGCTCGTCCAGATGAAACACGCTCACCGCGTGCCGGATCTACGGACCCCCCGCACCCTGCATGCGCTCCTTGCGGCGTACGAGGCGGACCTGCTCGAGGAGGACGACGCGCGTCTGCTGGGCGCCGCCTGGCGCCTCGCGACGCGGCTGCGTTCGGCGAACACGCTGCTGACCGGCGCGACGAGCGACCTGCTGCCGACGGACTATCGGGCTCTCGACGGCATTGCGCGCATCCTCGAGCTGCCCGCCGGCAGCGGGTGGCACGTCGAAGAGCAATGGCTCGGCGCATCCCGCCGCGCCCGCCGCGTCTTCGACGCCGTGTTCTACGACCTGTAGGGCGTCAGGGTGCGCCAATCGGCTTCCTCGACGAGGCCGAGGCCGCGAAGCTCGTCTGCCACGAGGCCCGCGAACACGGTGGCGCCCTTATCGGAGGTGTGGGTGCGGTCGCCCGTGAACGGAATCATGTAGAGGTCGGCGGTCGGGGCATCGCCGCCAGCCTCGAGCAACTCCTGCGTGCGCTTCGTGAGGTCGATGAGCGGGACATGGCGTTGCGCGGCGACCGCGCGTATCTCGGACGGGAGGTCGGCCTCGGCCGTGACGATCAGGCCGAGATCGGTGAGGGTGCCATCGGGGTTGAAGCGGTGTCGCGCGATAGGGGTCACGAGCACCGCCGTCGCGCCGCGTTCCTCGACGCGGTCGATCATCTCGGTGAGGTTCACACGGTACTGCTCAGCCGTTGTGGTCTTGTCGTTGTGGGCAAGCTGGATAAGCGCCAGGTCGCCGGGGCCGATCTGCGGCAAGAGCGCGTCGAACATCTGGCTCTTCGCGAGCATCGACACGGTGCTTTCACCCGAGCCGGAGTGGTTGACGACAGCGACACCGCGGTTGAAGTGGGTGGGGAGGCGCTGACCCCACCCGGTCGTGGGACCCTCCTCCCAGTCCGTGACGGTGGAGTCGCCGAGTAAGGCGATCTTCTGCGTGTCCTCGGAAGCGGGCGTGACGCTGATCTTCTCGACGGCGGGCTCATCGCCGGAGAAGACGAGCGTCAGGCCCGGCGCGCCCGTTCCTTTCGGTTTATTCTGCTGCCCCTCGGGGTCGCGCACATCCACCGTGAAGCGGTAGCTCTCGATCTCGCCGGGCTCGGTGTCGACCTTGTCGAGCATGAGCCGGCGCGCCTCCACGTAGACGGCAGTGTCCGCCGCGTGCGCGTCGTCGCCGAGCACGACACGCACGTCATAGCCGCCCGGCGCGAGATCGGGGAAGCTGCAGATGATGGGTGCGACACCCTCGCAGCCGTTCAGAGACGGGTGCGGAGCCGCGGAAACGGCATTGGCCGCCTGCGGCGCGGCTACGGCCAAGGCGAGAAACGTGCCGGCGGCGAAAGCCGCGCGGGAGCAACGAGCAAACGTGGGGGCAGGCATGATCAGACATCCTCTCTGTCGGTACCCCGCATCGTCGCGAGGCCGACCGTCAGTGTGCCGCCACTCGCGGTGCGGCGGTACGAATCGAACAAATGCGTGCAGCGCGAGGCACGCAGGGGACCATGTGCACGTTTATGTCCGTTCGCCAGCGGGCGGCGACCCTGTCGGGACAAACTGGCGCGTATCTCGTGATTCGCGAACGAAGGAGTTTGCCGTGGTCGATCTGAATCGACGTACATTTCTGAAGGCCGCCGCCGCGGCCGGTGCCGTACCCACCGTCCTCACCGGTGTGCCCGTGCAGGCCGCCGGATCCCGTCCAGCCGCCGTGGTGGATGCGGTCCCGACGGGGCACGGGGCCGTATCGATCGGCTGGCTCGAGGGATCTGCGCCGGCGAGCCTCGCGGGGACGACCTTCGGGGTGCCATGGCCGAAAGGCGCCCTCCCAGGCGACCAGGGTTTCGCTCTCACAGCGGCCGATGGGACGGCCGTGCCGGTGCAGACGTGGCCGACGGCCTGGTGGCCGGACGGCTCGCTCAAGTGGTCGGCCCACGCGGTCTCCGGATCCGCACTGATCGTCGACGAGTACTCCCTCGCCCCCGGTGCGCCGACGACGCCTGCGAGCGCGATCTCGGTCACGCAGACCCCCGGCGTGGTCACTGTCGATACGGGTGTCATCACGGTGTCGTTCCCGACGCACGGTTCGGCGGTGGTTGCCGAGGTCGCGCGCGGCGGGGCTGTTATCGCGAAGAACGGTACGCTCGTCGCCTCGACACAGAACGCCCCGACGAGCGATTCGCCGAGCGACGTGAAGACGACGCAGTACAAGAGCAAGGTCAAGAAGGTCGTCGTCGAACAAGACGGCCCCGTCCGCGCCGTCGTCAAGGTCACGGGCATGCACGAACACGGCAAGCGCGGCTGGTTGCCTTTCACACTGCGCTTCTCGCTCTTCGCCGGCTCCGATGCGATCCGTCTGGTGCACACGTTCATCTTCGACGGCGACGAGAACACCGACTTCATCAACGGCCTCGGCGTCGAGTTCACGGTCCCGCTCTCCGGCGAGCCGCACGATCGTCATGTGCGCCTCGCGGGCGCCGACGGGGGCGTGTTCGGCGAGGCGGTGCGCCCCATCACGGGCCTGCGCCGCGACCCGGGGCAGGCCGCGCGCTCCGCGCAGATCGCGGGACAGGCGACTCCCGACCCGTCGACATGGGATCCGCGGGTCACCGAACGGCTGCACTGGATTCCCGCCTGGGGCGACTTCCGCCTCGCGCAGCTCGACGCTCACGGCTTCCAGATCACCAAGCGCACGGGCCCGGGCGCGAGCTGGATCCGCTCGGATCAGGGCACGCGAGCGGAGGGCCTCGGCTACGTCGGCACCCCGGTGGGCGGTTTTGCATTCGGAATGAAGGATTTCTGGCAGCTGCACCCCACCGAGCTCGAGATCTCCGGCGCCGCCGGCGAGGCCGCCACTGCGCGCGTGTGGATGTGGTCACCGCGCGCCGGATCCATGGACCTGCGTTTCTATCACGACGGTCTCGGCGAGGACACCTATGAGAAGCAGCTCGACGCCCTCGAGATCACCTACGAAGACTACGAACCGGGCTTCGGCACGCCCTACGGTATTGCGCGCACGACCGAGCTCACCTTCTGGGCGCTCGGCGCGACGCCGACGAACGCGTCCTTCGCGGCTCTCGCGCAGGCGAACGCCGTCCCGCCGCTTCTGCGCAGCACTCCTGAACACAACCACTCGGCCGGCGTGTTCGGATCCTGGTCGCCCGTGGATAGGTCGACCCCGGCGCGCACGAGGGTCGAAGACCGCTTGGATGCGATCCACTCCTACCACCGGGGCCAGGTCGAGCAGCGCTCGTGGTATGGATTCTGGGATTACGGCGACGTCATGCACGAATACGACGGCGATCGGAACGTCTGGCGCTACGACATCGGAGGTTATGCGTGGGACAACTCCGAGCTGTCCACGGACCTGTGGCTCTGGTACCACTACCTGCGCACGGGCGATCCGGCGGCGTTCCGCTTCGTCGAGGCGATGACCCGCCACACGGGCGAAGTCGATCAGTATCACATCGGCACGTGGGCGGGTCTCGGTACGCGTCACGGCGTTCTGCACTGGGGCGATAGCGCCAAACAGGTGCGGATCAGCAACGCCAACTACCGCCGTTTCTACTATTTCTTGACAGGTGACGAGCGTTCGGGCGATTTGCTGCACGCGCTCATCGACAGCGACAAGACGTTCCAGACGCTCGACCCGACCCGCAAGGTCAACCCGAAGGACTACGAACCCTCGCCGACGGCGCTGCCCATGGGCACGACCACCGACTGGGGCGCGCTTGCGGGTGCGTGGCTGACCGAATGGGAGCGCGGCGGCGATCCGATCGCGAAGACCAAGCTCATCAACGGCCTGCGCTCGATCGCCGCGCTCCCGAACGGCTGGGCGCAGGGCGGCACGATCACCTACAACATGTACGACGGCACGTTCACCGGACCGGACGAGAAGATCGTCTCGATCGGCTCGCTGAGCTCCGTGTTCGGCCTCATCGAGGTGATGACCGAGGCACTCGACCTCGTCGACGACGAAGCCGTACGCGACAAGTGGATCGAGTTCTGCCGCCTCTACAACGGCACGGCCGCCGAGCAGGAGGCCGCGACGGGCAGTGCCTGGAAGAGCCTCAACCTGAAGCAGTCGTATTCGCGCGCGAGTGCGTACGCCGCCGCGCAGCTGGACGACCCGATCCTCGCCGCTCGCGCGTGGAAGGAATTCAAGACGGGGCATGCAGGCTATCCCGACTCGATGAGCTTCGAGAGCACGCGCTTCGAGCCGCCCGTCGTGCTGAACGCCGTCGATCGGGCGCCTTTCTCGACGAACGCGAGCGCACAGTACGGTCTCGCGGCGATCCAGTGCCTCGCGCTGGTCGGCGACGAACTGGCCTGACGTGGCCATCGCGCCGATCTCGCGGCGCGGACTGTTCGCGGCGCTGGCGGTGCGAGCCGCCGGCGCCGTGCTGCAGGCGGCGGGCACGCCGCTGGTCCGCCAGACACTTTTCATCGCGGGCGATTCCACGGCTGCGGACGCGGATCCGGACCAGGCTCCGCGCACCGGCTGGGGGAGTGCCCTCAGGCCGCTGCTGGCTGATCGCGTCGCGATCGACAATCTCGCGGCCGAGGGCACGAGCGCTCGATCGTTCCTCGCCGGAGGCGGCCTCGAGGAGATCGCGCGCCACGCGCGGCCGGGCGACGCGCTGCTCGTGCAGTTCGGGCATGAAGACGCGAGGGTGTCTCGCACGGATCGATACGCGGATCCGTGGGGCGCGTTCAGCGCGGCTCTCGAGAGTCTGGTCGACGGTGCGCTGGAGCTCGGAATCACGCCCGTGCTGCTCACTCCGATCGAACGACGCCGTTTCGACATGGCCGGCAACGCGTACGTGAGCCACGGCGACTACCCGGCCGCCGTGCGCGAACTCGCCCGCAGGCATGAGGTGGCGCTCATCGACGCGCACGCCGAGAGCCTTCGGCTGTGGCAGCAGCTCGGTGTCGAGGGCACCAAAGAGGCATTCGTCTGCACGGACGGCCACGTACGCGACACGATGAATCTGCGCGCATCGGGCGCCGCGCGCATCGCCGCAATCATCGCTGAGCGGCTCGTCGAGCAGGGCATCGTGCCTGGGACGGGATGTGGCAGGCTGGAACCCCATCCACAATGCTGAGGAGCATGGAATGAAGACGTTCCCCCTGGGAGCTGCGGGCCCGAAGAGCCCGAACGTTGTCGCCGGCATGATGCGCATCGACGGCAAGACCGACGCCGAGGTGCGCGAGCTGTACGACACGGCGCGCGGCGCGGACATCGACTTCTTCGACCACGCGAACATCTACGGCCGTACCCTGCACGGGTGCGAGGAACGGTTCGCGGAGGCGCTGCGGCTCAGCCCCGCCGAGCGCGAGGAGATCACGCTGCAGACGAAGTGCGGCATCGTGAAGGACGCGGGTGGCGTCTTCGACTTCTCATACGAGCACATCATCGAGCAGGTGAACGGCTCGCTGAAGGCGCTCCAGACCGACTACATCGACGTGCTCCTGCTGCACCGGCCCGACGCCCTCGTCGAGCCGGCAGAGGTCGCGCGAGCCTTCGACGAGCTCTACGAGTCGGGCAAGGTGCGCCACTTCGGCGTCTCGAACCACACGGCCCGTCAGATCGACCTGCTGAAGACCGCGGTGACGCGGCCGATCGTCGCGAACCAGATGCAGCTGTCGATGACGCACGCACCGCTCATCGCCCAGGGCATCGCTGCGAATATGGTCGGCCAGGAGCAGTCGGTCGTGCTCGACGGCGGAGGGCTCATCGACTACTGCCGCATCAACGACATCACGATCCAGGCGTGGTCGCCGTTCCAGGCCGGCTTCTTCACGGGCGTGTTCCTCGGCAATGCGGAGTTCCCCGAGCTGAACGCCGTCATCGACCGCGTTGCGGCGAAGTACGGCGTCGACCCGATCGCGATCGCGACCGCATGGATCACGCGCCACCCGGCCGACATGCAGGTCGTCCTCGGCACCACCAACCCGCAGCGCGTGCTCGCCGCGGCGAGCGGATCCGAGATCCCCCTGACGCGCCCGGAATGGTACGAGCTGACCCGCGCGGCGGGCTACATCGTTCCGTAGCGACCCACGCGGCGGTGGCGGGGCCCGACGCGGCCGCACCACCGCTTTCGCGTGCCTATGCCGTGGGGCGCGATGCGAGCGTCGCCACGAGTCCGATCAGCACGACGGCGGCGCCGAGCAGCATGATCGCCGTGCCGCCGAACGCGTCGAAGACGAGGCCGCCGGCGAACGAGCCGATCGCGATGGATCCGTTGAAGACACCCGAGAGCATCGACGAACTCGCGTCTACCTGCGTGGGGTCCGAGATGCGATTCCACGCCTGCGTCGCCACGCCGATACCGCCGTACGCGGCGCCCCACACGACGAGCACCAGCCAGACAAGCCACTGCTGACCTGTCGCGAACGAGAGCGCCGCGGCGCCCGCAGCGATTCCGATCAGCGCGATGATGATCGCGCGCCGCGGATCCTGGTGAGAGACCGCGCCGATCGCGAAGTTTCCGACAATGCCGGCGATGCCGAAGATGACGAGCGCGATCACGATCGCGAGTTCGCCACCCGCCGATCCGCCCTCGAGCACGGGACGCACGAAGGTGTAGGCGGCGAAGTGGCCGATCACGACCAGCGCCGTGATGAAGAAGCCCGAGCGCACACCACGGTGCTTCCATGGTGTGAAGATCCCTGCGAGCCGGGCGCGCTGGGCGACGGGCATCGACGGGAATGTGACGCGTACGAGGATCGCGGCGATGAGCGCGAGACCCGCGACGGTCCAGATGGCGGCCCGCCAGCCCGCGAGGGCAGCGATGAAGGTGCCGGCCGGTAGGCCGAGCACCATGCCGACGGAGACACCCGAGAAAATCGTCGTCATCGCGCGGCCGATGTTCCGAGGATCCGCCAGCCGCGGGCCGAGCCCGCCGGCGTTCGCCCACACGATTCCCATCGCGACGCCGATCAGCACGCGGCCCATCGCGAACATCGCGAAGCTGGTCGCGAGGGCGCTCATGACATTCGCCACGGCGAGCAGCAGCAGGAATGATGACAGGAGCGTTCGCTTGTCGAGCCGGCCCGAGATGACGGGGGCCGCGGCCGCGACGATCGCGGCGACGATCCCCGTGATCGACAACGACGTGCCGGCGATTCCCGGCGCGATGTCGAGCGCGCCGGCGATCGGGGTGAGGATGCCGACGGGCATCATCTCGGCCGTGACGACGGTGAAGGTCGCGAGCGCCGCCACCAGAACGGGCGGCCAGCGGAACGTCGGCGCAGCGGTCGTCGGTGTCGGCGAGGTGAGTGTCACGGCGGGGTGGGATCCTTTGCTCAAGGTGAGGGACGCCCTGAATGTAACCCCTGTCGCTGGGAGGTATTCCCCTGAACGCCGGTGGCCCGGCCTCTCACGAGGAGAAGCCGGGCCACCGAGACGTGAAATATTACACGCCGTAGTAGAGCTCGAACTCGTACGGGTGCGGGCGCTGCGCCATCGGCAGGACCTCGTTGTTGTACTTGTAGTCGATCCACGTGTCGATGAGCTCCTGCGTGAACACGCCGCCCTCGAGCAGGTACGCGTGGTCGTTGCGGAGCGCCTCGAGGACCTCAGGCAGAGTCGTCGGGGCCTGGGGGATGTTCTTGGCCTCCTCCGGCGGGAGCTCGTAGAGATCCTTGTCGATCGGATCCATCGGCTCGATGCGGTTCTTGATGCCGTCGAGACCGGCCATCAGCTGCGCCGCGAAGGCGAAGTAGGGGTTGCCCGAGGCGTCCGGCGCGCGGAACTCGATGCGCTTGGCCTTCGGGTTCGAGCCCGTCAGCGGGATACGGATCGCGGCCGAACGGTTACCTGCCGAGTACGCGAGGTTGATCGGTGCCTCGAAGCCCTTGACGAGACGGTGGTAGCTGTTGATCGTGGGGTTCGTGAACGCGAGCAGCGACGGCGCGTGCTTGAGGATGCCGCCGATGTACCAGCGGGCGATGTCCGACAGTTGGCCGTAGCCCTGCTCATCGAAGAAGAGCGGCTTGCCGTCGAGCCACAGCGACTGGTGGGTGTGCATGCCCGAGCCGTTGTCGCCGAAGATGGGCTTCGGCATGAAGGTGGCCGTCTGGCCCCATTCCTCCGCCGTGTTCTTCACGACGTACTTGAACTTGAGCACGTCGTCGGCCGCATGCACCATCGTGTCGAAGCGGTAGTTGATCTCGGCCTGGCCGGGCGCGCCCACCTCGTGGTGCGAGCGCTCGAGCTGCAGGCCCACCTCTTCGAGCTTCAGGCAGATCTCGTCGCGCAGGTCGGCCTGCTTGTCGACGGGCGCCACGGGGAAGTAGCCGCCCTTGACCGAGGTCTTGTTGCCGAGGTTGCCGCCCTCTTCCTCGCGGCCGCTGTTCCAGTGCGCCTCTTCCGAGTCGACCGAGTAGAAGCTCTTGCCGCCCGTGACTTCGTAGCGAACGTCGTCGAAGATGTAGAACTCGGCCTCGGGGGCGAAGAACGCCGTGTCGGCGATGCCGGTCGAGGCGAGGTACTTCTCGGCCTTCTTCGCGACCTGACGCGGATCCTTCGAGTACACCTCGCCGTTGCGCGGGTTGTAGATGTCGAAGATCATCACGAGGGTCTTGTGCGTGCGGAACGGGTCGATGTACGCCGTCGTCACATCAGGGATGAGCTGCAGATCCGACTCGTCGATCGACGCGAAGCCGCGGATCGAGGAGCCGTCGAACATCTGGCCCGTCGTGAAGAAGTCCTCATCGACTGTCGACGCCGGAATGTTGAAGTGCTGCTGAACACCGGGAAGGTCGGTGAAGCGGATGTCGAGGAACTTGACGTCCTCTTCCTTGATATAGGCGAGAACTTCGGACGGGTCCTTGAACATGAATGCTCCAGATTGGGAGAGATGTCGGGTCAGCACTATCCGGGCTGACTCGTCGAAACTACCGCCGCACGATTGCTCCGGCGTGTCTCGTTTGTTTCCCCGATGTTACGGGGGAACCGCTCCCGGTCTCAAACTGGCCCGCCTCCCAGAGGCGACACATAGCAGCCCAATAGGCTGGGATCCGTGAGCAGTTCCGCATCTTCGCCCGATTACCCCGGCAAGTCCCTCGGGCTCCCGCAGAGCGGTCCGGGAAGCCTCGCGACGCTGCCGCGTCGCATCGGCGCGTTTGCGACCGACTGGGCTGCGGTCGTGCTGATATCGGCCGCGTTCTTCGACTACACGTGGTGGTCGGAGCTCATCATCTTCTTCGTCCTGCAGATCGTGTTCATCCCGACGACGGGCGGTAGCCCCGGGCACCGAATCTGGGGCCTGCGCGTGACCCGTGCCGACGGATCGTGGACGGGGATCTGGCGTCCCCTCATCCGGGCGGTGCTGACGGTCATCGTCATCCCGGCCGCCATCTGGGACGCGGACAACCGCGGCCTGCATGACCTCGCCGCAGGCACGATCCTCGTTCGGTCGCGTTAGCGCGAAAATGCCCCGCTTCGGCGGGGCATTTTCGCACGTGCGGATCCAGGTCAGCGCGGCGTCTTCGGTGCGCGCGCGCGCATGGGGTCGATGCCCTTCGGAATCGGCAGCGCGGCCGCACCGCCGCGAGAGATCGACTCCGTGCGGGCGATGAGCTGAGCCATGCCGTTGCGGTCGACGGTCTTCGGCAGCTTCTTGATGGCCTTGGCGAGCTGGTCGATCGCGACCTCACCCTCGCCCTTGCCGATGAAGAACTCGGTGACGGGCACGGAGTCGTGCGTGATGCGACGCGCGACGGTGCGCTCCTTCTTCATGAGCTTCTCGAGCTTCGCGCGCGAACCCTCGCCGACGAGCACGACGCCGCCGCGGCCGACGGCGCGGTAGACGACGTCCTGCGTCTTCGGGTTAATTCCGACGGGCATCTCCTCGCCGCGCCAGTTGCGGCCGAGCAGATTCGACACCACGTGTCCGCCGGCGCCCTGCATGCCATCGAGCTTGATGTACATGGCCTTCGTGGCAAGGCGGTTCATAAAGAGCATCGCCACGATGAGGCCGATCATGAGGCCGAAGAAGCCCCACAGGATCGCGAACCACCAGCGCTGCTGGGTCGCGAACGAGAAGATGACGCCGAGGCCGGCGCACACGAAGAGGATGAGCGGCAGAACCCACACCACCCACGGGAACGGATCCTTCGTGAAGGTGATGAGCTGTTTGATCGTGGAGAAGATCCCCGGACGCTTCTCGGGGGCTGCCGTGCGTGATGCCATACCCGCCAGTTTACCCGCGCCGGCCTGGGCACCGCATGCCGGGCAGCGTGCGCACAGGAGCGCATGCGGGGAAGTTGTCCACAGAAGTCCCGCTTGGGATGCGAGGGCCGCATTGAGCGCGCGAAGCTGGGCGCATGGACGCGACAGCACCGACCGCCGAGGCGCTCGAGGCCGCCGTTCGCCGAATACGGCGGGTGGCGAGACCCGAGGCTCCGTACGGGGCCACGCGCGGAACGCTCGGCGGCGACGAGACGGCTCTCTTGGTCGACACCGTCGGTCTGCACGGGTGGCTCGGTTGGAGTTGCACAGGATCGCAGCACCTGTTCGCACCGCTCGACATCGTGCGCCATGTCGATGGACAGGAAGTCGTGCTGCCCGATGTGCGAGAACCGGTGACGCGGGCCTGCGGACAGCGTGAGGCGGCAGGTGCGGGGTGGCGCCGCGGCGAGGCGGTCACGCTGCTCGTCTCACTCCTGCGGGGCGTATCGGAAGCCGCGGCTGCGGGCGTCGCCGACGGCGAGGGCGAGTGGTGGATCGCGGCCGATGGCCGCCCGATGTTCGCCTTCATGACGGGCACGGGAGAAACGATCGTTGCCGCCTCGCGCGTGCTCGTCGACCGTGTTGCGGCTCAGATCGACGATCGGGTGTTGGTGCGCGCGATCGACGATGTGCGCACCGCGCTCGACCAGCCCGATACGCTCGGGCGGCGCCTCGACGAACTGGAGGAGCCGCTCTTCGACGCCGCCGCACCCCAACCCATCCAGAGCGAGGCTCCCGGCCCGCGTGGCGTGGCGCGGGGCGGACGGAGCATCCTGCCCGACGATGCCGATGCGGACGGCCGCTTCGCATGGCTCCGCGACGCGATCGACCGCCACGTCGACTCCTCGCTCGGCGAGATGATCCGCGGAGCCGTGAGTTCGATCGGCGAGTGGCTCACAGCGCGGAGCGAGAGGCACGCGCGCGAGCGTCAGCGGCGGGGACGAGGGGGAGGGCGCTGGCCGCTCGTCGTCGCGGGGGCGGCCGCGGCATCGCTCGTCGTAACGCTCGGCCTGCTGTGGCCGGCCGATGCGCCCGACGCACGGGCGCGATCCGAGCCATCGGCGGGGGCACCGCTCAGTACGGATCCAGCCATGATGCGGTCGAAGGAGCCGCGTCCCCCGGAGCGGCAAAAGGAGGCGCCGGCCCGATCGGAGGATCCGGTCGCCGCGGCGCGAGGGCTGCTCGAGGACTGGGACGTCTGCGACGACGACTGCGGTTTATCGGGCGGCCTCGAGTATTCGGGCGCCGTCGCGGATCCTGCTCGCGAGCTCGCGCTCCTGGACGATTACGGAGCCGTCGCCCTGATCAAGGTCTCGGCGTCCGAGCACCGCGCACAATTGCTCGTCATCGAGCGGATCGACGAACGATGGCGGGTGCGGGACCTCTACGCCGCACCCGGGTAACGACGTGGGGGCCGCGCCTTGCGGCGCGGCCCCCACAGGGAAGGAACGCTCGATCACATACCGAGGTTCGCGGCGAAGTTCGCCTCCTCGAGGCGGTTCTTGACCGCCGAGAGGTAGCGCGCCGCGTCGGCGCCATCGATCGTGCGGTGGTCGTACGACAGCGCGAGGTAGACGTACGAACGCACGCCGATCGCGTCGACGCCGTCGACCTTCGTCACGCCGGGGCGCTTGTAGACGATGCCGGTACCGAGGATCGCCGACTGGGGGAGGAAGACGAGCGGCGTGTCGAACAGCGCGCCGCGCGAACCCGTGTTGGTGATCGTGAAGGTACCGCCGGCGAGGTCGTCCGGCTTCAGCTTGCTGTCGCGCGTGCGAGCAGCGAGGTCGGCGATGCCGGCCGCGATCTCGGCGATCGACTTCGACGACGCGTCGCGCAGAACCGGCGTGTAGAGACCCTTGGGCGTGTCGACCGCGATCGAGAGGTTCTCGTGGTCGGGGTAGACGATGTTGTCGCCGTCGACCGTCGAGTTGATGATCGGGTACGCCTTGAGCGCCTCAACGGCGGCCAGCGAGAAGAACGACAGGAAGGAGAGCTTCTGGCCCGTCTTCGCGAGGAAGTCGTTCTTGTACTGGTCGCGGAACTGCGAGAGCTTCGTCACGTCGACCTCGACGACCGTCGTGAGCTGGGCGGTCGTGTTGAGCGACTCGACGGCGCGCGACGCCACGACCTTGCGGAGGCGGCTCATCGGCTGCGTCGTACCGCGCAGCGGCGACGTCTCGAGCACGGTCGACGGAGCAGCGGCCGGTGCGGCTGCCGCGGGCGCGGTCGGGGCGGCGGCAGGGGTCGACTTCGCGGCGGCGAGCACGTCCTCCTTGCGGATGCGACCGCCCACGCCCGTGCCCGTCACGGTCGCGAGGTCGACGCCGTTCTGGGCGGCGATCTTGCGGACGAGCGGGGTGACGTAGGTCTTGCCGGTGGCCTCAGTGGGCGCCGGAGCTGCCGGAGCAGCAGCCGGGGCGGCCGGAGCGGCCTGAGGCGCGGGCGCCTGGGCGGGTGCCGCCGGTGCGGCCGCAGGGGCCTGTGCCTCGGCCGCGGGTGCTTCAGGAGCGGCGGCTGCCGGGGCCGGTGCGGCCGGTGCGGCTGCCGGGGCCGGTGCGGCCGCGGGTGCGCCGGAGCCGATGCGTGCCAGGACGGCGCCGATCTCGACGGTGTCGTCTTCGGCTGCGAGGAGCTCGAGGACGGTGCCGGCGACGGGCGACGGGACCTCGGTGTCGACCTTGTCGGTCGAGATCTCGAGCAGCGGCTCGTCGACCTCGATGGTGTCGCCGACCTGCTTGAGCCAGCGGGTGACGGTGCCTTCGGTGACGCTCTCGCCAAGTTCGGGGAGGGTCACGTCGGTCGCGTCGCCGGAGGCGGCGGGAGCAGCGGCAGGCGCCTCGGGGGCAGCCTCGGCCGCGGGTGCTTCAGGAGCGGCAGCGGGCTCGGCGGCCGGGGCTGCGGGTGCCGCAGCGGAACCGGATCCGTCACCGACGATCGCGAGCTGTGCGCCGACCTCGATCGTCTCGTCCTCATCGGCGAAGATCGCCTCGAGAACACCCGAGACGGGCGACGGGATCTCGGTGTCGACCTTGTCGGTCGAGACCTCGAGCAGCGGCTCGTCGACCTCAACGGTGTCGCCGACCTGCTTCAGCCAGCGAGTGACCGTTCCCTCGGTGACGCTCTCGCCGAGCGCGGGGAGGACAACGGAAGTACTCATATGTGAGTCTCCTTTAGAAAAAGGTTGAATTCTTGTATCAGCTTAGGGCACCGAGCCCACTGGCACGTGAGTGCCAGATGGGCGCGGCGTCACATCGTGTGCAGTGGAGAACCCGCGAGGGCAAGGAAAGCTTCCCCGAGGGCCTCGCTCTGCGAGGGGTGGGCGTGAATGAGCGGCGCCAGGTCGTCCGCCCGGGCCTCCCATGCGACCGCCAGCTGCCCCTCAGTGATGAGCTCTCCGACGCGGTCGCCCACGAGGTGCACCCCCACGATCGGACCGTCCTTGAGGGCGACGACCTTGACGGATCCCGCGCGCACGGGCGAGCCGGCCGAGACGATCTCGCTCTTGGCGTTGCCGGCGAGCGACACCTCCTGCGTCACGACGATCTCGCCGTGCTTCTCTCGCGCCTGCGGCTCGGTCAGGCCGATCGAGGCGATCTCGGGCGTTGAATAGGTCACACGGGGGAAGAGACCGTCGTCGAGCGGTGCGGGCATGCGCCCGGCGATCATCTCGGCGACGAAGATGCCATGGCGGAAGCTTCGGTGCGCCAGCTGCGGGCCGGGTACGATGTCGCCGACCGCCCACACGTGAGCGGCAGTGGTGCGCAGCGCCTCGTCCGTCGTGACGAAGCCGCGCTCGAGGGCAATTCCGGCCTCCTCCAGGCCGAGATTCGAGGTGTTCGGCCCGCGGCCCACGGCGACGAGCACCGCGTCGGCCTCGATCGTCGTCGCGGATCCGTTGCGCTCGATCGCGACGGACACTCCGGACGCGTCTTCGGATACGCCCGTCACGCGCGCGCCCAGCTCGAGGGCGATGCCGCGGCGCTGATACGCCTTCTCAAGCGCGGTGCGCGACGACGGATCCTCGTTCGCGATGAGGTGGTCGAGCGCCTCGATGATCGTGACATCCGCGCCCAGCGAGCGCCAGGCGCTCGCGAACTCGACACCGATGACGCCGCCGCCGAGCACGGCGACACGCGCGGGCACGGTCTCGAGCGCGAGGGCGGCTTCGGAATCGAGCACCCGCTCCGAGAAATCGATGCCCGGGATCGACCGTGAAGACGCGCCCGTCGCGATCACGACGTCGGATCCGACGTAGCGGTCGCCGCCCACCGCCACGGCAGGCTTGCCGTCGACGCTCGTCAGCGTGCCCCGGCCGAAGACGACCTCGATGCCGCGGGCCTTCACGAGCGAGCTGAGCCCGCGGTGCTTGCCGGAGACGAGAGCGCGGCGCCACTCGAGGGCGGCGCCCGCATCGATGCCGTCGAGGGTCGCGTTCACGCCGACCGCCGCAGCGTGACGGACGCTATCGGCGACCTCGGCCGTGTGGAGCAGCGCCTTGGTCGGCACGCACCCCCGGTGCAGGCAGGTGCCGCCGAGCAGGTCCTGCTCGATGATGACCGCGCGGGAGCCGAGCTCGGCGGCGCGCAAGGCGGCGGCATAGCCGCCGCTTCCGCCGCCGAGCACGACGAGATCGAAGATGTTGTCCGTCACGAGCGGATCCCTTCTTCAGGGGTTAGGCGACGTCGCCGCCGGCGATGACGAAGTCGATGAGCGCGCGCGTCGACGCGCCCGTCGGGCCCTTGTCGGTGAATCCGTAGGGGGAGGACGTGCTCATGCCGCTGCCCGCGATGTCGAGGTGCACCCACGGGATGCGCTCGCCCTCGGGCTCGTTGTCGATGCGGCCGACGAAACGCTGCAGGAACAACGCCGCGAAGACGGTGCCGGCCGAACGGTCGCCCATATTGGCGTTCTGCATGTCCGCGATGCGCGAGTCGAGCGACGGCTGCATGTGCTCCATGAGCGGCAGCGCCCAGGCCTGCTCGCCCGTGCGATCGGCGGCGAGGAGGAACGCATCGGGCGCGTCGCCGTGACCCATCACACCGGTGTGGCGCGTGCCGAGCGCGACGATGACGGCTCCCGTGAGGGTGGCGACATCGACGATCACGTCGGGGTTCTCGCGGCTGGCAGCGACGAGGCCGTCGGCCATGACGAGACGACCCTCGGCATCGGTATTGGTGACCTCGACCGTCGTGCCGTCGGCCATCACAAGCACGTCGCCCGGGCGGGTGGCCTTGCCCGAGGGCATGTTGTCGGCGATGCACATCCATGCGGTCACGCGCACGGGAAGGTTGAGCTGCGCGGCGGCGCGCACGACGGAGAGCACCTCGGCGGCGCCCGTCATGTCCTCCTGCATGCCGACCATGCTGGCGGCGGGCTTCAGCGAGAGACCGCCGGTGTCGAAGGTGATGCCCTTGCCGACGAGCGCGACGTGGCGCTCGGCGCCCTCGGGCGAGTAGTCGAGACGGACGAGGCGCGGCGGGCGCTCTGAGCCGGCGCCGACGCCGAGGATGCCGCCGAAACCGCCCTCCGCAAGGGCCCGCTCGTCCCAGATCGTGGCCTGGATCGGGAGCGACGCGACCGACTCAGCAGCGAAGTCAGCCAGCTGTGCAGGGCTCTGGCGATCCGCCGGCGTCGAGACGAGGTCCTTGACCATCGCAACGGCCTCGCCGGCGACGCGCGCCTGGGTCAGATCGTCATCGGTGGCGGTGGCGGGGGCAGTCACGAGCACTCGGCTCGCGCGGCGCGTGGCGGCGCGCTGCTCGTCGGAGAGATTCTTGAGCGAGTCGAACGAGTAGCCGCCGAGGATCGCGCCCTCCGCGGCACCGCGCCAGGCGCCCTCGATATCGGCGGCGACATCGACCACGAGAGTGTCGTAGCCGGTCAGCTGACGCACGCCTGCGCCGATCTGCTCGCGCACCTCGTGCACGTCGGCATCGGCGCCGAGGCCGACGACGGCGAGGGGCTTGTCGGTGAACTCGGGTGCGTGAACCCGCTGGTAGGAGCCCTTCTTGCCCGTGAACGCGATGGCGTCGAGGGCGGTGCGCAGACCGGGGAAGCGGTCGGCGTCGAGGTCGTCGACGCTGGCGACGGCGAGCACGAGGGCGTCTGCCTCGGCATCGCGGAAGGGAACATGCGAGATCGAGATATCGGGAATCGGCATGATTCCATCCTAGTTCTCGTGACGAAGCCGGTGCCCGAATGCCGAATTACGATAGAGGGATGCCTGAGATCTTCGAACGCGTCGCGAGCGCCCCGGTTGTTCCGCCGCGCCTGCCGCTGGTCGTCCTCCTCACGGGCTTCACCGATGCCGGCGCGACCGTCGCGACGACGATCGACTACATGCGCGAGCAATTGGATCCGCAACCCGTCGCGATCTTCTCCAACGATGCGTTGCTCGACTACCGGGCACGCCGTCCGATCGTGACCTTCGACCAGGACCACCTGACGGAGTTCCGCCCGCCGCGCCTCGAACTGTCGCTCGCGCACGATGCACTAGGTCAGCCCTTCCTGCTGCTGTCGGGCTATGAGCCCGACTTCGCGTGGGAAGCCTTCTCCGACCTCGTCGTCGCTCTCGCAGATGAACTCGACGTGATCACGATGACGTGGGTGCATGCGATCGCGATGCCCGTGCCCCACACTCGGCCCCTCGCAGCGACCGTGAGCGGATCGCGCCACGAGCTGATCCAGGCGCATTCCGCCTGGAAGCCGCGCACCCAGGTGCCGGCGACCGCCGGGCACCTGCTCGAGTACCGCCTCTCGGAGCACGGATTCCCCGTCGCGGGCTTCGTGATGCTGGTGCCGCACTACCTTGCGGAGACGAGCTATCCGGGGGCCGCGCTGGCGGCACTCGATAAACTCATGACGGCTACGGGCCTCGTCTTCGGCCTCGACTCCCTCCGAGAGGAGGGGCGCGACTACCTCGAGCGCATCGGTGAGCAGATCGCGCGCAACGATGAGCTCGCGCAGATGATCGAGACGCTCGAGCGGCGCTTCGACTCGTACATGGCCGGCGAGTTCGATCAGGCGCGTCGGGAGCGGGGCGAGGGCTTCGTCGAGGGAGAGCTGCCGAGCGCGGATGAGCTCGCCGCGGAACTCGAGCGGTTCCTCGCCGACCGACCCGACGACGACTTTCGTCTCTGAATGAGGAATAGGCGGATCCGGGCCCGCGTTATCTCATATCGTGACGGGTCGGGTCAAGAACCCGGCTCAATGTATGAGAGAATGAATGCCCGAGCCGTTGTCAGGTCGATCCTCCGGGGTCATCCGCTTGACAAGGGCCTTAATCGTGTTCGAACACACCCGCGGTGCTGGCGCCAGGCGCACCCGGGGAAAGGTGAAACGTGACTCCTGCCACGAAGACCACGAAGACCGACGAGGCCGAAGAGGCCCCGACGGCAGCGAAGAAGACTACGGCCAAGAAGACGACCGCCGCCGCGAAGAAGGCGCCGGCGAAGAAGACCACCCGCGCCAAGGGTGACGCGGTTGACCAGATCCTGAACGACGGAGCGGCGGAGCCCGAAGAGGTCGACGAGCCCAAGGCGGCCAAGGCCGAGCAGACCGAGCCGCTGCCCTCGGGTGCGATCGTGATCTCCTCCTCGGAGGAGGAGGACGTTCCGGTCTACTCGACGCAGATCACGGGTGCGACGGCCGACCCCGTCAAGGATTACCTGAAGCAGATCGGTAAGGTCCCGCTGCTGAACGCCGCTGAGGAGGTCGACCTCGCGATGCGCATCGAGGCGGGCCTGTTCGCGGAGGAGAAGCTGTCGCACATGTCGGCTGCTGACAAGCAGACGCAGCTCGGCCTCGACATGCAGTGGGTCGTCCGTGATGGCCGCCGTGCGAAGAGCCACCTGCTCGGCGCGAACCTCCGCCTCGTCGTCTCGCTCGCGAAGCGCTACACGGGTCGTGGCATGCAGTTCCTCGACCTGATCCAGGAGGGCAACCTGGGTCTCATCCGCGCCGTCGAGAAGTTCGACTACACCAAGGGCTTCAAGTTCTCGACCTACGCCACGTGGTGGATCCGCCAGGCGATCACCCGTGCGATGGCAGACCAGGCCCGCACGATCCGCATTCCGGTTCACATGGTCGAGGTCATCAACAAGCTCGCCCGCGTGCAGCGTCAGATGCTGCAGGATCTGGGTCGCGAACCCACACCGGAAGAGCTCGCGCACGAGCTCGACATGACGCCCGAGAAGGTCGTCGAGGTGCAGAAGTACGGCCGCGAGCCCATCTCCCTGCACACGCCGCTCGGTGAGGACGGCGACAGCGAGTTCGGTGACCTCATCGAGGACACCGAGGCCGTGGTTCCGGCAGACGCCGTGGGCTTCACGATGCTGCAGCGCCAGCTTGAGGGCCTGCTCGACTCGCTCTCGGAGCGCGAGGCGGGCGTGATCCGCATGCGCTTCGGCCTGGGCGACGGCCAGCCGAAGACCCTCGACCAGATCGGCGACACCTTCGGCGTCACGCGCGAGCGCATCCGTCAGATCGAGTCGAAGACCATGGCGAAGCTGCGGCACCCCAGCCGCTCGCAGTCGCTGCGGGACTACCTCGAATGAGCGAGGCGAATGAGGGCAAGGCCCTTCAGGTACACGTCGACGGCACCGATTTCCTGCGCATTCCCGTGCGCACGCGCGTCATCATGCCGGGCGACACGCTCGACGAGGTCATCCGCACCTATGCGGTGGACCAGGTTCAGCCCGGCGATCTGCTGTTCGTGACGGAGAAGATCGTCGCGATCATGCAGGGCCGCTCGTACATGATGAGCGAGATCAAGCCGCGTAAGCTCGCGACCTTCCTGTCGCGCTACGTGACGAAGACCGCGTACGGCATCGGACTCGGCATTCCTGAGACGATGGAGTTCGCGCTCCGTGAAGTCGGCACGCCTCGAATCCTGTTCGCCGCGGCCGTCTCGGCCGTCACGAAGCTGTTCGGTCGTCGGGGCGATTTCTACCGCATCGCCGGTGAGAAGGCGCGCGCGATCGATGGCCCGACCCCCGGCACGATTCCTCCGTACAACGAGGCGGTCGTGCTCGGCCCGGAGCGCCCGCGAGACGTCGCCTTCGACGTCAAGAAGATCGTCGGCTGCGACGTCGCCGTGGTCGACATCAACGACATCGGCGGTAACATCCTGGGCTCGACGCTCGACAAGACCGCGGAGCGTCAGCTGGTGAAGATCCTGAGCGACAACCCGCTCGGACAGGGCCACCAGTCGACGCCGATGGGAATCATCCGCAAGGCCTGACGGCCGGATCCAGAAAAGGCTCGCATGGGACTCGCTCGCGCGAGCGCCATGATTGCTGCCGGGACGCTCGCGTCCCGCGTCAGCGGTCTGGCGCGCACGATGGTACTCGTCGCGGCGGTCGGCAGCGTTGGCCGTGCCGGCGACGCGTTCGGCACGGCCAATCAGCTTCCTAACAGCATCTACCAGGTCATCTCGGCAGGCATCCTGACGGGCGTCATCGTGCCGCAGGTGGTGCGGGTGAGCGCGCAGAAGGACGGCGGCCACGCCTTCCTGCAGAAGCTGTTGACGCTCGGCGCGACGCTCATGGCGGGAATCACGATCCTCGCGACGCTCGCGGCGCCGTTATTCGTCGAGTTGTACGCCTCCGCGTACACGGGCGAACAGCGGGCGCTCGCGACGAGCTTCGCCTATTGGTGCATCCCGCAACTGTTCTTCTACGGCATGTTCGCCCTGCTGGGTGAGATCCTCAACGCCCGCAAGGTGTTCGGGCCATATGCATGGGCTCCCGTGGTCAACAACGTCGTGTCGATTGCAGGATTCGCCGCATTCATCGTCGCCTTCGGGGCGGACCGGACGGAGGTCGCCGACTGGACCTCGCCGATGATCCTCGTGCTGGCGGGGAGCGCGACGCTGGGCATCGTGGCGCAGCTCGTCGTGCTTGTCGCCTTCTGGCGCCGGATCGGAATTCCGTTGCGCCCCGACTTCCACTGGCGCGGCATGGGGCTCGGCACTATGCGCAACCTCGCCACGTGGACGTTGCTGACGACGGTGATCGGTCAGCTCGTCGGCATCGTCCAGCAACGGACGATGGCAGATGCATCGGGTGACTATCCCTCGATCTTCGCGTCGCAGAACGCCTGGCTCGTGTACATGGTCCCGTACTCGGTGCTGATCCTCGCGATCGGTACGCCCTACTTCACGCGCCTGAGCGAGCATGCCTCGTCGGGGCGTCACGACGAGCTTCGAGCCGACATCAGCCAATCGATCCGCACGCTCGGGTTCTTCGTCGTCGCGGCGACCGCGGCCGTGGCGGCGGCGGCCGTGCCCGCCTCCCGCCTGTTCAGTAACAGCGCCGAGAGCGCCATCCTGATCGCTCCGGTGCTCGTCGGGTATCTCGTGAGCCTCATCCCCATGGCGGTGCTGTACATCGTGCAGCGCACGTTCTACGCATACGGCGACGCGAGGACGCCCTTCGTCTTCACGGTCGTGCAGGGCGCGCTTGTGCTGATCTTCACCCTGCTGATCGCGGCGTTCGCGCCACAGGAGCACATCACCGCGCTCGTCGCCCTCGCGCAGTCGACCGCGGGCATCGCGCAGACGATCCTTGCGACGGTGCTCCTGCGACGCAAGATCGGCCCGCTGGGCCTCGGCGCGACGTGGATCGCGCTCGTGCGCTTCGGTATCGTCGCGGCGATCGCGGGAGCCGCGGGCTGGGGTGCATACCTGCTCCTCGGATCCAGCGACGGCTGGATGCTCGCGAACCGCTTCACCGGTGCCGCCGGGGCCGTGATCGTCGCGGCCGTCGTCGGCGCCGTCTACATCGTGCTGCTCGCGATCCTCCGGGCGCCCGAGGTGAAGACGGCGCTGACAATGATCCGTCGTCGCTGACGCGCACGAGAAAGCCCTGCCGAGGCAGGGCTTTCTCGTGTCTTCTCAGCGGCGCTTGTCGAGGACGCCCGGGCCGATCGCGTCGCGGTAGCGCTGCAGCAGTCCGGTGCGCACGCCGGAGGCGGTGGGCTTCATCTGGAAGACGCTCGAGTTGTGGTTCGCCTCGATCAGCGCGGGCCCGTTCGCCGTGATGGCGATGTCCCAGCCGACGTAGGGGATCGTCGGGAGACGCTTCGACGCCTCCTCGATCATCTCGAGGATCTCGGGGAAGTGCGGCACGCGGAAGCCCGCGATCGCCGTGCCCGTGATGGGATGCTCGGGATAGACATTCGACTGCTTATCGACGCCCGGGTAGAGCGCGACACCGTCGTCGTCGAGCATCGTGAACATGCCACCCGAGGCAAAGTTGTCGATGACGGAACCATTGCCGATGCGCAGCACCGACGCGATCACGTGCAGCTTCTCCTGCGGGTCACGGTACGTGATCATGCGCACCGTGTTGACGCTGTCGGGATAGAGGCGGTCGAGGTCGGCGTGCTGGCGCAGCACCTCCTCGACGAGGGTCTGATCATTCTCGATGAGACCCTGGCGGAACGCGGCGACATCGGTCACATCGGCGGTGGAGATGATCGAGATACCCGCACCGCCCTCGCCGTTCGCGGGCTTCGCGATGACCCGCTCGTGGCGCGCAAGGAACGCCGCGAGTTCCTCGTCCGACGCGGTCTTCGCATCGACCCACTCGCGCCCGATGAGGTCGGCGAAATCGTTCAGGAAGCGGATCTTGTCGCCGACGATGGCGCGTGAGTCCGGGCCGTTGAGGGTCGAGTTGAGCCGGAACGCCTTGGGGTGCGTCATCCACGTCTTGCGCTCGGCCGCCTTCAGGAGCCGGATGTCCCAGACGAGGTAGTCGCGGAAGGCCATCTCGTAGCGCACTGAGCACCACAGCATGTCGGCGATGATCACCGGCAGCGGCGCCTTCGAGACACGCTTCACGCCCTTGGCGATGTCGATCAGTTGGGTGGGATTGAGGCGCCGAGCTCGATTGAAGAGATACTGCACGCGCAACTGCTTCTGGTCCACCGCGCAAGGCTAGCACGCGGTCATTCACCGGGAATCTGAGGGTGCCTCGGTAAACTAGGTGGTTCCGAGACCCGCCCAGGAAAGGTCCTTCGTGTCCCCAGCTGTCGCGCCCGTGCGCCGCCTCAAGTACTTCGTGAGCCGACTCGCTTCGTTCAACCTGTCGCGCCCCTGGGGCTTCGCCAAGCAGATCGCCGAGGAGCAGGGGAAGTGGGCGCCCGGCGTGCTCGCCGACATGATGGTCTGGGCGGCGTTCCACGACACCGCCTATATCGACTTCTACGAGGCCGACTTCGCGCTGCTCACGAAGAAGGAGCGCAAGACCTTCATGACGGCGCTCGTGCAGCACCACCTCGCCGACACGCTCAACGATCCCGTCGACGTGCTGATCCTTGAGAACAAGATCTCGTTCCACAAGCGCTTCGCCGAGTATGCGGGACGCGAGTGGCTCGACCTCGACGACTCGTCCCTGGCCGACTTCCAGGGCTTCGTCGAGCGTCATCCGATCATCATCGCGAAGACCCCCGTCGGCCGCGAGGGCAAGGGCGTGTTCCGTTACGACATGGCCGAGGTCACGGATGCCGAGGCGTTCCGCGCCGAGCTGATCTCGAAGGGCCAGACGCTCCTCGAAGAACCGATCGTGCAGCACCCTTATCTGGCCGAATACTGCGCGGGCACCGTCAACACCACTCGCGTCGCGACCTTCTTCGACGGCGAGAAGGTGCACATCCTCATGGGAGCGCAGAAGTTCGGCCGCGGATCGGTGTCCGACCAGTTCACGTGGGGCGGCTTATTCACGATGCTCGACGAGAACGGACGCTCGTTCGGTCCGGGCCACACGGGCAAACACCTCAGCAAGTACGAGACGCACCCCGAGTCCGGCAAGTCGATCGTCGACTTCCAGGTGCCGATGTGGGACGAGGTCGTCGCGTTCCTCGACCGCGCGGCGCGCGAGCTGCCGACCGTGCCGTACGTCGGCTGGGACATCGCCGTCGGTCCGAACGGCCCGATCCTCGTCGAGGGCAACTGGACGCCCGGTCTCTACGAGACGCGCGTGAGCGCGACGGGAATCCGCACGGGATCCCGTGCACGCCACAAGCCGGTCCTCGACGCCGCGGCCGCGCGCAAGTAACGATGTCGTTCGGGTCCTCGAGCGCGCCCATCGCGCGGATCTCGCGTTCCGCGCTCGCGCGCAACGTCCGGATCGCGCACGCGAAGGATCCGTCGGCGGCGATCGACCTGCGCCGGGATGCCTGCGGGCACGGCGCGGATCTTGTTGCCGCGGCTGCACGCGAGGCGGGAGTTGCGGTCGTGATCCGCGACGGGGATCCGGTCGTGCCGGCACTCGCGCTCGAGGACGTGTTTGGGCTGGACGGGCGGGGCGAGCCGGTCATGACGCTTGTCGCGCCGGTGCTGCAGACCAAGGCGCTGCTCAAGGGCGAGGGCGTGTCGTACGGCTACCGGTATCGGCCGCACCGCGACACGCGCGTCGCGCTCGTCTCGGGCGGCTACGCGCAGGGCATCGCGCGGGCGATCGGACGCACGGGTGACGGACCCGCCGCGGCGGTCGTGATCCGCGACGAGGAATGTCCCATCATCGGGCGCGTCGCGATGGACGTCTGCGTCGTCGAGACCGGCGCGCTGGACGTCGAGCCGCGCGACGAGGCCGTGTTCTTCGGGGCCGGGCGCCCCGATCTGCTGCGGGAGTGGTCGCTTGCAACCGGCTGGACACAGATCGAGCTCGCTGCCATCGCCGGTCTCCACGCCCGTCGGGAGGAGATCGAATGAGCGCCGAGCTGCGGGTCGACCTCGAGCAGTTCCGCGCGAACGTCCGGACGGTGCGCCGTCGCATGGCGCCCGCAGAGGTCCTCGTCGTCATCAAGGACGACGCATATGCGCAGGGCGTGGAGCCGATCGTGGGCGCGGCGCTCGACGCCGGTGCCACGTGGTTCGGTGGCATCGATATCGACAGCGCCGTGCGGGCGAAGCGCGTAGCGGGGGACCGCGCGCGGGTGTTCTGCTGGATGACGGTGTCCGACGAGGAGGCCCGCACCGCGATCGCCGAGGGCCTCGAGCTCGGCGTCGGCGATGCCGCCTACCTCGAACGCGTCGCCGCGATCGGCGGGCCCGTCGCGATCCATCTGAAGATCGACACCGGCCTCCACCGCAACGGCGTGCGACCGGAGGAGTGGCGCGCCGTCTGCGAGCGAGCGGCGGGGCTCGAGGCCGCCGGGCGGATCCGCGTCGCGGGGATCTGGAGCCATATCGCGGAGGCATCAGACCGCGAGGACGACATCGCGCGCGCCCAGTTCGACGAGGCCGTGGCCACGGCGCGTGCCGCGGGGCTAACGCCCGGGATTCGCCACCTCGCCGCGAGCGCGGCCGCATGGCACCGCCCGGAGTTCCGCTACGAACTCGTCCGCATCGGCGCGTTCTGCTACGGCGTGCGTTCGGCCGACGGCCCGGAGATCCCCGGTACGGCGCCGATCTCCTCGCTCGTCGCGCGGGTCACGGATGTCGGTGCCGACGAGGTCGAGATCTCGCTCGGATCCGTCGACGGCTACCCGTCGGTCCTCGCGGGCCGCACGTACGCCGCGACACCCGCCGGTCCGCGGGGCGTGCTCCGCGTGGATCCGTTCCGCACACGGGTGGCGGCGTGGCCGGGGGCCGCGGTGGGCGACGAAGTGACGCTCTTCGGCCCGGGGACCCGCGGCGAGCCGACACCGACCGATCTCGGGGAGCTCATCGACACGGTGGGCGAGGAGCCGCTGCTGCGGGTCTCGCCGCTCGTCGAGCGCGTCTATACGAGCTGAAGCGGCCTCCCCGTCGATCGGGGAGGCCGCGACCATGCTCGTGCCGCGTGTCCGAAGAACCTGCAAGAACTTTCGACACGCACAACTAGGCGTTCGGTTGCTCATCGCCGTTCTGCGGCACGGGAACCTCGCCCGTGTCCGGACGGTCGCCGCCCGGGAACCCGCCCTCCGGCATCTCACCGGTCGCGCCGCCCATGCCGGGACCGCCGGTGGTCTGCCCGGCCTCGTCGGGGTCGACGAGTTCGCCGTTGGCCGTCACGGTTCCCTCCGCGATCGTCACGGATCCGTTTCCGTCGAGTGGGCCATCGCCGCCGTTTGCCGCGCTCGTGATCGTCACCGAACCGGCGGACACCGTGATCGTGCCGTTGGAGTCGAGACCGTCCTTGCCCGCGTCGATCGTGATCGTGCCGCCCGAGATCTCGAGACGTTCGCCCGTGTCGCTCTCGCGATCCGTGCCGCCCGCGTTGAGGCCCGCCGCGTTCATGCCGTCGTCGCTCGCCGTGATGTCGATCTCGCCGCCGAACACGGCCAGGTAGATCGCCTGCATGCCCTCGTTCGAGGCGTCGATGGCGATCGTGCCCCCGCCGATCGAGAGGATTTGCTCGCCCTGGACGGCGTGGTCCGCCGCGGTGAGGGTGAAGTCGCCGCCCGTGATGACGGTGTCGGTGGCCGACTGGATCGCGTCGTCGCCGGAGTCGATCGCGATCGTCCCGCCGGTGACGAGCACGTAGCCCTTCGTCTCATCGTCGTCCCGGTCGCTCTTCAGACCGTCGCCGTCCGCGGTCAGGTCGAGCGTGCCACCCTCGACGACCAGCGCGTCCTTTCCTCGCAGGGCGTCGTCCGCCGCCGTCACGGTGATGTCGCCCGAGAGGATGACGAGATCGTCGGTCGATGAGATGCCGTCGTTGCCGTTTCCGGCGACCGTGAGCGAGCCGGTGCCGCTGATCGTGAGGTCGGTGTCGGCGTGGATGGCGGCCTTGGCCTCGGCATCGTCGGCGTAGCTCGCCGCATCCGACACCGAGTTGGTGCTTCCGGCCGCGAGGGAGATCGCGACGTCGTCGGCGGTCTGGACCTCGATGGCGGGGCCATCGGAGTTCGCGATATCGGCGCCGTCGAGGATCAGCACGACCTGCGCGTCGTCGGGCGCTGCGACGACGACGGATCCGTTGAGGGTCCCGGAGAGTCGGTAGACGCCCGCCTCGGTGATGGTGACGGTCGATCCGTCGACCGTGACGCCCGAGCTGTCGCTCGTCGCGGTGTCGCTGTCAAGCGTGACGTCGACGGCGTCGGACTCCGACCACTCGTCGTCGTTCACGGTCGTGTAGTCGGCGTTGGCCGCCATGACCTCGTCGGGGGAGAGGTCGCCCGTGAACGAGGTCGTCGTGGCGTCGCTCTCAGACGATGACGTGCTGGTCGAGGTGATCGCGGTCTCAGAGGAGGTCGAGCCCGCGTCGTTCACGGCGGCTCCTACGGAGCAGCCGGCGAGCAGGAGGCCGGCGGCGGTCGCGATGGAGAGGGGAAGGACGATGCGCTTGAATTTCATGACAGCTCCTCAGCTTGGGCGAACGGGCCTCGCAGGGTGCGCGACCACTTGTTGTCGGGAAGGTCGGGCCGCAGTGCTGCGGTGCCCGTGCCGAACTTGCTGATGCCGCTCGGCCTATGGCCGGCCCGCCACAGCGCGCGATCGAGCGCGTTGGGTCGGCCGGCGGACTTCGACTCGACGATGGCGAAGCCGGGCAGGTCGATGGTCTCGCCATCCGTGTCCGACCAGCGCAGTGCCGTGTCGACGGTCGCGCGGCTCCCGCATGAGAGCAGGAGCGTCGTCCGGCGATACCGGCTGATGAGGGAGGGACGGAGCCGACCGACGATGGCCGGATCGTGGCCTTCCTCGTTCAGGAGACCGGCGACATACGCGCCGCCCTCGGGCGTGAGCCGTGCGCGATCGGCGGTCTCGTACGGGATCCGCCGCTTCACCGTGCTACCGCGACCGCTCTTCGTCTTCAGCTCGAGGAACGAGTCACCCGTGTCGACATAGGTGCGGGTGCGGAGCTTGAACCTGCGGCGGCGGCGCTGGGCCGTGAGGCGGTAGGCGAGGTCGTCGGCGGTGTCGAAGTAAACCGAGTCATAGGAGAACTCGCGCCGGCCGTCGATCTCGAGCACGCGGGTGTCGTCGGCGAAGGCACCGATGATCTCCGCCGCCTCGTGCTCGGGGAGGAGGTACTTGCGATCGATCCGGGTGAGGAGCGCCGCCTCTGCGACGAGCTCGTCGAGCGAGACGGGCGCGAAGCCGGCACCCGACAGGACGGCGGTCATCGTGCCACCGCGCTTCCGACCCGGGCGGGCTCCGCGCGGTAGCGGACATCGACGAGCGTGGAATCGTTGACGAGGTCGAGCTGCTGGACGGTCAGCGACGTGACGGTGCAGCCGAGGCGCTGCTGGATGTCGTCGCGCAGCTCGTCCTCGTCGGCGATGGCCCGGTCGAGCCGAACGATCTGGTGGCGGCTACGGGAGAGGAGCGCCGGATGGTCGGCGATCCACATCGTCAGGAGGATCAGCGCGATGAGGGCGGTGGGGAGCGCGACGTCCGTGGCGCCCAGCCCGCCGATCAGGCCCATCGCGAGGGCTGCGAAGTAGTAGGCGACCTCGCGCTGCGAGATCTCCGACGAGCGCAGGCGGATGATCGAGAGAACACCGAAGAGGCCGAGTCCGAGTCCCGCTGCTACCTGCGCTGTGCCGAGGACGGTCGCGACGGCGAGCACGCCGATGTTGACGCCCATGAAGGCGACGAGGAGGTCGCGCCGGCGGTGGCGGGGGTAGTAGACGCCAAAGGCGAGAATGGCTGCGGCCACGAGGTCGACGGCCATCAGGATCAGGTTCGAGGTTGTCATTGGTGCTCCTTGAGGTGAACTGCTCTTAGCTCAGCCCGGTTTTCTATGAGGCGCTTATGACGCAGGGTGTGATTCGGTGAATCGCGGGGAAGAGTCCGCACCCGCGGCATCGCCGCGTACTCCAGCCGCGGTATGCGACGAGAACACGGCGTTCTTCTGGGCGCGGAAACTCAGCGCGAACAGCGCGAGCTCGGTGATGACCTTCGCGAGCCACAGGGGCAGCCCGACGCTCGTGAGGAACTCCATCCATGCGATGTTCGAGGCCAGCAGGATTGCGGCGAGCACCGCGTAGGAGACGATCTGCCGCGTGAGGTGCTCGCGCCCGCGCCGCATGAAGACGACGCGGCGGTTGAGTGCGAAGTTCGCGCTGGCGCTGATGATGCGTGCGCCGACGATCGAGGGGATGAGCGCCCCAGTGAACGCCTGGAGCACGAACAGCACGACGGCGTCGATGACGAAGCCCGCGAGTGACGACGCCGCAAACGTGAGCATGGGCGCCATGACCCTGATCGAGTCGATCACAGGGCGGAAGTGGCTCGACTCGTTCTGCTCGAGGTAGACCGTCTCGATCTCGACCTCGACGGCGTCGAAGCCCGCGCGCGTCAGCCCGAGGAGGACCCGCTGCTCGTACTCGAAGCGATCGCCCGGAACCCCGAGCAGCCACTCGATCATCGCCGGCGGCACGCCGCGCAGGCCCGTCTGCGTGTCGCCGAGGCTCCACCCGGCCGCAAGCCGGAAGAGTCGCCGCGCGAACGCGTTGCCGGCGCGGCTGCGCAGCGGCACGTCGCCGTCGAAGGCCCGGCACCCGAGCACGAGGCTCGCGCCGTCCGGATCCGTACTGTTCGCGACCGCGAGGATGTCGCGGACGGTGTGCTGGCCGTCGGCGTCGGCCGTCACGATGACGTCGCCGCGGGCGTGGTCGCGGATCCACGAGAACCCGGTGCGGAGCGCCGCGCCCTTCCCGCGGTTGTGCGCGTGGTGGACGACGGTCGCGCCGGCGAGCACCGCGCGATCGAAGACGGCCGCGAACCGCTCGCCGGATCCGTCGTCGACGACGAGGATCCGGATCCGCGGATCCGCGGTGCGGAGCTCGGCGACGAGCGCGATGAGGCGCTCGTTCGGTTCGTAGGACGGGATGAGGACGTACACGCGTCAGCCCGCTACGTAAAGGATGTCGCTGGTGGCCCGCTCGCCGCCGTTCGACGGCTGGTTGATGACCTGGCCGTTGAAGTACATCGTCGACGAGCCGCCGCCGTCGATGTTGTAGGCCGTCGTCGCGCCGAGATCCTGCATGATGTGGGCGAGCTCGGTCATCGTTACGCCGCGGCTGTAGCCGGCGTTGCGGCCGTCGACCACGACGAGCACGAGGTGGTTCGTGTCGACGAAGCCGACCGCCGTGCGGGGCTGCTCGCCCTGGATCGAGTGGTTGCCGAAGTTCGTGTCGACCTCGACGTCGTCGATGCCCTCCACGATCTCGCCGCCGTCGATGAGGGCGGGGCCGAAGCTGAGCGTGTTCCAGACGCCGGCGCTCACGAGCTCGTCGGCCGTCGTGGTCGTCTCGTCGTAGATGCGGGCGGTGCCGTCGGTGTACATCGCGAGCCCCGTGCGCGCCGGCTCATCGCGGAAGGCGACGCCGTTGCGCACGACGATGCCCGTGTCGCGGAAGCCGTAGTAGTCGCCGTTGATCGCGAAGATGCCGCCGTTGTCGCTCGCGATCGCGCTCGTGAGCGCGGTGATGTTCTCGCCGAAGGAGTTGTTCGCGAACGCGGAGCTGAGGACCGTCGCGTCGGCGAGCTGCACGTTCGCGACGAAGTATGTCACGGTGTCGTCGCCGGATCCCATCGTCTTCTTTGTGATCGTGATCGACGTGTCACCGTTTGTGTAGGTGTCGTCCGTCACCGTCGTGCTCGAGGTCGCCGATGCCGACGAGTCAGCGTGCTCGGACGCTGTGCTCGTCGCACCGGAGCCGTTCGCCGCCTCGTACGCGGCGACGTCCTCGATTTCGACCTTCGGGATGAGGAAGCGCTCTGCGGCCCATGCGGCGCCGCCGCCGGCCGTGACGAGTACAGCGAGGCCGGTTCCGATGAGGAAGTTTCGGCGGGTGTGCCGCCGCGGCGACGGGTCTGAGGTAGGGAGGCTCTGTTGCGTCATCCCCACAGCGAAGATCCGCTTCCTTTGACGCGGCTATGACGAAGCGCGGGAACGGATGGGGGAGGCGAGAGTGCGCCCGTCTGCGGTACGCGCGACTACTGCAGGAGGAGTACGCGAAGAGGGCCGCCTCCCAAGGAAAGGCGGCCCTCTTCGGATGAAGGTCAGTCGTCGAGCTTGTCGGTCTCGTCGTGCCAGCTGGTCGCGACGGCGCGGAGCTTCTCCTCGAACTTGCGGCCGTGGTGGGCGCAGTAAAGCAGTTCGCTTCCGCCGACCTCCGCCGCGATGTAGGCCTGCGCTCCACAAGCGTCACAGCGGTCGAGCGCCGTGAGGCGGTGGGAGACAGGTGCCTCTGCTGTCGTTGCTGCAGTCATCGTTCCGTCTCCTTCTTCTTGCGTCCTGAATGACGGGTCATGACCCATACAACCACGGAGCCCTGTCAAAGCATCCCGATTGACGATCGGTTTCGCCTACGGCGTACGGGATCCGCTGATTACGAGTGTTCTCCCGCGGATCCTCACCTTTCGAAGATAAGATCGAATATTGTGACAGCCGAGTACTCCGCCCATCATCTTCAGGTTCTCGAGGGCCTCGAGGCCGTGCGCAAGCGCCCTGGCATGTACATCGGCTCGAACGGCTCGCCGGGCCTCATGCACTGCCTCTGGGAGATCATCGACAACTCCGTCGACGAGGCGGTCGCGGGCAACGGCGACCGGATCGACGTGATCCTCCGGGAGGACGGCAGCGTCGAGGTGCAGGACCGCGGTCGCGGCGTGCCCGTCGACGTCGAGCCCCGCACGGGTCTCACGGGCGTCGAGGTCGTCTACACCAAGCTCCACGCGGGCGGTAAGTTCGGCGGCGGATCCTACGCCGCCTCCGGTGGCCTGCACGGCGTCGGCGCGTCGGTCGTCAACGCGCTGAGCGAGCGTCTCGACGTGGAGGTCGATCGCGGCGGCAAGACCCATGCGATGAGCTTCCACCGCGGCGAGCCAGGTGTTTTCGCGGGGGACCTTCCCGACTCTCCTTTCACGCCCTTCGAGAACGGCAGCGAGCTGCGCATCGTCGGCAAGGCCAAGCGCGGTGTCACGGGAACCCGCGTGCGCTACTGGGCCGATCGGCAGATCTTCACGAAGGATGCGGCGTTCCAGTACGAGGATCTCGTCACGCGCGCCCGCCAGACGGCCTTCCTCGTTCCGGGTCTCGAGATCGTGATCCGCGACGAGCGCTTCGCCGGCGACCCCGAGGTCGGCGTGCGCGAGACCAGCTACAAGTTCGACGGCGGCCTGACGGAGTTCGTCGAGTTCCTCGCGACCGACGCGCCCGTCACCGACACCTGGCGACTCGAGGGCACGGGGAACTTCACCGAGACGGTGCCGATGCTGCAGCCCGACGGATCCATGCAGTCGACCGAGGTCGAGCGCGAATGCCGCGTTGACATCGCGTTGCGTTGGGGCACCGGCTACGACACGACGACCCGCTCGTTCGTGAACATCATCGCCACCCCCAAGGGCGGCACGCACCAGCAGGGCTTCGAACAGGAGCTGACCAAGCAGCTGCGCGCCGAGGTCGACAAGAACGCCCGCCGCCTCAAGGTCGGCAACGACAAGCTCGAGAAGGACGACGTGCTCGCGGGTCTCACCGCGGTGCTGAACGTGAGCCTGCCCGAGCCGCAGTTCGAGGGCCAGACCAAGGAAGTCCTCGGGACGCCCGCCGTGCGTGCCATCGTCGCGAAGGTCGTGCGCGAGGGGCTCAAGGAGCGGTTCACGTCGACGAAGCGCGACGACAAGAACCAGGTATCGATGCTGCTCGATAAGGTCGTCAGCGAGATGAAGGCGCGTGTGTCCGCCCGCGCCCACAAAGAGACGCAGCGTCGCAAGAACGCGCTCGAGTCGTCGTCATTGCCCGCGAAGCTCATCGACTGCCGCACCACGGATGTGTCGAACACCGAACTGTTCATCGTCGAGGGCGACTCGGCCCTCGGCACGGCCCGCAAAGCGCGCGACAGCGAGTACCAGGCGCTGTTCCCGATCCGCGGCAAGATCCTGAACACGCAGAAGGCGTCGATCAGCGACATGCTCTCGAACGCCGAGTGCGCCGCGCTGATCCAGGTGGTCGGTGCCGGATCCGGCCGGACCTTCGACATCGACACGGCCCGCTACGGCAAGGTCATCATGATGAGCGATGCCGATGTCGACGGAGCCCACATTCGCACGCTGCTGCTCACGCTGTTCTACCGCTACATGCGCCCGCTCATCGAGCACGGCCGGGTCTACGCCGCCGTGCCCCCGCTGCACCGGGTGATCGTCATGAACCCCGGTTCGAAACCGAACGAGACGATCTACACCTACAGCGACCGCGAGCTGAACGCCCTCCTGGCGAAGCTCCGCCGCTCGAACAAGAAGTGGCAGGAGCCGATCCAGCGTTATAAGGGTCTCGGCGAGATGGACGCCGATCAGCTGGCCGACACCACCATGTCGCGCGACGGCCGCCTCCTGCGCCGCGTGCGAATGGAGGACGCCGAGGCCGCGGGCCGGGTCTTCGAGATGCTCATGGGCAACGAGGTCGCCCCGCGCCGCGAGTTCATCGTCGCGGGCGCCGCAAAGCTCGACAAGGATTCGATCGACGCCTAGCCCCGCCGAAAGAACAAGCTTTATCCGAACGAACATGAAATAACGTAGGCGTTCGGTAAAAGCTTGTGCGTTCGTGGGATGAGGAAACCGGCTACGCCGGCGGATCCGTGTACGCGCCCCGGCCCGAGTGGTTCACCTCGAACTCGAACCGCCGTAAGTTCATTGCGATCGTCGAGGGCGCGGCACTCGTGTCGAGCACCCACTGGGACGCGCATGAGATGGGCGAGACGCGCCTCATCGCCACGGAGGACCTGCTCGCGATTCTGCTCGCGGGCGAACTCACCGACGCGGGTACGGCTTGCCGGGCTCTGCTCGCCTTCCTGCGGGAGTTCCATGAGGATCCGGCGCTCGAGGCCCTGAAGGAACAGGTGCGCGCGAAGACCGGCCTCGTCGTCGGCTGAGAACGCCCGCCTGCGAACCGATCCGTATGCGGAGCCTCACCGTCCGTTCGGCTCGGTTGGCGTCACTCCGGGATGATCGGGATCGAGCCCGTGAAGGTCGGCGGCCCGGTTGGCTCCGTGCTCTTTCGAGGCACCAGCGTTGTCACGATGCTGGCCGTGACGACGAGCGCGATGCCGACGAGCTTCAGAACGCTCACGTTCTGTGAGAGCAGGAGCCAGCCGAAGAGCGCGGCGAAGACCGGCTCGAGGCTCGCCAGGATGCCGAAGACCCGCTGGGGCAGGCGGCGCAGCGCGAGGAACTCGAGGGTGTACGGGATCACCGACGCCAGCAGTCCGGTTCCGATCCCCAGCCACAGCAACTCGGGAGTCGCCGCGACCTGGAACGCGGCGGGAACGCCGAACGGAAGCAGGAGAACCGAGGCGATGACGAGCGCCATCGCCAGCCCGCCGACGCCCGGAACGATCTCACCGACCCGCGCGCTCTTCCGGATGTAGAGCGCCCAGAAAGCCGCCGCGACGAGAACGAAACCTACGCCGAGTGGGTCCAGCGGCTCGGCACCCAGGACCCCATCGAGCCCGAAGAGCGCAATGCCGGCCACCGCAATGCCGACCCCTGCGAAGTCAACGACACTGCGCGAGAGCACCGCGGCGAGCACCAGCGGACCGAGGAACTCGATGGCGACGGCCGGACCGAGCGGAATGCGCGAGAGCGCGGCGTAGAAGAAGCCGTTCATGCACGCGAGCGACAGGCCGAACCAGGCGATGGCGATCCACTGCTGCGCCGACCAGCCCCGGACCCGCGGGCGGACCGCGATGACGAGCACGATCGCCGCGACGGCCAGCCGGAGCGCCGTGACACCCCACGACCCGAGCTGGGGGAAGAGCTGTACCGCCAGCGCCGCGCCGAACTGCAGCGACACGCAGGAGCCGACGATCAGGGCAACGGGCACGCCGAGGGCTCCCTGGGCGCGCGAGGAAACGAACATGGTTCTATTCTTCGCCAACACGTATCGTTAAACGAGCGAACGATTGTGAACGATACGCATAAGGAAAATTGATGCTTAATCTACCCCGGCTCCGCGTCTTGAGTGAGCTTTCTCGCCGCGGCACGATCGCGTCGACGGCACGAGCGTTGGCGTATACGCCCTCGGCGGTGTCGCAGCAGCTTGCGCTGCTCGAGCGCGAAGTCGGCACGCGTTTGCTCGAGCGAACTGGGCGGGGCGTGCGTCTTACTGCGGACGCGTTGCTCCTCGTCGATCACGCCGAGGCGGCGATGGCGAGGCTCGAACTCGCGGAGGCGGAGCTCGCAGCCGGACAAGACACTCTGCGTGGACGGCTGCGTGTCGCATCGTTTCAGTCGGTCGTACTCACCCTCGTGCCGGGAGCGCTTGACCGCATGTCCGAAGCGCACCCGGAGTTGCGAGTCGACATCGTGCAACGAGAGCATGGGGAGGCATATCAGGGGCTGCTCTCTTATGAGTTCGACCTGGTTTTGGGTGAAGAGTACCCGGGACGCCAGGAAGCGGTGAGGGACGGCATTGATCGGGCCGATCTGCTTGCCGACCCGCTCCGTCTCGCCCTTCCCAGCACAGGCCCGTTGGGGGAACGCCCACGTCGCCTCAGCGAGCTGATCGACGCGCCGTGGGTACTCGATCCCGATGACACCCCGACGGGGCGCTGGGCGAGAGAAACCTGCCGACGCGCGGGGTTCGAACCGAACGTGCGATTCGAGAGCCCGGATCCGTTGCTGCATGCCGAACTCGTGCGCACGGGGCACGCCGTCGCCTTCCTTCCTGAACTCATCTCTTCCCCTCATCTCCTGGGAGTCACCCTTGCGAGCCTGCCCGGCGAACCACATCGCGTTCTCTATACAGCATCGCGATCTGGGCGCGCGGTCCATCCGGCGGTGCGCGCGTTCCGAGAGGCGCTGGCGGATGCGCTCGAGGCGCGACGCCCGGCAGACCCTGCGTGGGGCGTGAAGGTCAGCTGAGCAGGCCGCGCCCGACCACGTGTGCGGCGACGGGGGATCCGGGCCGGCCGGCGTCCGGAGCCGGTCGCATACGGCTCGCCGGGGACAGCACGAGTCACGCGCTTCACGATCCTCAGCACGCGGTGGCGCGGTAGCCTCGAGCCATGAAGATCGTCATCGCCGGCGGCGCCGGCACGCTCGGGCGCTCGCTCAGCAGGTCGCTTCTCGCGGACGGGCACGAGGTCGTCGTGCTCACGCGCACGCCCGGCAGGCGGCCGGTGCCCGGTGCCGCCGAGGTGGGGTGGGATCCCTCGGAGATCGCCCCGTGGGCCCATGTTCTCGAGTCCGACGGCCCGATCGCGGTCGTCAACCTCGCCGGCAAGCTCGTCGATTGTCGGCCCACGGAGGAGAACATCCGCGAACTGCGCGAATCGCGAGTCCGTGCGACGTCCGCCCTGGTCGCCGCCTCTCAGCGGCTGTCACGGCCTGTCGATCGCTGGCTGCAGGGATCCACCATCGGGCTCTTCGACGATACCGGCGAGCTGCGCATCACGGAGCAGACGCCGGATCCCGTGGACGGGCTGCCCCAGATGACCGGCGTCGTCCTGCCGTGGGAGAAGGCCTCCGAGGGCGCGAACGCCGCGCGCAAGGTCACGATCCGCACCTCGATCGCGCTCGACGCGCACACGCCCGCGCTCGACCGACTACTCCTGCCCGCGCGGCTCGGCTTCGGCGGACCGATCGCGGGCGGCAGGCAGTGGTTCAGCTGGATCCACGTCGACGACTGGGTCCGCATCGCCCGAGCGGCGCTCGGGCTCGAGCCGGGCATCGTCATTCCCGACGGGCCCGTCATCGCCGCGGCACCGAACCCCGTGCGCAACGTCGAGCTCATGCGCGAGCTGCGCCGCGCCGTACACATGCCGATCGGCCTGCCGACGCCCGCGTTCCTCATGCGGATCGCGGCGGTAGCGCTCCGCACGGATCCGCTCCTCGCGCTCACGGGCCGCCATACCGTCTCGACGGTTCTGGCGGAGGCAGGATTCGAGTTCCGCTTCCCGACGCTGCGCGGCGCGCTCGAGGACCTGCTCGGAACGCCCTAGCGCCGAACGGCGGATGTTGCTATAGCGCCCGGCCGATCGTGTCGATCTCGGCCTCGAGGAGCTGGCCGGACCCGTCTCTCTTCGAGAGCGTCATGGGGAGCTTGCGCACCGAGCCCTTGGCGTCGAGGGCGTAGGCGGGATCCGGGCCCGCCCATGCGAGCTGGAGGCGGTCCTCGCCCTTCAGGAACGCGTGGGCGCGCACGCCGCCCGTCGCACGCCCCTTGGACGGGTACTCGCCGAAGTCGCTGATCTTCGCACGGCCGGGGTCGGTCCCCGGGAGCGCCGAGGACGACGTCGAGATCGTGACAACGACGTTGCCGTCGCCCGTGACGGTTCCGAAGAAGATCGCGGACGCGCCCGAGGCGAGCTTGATTCCCGCCATGCCGCTCGCCGACGCGCCCTGGGGGCGCACCGATGAGGCGGTGAAGCGCAGCAGCTTCGCGTCGTCGGTCAGATAGACGAGGTCGGATTCGTCGGACGCCGGGGCGACGCCGACGACGCGATCCTTCGGCTTGAGCGCGATGACCTCGACCTCGGGCCTCACGGGCAATGCGCTCGGCACGATGCGCTTGACGACGCCCTGGGCCGTGCCGAGCGCGACGGGCGTGTCGGAAGCGAGCTCGACGAGGCCGAGCACCTGCTCGGTGCGATCGGTGAGGCCGATGTAGTCTCGCAAGCGCGCACCGGCGCTCAGCGAGATCGATGCGAGCGGCACGCTCGGCAGATCGACGGGCGAGAAACGCACCAGTCGACCATGCGTCGTGACGGCCCCCAGTTCGCCGCGCACCGTCGTACGGGCGGTCGAGCGCACGGCATCGTGCTTGCCGCGGCGAGCGGGGGCGACGATCTCCTCACCGTCCGGCGTGTCGATGCGGATCGCTCGACCCGTCGTCGACAGCGCGACGAGTGTGGGCGCGTCGGCGATCTGCAGATCTGTTTCGGCCTGCTTGGCGGTGCGCTTCTGCGCGGGCTTGGCGTTCATGAGCACCGTGCGGCGAGGTGTGCCGAGCTCGTCAGCGACGGCCTCGAGCTCGACCGCGACCTGGCGGCGGATGAGGGCGTCGGATCCCAGGAGCTCCTCGAGCTTCGCGATCTCCGCCAGCAGCTCGTCGCGCTCGGTCTCGAGCTCGATGCGGGAGAACTTGGTCAGGCGCCGCAGGCGAAGCTCGAGGATGTACTCGGCCTGGATCTCGTCGAGGTCGAACACCTGGCACAGTCGGGTGCGAGCCTCCTCGCTCGTCTCGGACGAGCGGATGACCTGGATCACCTCGTCGATGTCGAGGATCGCGATGAGCAGACCCTGAACGAGGTGCAGGCGCTCCTGGCGGCGGGCCAGACGGTAGCGGGTGCGGCGCGTGACGACCTCGATGCGGTGGTTCACGTAGACGACGAGCATCTCGCGCAGTCCGAGCGTCGACGGCTGGCCGTCGACCAGCGCGACGTTGTTGAAACCGAAAGAATCCTCGAGCGGAGTGAGGCGGTAGAGGCGCTCGAGCACGGCCGCCGCATCGAAACCGGTCTTCACGCCGATGACGAGGCGCAGGCCGTTCTTGCGGTCCGAGAGGTCGTTTACGTCGCTGATGCCCTGCAGCTTCTTCGACTGCACCGCATCCTTGAGTTTCTCGATGACGCGCTCGGGGCCGACCATGTAGGGAAGCTCGGTGATGACGATGCCGGTGCGGCGGGGGCCGATCTGCTCGATCGAGGCCTTCGCCCGTACCTTGACGGAGCCGCGACCCGTCTCGTACGCATCGCGGACGCCCTCGAGCCCCATGATGATGCCGCCCGAAGGGAAGTCAGGACCCGGCACGAACTGCATGAGCTCGGCCGTCGTCGCATCAGGGTTGTCGAGCAGGTGGGTGGCGGCGTTCACGACCTCGATGAGGTTGTGCGGCGCCATGTTCGTCGCCATGCCGACCGCGATGCCCGTCGCGCTGTTGACGAGCAGGTTCGGGTAGGCGGCCGGCAGCACATCCGGCTGCTGGTATTGGCCGTCGTAGTTCGGCACGAAGTCGACGACGTCCTCGCCGAGGTCTTCGGTCATACGCATGGCGGCGCGATCGAGGCGGGCCTCCGTGTAACGCGAGGCGGCGGGGCCGTCATCGAGGGATCCGAAGTTGCCGTGACCGTCGACGAGGGGGACCCGCATCGCGAAGTCCTGCGCGAGACGCACGAGTGCGTCGTAGATGGCGCTATCGCCGTGCGGGTGCAGCTTGCCCATGACGTCGCCCACGACGCGGGCGCTCTTGACGTGTCCGCGGTCGGGCCGCAGGCCCATCTCCGCCATCTGGAAGAGGATGCGCCGCTGCACGGGCTTGAGGCCGTCCCGCGCGTCGGGCAGAGCTCGGGAGTAGATGACGGAGTACGCGTATTCGAGGTACGAGCCCTGCATCTCGCTCTCGAGCGCGATCTCCTCGATGCGCTCCTCGACGGGCGGGGTCGGATCCTTCTGACGCGCCATCAGTGCCTCTCTCCTGAAACGACGAATTCCGGGCCCGCAGCGCCACGTGTGCGAGACTGGCCCGGATGTCAAGAATTCTACCCGTGGGGCCGGAACAGGCCAGGGATCTCGCCGGAGTGGCGCGACAAATGCTCGATTCTTTGACGGGGGAGGCGAGCTGGTTGCCGAACGCACGTTCGGCCGTGCTCTTTCTCGTCGACGGTCTCGGCGCGATCCAGCTCCGCGCCCACGCCTCGCACGCGCGCCACCTCGCGCACGCGATGCCGAAGAAGCATACGGCGCGCACCGTCGCGCCGTCCACGACGGCCGCCGCGCTGTCGTCGCTGCTGACGGGATCCGCACCGGGCGCGCACGGCATCGTCGGGTACAGCACGCTGGATCCCGCCCGCGGCATCGTCGCGAATCAGCTCAACGGCTATGAGAAGCAGGGGCTCGATCCGGAGAGCTGGCAGCTCGAGGAGACCGTCTTCGAACGAGCAGCGGATCGCGGCATCCGCGCGTATTCCGTCGCGCACTCCGAATATCGTTCGACGGGTTTCACCCGCGCAATCCAGCGCGGCAGCGACTTCGTCGCCGAGAACGACCTCGAGGAGCGCGTGCGCGTCGCATGCGCCCTCGCCGCGCAAGCGGAGGGAACGCTCGTCTACTGCTACATCCCCGAGCTCGACAAGGCGGGACACAAGGGCGGCATCGACTCCGACCGCTGGCGGGCGACGCTCGAGCGCATCGACAGCGCGCTGCGCCCGGCGCTGAGCCTGCCGGCCGGCGTCGGCGCGATAGTCACGGCGGATCACGGCATGGTCGATGTGCCGCCGACGCGGCACATTCTGCTGTCGGACGGAGACGTGCGCCTTGACGGCGTTCGCCTCATCGGCGGTGAACCGAGGTTCCTGCACCTCTATCTCGAGGACGACGCGGACGCGGATGCGGTCGCGACGGTGTGGCGTGAGACCTGCGGCAAGGCTGCCGACGTGTCGACTCGCGACGAGGCGGTAGTCGATGGCATCTTCGGCGCCGAGGTCGTTCCCGCGGCCTACGCGCGCCTCGGCGACGTCATCGTGGCGGCGCGGGGTCTGTGGGCCTTCTACGACGACCGCCTCGCCGACAAGCGGGCACAGGGGATGGTCGGTCAACACGGATCCCTCACGCCGGAGGAGACGACCGTGCCGCTGATCCGGCTCGGCGCCTACGCCTGATCGTCGCCGCGCGCGCCGAACACGATCTCGTCCCACGACGGCATCGAGGGCCGACGGCGGCGCTTGGAATCGCCGCCGGTCGCGGCGGGATCGGACGCCGCAGCGGTCTCCTGCTCCGGCTCATCGCCTGACGCGTCCTCGGCCTGGCCCAGGAACGCGACCGGACGCGACGACGCCTCGACGGGCGTCTCCGGATCCGGCTGGCCGGTATCGCGCTGCCCGCGCTTGCGACGCAGCGCCTCGAGCAGGTCGGCCGTGTCGGACACGCGCTCCGGCTCGGGTTCGGGCACGGGCGGTTCCTCCTGGAACGACTGCTCGTCGAAGGTCGACGCATCCTTCTGATCTTCGACGGCGTCGAGGGCGCGCAGGCGGGGGATCAGGCCTTCCTGTACCTTGCCCTGGCGCGAGAGCTGCGTGGCATCGTCGTTCTCGGGCGCGAGAGCGCTGCGGCGCGGGTCGTATGTCCAGCGCGCATCGCGAGCCATTCCGGCTGTCTCGAAGGTGAGCTTGATGATCCAGCCCTCCTCGGCCTTCCAGCTGGTCCAGCGCTCAGCGACCGCCGACAGATCCGCGAGCTTCTCACGGATGACCGCGCCGAACGTCGGGTTCTCTTCCAGGCCCATCTGCACGCTGCGCAACACCGGCATGGCCAGTGCTCGGTCGACGATGTGCTCGCGCTCGGCGAGAACGGGGCCCTCGAACAGGCGCACGCGCTCGACATCGCACTCCAGCAACTCTGCGACTTCTTCGGCCGAGAGGCCGGCGCGGATGTGCGCCTGGATCTCTCGGGGATTGGGCCCCGTGGCGGGAGGCTTCGGCTCCGTGATGGCGCGTGCCTTGCGGACCTCGCCGCGAAGCATGTCGTCGATCTCGAGGGTGAAGCGCTGTCCGTGCTCAGTGGCGAGGACGAGCGTCGTGCCCTCCGTGCCCACGATGGTCAGCTGTTCCATCCTGCTCCTCTCCGCGCGGCACGCGAGCGGCCGCATCCGACACATGGTGTCACGCCGAAGCCGGAAATCCCGGGAATAACCGTGGCGTGCCGCGGGTTTTTCCGGGCACTGACACCGGCCCGCCGACCACTCCCAGGAAGTGCATTTGCGAATTCAGCTTGTGTCATGCAAACTATCGCCGCCACGCACGCGCCGGTCCGGTATTCGAGATCTTCATCGATCCCCGTTCTACGCCCGGCCGCGTGGGCCCCGAACCACCCCCACGAAAGAAGTGACGCCCGGTAATGGCAACTGATTACGATGCACCGCGCAACAAGAACGAAGACGAGGGCAACGAGTCGATCGAGGCTCTGAAAGCCGCGCGCTCGAACCAGAACAGCGCGGTCGAGTCGGAGGACTCGGACAACCCCAGTTTCGTGCTGGGCGGTACCGACTTGTCGAACGTCGAGCTCGACGTCGTGGTGCTTCCTCCCCAGCAGGACGAGTTCACCTGCATGGAGTGCTTCCTCGTGAAGCACCGCTCGCAGATCGATCACGTCGGCGACGCGGGCCCGATCTGCAAGGACTGCGCCTAAGACGCGTTCTGCGCACGCCGGATCGCCGCTGCGAGGCGGTCCGGTGTGCGCGTCGAGACGGTCCAGGTCGTGACGGGATCCGCGGGATCGATGTTCTCCACGAGCACGATTCCGTCGATGCCGCCGCGAATGAGATACCAGCCTCGCGGATCCAACCCGGTTCCTCGGGCCGCCGCGGCCTCTTCGCCCGTGAGGATCCTCGGCTCGCCCAGAAACGCGACGTCGATGTGCGCGCGGCCGGCGATGAGCTCGCCGTTCTCCACGCGCACGCGAGGCGCGGTACCGAGCAGGAGCCAGACGAGAAGCGCCGCGGTTCCGACGCCGATGGCGAGGGCTGCGGTCTGGTTGAAGCGCACGAAGACGAGCGACACCATGGGCGCCACGATCGCGGCACCCACGATGAACTTCAGCGACGGGGTGAGGCGTTCGCGGTAGGCGGACGCCAGCTGTCGGCCGGTTCCTGCTGAGGCATTCAAGACGTGCATTACCCTCGAGTCGTGAGTGATTCCGTGGACATCCCCATTGTCGCACCCTCGATTCCGGTGTACGCCCATCCCGGCGACGCCGGGGCCGACCTGGTGTCGACGATCGACCTCGTGCTCGAACCCGGCCAGCGTCAGCTGGTTCCGACGGGCGTGCGCATCGCGCTCCCGGACGGGTGTGCCGCGTTCGTCGTACCCCGCAGCGGGCTTGCCGCGAAGCACGGCATCACGATCGTGAACGCACCCGGCACGATCGACGCTGGCTACCGTGGCGAGATCAAGGTCGCGCTGCTGAACACCGACCGTGAGAGTCCCTATTCGATCGCAGCGGGCGACCGCATCGCGCAGCTGATTATCGCCCCGGTGTTGCGCGCGAACTTCCTTCCCGTCACCGAGCTTGACGAGAGCATTCGGGGCGAGGGCGGCTTCGGCTCGTCCGGATACGCCGCGCCCGCCAACTGATCCGAGAGACACAAGGCATACAGATGACTGAGCCCCAGGAAACCCCGCTGCAGGCGGAGAAGTCGGCGCCGACAGACCGCGCCGAACGCGGCCCGTTCGACGCGACAGAGGCGAACCCCGTTCGCCCTTACATCGACATCGGCGGAATCAAGGTGCTGCCGCGGGAGGGCCTGAACCTCCGCCTCGAAGTCGAGGAGAAGACGCAGCGCATCGTCGCCGTCGGGCTCGACTACGCCGAGTCGACGCTGCAGGTACAGCCCTTCGCCGCGCCCCGATCGACGGGCCTCTGGCACGAGACGCGCGAGCAGATCCGTTCGCAGGTCGCTGGCCAGGGTGGACGCGTCGAGGAACGAGAAGGTCCCTTCGGGCCGGAGCTGCTCGCCGAGGTGCGCGAGTCCGCAGGCACGCGTGTCGTGCGTTTCGTGGGCGTCGATGGTCCGCGCTGGTTCCTGCGCGGTGTGATCGGCGGTGCGGGCGCGAGCTCGCCCGAGGCGGCTGAGAAGGTCGAAGACCTCTTCCGTTCGCTCGTCGTGGTCCGCGGCGCCTCGCCGATGCCGCCTCGCGACCTCATTCCGCTCACGATGCCCGTCACCCCGGGCTCCTGATGACCGAGCGTCCCGAGAACGAAACTCCGTCGGAGCCGAGCGCGTCGAGCGTTCTCGGCCAGGCGTTCGGCGAGGCCGCGCGGCGCGCGGGGCTGGACCCGGCGCAGTCGACCTCGACGGGGGCCGCGGTGTGGAAGGCCATCGGCGGCGTGCGAGGAATCGTCGAGTCGGTGCTGCCGCTCGTCGTGTTCCTGGTGAGCCTCACGATCTGGCCGGACAACAACCTCATCGCGGTCATCGCCTCGGTGGCGGCGGCGGCCGTCTTCACGATCGCACGCCTCGCGCAGAAGCAGGCGCCGTCGGCGGCTCTCGGCGGCCTCGTGGCCGTGGGCGTCGCCGGCGCGCTCGTACTGTTCACGGGCCGCGCGGAGGACAACTTCATCCCCGGCTTCATCACGAACGTCGTCTACGGATCCGCTTTTCTCGTATCGGCGATAGCCGGATGGTCGATCATCGGTCTCGCCGTTGGCTTCCTCATGGATGACGGCATCGGCTGGCGCAAAGATCGTCGTAAGCGGCGCGTCTTCTTCTGGCTGTCGATCATGTGGGCGGCGCTGTTCTTCGTGCGCCTGGCCGTGCAGTTCCCGATGTGGCTCGCCGGGGGAGACGACGTCGTGCAGGTGCTCGGGACCGTCAAGCTCGTGATGGGAATCCCTTTGTTCGCGCCGCTCGTGGCCGTTACGTGGCTCGCCGCGCGCGCCGTGTACAGCGATCGCAAATAGCCGGCGCTGGTAGTATTTATCTTGACATCAAGATAAATTGCGCGCGTTAGGTCGACCTTCCTAGCACCATCGGCCTCAGAGGAGGAGGATGGGAGCGCAATGCTGCGGTCGACCATAAGGAGACATCCGTGTCCACGGTGAACAGCTTCGGTGCTCAGAGCACCCTTTCGGTCGGTGGCACCGACTATGAGATCTATCGCATCGATGCGGTTGAGGGGTATGAGAAGCTCCCCTTCAGCCTCAAGGTGCTCCTCGAGAACCAGCTCCGCACGGAGGATGGTGCGAACGTTACGCGCGAGCAGATCACGGCCCTCGGCCAGTGGGACGCGAACGCCGAGCCCAACACGGAGATCCAGTTCACGCCCGCTCGCGTCGTGATGCAGGACTTCACGGGTGTGCCGTGCATCGTCGACCTCGCCACCATGCGCGAGGCCGTGACGGAGCTGGGCGGTGACCCGAACAAGATCAACCCGCTCTCGCCCGCCGAGATGGTCATCGACCACTCGGTCATCGCCGACCTCTTCGGTCGTCCCGATGCCCTCGAGCGCAACGTTGAGATCGAGTACGAGCGCAACGGTGAGCGCTACCAGTTCCTGCGCTGGGGCCAGACCGCGTTCGACGACTTCAAGGTGGTGCCCCCGGGAACGGGTATTGTCCACCAGGTCAACATCGAGCACCTCGCCAAGGTCGTCTACGACCGCCCGGCGAACGGCGTGCTCCGCGCCTACCCCGACACCTGCGTCGGCACCGACTCGCACACGACGATGGTCAACGGCCTCGGCGTGCTCGGCTGGGGCGTCGGCGGCATCGAGGCCGAGGCCGCGATGCTCGGCCAGCCCGTATCGATGCTGATCCCGCGCGTCGTCGGATTCAAGCTCACGGGCGACATCCCCGCCGGCGTGACGGCGACCGATGTGGTGCTCACGATCACCGACATGCTGCGCAAGCACGGCGTCGTCGGCAAGTTCGTCGAGTTCTACGGCGAGGGCGTCGGCTCGGTGCCGCTCGCGAACCGCGCCACCATCGGCAACATGAGCCCCGAGTTCGGCTCAACGGCCGCGATGTTCCCCATCGACGACGTCACGCTCGACTACCTGCGTCTCACGGGTCGCGACGAGCAGGCCGTGGCCCTCGTCGAGGCGTACGCCAAGGAGCAGCACCTGTGGCACGACCCCTCGGTCGAGCCCGTGTTCAGCGAGTACCTCGAGCTCGACCTCTCGACGGTCGTTCCGTCGATCGCCGGCCCGAAGCGCCCGCAGGACCGCATCCTGCTCTCGGACGCCAAGAGCCAGTTCGAGAAGGACATCGAGAACTACGTCGCGCCCCGCATGACCGACGACATCGTCGATCTCGAGAGCGACGAATCGTTCCCGGCCTCGGACCCCGGTTCGGTCCCGGGCGAGGAGCACGAGCACACCGTGTCGCACCTGCTCTCGAGCGGGGGCCCGTCCAACGCCTCGACTCCGACGCTCGTCACGACCCCCGAGGGCCAGAGCTACGAACTCGACAACGGTGCCGTGACGCTCGCCGCGATCACCTCCTGCACCAACACGTCGAACCCGTCGGTCATGATCGCCGCCGGTCTCGTCGCTCGTAAGGCCGCCGAGAAGGGCCTCACGCGCAAGCCGTGGGTCAAGACGACGCTCGGCCCGGGTTCGAAGGTCGTCACCGACTACTACGAGAAGTCGGGCCTCGACAAGGACCTCGAGCAGATCGGCTTCTACACGGTCGGCTACGGCTGCACCATCTGCATCGGAAACTCCGGTCCGATGATCGAAGAGGTCTCCGAGGCGATCAACGCGAACGACCTGGCTGTCACCGCGGTGCTCTCCGGAAACCGCAACTTCGAGGGTCGCATCAGCCCCGACGTGAAGATGAACTACCTTGCCTCCCCGCCGCTCGTCGTGGCGTACGCGCTGGCCGGTTCGATGCACTTCGACTTCGAGACCGACGCGCTCGGTACCGACGCGGACGGCAACGAGATCTTCCTCAAGGACATCTGGCCCACGCCGGACGAGGTGCAGGAGATCATCGACTCGTCGATCTCGCGCGAGCAGTTCATCCAGCAGTACAAGACCGTTTTCGACGGCGACGACCGCTGGCGCAACCTGCCGACGCCGGAGGGCTCGGTGTTCGAGTGGAACGACGACTCGACCTACGTGCGCAAGGCCCCGTACTTCGACGGCATGACCGCTGAGCCGACGCCCGTGACCGACATCACCGGCGCCCGCGTTCTCGCGAAGCTCGGCGACTCGGTGACCACCGACCACATCTCGCCCGCAGGCGCGATCAAGGCCGACACCCCGGCTGGTCAGTACCTCACCTCGCACGGCATCGAGCGCAAGGACTTCAACTCCTACGGTTCGCGCCGTGGTAACCACGAGGTGATGATTCGCGGCACCTTCGCGAACATCCGCCTGAAGAACCAGCTCCTCGACGGTGTCGAGGGCGGCTACACTCGCGACTTCACGCAGGAGGGCGGCCCGCAGTCGTTCATCTACGACGCATCGCAGAACTACCAGGCCGAGAACACCCCCCTCGTCATCCTCGGTGGCAAGGAGTACGGTTCGGGATCCTCGCGCGACTGGGCTGCGAAGGGCACGCGCCTCCTGGGCGTCGGCGCCGTCATCACCGAGAGCTTCGAGCGCATCCACCGCTCGAACCTCATCGGCATGGGTGTCGTTCCGCTGCAGTTCCCCGCCGGCGAGACCGCCGACTCGCTCGGCCTCGACGGCACCGAGGTCTTCTCGATCGAGGGCCTCACGGAGCTGAACAACGGCGTGACCCCCAAGACGGTGCACGTGACCGCCCAGCCGAGCGAGCACTCGCCCGCGGGCAAGCAGACGGTGGAGTTCGATGCGGTCGTCCGTATCGACACCCCCGGTGAGGCCGACTACTACCGCAACGGCGGCATCCTGCAGTACGTCCTCCGTTCGCTGGTCTAACCACCTCTGAGCACACGAGGCCCCTTCCGTCATATCGACGGGAGGGGCCTCGTCGCGTCCCGCCCGTTTCCAGCACAGGGGGCGTACGCTCGAAGCTATGAGTCTGCTTGAGTCGATCTCGGGGCCGCGCGATCTCGACCGCCTGTCGAAGCGCGAGCTCACCCAGCTCGCGGGCGAGGTACGGGAGTTCCTCGTCGAGAACGTTTCCCAAACAGGCGGTCACCTGGGGCCGAACCTCGGTGTCGTCGAGCTGACGATCGCCCTGCATCGCGTCTTCGACTCGCCGAACGACCCGATCGTGTGGGACACGGGGCACCAGTCGTATGTGCACAAGCTGCTGACGGGGCGCCAGGACTTCTCTCAGCTTCGTTCGCGCGGCGGCCTGGCCGGCTACCCGCAGCGTTCCGAGAGTGAGCACGACGTCGTCGAGTCCTCCCACGCCTCCAGCTCCCTGAGCTGGGCCGACGGCATCTCGCGCGCCTTCGCGCGCACCGGCCGCGACGACCGGCACGTCGTCGCGGTTCTCGGTGACGGCGCTCTCACGGGCGGCATGACCTGGGAGGCTCTCAACAACATCACGGACGACAACGATCGTAATCTCGTGATCGTCGTCAACGACAACGGACGCAGCTACGCGCCCACGATCGGCGGCATGGCGCGCTACCTCAATCGGGTACGCACGGCCTCGACCTACCGCGACCTGGATCAGAAGTCCGGCAAGGCAGCACACCGCCTGGGCCGCGTGGGACGAGCGCTCTACCGTGGCGTTCGCGGCGGCACGCACGGCTTCCTCTCGAAGCTCACGAACAACTCGGCGCTCTATGCGCAGCTCGACATCAAGTACCTGGGCCCCGTCGACGGCCACGATCTGTCGGCGCTCATGGAGACGCTCGAGCAGGCCAAGCGCTACAGCGCGCCGGTGATCGTGCACGCCATCACCGAGAAGGGCCGCGGATACGCCCCGGCCCGCAACGACGAAGCCGACCAGTTCCACGCCGTCAACAAGATCGATCCGAAGACGGGCAAGCCGCTCGCGACCCGCAAGGGCCAGGACTGGACGGGCGTCTTCGCTGATGCCCTCGTCGACGTGGGGGAGCGCCGCGAGGACGTCATCGCCATGACGGCCGCTATGCTGCGCCCGACGGGTCTCGGTCCGTTCGCCGAGAGGTTCCCCGAGCGCGTCTACGACGTGGGCATCGCCGAGCAGCACGCCGTCACCAGCGCGGCGGGTCTCGCCTATGGCGGCCTCCATCCCGTCGTCGCGCTCTACGCGACCTTCGTGAACCGTGCATTCGACCAGGTGCTGATGGATGTTGCGCTTCACCACGCGGGCGTCACGTTCGTCTTCGACCGCTCCGGGGTGACGGGGCCCGATGGCCCGAGCCACCACGGCATGTGGGACCTGGCCCTGCTGCATATCGTCCCCGGCATCCGGATCGCGGCTCCGCGCGACGCGGAGCGCCTGCGCGAGGAGCTCGACGAGGCGGTCGCGATCGATGACGGCCCGACCGTGATCCGCTATCCGAAGGGCGAGGTCGGCGACACCATCGAGGCGATCGAGCGCACCGGGGACGGCGTCGACGTGCTCTCTCGCTCCGGCGACGAGGACGTGCTGCTCATCGGCATCGGGCCGTTCGCGCGCATGGCCCTCGACGTTGCCGAGCGACTCAGGGCGCAGGGCATCGGCGCCACCGTCATCGACCCGCGCTGGGTCGTCCCGGTCGCCGGATCCATCGTCGAGCTCGCGGCGCGTCATCGCCTCGTCATCACGATCGAGGACGGCATTCGCGTCGGAGGCATCGGCACGCGCGTACGCCAGGTGTTGCGAGAGGCAGGCATCGACACGGCGGTTGACGAGCTCGGCCTGCCGGACGAGTTCATCGATCACGCGTCGCGCGAACAGGTGCTCGAGGACGCGGGCCTCACGGCCTCGAAGATCGCTCAGGACGTCGTCTCTCAGGTGCTCGGCACCCGTGTTCCCGTCGCACGCCAGGAGGGATCCGCGCCGCGAACGGGCACGATCCCGAAGGACCGCGCCCGTCACGCCCGTTGACGTCTACACGACGGCCTTCCACGCGGAGTGCATCTCCGCGAAGACGCCGCCGTCGCGCCGAATGAGGTCGGCGGGCGCGCCGTCCTCGACCACGGATCCGTGATCGAGGACGAGCACGCGGTCGGCGTGCTCGACGGTCGAGAGACGGTGGGCGATGATGATCGCCGTGCGGCCCCGAAGAAGCGTGTCGAGAGCGCGCTGCACCATCGCCTCGCTCGGCAGGTCGAGTGAGCTCGTCGCCTCATCGAGGATCAGCACGGCCGGATCCGCGAGGAACGCGCGTGCGAACGAGACGAGCTGCCGTTGACCGGCGGAGAGCCGGCCCCCGCGCGTGTTCACGTCCGTGTCGTAGCCCTCGGGAAGCTGCTCGATGAAGCGGTGCGCGCCGACGGCGCGCGCGGCGTCGATGACGTCGCCCCGTGACGCCCCGGGGCGGCCGATCGAGATGTTGTCAGCGACCGTGCCGCTGAACAGGAAGCTCTCCTGCGTGACCATGACGACGGCGCGCCGCAGCTCCGCATTCGAGACGTTCCGCACATCCGTGCCATCGATCGTCACGGCGCCCTCGGTGACGTCGTAGAAGCGCGCGAGTAGCTTGGCGATCGTCGATTTTCCGGCGCCCGTGGAGCCGACGAGCGCGACCGTCTCTCCCGCGCCGATCGTGAGATCGAGACGGGGGATGACGTCGGCGCCGGCCCCGTAGGCGAAGCGCACGCCGTCGAAGCGGATCTCGCCCGCGACCCTGCCGAGCGCCGTGGGGTGCTTGGGGGATCGGATGGACGGGATCACCTGGAGGAATCCAGAGATCTTCTCGAGCGCGGCGAGAGCGGACTGCAGCGAGTTGTAGAAGCGCGCCATGTCCTGCACCGGCTGGAAGAAGCGCTTGGCGTAGAGCGTTGCGGCGACGAGCGCGCCGAGCTCGAGGGAACCGTCGAAGACTCGGAAACCGTCGTAGGCGAGAACCGCTGCCACGGTGAGATTGCCGATCAGCACGATGCCCGGATCGTAGACCCCGATGAGGCCGACCGCCTTCTGGTCGGCGGAGCGGTACGTTTCCGATAGCCGCGCGTGCTCGGCCGAGTTACGCTTCTCGGCGCGGAACGCCTGCACGGCGCGGTGCCCGCTCATGGTCTCGACGAACTGCACGATGAGGTTCGCCGACGCGACGCGCGTGGATCGGTAGTGCAACTGCGAGCGGTTCTGGAACCACCACGTCAGCAACGCGACCGGTATGACCGCGACGAGTAGCATGGCTCCAGATTGCGGGTCGAGCATCACGAGCAGCGTCGCGATCGACGCCATGTACAGGAAACCGCTCAGCAGGGAGCTGATGCCGGAGTCGAGCAGCTCGCGCACGGCGTCGAGGTCGCTCGTCTGGCGGGCGATGATGCGGCCCGAGGTGTACTGCTCATGGAACTCCAGGCTGAGGCCCTGCGTGTGGCGAAACACCCTCCCGCGCATGTCGAAGAGGACGTCCTGGCTGATACGGCCGTTGAGCCGCAGGTAGGCCATTGTGAGCAGACCGCCGCCGACGGCCGAGCCGAGGTAGAGCACGGCATCGAGGAACATCCGGGTGGGGTCGCCGTCGAGCAGCAGCGGAAGCGCGTTGTCGATCGCCGAGGCAACGATGACGGGTCCCGCGGCCTTTGCGAACTGCGCGAGCGCGACGAGCAGCAGCGTGACGACGAAGCGCCAGCGCATGGGACGCAGCAGGGATCCGAGGAGGCGGCGCGAGCGGCGCCGCACCTCCGCGCGGGTGGCCCGGCCGAGGTGGATCTGATCTTCGAGGGCGATGTCGCTCATGCGCGGGCCTCCTCGGACGAGTCGGCGCGTTCCTCGCGCTGCACCTGAGCGATGACATGGCGGTAGCGTTCGCTGCGCGCCAGTAGCTCCTCGTGCGTGCCGAGCTCGGCGATCACTCCGTCATCGACGAGGGCGACGCGATCCGCGAGCGCCACGGTCGACGGACGGTGTGCGACGACGAGCGTCGTCGTTCCGGCGAGCACGCTCCTCAGGCGCTCGGTCACACGCTCCTCGGTGCGCACGTCCAGAGCGGAGAGCGGATCGTCGAGGACGAGAACCCGGGGACGGGACGCGATCGCGCGCGCGAGCGCGACCCGCTGGCGCTGGCCGCCCGAGAGGCTCATGCCCTCCTCGCCGATCAGGGTGTCGACGCCGTTCGGCAACCCGCGCACGAACTCCGCGCCGGCCGTGTCGATCGCCGTCTGCAGCACCTCGTCGGGCGCATCGGGCACCCCCAGCAGGATGTTCTCGCGCACCGACATCGAGAACAGCACGGGATCCTCGAACGCGATCGCCACGAGTCCGCGCACATCGTGGCGGGTGAGATCGCGCACATCGACGCCGCCGATCCGCACGGATCCACTCGTCACGTCGTGCAGGCGCGGCACGAGCTCGGCGAGCGTCGACTTGCCGCTGCCGGTGAGGCCGACGAGGGCGAGGGTCTCGCCTTCAGTCACCGTCAGATCCACGCCACGCAGCACCTCGCGGTCGGGGGCGTCGCCATACGCGAAATGCACGCTGTCGAACTCGAGCGCGGCGCGAGGCGACGGCGTGGCGGGGGAGTCGGGGTCGGCGACCGTGTTCTCGACTTCGAGAACCTCGAAGTAGCGGTCGATCGCGGTCTTGGCGTCCATCGACATCGCGAACTGCTCGCCGAGGCGTCCGAGCGGCCCCGCGACGATCGCGGCGGTCCCGAAGAACGCGACGACGGCGCCGACGTCGATGGATCCGTCCGCGACGAGCCAGATGCCGACGCCCAGGGCGACCGCGAGAGCCGTCTCAGGCAGGAGCGTGAGCACCATCGATACGGTCGAGAGCGAGCGCACCTTGTCGATCTCGACCTCGCGTAGGTCGTCCGCGTCGTCGGCGAAGCTTCTCGCGGCGTCGGATCCGCGGCCGAACGCTTTGAGGATGCGGATGCCGCGCACGGACTCCTCGATGACCGTCGCGAGGTCGCCCGCGAGATCCTGGCTGCGTCGCGATGCGATGCGGTACTTGCGGCGGAACCGGAAGCTGATGACGACGACCGGGAGTGCGGTGACGGCGAAGATCAGGCCGAGGAGCACGTTGGCGCGCATCATCAGCACGATGCCGACGGCGATCGTGATCGTGTTGACGCAGATCATGATGGCGCCGAAGCTGAGCCAGCGTCGGAAGCGGCGGATGTCGCTGATCGAGCGCGAGAGCAGCTGGCCGCTGCCCCATTCGTCGTGGAATGACACGGGCAGGTCGCTCAGATGCTCGTACAGGCGTACCCGCAGATCGGCCTCGAGCTTCGTGCCGGGCGAGAGCACGAGCGCGCGCCGCGCGGTCAGCAGGAGAGCCTCCAAGACGCCCAGACCGAGGATGATGCCGACGCCCCACCACAGTCCCCGCGACGTATTCGACGCGAAGAGAGGCCCGTCCACGATCCAGCCGAGCACCTGGGGGATCGACAGCGCGACCATGCTCGCAAGCGCGGCCGTGACGAGGCCTGCGGCGAGCCGGGGCGTGATGCCGCGGGCGTACGGATAGAGCTTGCGGAGGGATGCGGTGAAGCCGATCGGCTGCCGTGCCGTGTATCTGCTTCCGTCGCTCACATTTTCACACTACCGACTCACCGGTCTGCCAGGAGTTACTCAGCGGAGAGTCGTCGACAACGGAATCGCGGCTTGCTGCGGTGCGGGTCGCGCGTCGCGCGCGTACGCGAGCGCCCGCCCCGTCGGTGTACGGGGCGGGCGCTCGCGGGACAGCGCGTCGTCTCAGGCGACGCCGCGAATCTGCGGGCTGTGGAAGTCGCCGCCGGCGGCCTCCGACGAGGCACCCACGCGGTCGAGGTACGGCGTGGCGCCGCCGTCGATCATGGGCCAGCCCGCGCCGAGGATCAGGGCGAGGTCGATGTCCTCGACCTCCGGTACGACGCCCTCGTCGAGCATGAGGCGGATCTCGCGGGCGAGCTCGTGCTGGACCCGATGCAGGATCTCGTCGGCGGGTGCCGCGTCGCGACCGACCTCGATCGCCTTCTTGGCTTCCTTCGACCAGCCCGTGATCCGTCCCTTCTTGTCGCGCTCGAGCGGGCTGTCGAGCTCCGCAAGAGCGTGCAGGTTGGGGGAGGAGTAGAACCGGTCGGGGAAGTGCGACGCCATCGTGTCCTGCACGTGCGCGGCGACCTTCCACCCGACGAGATCGATGAGCTCGAACGGCCCCATCGGCAGGCCGAGCGGGCCGAACGCGTGCTCGACATCGGTGAGGGATGCGCCCTCGTCGACGGCGCGCGCAGCCTCGCCCATGACCTTCGCGAGCAGGCGATTCACGATGAATCCCGGCGCGTCCGCGGATCCGATGGCGTTCTTCTTGAGCGCCTTCGCGACCACGAACGCGGTCGAGACGGCCTCATCGGTCGCCTGCGGCGTGCGCACGACCTCGACGAGAGGCATCACGGCGACGGGGTTGAAGAAGTGGAAGCCGACGAGCCGCTCGGGGTGCGTCAGCACCGATCCGATCTCCTCGACGGAAAGCGACGAGGTATTGGTCGCGAGGATCGCGTCGTCCGCGATGAACTGCTCGATCTCGCGGAACACCTGCTGCTTGACCGAGGTCTCCTCGAACACGGCCTCGATCACGAAATCGCACGCGGCGAAGTCGGCCTTGTCCGTCGTTCCGGTCACGAGCGCGCGCAGCCTGTTCGCCGTGTCGCCGTCGAGTCGGCCCTTCTGCTCGAGCTTCGCGATCTCATCGCGGATGTAGGCCAGCCCCTTCTCGACGCGCTCGGCCGAGACGTCCGTGATGACGACGGGCACCTGCAGGCGCCGCACGAAGAGCAGGGCGAACTGGCTCGCCATGAGGCCGGCTCCGATCACGCCGACCTTCGTCACGGGCCTCGCGAGCTCCTTGTCGGGGGCGCCGACGGGACGCTTGGCGCGCTTCTGCACGAGGTCGAACGCGTACATCGACGCGGCGAACTCGTCGCTCGCCACGAGGTCGGCGAGTGCCTCGTCCTCGCGCTGGAAACCGTCCTCGACGGATCCCTTGGCCGCGTGCTCGAGCAGGTCGAGCGCGCGATAGGGCGAGAGCGGCACGGATCCGATCTTCTGCTCGAGCATGCCGCGCGCGATCTTGATCGCGGCAGGCCACTTGATCGAGCGTTCGATCTTGCCGGGCACGTGGGGGCGGTCGACGCTCGTCTGACCGGACAGCACCCGATCGGCCCAGGCCAGCGAATCCTCGAGGAAGTTCGCCGGTCCGAAGATCTCGTCGAAGATGCCCATCTCGTGCGCCTGCTGCGGGCGCATCATGCGGTTCTGCTTGAGCGGGTTCGAGACGACGACTTCGAGAGCGTTCTCGATACCAATGAGGTTCGGCAGGATCGTTGCGCCACCCCAGCCGGGGATGATGCCGATGAACACCTCGGGCAGGCCCAGGGCTGCGGCCGACGAGTCGACGGTGCGATAGGTCGAGTTCAGCGCGATCTCGAGGCCGCCGCCGAGGGCGAGGCCGTTGACGAAAGCGAAGCTGGGCACGCCGAGCTTGCCGAGCTTGCCGAGCACGTGGTGGCCGCGCTGGGCGATCTTGAGGGCGAGCTCGCGCGTCGAGAGCGATGTGATCTGCGAGAGGTCGGCACCGGCGGCGAACACGTACGGCTTGCCGGTGATCGCCACGGCGTCGATCTCGCCCTTGGTCGCGCGATCGGCGAGCGCGTCGAGGGTCTCGGCGAGCTCCTTGAGGGTGAGCGGTCCGAGGGTGTTGGGCCGACGGTGGTCGCGGCCGTTGTGCAGCGTGATGAGCGCGAGGGTTCTCCCCGAGGCGAGCGCCACGTCGCGCACGAGCGAGTGCGTGATGACCTCGTCCACGGACGCGTTCTCGAGGTCGGAGAAGTCGATGCTGTCGTAATCGGTCATGGTCGTCACTTCCTCTTTCCCGTGTAGAACGGGTTCTCCCAGATCACGGATCCGCCCTGCCCGAGGCCCACGCACATCGCCGTGAGGCCGTACTTCACGTCGGGGCGCATCTCGAACTGCGCGGCGAGCTGAATCATCAGCCGCACGCCGCTCGCCGCGAGGGGGTGGCCGACGGCAATCGCGCCGCCCCACGGGTTCACGCGCGGGTCCGCGTCGTCGATGCCGAAGTGGTCGAGGAAGCTCAGCACCTGCACGGCAAAGGCCTCGTTGAGCTCGAAGAGGCCGATGTCGTCGATCGAAAGGCCCGCCTTCTCGAGAGCCTTCTCGGTCGAGGGCACGGGCCCGAGGCCCATCACCTCCGGCTGCACGCCCGCGAAGCCGAACGAGACGAGCCTCATCTTCGGCTTCAGACCGTGCTTCTTCAGCGCGCGCTTGCTGGCGAGCAGGCTGACGGTGGCGCCGTCGGTGAGCGGAGAGGAGGTGCCGGCCGTCACGCGACCGTGGGGGCGGAACGGCGTCTTCAACTCCGCGAGCGCCTCCATCGTCGTCCCGGGACGACGGCCCTCGTCCTCCGTCGCAAGAGCGAAAGCGCCCTCAGCATCGGCCACGGCCACGGGGATCAGATCCGGCTGGATGTGGCCGAGGTCGTACGCGGCCTGCGCCTTCTGTTGGCTGAGCATGCCGAAGCGGTCCGCACGCTCCTTCGTGAGCTGCGGGAATCGGTCGTGCAGGCGCTCGGCCGTCACACCCATGTTGAGCGCCTGCGGATCCACGAGGCGTTCCGCGACGAAGCGCGGGTTCGGGTCAGCGTTCGATCCGATGGGGTGGCGACCCATGTGCTCCACGCCGCCCGCGATCGCGAGGTCGTACATGCCGAAGCCGATCGATGCGCCCATGGTGGTGACCGCCGTCATGGCACCCGCGCACATGCGCTCGATCGCAAGCCCCGGAACGTGCTGGGGGAGACCCGCCAGCATCGCGACGGTGCGGCCGAGCGTGAGGCCCTGATCGCCCGTCTGGCTCGTCGCGGCGATGGCGACATCGTCGATCAGATCCTTCGGTACGTTCGGATTGCGCTCGAGAAGACCGATGAGCGCCTTCACGGCGAGATCATCGGCGCGCGTGTTCGCGTAGATTCCGTTGGCGTTGGCGCGCCCGAATGGGGTACGCACGCCGTCGACGAAATAGACATCCGTCTGGTGGGCCACTTTGCCTCCTGAGATTGGTGGACAACGCCAGCCTATGGCGTTCTCAGAGGGCCGGGGCGAGCCGGTTGGGCCGAAGCTACTAAGCCGATTCGCGCGTCTCGTCCGCCGATTGCGTCGCCTGCACAAACGCCTTCTCGAGGATCGGCGAGGTCTGCGCGACCTGCCAGTCGCGCGCGCCGAGCGATCTCAGCTGCTCGCCGATCGCTTCGGCCGTCGCCGGCTCGGGCGGCTGCCAGCACACGCGGCGCAGGTACTCGGGCGTCAGCAGGTTCTCGGTCGGCATCGAGAGGAACTCGGCGTGAGCCTCGACGGCCGGCCGGGCTGCCTTGATCCGGGCGTCGGCCTCGGGCCGGCGTCCCGCCCACGCGCGCACGGGCGGCAGAGAGTCGCTCGGAACACGCTCGAGCGGGATGTCCGTGTCGGCGCGACCGTCGACGAACGCCTGCCACCACAGGTTGATCTGGCTGCGGCTCTCGCGCCCCGTGAACTCTCGCAGCGCGCCGAGCTCCGCCTTGGTCTTCGGGTTCGCCGCGACGGCCGCGACGAGCGAGCGATCGGGCACGAGCCGGCCCGGCGCGGTATCGGTCGAGCGCGCGAGCTCGTCGCGCGCCGTCCAGAACGCGCGCGCGATCGCCATGCCGCGGCGCCCGCGGATCCTGTGGAGGCCGTTGAGCTTGCGCCACGGCTCGGCGGGCGCGGGCTTGGGCTTGCGCGTCAGCTCGTCGGCGAACTCCTCCGCGGCCCACTCGGCCTTGCCGGTCTGCTCCAGCTCTTCGGCGATCACGTCGCGCACGTCGAGCAGGTGCTCGACGTCGAGGGCGGCGTACTCGAGCCAGGCCTGGGGGAGAGGGCGGGTCGACCAGTCGGCCGCGGAGTGCTCCTTCTTCAGCACGATACCGAGCGTGCGTTCGACGACGGCGCCGAGACCCACACCGGGCCAGCCGAGCAGGCGTGCGGACAGCTCGGTGTCGAAGATGCGTTCCGGTACGAGATCGATCTCGCGGAGCGAGGGCAGATCCTGCGTTGCGGCGTGGAACACCCACTCTGCGTCGCCGATGGCATCCATGAGCGGCGAGAAGTCATCGATCTCCGGGGCGTCGAAAAGGAACACGCCGGCGCCGCGCCGAAACACCTGGATGAGGTAGGCGCGCGACGAATAGCGGAAGCCGGAGGCGCGTTCGACATCGACCGCGACGGGTCCCGATGCCGCGCCCAGGGCCCGGCAGGCGTCAAGAAAGTCTGCGTCGGTGTCGATCACGCGGTACGAGATGGCGGTGCTCCTCAGTCTGGACGGCGAAAGTGCGACATCCATTGTCTCAGGTCGAGCGGAACCGATGCGGACCGGGTCTCAGGATGGCGATGCCCTCCGACCCCGGCGGGAGCCCCGCGAGCATGCAGACGAGTTCGGCCCACGCCTCGATGTGGCACGCGGACGGCGGCTCCGGCGTCCACGAGGCGCGCAGCTCGACCTGCGAGCCGTCGCCCTGCGCGGCGAGGGACCCGAAGCCCCGAGAAACGGTCTTCGTGGCGGTGCCCGCGGCCGAGTGATAGTGCGCGTGATGAGCCGCGAGCGCATCGGTCAGCCATGACCAGGTGACCTCCGCGAGCATCGGATCCGTGCCGATGTCGAGCTCGAGCGGAGCCTGCGCGAAGGCGACGACCCGCCACGGCCCGCCCCACGACTCCGGTTCCTCCGGGTCGTGGAGCAACAGGAAGCGGCCCGTTCCGTATGACGAGTCACCGTGAGAATCGGGGCGCACATCACCCGCGAACGCGATGCTGCGAGGCGCCACGCCGCTCGGTGACGGGATCTCCCGCACGGCGAGGTCGGGCCGGAACGTCGCGCGTCGGAGCGCTTCGGCCGTGGCCTCGAAGACGGGAGAGACGTCACTCACGCGGTCAGACTAGGCTGATCTTGTGCTCAGGAGATCCAGGCGCGCCGTGACCCCTCGTCCGCGCGTACTCAGCGCTCTTGCCGCCACCGCGGCTCTCGGTACAGGCGTCGTCGTCGGTGGCACGGCCGTCGCCTTCGCGATCGCACGCAAGGTGGTAACGCCCGTCACCCGGCGCCTCGCCGACACGGAGGTCGTCGGCGTCGACACGAGGGCTCAGACGATCACGCTGCGCCGCTCGCCCGATACGGTGCTGCCGGGCCGGTACGGCCTCTTCGTCAACGGTTCGCACGACTACCTGAAGATCGGCGCGCTGTTGGCGCAGACCGAGCAGACAGCGACGCGCAAGCTTCTCACGGAGGTCGAGGAGGGCGAGAGGATCGGCCGCGCCGCGACATTCAGCGGCTGGTACTTCGTGCACCCCGGCGAGCTCCACATCCCGTTCCGCGAGGTGACGGTGACCTCGCCCGTCGGCGAGTGCCCCGCCTGGCTGTTCCCCGCGCGCGCGGGCGCCGACGGTGGCACCTGGGTCATCGGCGTGCATGGTCGCGGCACGACGCGGTCCGAGACGCTGCGCGCTGCGCCCGTGTTCCGGGCGGCGGGTGTGACCAGCCTCGCCGTGTCGTATCGCAACGACGGCGAGGCGCCGCGCAGCGGCTCGGGGCGCTACGGGCTCGGCGCCACCGAGTGGCGCGATGTGGAGGCGGCGATCGAGTACGCGCTGGCGAACGGCGCCGAGCGGATTGTGCTGATGGGGTGGTCGATGGGCGGGGCGATTGTGCTGCAGACCTCCCTGCGCACCGCGTACGCGGATCGTATCGACAGCATCATCCTCGATTCGCCCGTCGTCGATTGGCGTACGGTGCTGGGCTACCAGGCACGCGAGCTGCGCGTGCCCGCGGCCGTCACGCACATCGCCCTCCGGCAGCTGACGGATCCGTCCTGGTCCAGGGTCGTGCGGGCCGGGGATGCGATCTCGCTCAACGACCTCGATATCGTCAGCCGCGCCGCTGAGCTGGCCCACCCGATTCTGCTGCTCCACAGCGAGGACGACGGTTTCGTGCCCGTGTCGGCATCGCGCGGCCTTGCCGACGCCAGGCCGGATCTCGTGACTCTGCCGCCCTATTCCGAAGCCCGTCACACGAAGCTCTGGAATTACGACGAGAAGCGGTGGAGCGAGCTCCTGACCTCGTGGATCTCCGAGCGGGGACTCGGGTCCGAGCGCGTATCCTAAGAGGCGATGACTTCCGCCCAGGCCACGACCGTTCAGCTCACCGCGCGTCATCCGCGCCTCACGGGCGAGGAGATGCTGGCGAGCCTGGTACCGCCGCCTCAGTTCGACGACGCGACGTTTGAGACGTACCGCGCCGACGAGGCGTACCCGTCGCAGCAGGAGTCGAAAGAACTCCTGCAGCGCTTCGCGACCGGCGGATCCCAGCCGGTGGCCCGCGGCGGCCTCTTCTCGTTCGGTCGGAAGAAGAAGCCGGTCGAACCCGAGATGAAACCGGGTGTCTACCTCGACGGCGGCTTCGGCGTCGGAAAGACCCACTTGCTCGCGTCCATCTACCACGCGATGCCCGCGCGCCGGAAGTACTTCGGCTCGTTCATCGAATACACGGCGCTCGTCGGTGCGCTCGGCTATAAGAACACGGTGGACCTGCTCACCGGAGCCTCGCTGCTGTGCATCGACGAGTTCGAGCTCGACGACCCGGGTGACACCATGGTGATGACGCGCCTGCTTGGCGAGCTCGTGAAGACCGGGACGAAGCTCGCCGCCACGAGCAACACCCCGCCCAACGCGCTGGGGGAGGGCCGTTTCGCGGCGCAGGACTTCCTGCGGGAGATCCAGTCGATGTCCGACAGCTTCCAGACGATCCGCATCGACGGCGTCGACTTCCGTCAGCGCTCGCTCGACGAGGGCGCGGCGGTCGTCGCCGATGACGAGTACGCGGCGACACTCGCGTCCGCCGGCAGCGAAGTCTCCGACGACGGATTCGACGAGCTTCTCGCGCATCTCGCGCACGTGCATCCGTCGAGATACATCCGCCTCATCGAGGGTGTGGACGCCATCGGCCTGCGCGATGTGCGCCAGATCACCGATCAGTCCGAGGCACTGCGCTTCGTCGCTTTCATCGACCGGGTTTACGACGCCCAGCTGCCCATCCGCGCGACCGGGCTGGCGCTCGACAAGGTGTTCTCGGATGAGATGCTCGCGGGGGGCTACCGCAAGAAGTACCTGCGCGCGGTGTCGCGCCTGGTCGCCTCCACACACGCCTGACATGTGCCCGTAACACGGGGCTCTACGCGTAACACGATCGAAACCACGAGCGCACCATGCGGGAAACGCGGGCTCGGGAATATGAGGGCATTCCTCTTTTTCCGATTCGTAAGGACTTCCCATGGACAGTGGACAACTCGCGTGGTTGATGATTGCGACGGCGCTCGTCTTGCTCATGACGCCGGGCGTAGCGTTCTTCTACGGCGGCCTCGTGAAGGCGAAGAGCGTCGTCAGCATGATGATGCTGAGCTTCGGCGCGCTCGGCCTGGTCGCGGTGCTCTGGGTGCTCTTCGGGTTCAGCATGAGCTCGGTCGATTCGAGCTGGAGCTTCGCGGGCAATCCGTTCGCCGACTTCGCCCTGAGCGCGACCACTGCTGACGACCCCACGGGCGAGGCGACGATCGGCGTGGCCTTCGGTGCGACCTTCGCGATCATCACGGTCGCGCTGATCTCCGGTGCGATCGCCGATCGCGCGAAATTCGGATCCTGGATGGTGTTCGTCGCGCTCTGGGCGACGATCGTGTACTTCCCCGTCGCAGCATGGGTCTGGGGCGGCGGCTGGATCTACAACCTCGGGTCGATGATGTTCCCCGACTCGGGCGTCGAGGTCATCGACTGGGCCGGCGGCACCGCTGTGCACATCAATGCCGGTGCGGCCGCCCTGGCCCTCGCGATCGTGCTGGGCAAGCGCGTCGGCTTCGCCAAGACCATCAACAAGCCGCACAACCTGCCGCTCGTGATGCTCGGCGGTGCGCTGCTGTGGTTCGGGTGGTTCGGGTTCAACGCCGGTCTCACGGTTGCGCCTCTTGGTGAGGACGGCAACACCCAGACCGGTCTCATCATCATCAACACCATGGTGTGCCCGGCCACCGCGATTCTCGGTTGGATCATCGCCGAGAAGCTGAAGAACGGAAAGGCCACTTCCGTGGGCGCCGTCTCCGGCGCCGTCGCGGGCCTTGTCGCGATCACCCCCGCCTGCGCACACCTCGAACCGATCTGGGCGATTCTGCTCGGCCTCATCGTCGGCATCGCCTGCGCCCTCGCGGTCGAGCTGAAGTGGAAGCTCGGATATGACGACTCGCTCGATGTCGTCGGCGTGCACCTCGTCGGCGGCTTCATCGGCACCGTCTACCTCGGCTTCTTCGCGATCGACACCGGCCTGTTCATGGGGGGCGGCTTCGAGCAGCTGGTCGTACAGGTGATCGGGGCGCTCGCGACCTTCGTCTATTCGTTCGTCATCGCCCTGTTGCTGGGCTTCGCGATTCAGAAGACCATCGGGTTCCGGGTCACGAACGAAGACGAGATCGCCGGCATCGATGTCTCGGTCCACGGCGAGGAGGGCTACGCCTTCGAACCTGCGGGCGTCGAGGCACGCTGACCGCCGGATCCGGGTGCCGTCCCTTCCGAGGGGCGGCACCCGCTTCGCGCGCGATAGCGTGGGTCCATGGAATACGCACCCCTCGGAAACAGCGGTCTCGTCGTCTCGGCGCTCGGTATCGGATGCAACGCCTTTGGGCGCCGCATCGACCAGGAGCAGACGACGGCGGTCGTCACAGCAGCGCTCGACAACGGCGTGAACTTCTTCGACACGGCCGATGTTTACGGCACCGGCGCGTCGGAGACGATGCTCGGCACCGCGCTGGGTGCGCGCCGCGAGGAGGTCGTCATCGCGACGAAGTTCGGCATGAACATGGGCGACACCTACCCGGGCGCCCTGTCGAACCGCGCCGGGCGCGGCTACGTGATGCGCGCCGTCGAGGGGTCGCTCTCTCGCCTGGGCACGGACCACATCGACCTGTATCAGCTGCATACCCCCGACCGGATCACCCCGATCGAGGAGACGCTCTCGGCGCTGACCGACCTGGTCCAGGCCGGCAAGGTGCGCTACATCGGCTGCTCGAACTTCGCCTCGTGGGAGGTCGCCGATGCCGCCCTCGTCGCCGACGCGATCGGATCCGAACACTTCATCACCGCCCAGAACGAGTACTCGCTCTACAACCGCAGCGCCGAGGCCGAACTGGTACCGGCGCTCGAGCACTATGACATGAGTCTGCTGCCCTACTTCCCGCTCGCATACGGGCTCCTGACGGGAAAGTACGTCCAGAGCGACCGTGCGCCCGAGGGCACGCGCCTCGCTACCGAGACGGCACGCTTCGAGGGCGCGAAGTGGGACGTCATCGAGGGCTTCCGTGCCTTCGCCGCCGAGCGCGGCATCTCGATGCTCGACGTCGCGCTCGGCGGCCTGCGCGCACAGCCGGCGGTCGACACGATCATCGCGGGCGCGACACGACCCGAGCAGGTCGCGGCGAACGCGGGGGCCGTGCAGTGGGCGCCGACGGCAGACGACCTCGATGCGCTCGACGGCATCGTCGCGCAGGGGGCCGGCACGGGCTACGTCACGTTCGCACCGCGTCGGCACTGAGATGACGGGCGCCGGGCGATCCCTCCGGCTCCCGTGTCACGTGATCGACAGCACCGCGATGGCGAGGGTCACGAGCATCACGCAGAACGGCGCGAGGGCGACGATGCTCGCCTTGCGGTTCTCGACGATGAGCGCGATGAACTCGCGGATGAACGCACTCGGCACGTAGTAGCGCGCGGTGCGGGACCCGACGACCTGGGCTTCGACACCCATGCGGCGCGCGAGCGAGGCCGTGCGGAGCACGTGATAGTCGCTCGTGACGAGCAGAACGGGACCGGGACGACCGCGCTCCTCGAGCAACTCGGCCGACATGCGGATGTTCTCGGCCGTCGTCGTCGAGCGGATCTCGGGCACGATCAGCTCCTCCGGCACGCCCTGCTCGCGCAGGTACTCGGCCATGGCCTCGCCCTCGGGTCGGGACTCGTCGGATCCCTGGCCACCCGACGGTACGATCAGCGGGCGGTTGCCGCGCATGTACTCGGCGTGGTGCACCTGGATCCCGCGGTCGAGACGGCCGCGCAGCAACGGCGGGACCGCGCCTCCGATGAGACCCGATCCGTGCACCACGATCGCGACCGGGTCGATCTGGTGGCGCATGCGGCCGTAGACGACCGAGTAGATCGCGAACGAGATGAACACCATGCTCGCGTAGGCGGAGACGAACGCGATGAGGGCGGCCAAGAAGAGGCCCGCGAGACCGAGTGTCAGAACGAGCGCGATCGAGAGGACTGGCAACGCCAGCACAGCGAGTCCGAGGATCAGCGAGAGACGGTTGCCGAGGCTCCGCCCCTCCTTCTTCATCATCGTGAAGCCGTTGCGGATGAGGCCGATGCCGAACACGAGGATGCTGATCGGCACCGCCAGCCCGATGAGGCCGAGGAGCAGCGCGGCCACGATGCTGTACGGGGCGGCGACCAGCAGGAGCCCGAGAACGCCGAACGCGATCGCCGCAGTCAGGAAAATGCCGTTGCGCAACAGGCGCGGATCCTTCTTGCGATAGACCGCATAGAGGACAGCGAAGACGACGCCGAGCGCGAGGGTGAGCATGCCTCCAGGGTACTCATCAGCCCCTGTCGGCCTTGGCGCGAAGGAGATCGAGAGCGAGCACGGCGCCGATGACGGCCTTGCGGCGCAGCGGATCCAGATTCTCGGCGACATGTACGAGGTACGTCGACTTGCCGAACATTGAGTTTGCGACGCCCGACCACTGGCGTGATGCCGTCGCCATCACTCCGTACGGGCCGACGAGTTGGAAGTCGAAGCCCCACACGTTGCCGACGAGGTCGATTTCCTCGCCCCGCAGATCGAGCGTGACATGTGTCTTCAAAAAGGTGATGCGCTTGACGAGGGTGGCGAACGGGGCGCCGTCGGGCTCGTAGATCACGAAGCGGTCGCGCCCGAACGTCATGGTGTCGCTCAGATGGATCAGCGGGTTGTCCGGCCCGTCGTACACATACAGCTCGCGCGCCCCCGTGAACATGCGGCCAAGAGACGAGCCGCCAGTCTCGACATGCGCGACCTGGTGCCCGCTGTCGGCGTCGAGGATCGCGAAGTCGTTGCGCGAGAAATGCGTGGTCTGCTGGAAGACCAGATTATTGCTTGCCAGGACCGACATGAGTCGATCCTGGCACAGGGGAGCGGCGCTGACACTCCCGGGAGTGCATCCGGTTAGGCAGAGGCCGTCGGCCTATGTACTATTGATTCTTGTGCCCAGCGGCACGAAAAATTGCACATGGGCGTTTGGCGCAGTTGGTTAGCGCGCTTCGTTCACACCGAAGAGGTCGTGGGTTCGAGTCCCGCATCGCCCACCAAATTGAAGCCGGATCAGGAGATACTCCTGATCCGGCTTTTTGTGGTTCGTGGTGGCGGACACGCCCGGCTCGGGGGCTTGTTTGGCGCGATGGTTGCGGAGGGGGTAGTGTTTAACGAGTCGCCGGCCGAGAGGTGGGGGATAACGCGGATGTAGCGCAGTTGGTAGCGCATAACCTTGCCAAGGTTAGGGTCGCGAGTTCGAGTCTCGTCATCCGCTCGAGTGCAGGATCCCTCTGGGATCAGGCGCGCGGGTTCGATTCCTGCACCACGGTGGCGTGGCCGAGAGGCTAGGCACCGGCCTGCAAAGCCGTTTACACGGGTTCGAATCCCGTCGCCACCTCCACACAACTGAATAGCCTGATAGGCGCGATTGGCGCAGCGGTAGCGCACTTCCCTGACACGGAAGGGGTCACTGGTTCGATCCCAGTATCGCGCACGGACTTCCCTCGGGAAGTTCACGCGGATGTAGCGCAGTTGGTAGCGCATAACCTTGCCAAGGTTAGGGTCGCGAGTTCGAGTCTCGTCATCCGCTCAGATACGGGGTCCTGAGAAGGGCCCCGTTTTGCGTTGCCGGGACGTTGCCAGGAACACGGCTCGCCTGCCCGCGATACTGGGACGGGCGGCGCGAGAGGTGCGCCGGCGATCGACACCGATGGGAACAGCGTGAATCACTGGGATATCGCGGCGCAGGTCACGACCTTTCCGACCCTGAGCATCGTTCCGGATGCCGAGAAGCTCCTCGAATCATTCGGCCCGTGGGTGCTCATCGGCCTCTTCGCCGTGTTGTTCATCGAGTCGGGCGTGCTCTTTCCATTCCTTCCGGGCGATTCGCTGATCGTGACGGCGGCGATCCTCGCGGGTCCGCTGGGGATCACGTGGTGGCAGATCCTGCTCGTCGGCATTCCGGCAGCTTTCCTGGGGGACCAGGTCGGATACTTCCTCGGTCGTCGCTTCGGACGCCGGCTCTTCACGGACGACGCACGGATCCTGAAGACCGCGCACCTCGAAGAGGCCGAGGCGTTCTTCCGCAAATATGGGGGGATCTCGCTCGTGCTCGGCCGTTTCGTGCCGATCGTGCGCACCTACGTTCCGCTCGCCGCCGGCACTGCGGCGATGCCCTACCGCCGCTTCCTCGCGTGGAACCTCGGCGGAGGCATCCTCTGGGTGGGCAGCATGACGCTCGTTGGAGCGTTGCTCGGCGGCATTCCGCTCGTGCGCGACAACATCGACGTCCTCGCGATCGTCATCGTGCTCGTCTCGGTGCTGCCGATCGTGATCGGCGCGGTCGTGAAGGCGCGCAAGGCCAAACGAGCCTGAACGCCCAGCTCGCGTGACGTGTCGCCCTCGCGGGCGCGATTAGACTGTTCGGGTGACCACTGGATTTGATCTGTTCCCCGAAAAGAACGTCGTCGCGATGCGTGTCGACGGCACGCTCAAGGACCTCGCCGCAGAGGTGACGGACACGCAGACGGTCGAGGCGGTCACGATCGATAGCCAGGACGGCCTCAACATCTTGCGCCACTCGACCGCGCACGTTCTCGCGCAGGCCGTGCAGCGCCTCAACCCTGAGGCAAAGCTCGGCATCGGCCCGTTCATCACCGACGGCTTCTACTACGACTTCCAGGTCGACGAGCCTTTCTCGACCGACGACCTCAAGGCGATCAAGAAGGAGATGCAGAAGATCGTCAAGGAAGGCCAGCGCTTCGTGCGCCGCGCCATCACCGACGAAGAAGGCATCGCCGAGCTCGCTCACGAGCCCTTCAAGATCGAGCTCATCGGGCTCAAGGGCGGTAAGAAGGAAGCCGCCGAGGGTGCCAGCGTCGAGGTCGGCGCGGGCGAGCTGACGATCTACGACAACGTCGACCCCAAGACCGGCGAGACCAAGTGGGGCGACCTCTGCCGGGGCCCGCACGTGCCCACCACCCGCATGGTCGGCAACGGCTGGGACCTGATGCGCGTCGCGGGCGCCTACTGGCGCGGCAGCGAGAAGAACCCGCAGCTGCAGCGCATCTACGGCACCGCCTGGCCGACGAAGGACGAGCTCGTCGCGTACAAGGACCGCCTCGCCGAGGCCGCGAAGCGCGATCACCGCAAGCTCGGGCGCGAGCTCGACCTCTTCTCCTTCCCCGAGGAGATCGGCTCCGGCCTGTCCGTGTGGCACCCGCGCGGCGGCATCGTCCGCGGTGAGATGGAGCAGCACGCCCGCCGGGAGCACATCCGGAACGGCTATACCTACGTCTACACGCCGCACATCGCCAAGGGGGACCTGTTCAACATCTCTGGGCATCTCGAGACCTATGCCGACGGCATCTGGCCCTCGATCCGGATGGACGAGGAGCGCGACGACGAGGGGCACGTCACCAAGCAGGGCGCGGATTACTATCTCAAGCCGATGAACTGCCCGATGCACATCCTCATCTACAAGGAGCGCGCGCGCAGCTACCGCGACCTGCCGCTGCGCTTCGCGGAGAACGGCACGGTGTACCGCAACGAACTGTCCGGTGCGCTGCACGGCCTCACGCGCGTGCGCGGTTTCACGCAGGACGACTCCCACCTCTTCGTCACCCACGAGCAGCTCGAGGGCGAAGTGACGAAGGTCCTCGAATTCATCATTTCGATGTTGCGGGACTTCGGTCTGAACGATTTCGAGCTCGAGCTGTCGATGCGCGACGACGAGAAGTCGAAGTGGATCGGGTCCGACGAGTTCTGGGAAGACTCGACGAACGCCCTGCGCAACGTCGCCGTCGCGAGCGGGCTGAAGCTCACCGAGGTTCCCGGCGAGGCCGCGTTCTATGGCCCGAAGATCGACTTGAAGACGCGCGATGCGCTCGGGCGCGTCTGGCAGCTGTCGACCGTGCAAGTCGATCCGAACCTGCCGGAGCGCTTCGGCCTCGAGTACACGGCGGCCGACGGATCCAAGCAGCGCCCGATCATGATCCACCGCGCGCTGTTCGGATCCATCGAGCGCTTCTTTGCGATCCTCCTGGAGCACTACGCGGGCGACTTCCCGCTGTGGCTCGCTCCCGTCCAGATCATGGGCGTGCCCGTCGCGGAAGAGTACGGCGACTACCTGAACGAGGCGGCCGCGACGTTCCGCGAGGCCGGCGTACGCGTGGAGGTCGATCACTCCGACGACCGCATGCCGAAGAAGATCCGCACGCACACCACGCACAAGGTGCCCGTCATCATGATCGCGGGCGAGCAGGACCGCGCGGCCGGGACGGTCTCGTTCCGCTTCCGCGACGGATCCCAGCGGAACGGCGTGCCGCTCGATGAGGCCGTCGCGCTCATCTCGGGCCTCATCGCGGAGAAGAAGCTCGTGCTGAAGGACGAGGACGCCGTTCTGGAGACGGCGTGACCGATCCGCGGGCGGAGTTCGCCGACCTCGAGCCCGCGAGCGAGTTCGGCGGGGTCCAGGACGCTTTTCAGCGCCTCTGGACCCCGCATCGGATGGCGTACATCAACGCGGGAGCCGACGCCAACCGCGGCAGCGGCTGCCCGTTCTGCGCGGCACCCGGCAAGACCGACGCCGACGGCCTGATCGTCTATCGCGGCACTCACGCGTTCGTGCTGCTGAATCTCTTCCCGTACAACGCCGGTCACCTGCTGGTGTGCCCGTATCGCCATGTCGGCCTGTACGACGAAGCGAACCCCGAAGAGACGGCCGAGATCGCGGAGCTCACCCAGACGGCCATGCGCGTGCTGCGTCTCACGTCGGGTTGCCACGGCTTCAACCTCGGCATGAACCAGGGCGAGGCAGCGGGAGCGGGCGTCGAGGAACACCTGCACCAGCACATCGTGCCGCGCTGGCGGTCGGACGCGAACTTCTTCCCGATCGTCGCTCGCACGAAGGCGCTCCCGCAGCTGCTCGGCGACGTCCGGGAGTCCCTCGCGGCTGCCTGGCCCGTCTGATCGATCGCCGACCGACCCTCTCAGGTGTAGAGCGAGATCGGCTGGTTGTCGCCGTTGAGCACGTACGCACCCACCTCGAGACGCTTGAAGTCGACGGGATCGTGCAGGGAATGGGTGCGGATGTTGCGCCAGTGCAGATCGAGACCGGTCGAGGCTTTGGCAGAGCTGGAGCCGGTGACCTCGAAGATACGGTGCGCGGTATCGAGGGCGGTCTCGTTGCTCACGACCTTGAGCCGCGCGATCTCGACGGCGATACGCCCGCGATCGTCCGCGGTCACGTCGTGGCCGAGGGAGACGACAGCGTCGAACTCGTCGCCCGTGCGGTCGGCGAGCGCCTCGGCGGCCGCGATCCTCGCGTCGAGGTCTCCGACGATGCGCTGCGTGAACGGGTCGTCGCGATACCTCTCGGCGGACGATAGGAACCAGGATCCGCGGCGCTCCCGCACGAGCTCGACGCCCTGGGCGAGGGCTCCCTGGGCGATGCCGAGGTAGAGGTTGCCGAAGGCGAGCTGGATGGCCGGGGTGAACAACGAGGCGAACGGCTCGTCACTGCCCCACGCAATCACGTCGGCGGCGCCCACGACGACGTTCTCGAAACGCACGGATCCGCTCGCCGACTGCCGTTGGCCGAGCGCGTCCCAGTCGCCGAGCGGGGTGACGCCGGCGCGGGTGCGCTCGAGCACGACGGTGAGGTTACGCCCATCGTCGTCGCCGCCGCGCACCGTGCCGCTCACGAGGACAACGTCGCCTGCGGACGCGCCCGTCGAGAAGCGCTTGGTCCCGCTGAGGACCCAACCGTCGCCCGTCGGCGTGAACGCGAGGTCGGGATCGGTCGGGTTGACCGAGTCGCCCCACACCCAGCGATTCTCCGCGGAGGCGCGATACCAGCGCTCGCCTGTCTCGGGGGTCGCCGCGAAGCCCGCGTTCGACTCGTTCACGTAGTGGTACGCCAGGACCTGCGCGACGGAAGCATCGGTGCGGGCGAGCGCGCGGACGACGGCCACGGCCGTGCTCCACGTCGCCCCCTGGCCGCCGAACGCGGCGGGGACGAGCAGCGTCGTCAGCCCGGACTCGCGGAGCAGGTCGAGCTGAGGCAACGGGTCGGCCCCCGTGCGATCGCGTTCGAGAACGTCCTCGCGGAGTGTCTCGGCGAGTTCCTCGGCGACGGCGACCCAGCGCTGTCGGTCGGCGTATGCGGTCATCGGATGGTCTCCTCTTGTGTGTCGGACGTCTTGTTCCAAGCAGGGCCCGACGCGTCGGCGACGCTTGTCTTGCCCACCAGCGCGCCGCGGTGCGCCGCGGCCGGGTGCCAGTCCGGGACGACCGGGGATCCGTCACCGACGAGGCGCCCGCGCAGGGTCCCCGCCGGGTACTCGTTCCACATGCGTCCGCGGCGGCGCAGTTCGGGGACCAGGTGCTCCACGATCTGCTCGAAGCTACCGGGCGTGACGACATAGGCGAGGTTGAATCCGTCGACGCCTCCGATCTCGACCCATCGTTCGAGCTCGTCGGCGACGGTCTCGGGGCCGCCGACGATGACCGGGCCGATGCCGCCGATTCCGACGTAGTCGGCGATGTCGCGCGGCGTCCACGAGCGGTCGGGGTCGTATGTCGTGAAGGCGGCGAGCGCGGAGCGCGCCGCATCGGTGTCGACGTACTCGAGAGGCGTATCCGGGTCGTAGGTCGAGAGGTCGAGGCCCGACCAGCCGGCGTAGAGGGTGAGCGCACCCTCCTGAGACACGTAGCCGCGGTACTCGCGTTCCAGGGCACGCGCCTCGTCGTCGGTCGCGGCGACGATCACGGTCGCGAGCACGAGGACCTTGACGGTGTCGGCGGGGCGTCCCTCTTCCTCGGCTCGCGCGCGGATGTCATCTGTGATCGGGCGAGTCTGCTCGGGGGTGAGACCGTTGATGAAGATGGCTTCGCCATGCTTCGCCGCGAACGCGCGACCCCGCGGGGAGGCGCCCGCCTGGAAGATCACAGGCGTGCGCTGCGGGCTCGGCTCCGAGAGGTGGAACCCGGGCACCCGGAAGTGCTCGCCGGAGTGCTCGATGGGATGCACCCTCGTGGCGTCGGTGAACACGCCGTTCTCCCTGTCGCGCACGACCGCGCCGTCCTCCCACGACGCCTCCCAGAGCTTGTATGCGACATCGAGGAACTCCTCGGCCACCGCATACCGATCATCGTGCGCGAGCTGGCTCTCGCGCCCGAGGTTACGGGCGGCCGAGTCGAGATAGCTCGTGACGACGTTCCAGCCAACGCGGCCGTCGGTCAGATGGTCGAGGGTCGAGAACCTGCGGGCGAGCGCGTACGGGTGGTCGTACGTCGAGGCGACCGTCACGCCGAAGCCGAGGTGCTCGGTCGCGTACGCCATCGCGGAGATCGGGATGATCGGATCGCCGAGCGGGACCTGATCGGCGTCCGTCAGCGCGGCCTCGCCGGAGCCGCGCCAGACGTCGTAGACGCCGAGGACGTCGGCGAGGAAGAGCGCGTCGAAGCCACCACGCTCGAGGAGCCGCGCGAGCTCGACCCACTCGTGGAGCGAGGTGTAGCGGTCCGCGCGGTTCGCGGGGTGACGCCACAGGCCTGGCGCCTGGTGGGTGACGCACGACATGTCGAATGCGTTGAGGATGATGCGCTTCATCGCTGGGGTCCGTTCCGTTCGGTGGCTCCACGGTAGGGCCGACGCGCAGCGTCGCCGATCTCGTGCTACGGCCGATGACGAAACATGTCCTTGTGCTACGGACGGTGTCGAAAAACGTCCGCGCGTCTTGCGCCGCGGTCGCTCAGGGCCGAAAACTCATCCTCACCGGATTGCGATCCGCACCGGCGTCCACAGCGACCAGAGAGCACCACCATGAACCGACCTCGCGCAGCACGCGTCGTATCCCTCTCGTCAGCGATCGTCCTGCTGAGCGGTGCGGGGCTCCTCGCCGGGTGCTCGGCCGATTCCGGCGAAGAGGGCGGCGAGCAGGAGCTCACGGTGCTGTTCAACCAGTCGCACGAGGGCGCGTCGGAGTGGCTCGCGGCAGAGTACGAGAAGAAGACGGGCGTCAAGATCAACCCGGTGCTCTCGCCCTATGACGAGATCGCATCGAACCTGACACTCGACCAGCAGTCGGGTGCGAACACGATCGACGTCGCGGCCCCGTGGTACGTCTCGCTCGGCGACCTCGCCGCGGACGGCACGATCCAGGAACTCACCGACTGGGTCGACGCGACGCCCGAACTCGATGTGGACGACTTCATCCCGTCGATCTGGGAGCCGTACTCGACGCTCGACGGGAAGATCTACGGAATCCCATTCGACGGCGACACGCATGTGCTCTTCTACAACAAGGAGATCCTCGAGAGGAACGGATTCAGCGAGCCGCCGGCGACATGGGACGAGTACCGCGAGCAGGCGGCGACGATCACGAAGAACGAGAGCGCGAACGGCGTCTACGGCGCGTCGGTCTTCGGGCAGCAGTCGCCGCTGATCCTCGGGGCCAGCTATGCGAACCGGCTCGCCGGCTTCGGCGGATCCTTCCTCGATGAGAACGGGGCACCCGCGCTCGACAGCCCGGAGGCGGTGCAGGCGGCCCAGGCCCTCGTCGACATCAACGACATCGCGCTGCCGACGCCCGCTGAGACCGACTTCGGTGCGGGGAACACCGCCTGGTTCGCGGGGAAGGTCGCCTTCATCGAGAACTGGACGGACCTCGGCGTGCAGACCGAGTCGGCCTCGACCGACAGCCCGATCGCAGGCAAGTGGGGTGTCTCGCTGTTGCCGGTCGGAGAAGAGGGGCAGCAGCCCCGCGCGTCTCTCGTCGCCGGTTTCAGCTGGGTGATCGCCGCGAACACCGACAAGCGCGAGCTCGCGGAGGACTTCATCGAGTTCGCGGCCTCGAGCGAGGCGAACGGTGCGCTGCTCACGGCCGAGCCGCCGACGGGCATCGACCCCAGCCGCCTCTCGACGCTGGAGGATGCGACGTACGGCGAGAAGTTCCCAGAGATCCAAGAGGTCAACCGCGCGACGCTGAACGACGCGCTTGCCTGGCCGACCGGCAAGAACTCGACGCAGGCAGCCCAGGTGCTGACCGATGAACTCGCCGCGCTGATCGCGGGGACCGGCGGCACCGCCGAGGAGACGATGCAGCGCGTGCAGGAGCAGTGGGAGACGCTGCTCAGCGATGGCTGAGGTCGTCGGCGGGCCGCGCCGAGGGCTCGCGCGGTGGGCTCGGCGGGGATTCGTCGCTCCGACGGTGCTCGTGACGGTGATCCTCGGCCTCTATCCGCTCGTCTTCATCATCGGCACAGCCGTGACGCGCTCGAGCCTCGGTAAGCCCTTCCAGGAATTCGTCGCCTTCGACCAGATCACGGCGGCGGCCACGGACACGAGCGTGATCGGTGCCCTTATCCGCGGCGTGGCGTATGCGCTCGTCGTCGCGGTCGCATCGACCTTCCTCGGCACCGCGACGGCGCTCGCGCTGTGGCGTTCCGCACTCGCGGGCGCCGCATCTCGCGTCGTCCTGCTGTTGCCGCTCGCGCTGCCGCCCGTCGTGGTCGGCGTGCTCTGGCGCCTGGTGTTCACTCCCAACGGCGGTCTGATCGACGTCGTCCGGCGAGCGGTCGCTCCCGACAGCGCGCCGATCGCCTTCCTCTCGGATCCGGTGCTGGCGATCGTGGGGATCGCCGTCGCCGACATCTGGGAGTGGGTGCCGCTCGTGACGATCCTCGTCTTCGCCGCGCTCCTCGGCATCGATCACGAGGTCATGGAGGCGGCGTCGCTCGACGGCGCGCACGGGCTGCGACTCCTGCGCGAGATCGCGTTACCGGCGGTCGCGGGCACGATCGCGGCCACGTTCGTCATCCGGCTCGTGCTCGCGCTCAAGGTCTTCGACCTGGTCGACGTGATGACCAAGGGCGGGCCGGGCGACGCGAGCTCCGTCCCGGCGTTGCTCGTCTGGAAGGCCGCGATCGAGCAGTTCGACGTCGGACGCGGAGCGGCGATCACCCTGCTGCTCGCGGTCGTCGTGACGCTCATCACGCTTCCGCCCATCCTGATCGCACGGAGGAGCCATGTCTGAACGGACCGCCGCTGACGGCCGCCCATCGTCCCGCATCGCAACGGGATGGCTCATCGTCGCACTGGGCGCTTCGGTCGTGCCCATCCTCTACCTCGTGTCGGTGTCGTTCATGTCGCAGGGCGAGGTCGCCGCAGGCCGCCTCGTCCCGACGCGCCCTACGGCCGGGGCGTGGGTGGAGGCGTTCTCCGGTCCCGTGCCCGCCGCGATCGCCAACTCCCTCGTCGTCTCGATCGTGAGCGCCGCGATCAGTCTCGTGCTCGCGCTGCCCGCGGCGTGGGCGATCGTGCGGTTCCGCACCGGCGGGCGGCTGCTCGCGGGAACGTTCCTCGCGCCCTGGCTGTTGCCGCCCATCGTGGCGATCGTGCCGCTGTTCATGCTCCTGCGCGTGTTGGGCCTCAACAACACGCTGACGGGGCTGACGCTTCTGTACGCGGTCATGAACGTGGGGCTCGCGGTGTGGCTGCTCGAGGGATTCGTGCGACGGCTGCCCGTCGAGCTCGAGGAGGCCGCGAGGCTTGACGGCGTCGGAGAGCTCGGCGTGCTCGTGCGCATCGTCGCGCCGCTCACCGGGCCCGCACTCGTTGCGGTCGGCGTCATCCTGGTCATCCTGAGCTACAACGAGTATCTCTTCGCCGCGTTCGTCACCCAGAGCGAGCAGTCGCGCACCGTGCCCGTCGTCATCGGTCTGCTCCTCAGCGAGCGGATCCAGGACTTCGGCAAGGTTGCGGCCGCGTCGCTGCTCGGGGCGTTTCCTCCGCTCGCCGTCGCGGCGCTCCTCCAGAAGCGCTTGGTGGAGGGGCTCACCTCGGGCGCTGTGAAATAGCGTCGCCGTGCGCCGTCAACGTGTGCCGGCCTCGGCGATCGTGCGGGCGAGGGCGTCCTGCTCCTCGTCGTCCAGGTCGTGAGCCGTGACGCGCAGGCGGTGCGAGATCGGCGAGTCGGGGGAGACCCGGAACTCGTCGCCGGAGCGTACGATCCATCCCGCCTCGGCGAGGCGCGCGGCGACCTCACCCGCGGGACGCGGGACGGGAACCCACACGCTGAGGCCGTCCCCGGGGCCGCATATGATGCCGTGGCGCGCGAGCGCGGCGCAGAAGGCGTCGTTCCGCGCGGCGTAGTGCACGGCGGCGGTATCGATCTCGGCGCGGGTGGCGGGGTCGGTCAGGAGTGCGAGCGCGAGGCGTTGGAGCAGATGGCTGACCCACGCGATACCTGGCCGAAGACGCATGCCGAGTCGCTCGGCGGTGCGGGGATCCGTTGCGACGAGCGCGACCGACATGTCGGGCCCCAGGAACTTCGACACGCTCCGAACGAGCGCCCACCGCTCGTGGCCGGGGCCGATGAGCGACGCGAAGGGGCGGCGCGAGAGGAGCGAGAAGTGGTCGTCCTCGATGATGAGCACATAGGGATGATCGGCGAGCACCGCGCGGAGCTGCTCGGCGCGACGCGCGGTGAGCGAGACGCCTGTCGGGTTCTGCGCCCGCGGCGTGCACACGACGGCGCGCACGCCCTGATCGAGGGCGGCGCGCAGCCCGTCGACGGTGATGCCCTCGTCGTCGAGGGGCACCGGGACGGCCGGGTAGCCGCCGATTCGCAGCGTGTGAATCCCCGTGAGGAACCCCGGATCCTCGATCGCGACGCGGTCGCCCGGCGCCAGCATGGCGGTGAAGAGGCGGTCCATGGCGTCGGAAGCGCCACCCGTGACTGTGATCCGAACGTCGCAGTTCGGAAGGTCCGCGCCGAGGAACTCGGCGGCCCAGGCCTCGAGCTCCGGATCCACGACGGGCGATCCGTAGAGGACGGGCCGTCCCGCCGCGCCGGCGAGCGCGCGCGAAGGGTCCGGGATGAGCGACGGGTCGGGGTTACCGCTACCGACGTCCCGGGCGTCGGCGGCCGGGGGAGCGAAGCCCTCCTGCGCCACCGGGGCCGGCGAAGCGATGCGCGTCCCGGCGCGGCCGTGTCCTGCCGCGAGCCCCGACGCGGCGAGCTGCTTGTAGGCCGCGACGACGGTGTTGCGGTTGATGCCGAGGGATTCGGCGAGCGCGCGCACGGGCGGTAGCGCGTCGCCCGGCGCGAGGCTTCCTCGTTCGACGAGGGCCCGCACGCTGGCGGCGATCTGGGCCGCGGTGGATCCCGAGATCGCGTCGTAAGAGTCGGTCATCGTGGTCGATTGTCTCATGAGGATGGGGTTACACTTTGGCCTAGACCAATGATTGACCTAGGCCGTAAGGGAGTGTCATGTCCACTAACGCCACCGGAACCAGCCGCGTCAAGCGCGGCCTCGCCGACATGCTGAAGGGCGGTGTCATCATGGACGTCGTCACCGCCGATCAGGCGAAGATCGCCGAAGACGCGGGCGCCGTCGCCGTCATGGCGCTCGAGCGCGTGCCCGCCGACATTCGCGCGCAGGGTGGCGTGGCCCGCATGAGCGATCCCGATCTGATCGACGGCATCATCGAGGCGGTGTCGATCCCCGTCATGGCGAAAGCGCGCATCGGGCACTTCGTCGAGGCGCAGGTGCTGCAGCAGCTCGGCGTCGACTACATCGACGAGTCCGAGGTGCTGTCGCCCGCCGACTACGTCAACCACATCGACAAGTGGCCCTTCGAGGTGCCCTTCGTGTGTGGTGCGACGAACCTGGGCGAGGCTTTGCGCCGCATCACGGAGGGTGCCGCGATGATCCGCTCGAAGGGAGAGGCGGGCACGGGAGACGTGTCGGAGGCGACACGGCACATCCGTCAGATCCGCGGCGAGATCCGCGCCCTCGCCGCTAAGAGCGACGACGAGCTGTACGTCGCGGCGAAGGAGCTTCAGGCTCCGTACGAGCTCGTGGCGGAGGTGGCTCGCACGGGTGAGCTTCCCGTCGTGCTCTTCACCGCCGGCGGCGTCGCGACGCCCGCGGACGCGGCGATGATGATGCAGCTCGGTGCGGACGGCGTGTTCGTCGGATCCGGCATCTTCAAGTCGGGCGACCCCGCGGCCCGGGCGAAGGCCATCGTCAAGGCGACGACGTTCTTCGACGACCCGGCTGTGATCGCCGAGACATCACGCGGTCTGGGGGAGGCGATGGTCGGCATCAACGTGTCCGACCTGGCCGCGCCCCACCGTCTCGCGGAGCGCGGCTGGTGACACGCACCGTCGGGATCCTGGCGCTGCAGGGGAACGTGCGCGAGCACGAAGCCGTGCTGACCGCGCTGGGCTCGCACGTCGTGCGCGTGCGGCGACCGACGGAGCTCGACGAGATCGACGGCCTCGTGATCCCCGGCGGCGAGTCGTCGACGATCGACAAGCTCTCGCGCACCTTCGGTGTGCGGGAGCCGCTCATCGAAAAGATCCGCGCGGGGTTTCCCGTCTTCGGCACCTGCGCGGGCCTGATCCTGCTCGCCGATCGCATCGTCGACGGGATCGATGGGCAGCAGACCTTCGGAGGGCTCGACGTGACGGTGCGCCGCAACGCGTTCGGGCGCCAGGCCGACTCCTTCGAGACCGAGCTCGAGGTCTCCGAGCTCGGGGATCCGCCGGTGCGGGCCGCGTTCATCCGAGCGCCCGTGATCGAGGAGGTCGGATCCGCGGCCCGCGCGCTCGCGACGCTCCCCGGCGGACGCGTCGTCGCGGCCGAGCAGGGGAATCTGCTGGGGGCGAGCTTCCACCCGGAGCAGACGGGGGAGACCCGCCTGCACGAGAGGTTCCTCGCCCTCATGGCCTAGTGGCGTTACGCGGAGAGATCGCCTTCGGACGGAGAGATTGCGTACATCCTTCCTTCCGAAGGCGATTTCTCCTTCTGAAACGCGAACGTTCAGCGCAGCCGGCTCGCCTCGAACTCCATGCGGGGGTTCGCGTAGTGCTCCTGCGCCTCGATGAGCTGCAGCTCCTTCGTCCCGGCGGCGTGGGTCTGCTCGAGCAGGCCGTAGACGCTCGAGGCGGTGCGGGTCAGGGCGTCAGCCGCATCGCGCGTCTTTGCGTAGTGGCTCGTGAAGAGCGCGGCCGTCACGTCACCCGATCCGTTGGCCGTCATGGGCAGGTACGGGGTCGTCACGATCCAGGCGCCGTTGTCGTCGACGACCATCATCTCGATGGTCCCCTCCTCGCGGTCGGGGCGTTCGACGCTCGTCACGAGGATCGTCGACGGGCCCATCGCGCGGGCCTTGTCCGCGGAGACGAGGGTTTCTTCGATCGTGTGGGGATCGGTGTCGGTGAGGAAACCGAGCTCGAACTGGTTGGGGGTGATGATGTCGGCGACCGGCACGACCCGATCGCGCAGCAGCGCGGGGATCGCGGGCGCGACGAAGCAGCCCGACTTGGCGTTGCCCATGACGGGGTCGCACGCGTAGAGCGCCGCCGGGTTCGCCGCCTTCACGCGTGCGACGGCGTCGATGATGACGTCGGCGATCCCGTCGGAGCCCTGATAGCCGCTCAGCACGGCGTCGAGCGTCCCGAACGCGCCGCGTTCCTCCACGCCGGTGATGACCTCGGCGACGTCCTTCGGATCCATGACGGGCCCGCGCCACGCCCCGTAGCCCGTGTGATTCGAGAAGTTCACCGTATAGACAGGAAGCACCTCGACCCCGATTCTCTGCATCGGGAACACGGCCGCGGAGTTGCCCGCGTGGCCATAGGCGACCGCGGACTGGATTGAGAGGATCTGCATCCTTCGATCATGCCACCATGGGAGACATGACAAAGCGGGGGATGTGGATCGGCGGAATCGCCGCGGTCGTGGTGGTGGCGGTCATCATGACGATCGTGCTGTGGCCGCGGGGCGAGGATGAGGCGGCCCCGAGGCCGACGGCTTCGCGGTCGCAGACGCCCACGCCGACGCCGACCCCGACGCCCACGCCGACGGGCGCTCCCGCGAACACCCGTGCGTACGAGGCGGGCGATCTGCCCCGCGCCGATGTGTTCGGGATCCACCCCGAGCTGCCGGTCGACGACGCGCCGGACGAGCGTGCCGTCGGGGTCACGGCGCACCCGCAGAGCGCGGACGGTGCTCCGGTTTTCTCGGATCCCACAGGCGAGCCGGTCGCGTGGCTGGGGCAGGAGCAGCAGTTCGGAGGCACCAGACTTCCGGTCGTCGAGCTCGAGGAGAATTGGGCCCGCGTGCTGCTCGTCGGACGGCAGGCACCGGCGGGCCAGGGCGACGCGAGCCAGCTCTCGGGCTGGATGCGCGTGGCCGACCTCGAGCTGACACCCATTGAGAAGAGCGTGCGCGTCGACCTCGCCGCCCGCACGATCGAGATCGTGACGGAGAACGGCGATGACATCGGAAACGAGGTCGTCGCGACGGATTTCGCCTCGGGTACCGATGCCACGCCGACCCCGCTCGGGCGCACGTTCATCATGTTCGAGGATGTCGTGGAATCGCTCGGCTACACCCGCGGTCATCCGATCGTCTATCTCGGCGTGCAGTCGCCGACGCTCGCCGGATACGACGGCCAGAGCGTCGCCGTCACGGCATTCCACTACCACGACGTGCGATCGGGCCCCATCTCGAACGGCTGCATCCGCGTCGCGCCGGAGACGATCGAGGCGCTCGCGGCTCTGGCCGAGGGAACACCGGTCTACATCTCGTGACGACCGCGCGGCGGCATGCGTAAAATGGAAGGTCGAGGAGGCACATGTCTGGACATTCCAAGTGGGCGACCACGAAGCACAAGAAGGCGGCAATCGACGCCAAGCGTGCAAAGTCGTTCGCGAAGCTGATTAAGAACATCGAAGTCGCTGCCCGAATGGGCGGCGCCGATGTGCAGGGCAACCCGACGCTGTACGACGCCGTTCAGAAGGCGAAGAAGACGTCGGTTCCCAACGACAACATCGACCGCGCGATCAAGCGGGGCGCGGGTATCGGCGGCGAGGCCGTCGAGTACACCACCATCATGTACGAGGCCTACGGCCAGGGCGGCACGGCGATGCTCATCGAGTGTCTGACCGACAATAAGAACCGCGCTGCGGCCGAGGTTCGCACGGCGGTGAGCCGCAACGGCGGCAACATGGCCGACCCGGGTAGCGTCGCGTTCAACTTCGAGCGCAAGGGCGTCATCGTCGCCTCGGGCGAGGGCACGAGCGAAGACGACGTCATGATGGTCGCGCTCGAGGCCGGCGCGCAGGAGATCGAGCCCCACCCCGAGGGCTTCGAGATCATCACCGAGGCGAGCGACATGGTTTCGGTGCGCCAGGCACTGCAGGCCGCGGGCATCGACTACGAATCGGCCGACGCCGAGTTCGTGCCGAACGTGAAGGTTCCGCTCGACGCGGAGACCGCCGGCAAGCTGTTCAAGCTCATCGATGCCCTCGAGGACCTCGATGACGTGCAGAACGTCTTCACCAACATGGACATCTCCGAAGAGGTTCAGGCCCAGCTCGAGGCCGCCGAGTAGTCGGATCCCGTGTGAATCGCCCCGCGGCTGCCGTATGACGGCCGCGGGGCGATTACGTTTGACAACATGACGACCCGCGTTCTCGGCATCGACCCCGGCCTCACCCGCTGTGGCATCGGCGTGGTCGACGTCGCCCCCAATCGCACGGCGACGCTCGTGCACGTCGGCGTCGTGCGTTCGCCGATCGACATGGATCCGGGGGGCCGCCTGGCGATGATCGCCCGGGGGATCCGCGAAGTCCTCGAAGAGTTTCGCCCCGATGTCGCCGCCGTCGAGCGCGTCTTTGCTCAGCACAACGTGGCGAGTGTGATGGGGACCGCACAGGCGTCGGGCATCGCCCTCATGCTTGCGGCTGAACGCGGCATCCCGACGGCGACCCACACCCCGAGCGAGGTGAAGGCCGCGATCACCGGCTACGGATCCGCCGACAAGCTACAGGTGCAGAAGATGGTCGCGCGGGTGTTGCGACTCGACGAGCTGCCGAAACCCGCCGACGCCGCCGACGCGCTGGCGATCGCTCTGTGTCACGCCTGGCGCGGGGGAGCGGCGGCGGGGGCACCGGGATCGGCGCGGCAAACACCGGCCCAGCTCGCGTGGGCCGAGGCCGAGAAGCGTGCGCGTGTCAGTCGAACAAAGGTGCGAAGCGGGCGCTAGGCTGGGGGCATGATCTCTTCGCTTCGTGGATCCGTGCTGCATGCCGGTCTCGATACCGTCGCCCTCGAAGTCTCGGGGGTGGGCTTCACGGTCGCGGTGCCGCCGGATGTGGCCCGCACGGCGCGAGTCGGGCACGAGCTCTTCCTGCACACGCACATGATCGTGCGCGACGACGCGATGAGCCTCGTGGGTTTCGCGACGGTCGACGAACTCGATGTGTTCGGCACGCTCCTCGGCGTCGGCGGGGTGGGCCCCAAGTCGGCGCTCGGCATTCTCGCGACCCTCACGATCGATCAGATCGCCGAGGCGGTCGAAGCTGAGGACGATCGCCCGTTCCGAAAGGTGTCGGGCATCGGCCCGAAGACCGCCAAGCTGATCGTCGTGCAGCTGCAGGGGCGTCTCGCTCCACCCACGCGCGAGGCGGCAGCGCCCGCGGCACCCGACGTGTCGGATCAGGTGGTGCAGGCGCTCGTGGGCCTCGGCTGGGCGGAGCGCATCGCGATCGAGGCGGTCGACAAGGTCTCCGAGTCGGCGAGCGACGCCGACCGCGCGAGCGTCGGACCGCTGTTGCGGCTGACGCTCGCGGCGCTGGGCCCCGCGAAGAGCGGAGGCGCGCGTGGCTGACGACATCGTGTCGCCCGAGCCGCAGGACGAGGTCGAACTTGCGGTCGAGGGCGCCCTGCGCCCGCAGAGTCTCGGTGAATTCGTCGGTCAGCACAAGGTGCGCGGCCAGCTCCAGCTTCTGCTCGAGGCGGCGAGGCTCCAGGAGCGCACGCCCGACCACATCCTGCTGGCGGGTCCTCCCGGGCTCGGCAAGACGACGCTCGCGATGATCGTCGCGCATGAATCCGGCAGGCCGCTGCGCATGTCGAGCGGCCCGGCCATCCAGCACGCTGGCGACCTTGCGGCGCTGTTGTCGAGCCTCACTCCCGGCGAGGTCCTCTTCATCGACGAGATCCATCGCATGGCGCGTTCGGCGGAGGAGATGCTGTATCTCGCGATGGAGGACTTCCGGATCGACATCATGGTCGGGAAAGGGGCGGGTGCGACGAGTATCCCGCTCGAGCTCGCCCCGTTCACTCTCGTGGGCGCGACGACCCGCTCAGGGCTTCTGCCCAATCCGCTGCGCGACCGTTTCGGATTCACGGCGCACCTCGAGTACTACGACGCGGACGAGCTCGAGCACGTCGTCGACCGATCGGCGAGTGTCCTGGGCGTCGGCCTCGACGTCGCACAACGCTCCGAGATCGCGCGCCGTTCGCGCGGCACGCCCCGCATCGCGAACCGTTTGCTGCGTCGCGTGCGCGACTGGACGCTCGTGAACGCGTCCGACGGATCCGTGTCGATCGAGGGCGTGCGGGCGGCGCTCGATCTCTACGACGTGGACGCGATCGGTCTCGACAGGCTCGATCGCGCCGTGCTCCACGCGCTCGTGCATCGTTTCCAGGGCGGACCCGTGGGGCTGTCGACGCTCGCCGTGACGGTGGGCGAAGAGGCCGACACCGTCGAGAGCGTGGTCGAGCCGTATCTCGTACGCATCGGATTCATGGGTCGCACCCCGCGCGGCCGGATCGCGATGCCCGATGCATATGCGCATCTCGGAATCGCGCCATAGGGGCATGCCCTATAATTTTCGGGATGCGCCGGGGCTTTCCGGCGCCGATGCTCCCGCGAGGATGCTCCATGAGCGGCGCGGGTGACGAACCTCTCTGAACCCCCGAAAGGCACCTGCCCTATGGATATCGTGCTCCTCGTTGTCGCCGCCGGACTTCTCATCTTCATGTTCGTGTCGTCGAGCCGTCGCCGCAAGAAGATGCAGGCTGACGAGCAGGAGCGCCAGCGTCAGATGGTTCCCGGCACGCGCGTCATGACGCGCAGCGGACTCTACGGGACCCTCGTCGAGTTCGATGCCGACGACCTCACCCGCCCCGCCGTGATCGAGATCGCCCCGGGCGTCGAGATCGAGGTGCACGCGCAGACGATCACGCTCGATCAGAACTCCTCCCACGTCGCCGAAGACGAGGACGAGGACCAGGATGAGATTGACGACGAGGTCCTGGAGGCCGATGAGGCGGCTGCGGACGACGCGAAGGCCGACGACGCCGACGCCAACGTGACCATCACGGACGAGGACGTGTACGACGGTCTTCTGAACCGCGACGAGAAGAACGACGACTCCAAGAGCAACTAACGGCGGGCGCCGCCCGGCGCCGCCGCCACACTTTCCATAGCGACTGACGTAAGGCATAGACCGTCGTGGCGACAAGTACTCCCACGCGCCGTGCATGGCGCACACTCATCGGCCTGCTGGGCATCACGCTCGTCCTCTTCGGGGCGAACGCGCTCGGTGTGCACGTATTCAAAGAAGGCACCTGGGTGCCCGAACTGGCGCTCGACCTTCAGGGCGGCACGCAGATCACCATGCGCGCCGAGACCGAGGGCGACGTCGAGCCGAGCGCGGAGCAGCTCCAGCAGGCGGTGGAGATCATCCGCCAGCGCGTCGACGCTTCCGGTGTGTCCGAATCGCAGATTACGACGCAGGGATCCGACAACATCGTCGTCGCACTCCCCGGCAACCCCGATCAGGCGCAGCGCGACCGCATCGAGTCGAGTGCGCAGATGCAGCTCCGTCCCGTGCTCTATACGACGGTCCCCGCGACGAGCTTCATCGGCGAGGACGGCGAAGAGACGCCTTACCCCACGCCCGATGCCTCGTTGAACGCGACACCGACTGTCGAGCCCACCGATGCCAGCGACCTCAACTGGCTCACGGAGGAACTCCTGGCGGAGGCGACGAGTTACAACTGCAGCGACGAATCGAACGACGCAGCCCACGCGCCGAGCGATCAGCCCCTCGTGACGTGCGACCAGGACGGTCGCTCGTACATCCTCGGGCCGGTCGAGATCAACGGATCCGAGATCGCCGACGCGTCCTCGGGTGTGAACCCGCAGAACGGCCAGTGGGTCGTCAACATCGAGTTCTCGAACAAGCCGGTGGGGGGCGAGGAGCTGAGCGGTGCGAAGAAGTTCACCAACATCAGCGAGCGCCTCGTCAACCTGTCCGGTGTGCAGAACCAGTTCGCCTTCGTGCTCGACGGAACCGTGATCTCGGCGCCCGGCATGAACGACGTGATCACGGGCGGTAGCGCCCAGATCTCCGGCAACTTCACCGACGCGACCGCGAAGACTCTCGCCGACCAGCTGCGTTTCGGTGCACTGCCGATGAGCTTCGAGGTCGTCTCGAGCGACACCATCTCCGCGACGCTCGGTTCGCAGCAGCTCATGGTGGGCCTCGTGTCGGGCCTCATCGGTCTCGCGCTCGTCGCGGCCTGGGTGCTGCTCATCAGCTACCGCGCGCTCGGTTTCGTGATCATCGCCTCGCTCGCCGTCATGGCGATCCTGACGTACATCGCGCTCTGCCTGCTCTCGTGGCGTATCGACTACCGCCTCTCGCTCGCAGGCGTGGCGGGCCTGATCGTCACGATCGGCTTCACAGCCGACTCGTTCATCGTCTACTTCGAGCGTATCCGTGACGAGCTGCGTGACGGGAAGACGCCGTTCGCGGCAGTCGAGGACGGCTGGGCGCGCGCCAAGCGCACGATCTTCAGTGCGAAGTCGATCAACGTGCTGGCGGCCGTCGTGCTGTACATCATGGCTGACGCCACCGTGAAGGGTTTCGCGTTCACGCTCGGTCTGACGACCCTGATCGACATCCTTATCTTCGTCGTCTTCACGCACCCCGTCATGCAGCTCCTCGTGCGCACGCCGTTCTTCGGCGGTGGGCACAAGCTGTCGGGCCTCGATCCGAACGCGCTCGGCGCCGTCTTCACGGCCCGGTCGCACTTCCGCGCCCCCACGGGCGGGAAGGGCCGCGCGAACCGATCGCGCGGCGAGGCGGCGAAGCGCCAGACGATCGCCGAGCGCAAGCTCGCCCAGGAGAACCAGATCGCCTCGCGCGATACCAACACCACGAATGGGGAGGGTGACGCCTGATGCGTTCGATGAACGATCTCGGTAACGATCTCTACACCGGCAAGACCTCCATCCCCTTCGTCGCCAAGCGCAAGCTGTGGTTCATCATCGCGATCGCGCTCGTCGCGATCTCGATCGTTGCCCCGTTCCTGCGCGGCGTGCCCCTGTCGATCGAGTTCACGGGCGGATCCAAGTTCACGGTGTCGGCGCCGGCGTCGCTTGATCAGGACATCGCGACGGACGCCGTGCACGGCGTCGCGAGCGACGCAGAAGCGACCGTCACGATCATCGGTGACAAGGACGTTCAGGTTCAGACGTCGACACTCACCAACGATCAGACCCGCGACATCTCGGCGGCTCTGGCCGATGCCTACGGCGTCTCGGCCGACGAAGTCACCGACTCTTTCATTGGCCCGACCTGGGGAGCCGACGTCACGAAGAAGGCGCTCTGGAGCCTCGGCATCTTCCTCGCGCTGACCTTCCTCGTGCTCGCGATCTACTTCCGCACGTGGAAGATGTCGGTCGCCGCCATCGTCGGTCTCATCGACGTGCTCGTCGTCACGATCGGCATCTATTCGCTCGCCGGATTCCAGATATCGCCCTCGGCGGTCATCGGGTTCCTGACGATCCTCGCCTATTCGCTCTACGACACGACCGTCGTGTTCGACAAGGTGCGCGAGAACACGGACGAAGAGGTGGGCGACCGCACGTTCGGCGAGTCCGTCAACCTGGGCGTGAACCAGACCCTGATCCGCTCGATCAACACCTCGGTGGTCGCGGCGCTCCCCGTTGCGGCCATCCTGTTCATCGGCGTGTTCGGAATGGGTGCCGAAACGCTGAGCGACATCTCGCTGTCGATCTTCATCGGCATCATCGTCGCGACCTACTCGACGCTCTTCGTGTCGGCGCCGCTGTATTCGTGGATGCGCGAGCGCGAACCGAAGATCGCCCAGGCCGACGCCCGCGTGCTCGCCGCGCGGTCAGAGGAGGCCTGAACCTCGTCCTAAGATGAGGGGATGAACGCGTGCTCGGGCCCGACGGGAGACATTGATGGCTGATCCACTGTCCACCTCGTCGGGCCCGAGTCTGCGTTGGCTGGTGCCGCGAATCTTCACGCGCGCCAAGCCGAACGCGTCGGTGCGAAAGCTCATCGACACGGTCCGTTACAACCATCCGCGCGGCGACCTCGCGATCATCGAGAAGGCCTATCGCATCGCGGAGGAGAAGCACCGCGACCAGAAGCGTCAGAGCGGCGAGCCGTACATCACGCACCCGCTCGCCGTCGCGCAGATCGTCGCCGAGCTGGGCCTCGCGCCTCGCGCGGTCGCGGCGGCTCTGCTGCACGACACGGTCGAGGACACGGGATATCCGCTCGACGAGCTCACGGCGGAGTTCGGCGACGAGGTCGCGCTGCTCGTCGACGGTGTGACGAAGCTCGACAAGGTCAAGTACGGCGAGAGCGCACAGGCCGAGACCGTCCGCAAGATGATCGTCGCGATGTCCAAGGACGTCCGCGTGCTCGTCATCAAGCTCGCCGACCGGCTGCACAACGCCCGCACGTGGGGCTTCGTGCCACCGGAGAAGGCGAAGAAGAAAGCGACCGAGACGCTCGAGATCTACGCCCCCTTGGCGCATCGCCTCGGCATCCAGGCGATCAAGAGCGAGCTGGAGGACCTCTCGTTCGCGGCGATGTATCCGAAGATCTACAACGAGATCGACAGCCTCGTCAAGCAACGCACCCCGCAGCGCGAGAAGTACGTGCAGAAGGTCATCGACGAGGTCGGCAAGGACCTCACCGACCTTAAGGTGCGCGGCACCGTGTCGGGCCGGCCGAAGCAGCTGTACTCCGTTTATCAGAAGATGGTCGTGCGCGGGCGCGAGTTCGACGACATCTACGACCTCATCGGTATCCGGGTGATCGTGCCGAGCGTGCGCGATTGCTACGCCGTGCTCGGTGCGATCCACGCCCGTTGGACGCCGCTTCCGGGGCGCTTCAAGGACTACATCGCGACGCCGAAGTTCAACCTCTACCGTTCGCTCCACACGACGGTGATCGGGCCCGGCGGACGAACCGTCGAGATCCAGATCCGCACCGTCGAGATGCACCAGCAGGCCGAGTACGGTGTCGCGGCCCACTGGATGTACAAGGAGCGCATGGCGCAGACGGGCGGCAAGCCCGACCCGCGCGCCGCCGACGCCGACATGGCGTGGATCGCCCGCATCTCGGACTGGCAGGCCGAGACCAAGGATCCGGGTGAGTTCCTCGACTCCCTGCGCTACGAGATCGGCGCGAAGGAGGTCTACGTCTTCACGCCCAAGGGCCGCGTCGTGGGCCTGCCGACCGGCGCCACCCCCGTCGACTTCGCGTTCGCAGTGCACACCGAGATCGGCTATCGCACGATGGGGGCCAAGGTCAACGGCCGGCTCGTGCCGCTCGAGACCGAGCTCGCCTCGGGCGATGTGGTCGAGGTCTTCACTTCCAAGAACCCCGACGCGGGGCCTAGCCAGGACTGGCTGAGCTTCGTCAAGAGCACTCGCGCCCGCAACAAGATCCGCGCCTGGTTCACCAAGGAACGCCGCGAGGAAGCGATCGAACAGGGCAAGGAGTCGATCGCCCGCGCGATGCGCCGGCACAACATGTCGTTCGCGCGCCTCAAAGAGGCGCTGCCGGAGGTCGCCGCCCAGCTACGCTACGACGACATCTCGGCGCTCTACGCGGCCGTCGGCGAGGGCCATGTCTCGTCGCAGTCGGTCCTCGAGAAGGTCCAGTCGGCGCTCAACGAGGCCGACGACAACACCGGATCCGTCGCGCTGCAGGGAGGACCTCGGCACCGTCCCCGCACGGGGGAGTCGGGGATCCTGGTCCGCGGTGCCGACGACATCCTCGTGAAGCTCGCGAAGTGCTGTACGCCTGTTCCCGGCGATGAGATCGTCGGCTTCGTCACCCGCGGCAGCGGCGTGAGCGTGCACCGGGCCGACTGCACCAACGTGAAGTCGCTGAAGGAGGATCCGGAGCGCCTCATCGACGTCGCGTGGGCGCCGACGACCAAGGCGGTCTTCCTCGTGCACATCCAGGTGGAGGCGCTCGACCGCGGCGGCCTGCTGAGCGACATCACGCGCGTGCTGAGCGAGCATCACGTGAACATCCTCTCGGCGTCGGTGCAGACGACCCGCAAGCAGCTTGCGATCAGCCGCTACGTCTTCGAGATGGGCGACACCGTGCACCTCGACCGCGTCCTGAACGCCGTGCGCCGCATCGAGGGCGTCTACGACGTGTACCGCGTCACCTCGTCGTGAACCAGCTCGGCGACCATGCGCGTGTAGCGTAGGCGTCTGCCGGCGGCGAGCCACGCGAGGATCCGCTCGCGCAGCTCGTCGCGCGCGAGGAACCACGCTAGCGCTCGCGCAAGGTCATCGCGCGGTTCGCCGAGATGCACGCGAGCGAGGTCGTAGAAGGTGCGCTCGATGCTCGTCACGGGCGTACCGCCGAGCGTGACGAGGTCGGTCCTCGGAATCGGCCAGCTGCGGATCGTCACGCCCGCCCGCCAGATCCGCTTCTTGGGGGCGCCCTCGACGAGCTGGGCGAAGTAGGTGTGCGGTTCGTCGGGGAGGGCGCCGTGGATCCACGCGGCGGTCGTGAACACCGCCGCATGCCCCGGCGGCAACCAGCTGGCCGTCGTCTGGGCGCGCACGAGGTCGTTGACCGGCATCCCGATCGGCGCGAACGCGTCGCGCGTGGCTCGCCGCAGTTCGCCGTCGAGCCGCAGGGCAGATACCTCCGCGATCGAGAGCGGGGTGGATCCGGGAAACGCGTGAGGGGCCATGCCGCGATCTTCTCGCGCCATGGCCCCTCACATCAGGGGGTGTGGATAACTCAGGCCCCGATGGCTCGCAGCCATGCGGTGCGGGCGTCGATGGCCTCCTGGGCCTCCTTCGCCGCCTTGTCGTCACCGGCCGCCTTCGCATCGGCGAGGTCCTGTTCGAAACCGGCGATCGACTCGCGCAGCTGCGACTCCATGTCGTTCGCGCGCGCCTTCGTCTCGGGGTTGTTGCGCTTCCAGTCGACGTCCTCGCGGTCCTTGAGCGCGAGCTCGATCTTGCGCATACGACCGTCGAGGTCGCGCTCGACCTCGCGGGGGAACACGCGACCCGTCTCGTCCCAGCGGTGCTGGATGTCGGTCAGGGTCTGGCGCGCGGTCTTCAGGTCGGCGATGTCGGCGACCTTCGCCGCCTCGACGAGAAGCGCCTCGCGGGCCTCGATGCGCGGCTTCGACTCTTCCTGCTCTGCGAGGTCGCGCTCGTGGCGTGCGCCGTAGAGCACGTCACCGGCGGCCTTGAAGCGCGCCCACAGCGCGTCATCTGCCTTACGGCCCGCGCGGCCCGATCGCTTCCACTCGTCGAGCAGGTTGCGGTAAGCGGCGATGCCGTCCTCGCCCTGCGGCGCGAGCGCTTCGGCGCGCTCGATGAGACGCGTCTTGGTCTGCTTCGCGGCCTTGTGCACGTCGTCGAGCTCGGCGAAGAACGCGCGGCGTGCTCGCTCGATCGTCGAACGGGCGTCGCGGAAACGCTTCCACAGCGCCTGCGCCGTGTTCTTCGGAAGGCGCGGACCGTTTTTCTGGTGGTCCTGCCACTGGTCGAACAGCGAGCTGAGCTCGGCGGTCGCCTGCTTCCACTGGACCTGCTGCGGGTCGCGGGCCGCGAGGGCCTCGACCTTCTCGACGATCGCGGTGCGCTCCGTGATCGCGGCGTCGACGGCGGCGCGCTGCGCGGCGGCCTCCTGCGACGCGGCCTCGGCGAGGGCGTCGATCATGCTCACGAGGCGCTCCTCGAGGCCCTTCAGATCGCCCACCGCCGCGGCGCCCACGACCTCGCTCTTGAGCTGAGCGGCCTGGCTGCGGAGGGCCGAGGCCGATGCACCGCCGGCCTGGTGGCGCTGCTCGATCGCGACGACCTTGAACGACAGCTCGTCGAACTTGCGGACGTAGTACTGCAGGGCCTCGTCGTGCGTGCCGTCGGGGTACTCGCCGACGACGCGCCAGTCGTCGCCCTCGCGGACTGAGACGACGCCGTTCTCGTCGACGCGGCCCCACTCGCTCGCCCCCGGCGTGGCCGGGACCACGGGCGTGGCGGGGACTGCGGGGGTCTCGACCGCGGGAACGGTCGGGGCGGCAGGCTTCGGACGCTTCGCGAAGGCCGCAGGGGAGGGCACAGGACCGGGCTTCGGTGCTTCGGTGCTGGCGTTGTCGGTGGTGTTGTCGGGAGTCGACACGGGAGGCTCCTCATCGCGGTTGTCCGCGGGAAGGGGAAAGGGACCCATTCAGCCTATGACATCCGGCGGATTCCCGCGCGCTCACGCGCGATAGTCTCGAGGGGATGAAATCCTCCGGCGCACTCTTCAGCGGCCAGACCCCGCTCGCGGTCCGCATGCGGCCGACCTCCCTCGCGGAGGTCGCCGGGCAGCGGCACCTGCTGGGCGCGGGGTCGCCGATCGTCGCGCTCGCGGATCCCGAGGCCCAGAAGCCCGGCACAGTGTCGGTGATCCTGTGGGGTCCGCCGGGCACCGGCAAGACGACCCTCGCGCAGGCGATCGCCCGCAGCTCCGGCCGCCGCTTCGTCGAGCTGTCCGCCATCACCGCGGGCGTCAAGGACGTGCGCGAGGTCATGCAGCAGGCGCTCGACCAGCGCGACCTCTACGGTCAGTCGACCATCCTCTTCCTCGATGAGATCCACCGCTTCACGAAGGCGCAGCAGGACGCGCTGCTCCCGGGTGTCGAGAACGGCTGGGTCATCCTCATCGCCGCGACGACCGAGAACCCCTCCTTCTCCGTCATCTCGCCGCTGCTGTCGCGCTCACTGCTGCTCACGCTCAAGCCGTTGACCGACGAGGACCTCGCAACACTCGTCGAGCGCGCCGTCTCCGACGCGCGCGGGCTGAACGGATCCGTCGTGCTCGAGGACGAGGCCCGCGACGCGATCGTCGCGCTCTCGTCAGGCGACGCCCGCCGAGCCCTCACGGCGCTCGAGGCGGCCGCCGGGGTCGCGGTGAGCGAGGCCGGCGAGGGGGAGACGCCGAGCGTCACGGCCGAGCAGGTCTCCCAGGCCGTCGACCGCGCGCTGCTGCGCTACGACCGCCAGGGCGATGAGCACTACGACGTCATCAGTGCCTTCATCAAGTCGATCCGCGGATCGGACCCCGACGCCGCGATCCACTATCTCGCCCGCATGATCGAAGCGGGCGAGGATCCGCGCTTCATCGCCCGCCGGCTGATGGTCCACGCCGCCGAGGACATCGGCATGGCGGATCCGCGCGCGCTGCAGATCGCGGTCGCCGCCGCCGACACGGTGCAGCTCATCGGCATGCCCGAGGCGCGGATCCCGCTCGCCGAGGCCACCATCTACCTCGCGACGGCACCCAAGTCGGGGGCCGTCATCAACGCCATCGATTCGGCACTAGCCGACGTGCGCGCGGGGAGGATCGGCGTCGTGCCCCTGCACCTGCGCGACGCCCACTACGCCGGGGCCAAGCGCCTCGGCCATGGCAAGGGATACCTCTTCCCGCACAACGACCCGCGCGGCGTCGTCACCCAGCAGTACCTGCCCGACGCGCTCCGCGGCACGCGCTACTACGAGCCCACGACCCACGGTGCGGAGCGCGAGGTGTCCGAGCGCCTCGAGAAGATCCGCCGCATCGTCGGAGAGTGATTTCAGGATCGGCTCTGTTAAACTGACGGGGCTCGAAATCCGAGCACATCCCCTTCGCGAATTCCTGCGGGTACTCCGGCGTACGCCCGCGCGTGGAAGAAGGCGGAGTGTACGCCCGTGAAGCCGTCGATCGACGGCACGTGAAAGGAACCTCAATGGTTACCAAGTCCCAGGACCGCCGCAAGGTCCGTCTGTCGCGCGCGCTCGGCGTCGCGCTGACCCCGAAGGCTGCTCGCTACATGGAGAAGCGCCCGTACGGCCCCGGCCAGCACGGACGCACCAAGCGCAAGGCCGACAGCGACTACGCTGTGCGTCTCCGCGAGAAGCAGCGTCTGCGCGAGCAGTACGGCATCCGCGAGAAGCAGCTTCGCATCGCCTTCAACGAGGCGAACCGCGCCGAGGGTCTGACGGGTGAGAACCTCGTCGAGCTCCTCGAGATGCGTCTCGACGCCCTCGTGCTCCGTTCGGGCTTCGCCCGCACGACCGCACAGGCTCGTCAGTTCGTGGTTCACCGCCACATCCTCGTTGACGGCAAGATCGTCGACCGTCCCTCCTTCCGCGTGAAGCCGGGCCAGACGATCGAGGTCAAGGCCAAGAGCGAGGGCCTCGAGCCCTTCCAGGTCGCAGCCGCCGGCGGTCACGCCGAGGTCCTGCCGGCCGTCCCCTCGTACCTCGAGGTGTCGCTCGACAAGCTCCAGGCCAAGCTCGTTGCTCGCCCGAAGCGCGCTGAGGTCCCCGTGACCTGTGAAGTGCAGCTCGTCGTCGAGTACTACGCGGCTCGCTAAGAGACGCGGAGTACTCGGGCCGCGAAGCGGCCGGAGAGCACTGGTTATGGAAGGGGTCCTGGCGCAAGCCGGGGCCCCTTCTCTACGCGGCTCGCTAAGAGACGCGGAGTGCTCGGGCCGCGAAGCGGCCGGAGAGCACGGGTGCGGAAGGGGTCCTGGCGCAAGCCAGGGCCCCTTCCGTCGTTCGTAGGAGTCACGAGAATCGGAGAAATCACGAAGCTCGGCGCGTCGGCGGGATCTCTCCGATTGTCGTGACTTTTTCCGAGCCTCGTGACGTGGATGTGAGGCGCGGCTACCGCGCGGACCAGCCGAATCGGGCCTGGAGCGCGGCGACTACCCGGGTGAACCTATCGAGGTCGAGGGCTGCCGCCTCGCGGCGCAGCCCGTCGTGGTGCACGCTGTAGAGCTGGTCGATGTCGACCCAGGACGCCCGGCCACTCGAATCCCACGGGCCCGAGCCGATGCCGAGGCGATCGTCGCGGCCTGGCTTGTTCTTGCTGGTGAGTTTGACGGCGTAGACGCGCTCGGCCGTATGACGACCGATCACGAGCACGGGACGGTCCTTGCCGCGGCCGTCGTTCTCGACATAGGGGACCCAGGTCCAAACGATCTCGCCGGCGTCCGGATGGCCGTCCTGGTGCGGCGAATACTCAAGACGCACATCATGAGCCGTGTCCGGATCCACCTCGATCGTCGCGGTCGTGCCGAAGCGGACGTCCGCGCTCTCCGAACGATGCGCGGGCGTCGCGGGCGCAGGGTGCGCCTGGCCTTGCGGCGCGTTGCGCGCGCCGCGCGAGGGTCGCGGCGGCTTGGATGCGCGGCCGCGTTTGGAGTTCTCGGATCCGAGGATCGCATCGATGCCGAGTTCGACGACCCGCCAGAGGAAGTTCTTCGCCATTCCATCAGCCTAGGGTGAGGTGAGCTCTCGTCTCGCCCCGGGCGGAGGCCGCCGAGCGGGGCGAGATGCCCGCCTCAGAGGTGCGGGACCCGGTCGATCGCGAAGGCCAGGTGGGGCATGTCGACCCCTCGGTAGCGGGTGATGAAGCGGGCGCGCACCGTCATGCCGAGGCGGATCGCGACGTTCATCGACGCGATGTTGGTGTCGCGCACCTGCGCCCACACTCGCTCGCGACCGAGCTTCGCGAAGGCATGTGAGACGCACGCCGTTGCGGCCTCGGTGGCGTATCCGCGGTTCCAGTGCTCGCGGTTGAAGAGATATCCGACCTCGAGCACACGCTCGCCCAGGATGTTCTGCCACGTGAGACCGGCCTGCCCGATCATCTCGCCGGTCTCTCGGAGCACGACCGCCCACAGGCCGAACCCATCGTCGCGATACCTCTCGAGCTGACGCGCGAGCCAGCCGTCCACCATCGCGTCGTCGAACGCGCCCTCGTAGGCCGTCATCGTCTCGTCGTCCTGCAGGATCCGGCGTAGCGCGGGCAGGTCGCCCGCGTGCATCTCACGCAGTCCAAGTCGAGGCGTGTCGAGGATCCGGCGGGGAGCGATCACCGAGTCTCTCCGTTCCACAGCCAGCGGAGGGCGTCGGGCAGGAGCGTCCCGCCGTGGCTCGGGCTGTGTCCGCCGTCGCCGAGCACGAAGCGGAAGTCGGCTCCGGATCGCGCGAGTGCGGCGGCGACCGAGAGGTTCTCCGCGAGCCAGTTGTCGGTGGGTTCGTTCCATCCGATGTCGCGGTGCGCGGCGTGCAGGAACACGCGCATCGGCGGCGCTCCGTGCTCGTGGATCAGGCGGGGGTACGGATTGCCGCCCGGCATCTGCGCGAAGCTCGAGTTGAAGCAGATCGCGCGGCCGAAGAGGTCCGGTCGGCACCACGCAGCGGTGAAGGCCGCGTTGCCACCGGAACTGCCGCCGCAGATGCCCCGCAGGCGAGGATCCTCCGTGAGGCGCCAGTGCTCAGCCACGAGGCGAAGCACCTCCTCGGACAGGAAGCCTGCGTATACGTCGTCGAAGGCGTCGTACTCGCGGTTGCGGTTCTTGGGCGGCGCCGGCGGCGCGAGGAGGCCCGGATCGACGAAGACGCTCACCATGGGTGGGATGGTGCCTTGGTGCGTCAGGTTGTCGAGCACGATACCGGCCTTCACCGATGCGTCGGGATCCAGGTACCACCAGCCATCGTTGAACACCATGACGGGTGCTCCGATCGTGGGGTCGAGGCTGGACGGTGCGTGGATCCACACTCGGCGGGACGTCCCGGGGTAACGGGCGCTGTCACCGAGCACCACCTCGGTGATCGTTCCGCGAGGAACGTCGGGATGGGGATGGGAATCGGGGCCGTAGGCATAGGTGATGCCGTCGACGGCGGGCGGCAACGCCTGATAGGCGATCGGCTTCGGCATTCCGTCATCCTATGATGCAGTGTGACCTTAGACCCGGTCCGCGCACGTGCGCGGCATCAGATGTTGTGGGGCCTCGTCGCCATCTGCTTCGTCGGCTCCGCCCTGATCTGGATCCTCTGGGTGCTGCCCATCGCACGCTCGATCGAGCGCGCCGAACCGGTGCCGCTGGGCGAACCCATCGAGGTGTCCGCGGGAGCGCACGGCGTGTGGGCGTCCGGCCGAGCCGCCATGCTGGGGCTCGTGCGGTGCGAGTCGGACGGTGCGCTCTCGAGCGGGCCGTCGCTCGAATGGGACGACACGCTCTGGTGGATGACCCCGCGCGAGGGCTTCGAGCAGACGCGGCGGGTCAGCGGCGCCACGCGGGTTGTCTGTGAGGCCACGTTGGACAGCTACGAGGGCGAGTACCTCGTCGCGCGGGACGCGTTCGGATCGCGCTCGGTCTGGATCGGCCGCATGGGGGAGCCGTCGGGCACCGTGCTCGCCGTCGGAGCCGTGGGGTTGCCGCTCTTCGCGGTGTTCCTCACGCCGATCCTCATCGTGCAGACGCTCCGGCGCTCGGCTCATCAGCGCGAATCCTCGGCGGGCACGGCATAGGATGGAACGACGTATGCTCACGACCCATGGAGATGACATGAAGAACGTGGCCTGGTTCCTGCTCGGTATCATCGGCGGGTTCGTCGCCGCGCACTTCATGAACAAGGATCCGCGGGGCCACGAGCTGCTCGCCTCGATCGATGCGCGCATCAGCGGCTTCACGGGTGCGCTGACCGACGCCTACCGCGCCGAGGTCGAGCGCGAGAGCGCGCAGTAACTTCCCCTTCGAAAAAGGACACACCCCTCATATGAAGACCGCGGAGATCGCCAACCGCTACCTCGACTTCTTCCGTTCGAAGGATCACGAGATCGTGCCGTCGGCGTCGCTCGTCAGCGACGACCCGTCGATCATGTTCACGATCGCCGGCATGGTGCCCTTCATTCCGTATCTCACGGGCGTCGTGCCCGCGCCGTTCAAGAGCGCCGCCGACCTGCAGAAGTGCATCCGCACCAACGACATCGAAGAGGTCGGCAAGACCGCGCGCCACGGAACCTTCTTCCAGATGATGGGTAACTGGTCGTTCGGCGATTACTTCAAGGAAGGCGCGATCGCCTACGCGTGGGAGCTCCTGACGAAGAGCGAGGCCGATGGCGGCCTCGGCTTCGACGAGAAGGATCTGTGGGTCACCGTCTACGAAGACGACGACGAGGCCGAGCAGCTGTGGCGCAGCGTCGCGGGCCTGCCCGCGAACCGGATCCAGCGTCTGGGGCGAGAGGATAACTACTGGACGACGGGCCAGCCGGGCCCCGCGGGTCCCTGCTCCGAGATCTACTTCGATCGCGGTCCCCGGTACGGCCAGGACGGCGGCCCCGCCGTCGACGACAACCGGTTCCTCGAGATCTGGAACCTCGTCTTCATGCAGTACGCGATCGACAACGTGCGCAGCAAGACCGAGTTCGACATCGTCGGCGAGCTGCCGCAGAAGAACATCGACACCGGTATGGGTCTCGAGCGCGTAGCGTTCCTCAAGCAGGGCGTCGAGAACATGTACGAGACCGACCAGGTGCGCCCCGTGCTCGACCGCGCGGTGGAGCTCTCGGGTCGCACCTACGGCAAGAACCACGAGGACGATGTGCGCTTCCGCGTCATCGCCGACCACGTGCGCTCCTCGCTCATGCTCCTCAGCGACGGTGTCACGCCCTCGAACGAGGGTCGCGGCTATATCCTGCGCCGCCTCATGCGCCGCACCGTGCGCTCGATGCGACTGCTCGGCGTTGAGGAAGCCACGTTCCCCGAGCTGTTCGCCGCATCGCGTGATGCGATGAAGGCGGGATACCCCGAGCTCGAGACCGACTGGCAGCGCATCTCGAACTATGCCTTCGCCGAGGAAGAGACCTTCCTGCGCACCCTGACCGCCGGATCCACGATCCTCGACACCGCGGTCGCGAAGACCAAGGAAGCCGGAGCCGAAAAGCTCGCCGGCAACGAGGCGTTCCTGCTGCACGACACCTACGGCTTCCCGATCGACCTCACGCTCGAGATCGCCGAAGAGGCCGGCCTCGGCGTCGACCGCGACGGCTTCGACACGCTCATGAAGGCCCAGCGCGAGCGTGCGAAGGAAGACGCGAAGTCGCGCAAGCGTCAGATCGCCGACCTCAGCGTGTATCGCGAGTTCCGCGCCGCGGGCGAGACGAACTTCCTCGGGTACGACGAACTGCAGACCGAAACCCGTGTGCTCGGCCTCATCGTCGACGGCGTTCCGGCCGACCGGGCCACGACCGGCCAGGTCGTCGAGGTGATCCTGCCCGAGACGACGCTCTACGCGGAATCGGGCGGGCAGGTCGCCGACAAGGGAACGATCGTCGGCAACGGCTTCGAACTCGACGTGCTCGACGTGCAGCGCCCGGTTCCGGGTCTCGTCAGCCACACCGTGACGGTGCACTCGGGCGAGGTCGCCGTCGGCGACGCGGCCACCACCGTGGTCGACTCGGCGAACCGCCGCCGCGCGCAGGCCGCGCACTCGGCGACGCACCTCGTGCACGCCGCGCTCCGCGACACCCTCGGTTCGGGGGCGACCCAGGCCGGCTCGCTGAACCGGGCCGGCTACATGCGCTTCGACTTCTCGTGGGGCCAGGCACTGTCGAACGAGACGAAGACCGAGATCGAAGAGATCGCGAACAATGCCATCTCCGACAACCTCGAGGTCACGACGCGCATCATGAGCCTCGACGATGCCAAGGCCGCGGGCGCGATGGCGCTCTTCGGCGAGAAGTACGGCGAGAAGGTGCGCATGGTCGACATCGGCGGCCCCTGGTCGCGCGAGCTGTGCGGCGGCACCCACGTCGGACGCTCGAGCGAGATCGGCCTGATCTCGCTCACGGGCGAGTCCTCGGTGGGCGCCTCGAACCGACGCGTTGAGGCCCTCGTGGGCATCGACGCCTTCCGCGAGCTGACAACCGAGCGTCGCCTCGTGAACGAGCTGACGAGCGCCCTGAAGACGCCCAAGGACCAGCTCGTGGGTCGCATCTCCGAGCTCAGCGCGAACCTGAAGCGTGCCGAGAAGCAGATCGCCCAGTACGAGGCGAAGCAGTTGCAGCAGCGCGTTCCTGACCTCGCTGCCTCGGCGAAGGCCACCGGGCGCGTGCAGCTCGTCGCGGAGTCCCTCGGTGAGATCGGATCCGCCGACGACGTGCGCACGCTCGTCACGCAGGTGCGTGAGCGCCTCGCGTCCGACCCCGCTGTGGTGGCCCTCATTGGCATCGCCGGAGGCCGGCCGATCGTCGCGGTCGGAACGACCGAGCGCGCTCGCGAGGCCGGCGTGCAGGCCGGAGCGCTCGTGAAGGTCGCCACCGGCGTCCTCGGCGGTGGCGGTGGCGGCAAGCCCGACTTCGCCCAGGGCGGCGGCCAGGACGCGTCGAAGGCCGGTGCGGCCCTCGACGCAGTGCGGAACGCCATCGAGGCACTGTGAGCGATTTCCGTCGAGGCGTGCGCCTCGGGATCGACGTGGGCAAGGCCCGCGTGGGCGTCGCCCGCGTCGACCCTGACGGCATGCTTGCGGTTCCCGTCGAGACGGTGCCGCGTGATGAGGCGTCGGTCGCACGGATCGCGTCGATCGCGGCGGAGCACGAACCGATCGAACTCGTCGTGGGCCTGCCGCTGAACATGCAGGGAGACGACACCCCGTCGACGGCCGATGCGCGCGAGTTCGCGGCGGAGCTCGGCAGGGCACTTCCCGGCACGGGGATCCGCATGGTCGACGAGCGCCTCAGCACGGTCACTGCCCACACAGCCCTACGCCAGTCGGGTCGCTCGCAGAAGAAATCGCGCGGCATCGTCGACCAGATCGCCGCGGTGGTATTTCTGCAACACGCCGTGGACACCGAGAAGCGCACGGGTACGCCCCCCGGATTCGTGCTCGACGAGGAGTAATGTAGCCGAAATGACCCAGCCTGATTCCCCCGAAGGCACGGGACTGACTCGACGCGAGCTACGTGAGCTGCGTGCCCGCGAGTGGGCCGAGGCCGAAGCAGCGGCCAGCGAAGAGCATCCCTTCGTGACGGGTGGCGCGCGCGCAGAGCGCGCGCCACGCCCGGAAACGTCGACTCGCCCGGCCGCGTCCGAGCACCCCTTCGTCGGCGTCCAGCAGACGCGCCCCCCGCGTCCTGCTCCGCAGCAGACGCGCGCCGCACAGCCCGCCCGCGAGCGTGCTCCCGAACCCGTGCGCCAGCCGGAGCCGCCGACCGTGAAGACGGGCATCGGATCCTTGGCGCCCGCAGACGAGCACTCGGCGGGCGAGCTGCACACGCTGCTCACGACCGGCAGCCATGCCGTCGGCCCGAAGAAGCGCAGGGGCGGGGCGATCGTGATCATCCTGATCATCCTCGCCCTCATCGCGGGTCTCGCGTTCGGCGGCTATGCGCTCGTGAAGAGCATCGGTGGCCCGGTCGCGGACTTCTTCGGCTGGAACGCCGAACCGACCGACTACGAGTCGGGGCTCGCAACGGGCGAGGCCACGATCATGATCGAGAAGGGCGACACTGGGTGGGAAGTGTCGCAGAAGCTCCACGAGGCGGGCGTGACCCTGACCGAGGGCGTCTTCTACGACATGCTCGTCGACATGCAGCAGAACCCGAACTTCGTGCCGGGCGCCTACCAGCTCAAGCAGAAGATGACGGCGGCGGCGGCACTCGCGGCACTGCAGGATCCGGAATCGAAGCTGCCCGGCATCGCGTACCCCGAGGGCTACACGGTCGAGCAGGCGATTCCGATCATCGCGGCGGGGCTGGAGATCTCCGAGGACGACGTGCGCGCGGCGATCGCGGAGCCGTCGGACTACGGCGTCGATGCGGACTCCCTGGAGGGCTGGCTGTTCCCGACGAGCTACGACTACACGCCGGGCACCGACGTGATGGAGGTCGTGCAGGGCATGGTCGACCGTACGCGGACATCGCTCGAGCAGGCGGGAGTTCCGGCGGGCGACGAGGAACGCGTTCTCACGATCGCGTCGATCATTCAGCGCGAAGCTCCTGCGGGCGAGTTCGCCAAGGTCTCGACCGTGATCGAGAACCGCCTCGACATCGACATGATGCTGCAGATGGACTCGACGGCGCAGTACGGCTACGGCGAGATGCATTCGGGCAGCGTGTTCACCTCGGGCGATGCGCTCGCCGACGACAACGAGTGGAACACGTATAAGATCACCGGGCTGCCGGCCACGCCGATCGCGAACCCGGGCGACGAGGCCATTCAGGCCGCGATGCACCCCGAGAGCGGCGATTGGCTGTACTTCACGACCGTCGACCTCGACTCGGGCGAGACGAAGTTCGCGACGACCCTGGATGAGCACGAGAAGAACGTCGCCGAGTTGCGCCAGTGGTGCTCGGACAACCCCGACAACGCGGGATGCGCGTGATGACACACCTCGAGGTCTGGGGTTCGCCGATCGCCCACAGTAAGTCGCCGCAGCTGCATCTCGCGGCGTATCGCGCGCTGGGGCTCGATTGGAGCTTCGATCGTCGTGAGGTCTCGGGTGATACCTTCGCCGTCGAGATCGCGAAGGGCGGTGTGCGGGGGCTCGCCCTGACGTATCCGCTCAAGTCCCACGCCTTCGCGGCGGCCGATCGACGCGATCGCTGGGCCGAGCTGACAGGTGTGGCGAACACGCTGTTCTTCGGCGGCCCCGGTATCGGCGGTTTCAATACCGACGTCGGCGGCCTGGCGCGCGCCCTTCGCGAGATCGGGGTGGGCGGGGCGGGGCGCGTGCGGATCATCGGCGCCGGAGCCACGACGACCTCGGCGATCGTGTCACTGTCAGAACTCGAGGCCGAACAGGTCGAGGTCGTCGCGCGTCGCCCCGAGGCGGCGGCGCCGCTCGTCGAACTCGGCGAGCGCGCGGGCGTTCATGTGTCGGTCGCGCCGCTCGAGGCGCCCATCGGAGCGGTGGATCTCACGATCGCAACCCTGCCGGGCGGTACCGAACTGGATCCGGATGTCTCGGCGCGCCTCGGCGAGCTCGGCGGGGTGCTCTTCGATGTCGCCTACAGCCCCTGGCCGACGAGCATCGCGGCGCGATGGCCGGGCGCCACTCATCACGGCCTCGCGATGCTGCTGCACCAGGCCGTGATCCAGGTGCGGATCTTCGTCAACGGCGACCCGAGGATAGAGCTGCCGGACGAGTCCGAGATCGTCGAGGCGATGCGAGATTCCCTCATCGCCGGCTGAACGAACAAGCTTTAGCCGAACGGATATGAATTAACGTAGGCGCTCGCGTAAAGCTTGTTCTCTCGGGGGGTCAGCCTTCGGTGATCTCCTCGTGGATCCGGCGGAGGTCCTCGAGCAGGGCGCCGATGAGGATCCAGTGGTCGCCCGTGGGGGCGGCGATCGTGTAGGGGCGCGTGAGCGCCGGCAGGGTCGTCGTCTGGGCGGGCGGCGCCGCCGCGGTGCCGGTCTGACGTAGGGCGAGCCGCACGTCGTGGGCGGCCCGACGCAACTGCTCGGCGATGCCGATGACGGCGCTCTCGCGGGAGACGTCGTCGTCGTAGCGATCGTAGAACGCGCGGGTCATGCCGAGAACCTGTGTGACGACGGGGGAGAGCCGCTCGAGGAGAGCGCGCACCTCATCGAGCTCACCCCGGTGCCTGCGGCTACGCGGATTGAGGGCGAGAGTGTCGGTGGCGTCGTCGATGGCGCTCTCCGCCTGCTCGCGCATGGGGCGCAGGAGGCGGGCAGTCAGCAGCAGTTCTTCGCGCTGGGCGCGGCTCTGGGGAGCCTCGAGAGCCGCGGCGAGGCGCTCCATGGTTGCGGCGATCTCGGCCCCGAGAGCGTCCAGCTTGGCGTGCGCCGGTGCGACCGCGATAGGCGGCACGAGAACGAGGTTGACGGCGAAGCCGATGACGGCGCCGAGGGCGGTCTCGACGACGCGCATGAGCGCATAGTCGGGCGTGGCGGCGCCGAGCGCGATGACGAGCATGGCACTGATCCCGACCTGGTTCGTCGTGGCCGGCGTCATCTTGAGTGCCCACGAACCGATGAGGGCCACGACGATCGCGAGCAGTACGACCCATGGCGCGGATCCGAGAAGGAGTGCGAGCAGCGACGCGATGATGACGCCGACGAGGACCCCGATGGAGCGCTCGACCCCCTTGAGCAGCGACTGGTTGAGGCTCGGCTGCACCACCAGGAGCGCCGCGATCGCCGCGAACACAGGCGGCGGACCCTCGGGGATCAGAACCAGCGCAACCAGCCAGCCGGCGAGCGTCGCGACCGCCGACTTCACGATGTGGAGCAGCGGCGAGCGCCGCTGGGCACGGATGGCGGCCATGACCTTCATGACGTCCACGCTACGCGAGACGGATGGACGAATGGCCCGGGAGCCGCCGAGCGTTCGCGGGAGCGGCGCACGCTTGTTCGTCCGGCGTTCAGCTCCGCGTCACCCGCCCGGGTGGCCGTGTTCACGCGCCGAGCGCAGAGTGACCCGAAAGCAGGAATCGTGTTGTCGGGAGAAACTATGTCGTCGCCTCTTGCATGGGTGGAGTCGCCGCTGCAGGTGCTGGGCGCAGCAGAGTGGGCGCACGCGCACCACACGCGGGTCGATGTGGCCGGTCGCCTCGCGGCGCAGGTCGAGCAGACGACGAACGAGGTTGCGGATCGCGGCGCGCTGTTCGGCGAACAGGTGGGCTTTCACGGCGTCCCGTGGCGCATGCTGGCCGCCCACGAGCACTGGCTTGTGGGCGATGGCTTCTCGGGGCAGTTCCGCCTCGCGGCGGCGGTGCTGCGACCTCGGCGGATCACGTTCCTTGACGACGGACTGAATGCCGTTGCGTTCGCGGATTCCCTGACGGGTGTCCGGCCGTATGCCCGGCCACGCGCGACGAGGGAGGGCGCGCTGGCGCGGCGCGTCACGCCGCTGGCGCTCGACCTCGTGCAGTTGCGGGCGGCGGGTGGATCCGTCGACCTGTTCACCGCGTTCCCGCTGGGGGACGAGCGCGAGGGGCGCTTGCGCGGGCTGGGGGCGACGGTGTCGCGGCACGGCTTCGAGTGGATCCGCGGAACGCGCAGCGCGCGGAGGCTCGATGCGGATCGCGTGATCCTCGGCACCGCACGGGTCGCGGACGGGCTGATCGATCGCTCGGAATACGTGACGTGGGTGCGGCGGCAGGCGCGGGGGAACCCGGCCGCATATCTGCCTCATCGGCGCGAGTGCGAGCGCACGCTCGATGAAATCGCGCGCCTCGCCGGGGTCACGGTCGTACGCACCGGCCTGCCGGTCGAGCTCGTGCTGGCGGCGGGTGACCGGCCCCGTGAGGTCGTGACGCTGCCCTCGAGCGCGGCGATCACTCTACGGCGGGTACTCGCCGGATCCGAGTCGATCGTGCGCGAAAGCGAAATCGTCGAACGGCCGGAGCTCGCGCTGTGAGGCGCGAGACGGTCGCGATCGTTCCGGCCCGCGGCGGCTCCAAGGGCGTTCCGCGCAAGAACGTCGCCCAGGTCGGCGGGATCCCGCTCGTCGTTCGCGCCGTGCAGGCGGCACGTGCATCGGGCCGCGTGCATCGCGTCGTCGTCTCGACCGACGACACGGAGATCGCCGACATAGCCGGCGCGGCGGGAGCGGAGATCGTCTGGCGCCCGGCGGAGATCTCCGGGGACCTCGCGAGTTCGGAGGCGGCCCTCCTGCACGCGCTCGACGAGCTCGCCGCCCGCGGGGTCGAGGTCGATGTGCTCGCGTTCCTGCAGGCGACGAGCCCGTTCATCCCATCCGAGGCATTGGGGCGGGCATGCGACCTCGTCGCCTCGGGCGAGGCGGACAGCGCCTTCTCGGCACGCGAGTCGTACGAGTTCTTCTGGACCGAGAACGACGGACAGGCGCTGGCGCTCGGACACGACGCCGCTCACCGGCCGCGCCGGCAGGACCGGGACCCCGCGTACGTCGAGACGGGCGCCTTCTACGTCATGCGCGCCGATGGTTTCCGGGAGGCACGACACCGCTTCTTCGGCCGGACCCGCATTGTCGAGGTGCCGGAAGCGACCGCGATCGAGATCGACACCCCCGACGAGCTCGCCGTCGCCCGTGCGCTCGCACCGGTTCTCGGATCCGCGGCGTCCATCGACGCCCTCGCGGTCGTCACCGACTTCGACGGCGTGCACACCGACGACACCGCCGGCGTCGACGAGTACGGCGAGGAGCACGTGCGGGTCAGCCGTGCCGATGGCATGGGCGTGCGGATGCTTCGCGAGGCGGGGATCCCCGTGCTGATCCTCTCGACCGAGCGCAATGCCGTCGTCGCGGCGCGCGCACGCAAACTCGGCGTGCCCGTCATCCAGAACTCCGAGGACAAGCGCGCCGCGCTCGAAACGTGGGCGGCCTCCGCAGGCGTCCCGCTCGACCGCATCGCCTACGTCGGAAACGACGTCAACGACATCGGTGCACTCGAGGCGGTCGGCTGGCCCATCGTCGTGCCCGGATCCCACCCGCTCGCCGCGGCCGCGGCGCGGGTACAGCTCACCCGCCGCGGCGGACACGGGGCGGTGCGCGAACTCGCAGAACGCGTGCTCGCCGCCCGCACCACACCACAAGAAGGGACACGCTGATGAGCGTCACCATTGGATCGCACCGGATCGGCGGCACCGCGCTCGCATTCGTCATCGCCGAGATCGGCCTGAATCACAACGGCTCCGTCGAGATCGCCAAACAGCTGATCGATGTCGCCGCCGCCGCGGGGGCGGACGCCGTCAAGTTCCAGAAGCGCACGCCCGAGATCTCGACGCCCGAGCACATGCGCGACGTGCCGCGCGAGACCCCCTGGGGCACGATGAGCTACCTCGAGTACCGTTACCGCGTCGAGTTCGGCCGCGACGAGTACATCGAGATCGGCGACTACGCGACGATGCGCGGACTCGAATGGTTCGCCTCGCCGTGGGACGTTCCGAGCGTGGAGTTCCTGGAGGAACTCGATGTGCGTGCCCACAAGGTCGCTTCCGCGAGCGTCACCGACGTGGAGCTTCTCGAGGCGCTCCGCGCGACCGGCAAGCCCGTCATCCTCTCGACCGGCATGTCGACGATGGACGAGATCGACCGCGCCGTCGCCGTGCTCGGCACCGACAACCTCGTACTCCTGCACGCCACCAGCACCTACCCGATGGAGCCCGCCGAGGCGAACCTGCGCATGATCCCCGTGCTGCGCGACCGCTTCCCGGGTGTTCCCGTCGGATACTCCGGACACGAGCGCGGCCTGCAGATCTCGCTCGCCGCCGTCGCGATGGGCGCGGTTGCCGTCGAGCGTCACATCACTCTCGACCGCACCATGTGGGGATCCGACCACGCCGCATCTCTTGAGCCGGGCGGGCTCGCGACCCTCGTGCGCGACATCCGCATCATCGAAGAGGCCCGCGGCGACGGCGTGAAGCGCGTGTTCCCCGGGGAGGAGGCTCCCAAAGCCAAGCTCCGCCGCGTCGCCGGCACCGCGTGAGCGCGCACATCGCGGCGTTGTCGTTCGCTCGACGCACCTCGGCGCGCCTTCGCTCCTCCGCCTTGCGCTGCACCCGCTCCCGCGGCGCCGGGGGTCTCTCGTGACGGGCACCGCGGCGTGGTCGTTTGCTCGACGCACCTCGCCTTCGTTCCTCCGCTCTGCGCTGCGTGCGCTCCCGCGGCGCCGGGGTTATCTCGTGACGGGCATCGCGGCGTCATGAGGATCATCGCGGTCGCCGACACCGACTCGTATGTGAAGTGGGGCGCGGCGCTCGTCGCGGATCCGCGGGTGGACGGTTCGCTCGTCGTGCTCGATACCGAGCTCGTCGTGAGCGATGCACAGCTCGCGGCCGCGATGCGCGGCGTGGACATCCCGGTGCGCCGGGCGTCACTCGACGAGCTACCTGGGATCCTCGTGACCTGCGACGCCGTGCTGGTCGCGGCCCGCGGGCCTGTCGCGCGCGTCGTCGCGCGGGCGGCAGCGCGGTTGGATCCACGGCCTGTGATCGTGACGGGCCTGCCGGGGATATCGATCCCGCCGACGTGGCGGGCACTGCACTACCGCCGCGAGTGCGATCTGTTCGTGCTGCACTCGCACCGCGAGGTGCGTGAGTTCGGCGCGCTGGCGGTGGAGCGCGGGATCGAGCAGCGCTTCGCTCTGGCGACGCTCCCGTTCGCGCGCCGAACGGAGCAGCGCGACACGCACGGCACCGATCTGGTGTTCGCGGCGCAGGCGATCGTTCCGCGCGAGCGCGACGACCGGATCCGCATCGCGCGCCTGCTCGTCGCGGCGGCGAGGGCGGATCCGTCGCGTCGCGTCGTCGTGAAGCTGCGCGGGAAGCCGGGGGAACACGAGACGCACCGCGAGATCGACGGGTACCCGGAGCTGCTGGGGCCGACGCCACCGAACCTCGTCGTGTCGTACGCTTCGATGTCCGAGGCTCTCGCGACCGCCGAGGGTCTGCTGACAGTGAGCTCGACGGCCGCGATCGAGGCCGCGGCGCAGGGCGTGCCCGTCATCGCGCTCGACAGTTTCGGCGTCTCAGCCGAGCTCATCAATCTCGTCTTCGAGGGGAGCGGTCTCTTCGGATCCGAGGGCGACGTCATCGCGCGGCGACTCCAGCACCCGCAGCCGGGCTGGCTCGACGACAACTATTTCCACGATCCGGCCGACGACACATGGGTGTCGATGGTCGAGACGCTCGTCGCGGATCCGCACCCCCGTGCCGTACCGCGCATCTCGCGGATCCGTGAGGTGTGGGAGCGGCACCTCGCCCTGGGCGACCGCGACCGCTCGGCGCGCGCCCGCGTCGTCGCCCTGGTCGGCCACCCGGCGCGCTACGTGGTGCGTCTGCTACGCCGCGTAAAGCACGCGATACGTTAGCCGAACGCACAAGCTTTACGCGAACGCCTACGTTATTTCATGTCCTTTCGGCGAAAGCTTGTGCGCTCGGCGGGGGACCAGGGGAGACCTCGACCTCGCGGGTACGATCCCAGGGCTCGGCCCAGTCGAGCTTCGTGAGCAGAGCGTCGACGATTCCGGCCGTGAAGCCCCAGAGGAACTGGGGCTTGCCGTCGGCCATGAGGTTCCACGCGGGGCCACGGCTGCCGCGCAGCGTCCAGGTGACGCGGTTCTTCGGATCCACGAGGTCGGCGACCGGCGCGCGGAAAACCGCCTGACTCTCGGCCACGTCGACGACGCGGAAGGGCGACGGCGAGCGCCACCAGCCGACGACGGGCGTGACGCGGTGGCGCGAGTGCGGTAGCGCGAGTTCGGCCAGGGCGCCGAGCACCTCGACGCCGTCGGTGTCGATGCCCGTCTCCTCGCGCGCCTCGCGCAGGGCGGCATCGACGGCGTCGGCATCATCCGGATCGACTCGCCCGCCGGGGAAGGCGACTTGCCCGGGGTGCGAGCGCAGCGTGGTCGCTCGAGTCAGGAGCAGCAGGTCGAGGTCTCGGGGAACGGCGGCGGCGTGGTGCTCGGCGGGGACGTCATCGAGGACGCCGAAGAGGATCAGCACGGCGGCCGGCCGCGTGCCGTCGCCCGGTGCGGCCGATCCGGACAGCACGGGGCCGGGAGGGCTCCACAGGGGTGTGGAGTCCTCCCGGCCCATGAGGTCGCGCAGCTGCGCGTACGCGGAGGAAGTCATCCCTCCGATGCTATTACCGGAACTCGACCGTGGCGTGTTCGGAGTTGAGCACGACGACCGGGGTGATGGTCGGGTGCCCCGCCGCCCGGATCTTGTCGAGGTCGACGCGTAGCAGCGGCGTTCCCTCGTCGACGATGTCGCCCGTATTCACGAGGGTCGTGAAGCCGTCGCCGCCCATGTCGACGGTGTCGAGGCCGACGTGCACCAGTACCTCGATGCCGTCGTCGGTGACGATCGCCACCGCGTGTCCGGTGTCGAAGACGTGACCGACGCGTCCCGGCGCGGGCGCGATGACGGTGTCACCGATCGGCTCGATCGCGAGGCCCGGGCCCATGATCTGCTCTGCGAAGGTCGGATCCGGCACCTCGCTGAGCGGCTTCACCTGGCCGGCGATGGGCTGCAGGAGCCGCACGACGCGGGTTTCCTGCGCCGTGACGGTCTTGACGGTCTCCGTCGCGGAGATCGCGGCGGGCACGTCGTCGCCGGGAGGCGTGATCGCACCCGACATGATGCCCTCCATCGCGTCCTTCACGAACTGCACGTTGAGGCCGTAGATGACCTGAACCGACTTGCCGCCCGGTTTCATGGTGCCTGCCGCACCGGCGCGCTTCAGCGCGCTGTCGTCGACCTTGGTGACATCCGCGACCTCCATGCGCAGGCGGGTAGCGCAGTTGTCGAGGCTCGTGATGTTCTCCTTGCCGCCGAGGGCGGTGAGGAAGCGGGCCGCGGTCGCGGCGTACTTCGCCTCGACGCCGGCGCCGTCATCGTCCGCCGGAACATCCTCGTCGTCCTCACGGCCGATGGTCTTGAGCTGCCAGCGCTTGATCACGAACGTGAACACGAGGAAGTAGATGACGAACCATGCAACTCCCAGCAGGAGCAGGATCCAGGGGTTCTGGGCCATCGGGTTCGACCAACCGAGCCCAAGGTCGATCGCGCCGGCAGAGAAGCCGAAGCCCATGCGGGTGGGCAGGAGAGCGGCGACCGCCATCGAGATGCCCGTAAAAACGGCATGCAGACCGTAGAGCGCGGGTGCGAGGAACATGAACGAGAACTCGAGGGGCTCCGTGATGCCCGTGAAGAACGATGCGAAGGCGGCCGAGAACAGGATGCCCGCCGCGATCTTCTTGCGACCGGGCTTCGCCGTGACGTACATCGCGAGTGCCGCACCCGGCAGGCCGAACATCATGATCGGGAAGAAACCGGAGGTGTACATGCCGGTGACGCCGAAGACGCCATCGCCGTCGGCGCCGCCGAGGAAGTTTGGAATGTCGTTGATGCCGGCGACATCCCACCAGAACACCGAGTTCAGAGCGTGGTGCAGGCCCGTGGGGATCAACAGGCGGTTGAAGAGGCCGTAGATGCCGGCGCCGAGGGGGCCGAGGCCCACGATCCATTCGCCGAACGTAACGAGCGCACCGTATACGACGGGCCACACGAAGAAGAGCACGGCTGCGAGCACGATGGACATGCCCGCTGAGACGATCGCGACCGAGCGCTTGCCCGAGAAGAACGCGAGCCAGTCGGGGAGCTTCGTCTCCGCGAAGCGGTTGTATGAATATGCGCCGATGAGGCCGCAGAGAATGCCGACGAAGACGTTCTGGACGGCGCCGAACGCGGGATCGACCTCCGCGACGTCGATGCCGCCCAGCACGCCGGCGACGGTGCCGGGGGAGAGAAGCACGGTGACGACGAGCCACGAGACGAGGCCCGAGAGGGCCGCAACGCCGTCGGACTTCTTCGCCATGCCGAACGCGATACCGATGGCGAACAGCAGCGCGAGGTTGTCGAGCACGGCGCCGCCGGACTTGAGGAAGAAGACGGATACGGCGCTGCTGCCAAACGCACCGCCGATCCAGTTACCGACACCCATGAGGATCGCTGCGACGGGCAGGACGGCAACCGGCATCATCAACGATTTGCCGAGGTTTTGTAGGAACTTCATTCGGGGTCTCCGAGCAGAGAAGTAATAGGGACTTCCCAGAACTTATCCGGTTACGGTCGTTTCCGATAGATCCACGCCGCGCCACGCGGCGAGGATCCGGCGCCGGAGCGCGTTTCCGCGCTCGGCGAAGGCGCGCTGGCGTGCGACGTACTCGGCCTTACCCTCGGTCGTCTCGATCTCGACGGGTCGCACGCCAAAGCCGGAGAGGTCGTACGGCGCGGCCTCCATGTCGAGCAGGCGGATGTCGCGGGCGAGCTCGTAGGCGTCGAGCATCAGATCTCCCGGCACGAGCGGACCGAGTTTGATCGCCCACTTGTACACGTCCATGCCCGCGTGCAGGCAGCCCGGCTGTTCGCGATCCGGCTGATCCTCGCGCGTCAGCTGGGTGCGGTTGAGCGGTACGGCCTCGGGGGTGTAGAAACGGAACGCATCGAAGTGCGTACAGCGCAGGTCATGGGTTTCGACGACCTCGTCGGTGGCGGCTTGACCAAGCCGCAGCGGCTGCGGGTGACGGTGCTCGCCCTGGCGGTAGACCATCGCCCACTCGTGCAGGCCGAAGCAGTCGAATTGCCCCGCACGGTGCGCCGTGCGGCGCAGCATGATCTCGATCAGCCGCGACAGCGCCGGCATCTCGCGATCGAAGGCGGCGTCGTCGACGACGAGGGATCCGTCGTCCGGGCCAGCCGCATACCAGCGAAAGCCCGCGCGCGGCTCGTCCGCCGCGTCCTCGAGCACGACGCCCGCCCCGGGGTGCCAGCGAGCCATCAGCGACGGCTTGACGCTGTAGTAGGTGAAGAGGAAGTCCCAGACCGGGTGTTTCTCGCCCCGCTGCTTCCGCTCACGGTGCTCCGCGGTCAGGACGTTCGCGCGAGTGGCGTGAGCGGCCTCGCGCTCACGCCACTCGTCACGAGACAGCCTGATCACTTGTTGAGGATCTCGCCCATGGCGCGCGAGAGGTACCACGGGTCGACCACGGCGGTCAGCTCGCGGGCCGAGTGCATCGACAGGATCGGTGCGCCCACGTCGACGGTGCGGATGCCGAGCCGGGTCGCCGAGATCGGTCCGATCGTCGAACCGCAGGGCATCGTGTTGTTCGACACGAACTCCTGCGAGGGCACGCCCGCGCGTCGGCAGGCTGCGTTCCACGCGGCCGCGCCGTGCGCGTCGGTCGCGTAGCGCTGGTTGGCGTTGATCTTGAGGATGGGCCCCTCGCCCGCGACTGGCTGGTTCACGGTGTCGTGGCGCTCCGAGTAGTTCGGGTGCACCGAATGGCCCACGTCGCTCGACACGTGCAGCGACTGCGCGAAGGCGCGGGCGCGCTCGTCGGGTCCGGCGCCGAAGGCGGCGAGGATCCGGGTGAGGACCTCCTCGTGGAAGGGCCCGGCCGCGCCCGATCGGGTCGAGGATCCGATCTCTTCGTGGTCGAAGGCCGCGAACATCGCGATCGCGTGCTCGGGCTTCGCATTCTGGATCGCGACGAGCCCGGCGTGCGTCGAGAGCAGGTTGTCCATGCGTCCGCTCGCGAACAGCTCCTCGTGCGCGCCGAAGACGCGAGGGGTTTGGCTGTCGGCGGCGACGATGTCGAAACCGCCGATCTCCGCGGCGTCGATGCCGGCCTCTGAGGCGAGGACCGCGAGGATATCGGCCGCCTCGGTGTCGCCCAGACCCCAGACGGGGGCGGTCTGTCGCTGCTTGTCGAGCGAGAGGCCGTCGTTGACACCGCGGTCGAGGTGAATCGCAAGCTGCGGAATGCGCGCGATCGGCGCGGTGCGCACGAGGTGCTCGGCACCATCGAGCGTCACGATGCGGCCGGCGAGGACCAGCTCGCGGTCGAGCCACGAGTTCAGTAGCGGGCCGCCGTAGACCTCCCAGCCGAGCTGCCACCAGCCGCCGATGCCGGCGGTCGTGGGCTTCGGCTTGAGTTTGAAGCTCGGTGAGTCGGTGTGCGCGCCGACGATCTGGAACGGCGTGGTGGCCTCGACCGTATCGGGCAGGGCGAAGGCGATGACGCTTCCCTCGCGTACGACGACGTAGCGTCCGCCCGGAGCGAGCTCCCACGCGTCCGCCTCGTTGAGGGGGGCGAAGCCGGTCTCGACGAGACGGCGACTCGCCTCGTCGGCGGCGTGATATGAGGAGGGGGACGCCTGAACGAATGCGGCCAGGTCGTCGATGTGGGCACGGGCTTCTGCGGGGATCGTCGTCACCCGTCTATTGTGTCAAACCGGCAGGATCAGTTCCGGTGAGTCGTTCCTGACGTTGCCGACCGCGGACCCGACGGGGTGCCAGGCGAAAGACTCCGCAACGCGCGGTGCGTCCTCCATGGCCGCGTCGAGCATGTCGCGCGGCTCCTCCAGATCGGTGTCGAGCCATGCATCGGCGTGATCGGCGTCGAGGAAGACGGGCATGCGGTGATGGATGGAGCCGAGATCGCCGACGGCCTCCTGCGTCAGGATCGTGAAGCTCAGGATCCACTGGTTCTCGGGGCTGCGCCACCACTCGTAGAGCCCGGCGAAGAGCATCGGCTCGCCGCCCTCCGGATGGATGAACAGCGGCACCTTGCCGTCGTTCGTCACCTTCCACTCGTAGTAGCCCGTCGCGGGAACGACGGCGCGGCGCTTCGCGAGCGCCGGCGCGAACATCTTCTTCTCCTCGAGTTCCTCGGCGCGCGCGTTGAAGGCGCGGGATCCGATGGAGAGATCCTTCGCCCAGGCGGGCACGAGACCCCAGCGCGCGGGCTCCAGCCGACGGGTCGGCGGAACGGTCTTTGCCGAGTCGAGCACGATTGCGGCGAGCGCCGTCGGAGCGATGTTGAAGCTCGGCTCGGGAAGATCGTCGCTGATCAGATCGATACCGAGCTCGTTCACGAGCTGGGATCCGACGTTGTCCACCGCGAAGCGTCCGCACATGCTTCGACGGTATCGCACGGTTAGGTCGTGTCTGTCAATTCATCGCCTACTGCGCTGGCCGCGGCACACCGGCCTGCGTCGTTCTCGTCGGTCGACGATGCAAAGCATCGCCTCCCTCCTCGGCCTAGCATCCCGGCGCACCGCGACCATGCTCGCGACGGCTCGAATCAACAGACACTCCCTAGCGGAAGTCGCGGGAGCGATGGGCGATGCCCGTGCGGAGATCCTCGAAGGCATCGGCGACGATGTTGATGACGCCCTCCGGGGAGCGCTCGAGGATCCCGCGGGCGATGAGCGCGGGTGCGTCGCGCACGGCGTGGCGATAGCGGTTCCACACGCCGACGGAGCAGACGACGTTGACGAGGCCGTGCTCGTCCTCGAGGTTGATGAACGTGATGCCGGAGGCGGTGGCGGGGCGCTGGCGGTGAGTGACGAGACCCGCGACCTCGATCCGGCGCCCCACCTCGTGGACGCGGAGGCCCGTCGAGGTGACGACACCGCGGGCATCGAGCGCCGAGCGGAAATGGGCGATCGGATGGTCGTCCGTCGAGATGCCGGTCGCCCACAGATCACTCGCGAGGCGCTCGTAGCTGGTGGGATCCGCGAACAGCGGCGGCTGAACGGCCGCGACGGTGCCGTCGAGGAACTCGGGACGATCGAGAGCGGCGGCGCCCGCGAGCCAGAGCGCCTCGCGGGTCTCGAGCCCGAGGGACGCGAAGGCTCCCGCGGTCGCTAGTGCCTCGAGCTGCTTCTCCATGAGCCCCGTGCGGCGCACCAGGTCGTTCAATGAGGCGTAGGGGCCGCCCGATTCCCGCTCGGCGACGATGAGCGTCGCCGTCTTCTCGCCGATGCCGGTGATGCCCGCGAGCCCCAGACGCACGGCGAAGCTGCCGTCGCGGCGGTGCGCGGCCGACTCGTCGGGGGCGCCGCGGTCGAACTCCGGCACCGCGCTCTCGTAATCGCGGAGGCACGATGCGCGCCCCGTGGGGCCGCCGCGCCTCCCCGGAACGAGGGGCTCCAATGTCTCGGTCACGCCCGAGTGCGAGATGTCGGGGCGGCGCACCTCGACGCCGTGCCTGCGGGCGTCGGCGGTGAGCGTCGCGGGGGAATAGAACCCCATGGGCTGGGAGCGCAGGAGCCCCGCGAGGAACGCGGCCGGGTAGTGCAGCTTGATCCACGAGCTCGCATACACCAGTAGCGCGAACGAGAGCGAGTGCGATTCCGCGAAACCGAAGTTCGCGAACGCCTGGATCTGGCCGTAGATGCTCTGGGCCGCGTCTCCCTCGATGCCGTTTCTCGCCATGCCCTCGAAGAGCTTCTTCTTCAGCGACTCGATGCGTTCGACGCCCCGCTTGGATCCCATCGCCCGTCGCAACAGGTCGGCGTCCTCGCCTGTGCAGTCGCCAATCGCCATCGCCATCTGCATCAGCTGCTCCTGAAACACCGGCACGCCGAGCGTGCGCTCGAGCACTGGCTTGAGCTTCGGATGCGGATAGGTGATGCGGTCCTGCCCCAGCTTGCGGCGTACGAACGGGTGCACCGCGCCGCCCTGGATGGGACCCGGCCTGATCAGCGCGATCTGCACCACCAGGTCGTAGAACCTCCGCGGTTGCAGCCGGGGGAGGAGGCCCATCTGTGCCCGCGATTCCACCTGGAACACCCCGATGGAATCGGCTCGGCACAGCATGTCGTAGACCGCCGGTTCCTCCTTGGGCAGGTTCCGCAGATCGAACACCTCGCCCGTGGAGCCCCGGATCAGATCGAAGCAGTGCTGGAGAGCCGCGAGCATGCCGAGCCCCAGCAGATCGAACTTCACGAGCCCCATCCACGCCGCGTCGTCCTTATCCCACTGGATGACGGTGCGGCCCGGCATGCGGGCGTGTTCGATCGGCACGACCTCGCCCACGGGACGGTCGGTGAGCACCATGCCGCCCGAGTGGATGCCCAGGTGCCGGGGTGCGCCCAAGAGCTTCTGGGCGTACTCCAGCACCTGATCTGGGATCGTATGGTCGCCGCCCGACTCGATGCTCGCACCCCACCGCTCCACCTGCCGCGCCCACGCGTCCTGCTGGCCCGCCGAGAACCCCAGGGCCCGCGCCACATCGCGGATGGCGTTCTTCGGTCGATACTGGATCACGTTCGCCACCTGGGCGGCTCGCTCGCGCCCGTACTTGTCGAACACCCACTGGATGATCTCCTCGCGCCTATTGCTATCGAAGTCGACATCGATGTCGGGCTCCTCGTCACGCATCGCAGAGAGGAACCGTTCGAAAGGCAGCGAGAAGAAGATCGGATCCACCGCCGTGATCCCCAGCAGGTAGCAGACCGCGCTGTTCGCCGCCGAACCCCGTCCCTGGCAGAGGATCCTTCGCCGGCGTGCCTCCTCCACGATGTCGTGAACGATGAGGAAATAGCCCGGGAAGTCCTTCTTCTCGATCACGTCGAGCTCGTGCGCGATGCGTTCCCGATCCGCCGGATCCAGTCGCGGGTAACGCGCGGAAACCGCATCCCACACCAGCTTGCGCAGATACGACATCGGCGTATGCCCCTCCGGAACCACCTGCTTCGGCAGGGCCGGCTTCGCCGTGCGCAGTGGAAAGGCCAACTCGCCCGCGAGCCGCGCCGACGCCTCGACCGCACCCGGGTAACGGGAGAATATCCGCGCCATCTCGTCGCCCGAACGCAGGTGCGCCCCGCCCGTCGCGGGAAGCCAGCCGTCCAGCGCGTCCATGCTGCGCGTCGCCCTGATCGCCGCCACTGCCTGCGCCAGAGGCACCTCCTTCGGCGTCGCATAGTGCACGTTCCCCGTCGCGACCACCGGCAGCCTCCACTTCTCCGCCAGAGCCATCAGCGCGTCACACCGGCGGTCGTCCAGCGGATCCCCCTGACGGGTCAGCTCCACGTACACGTTCTCGCGGCCGAACAGCTCGACGAGCGACCTCAGCGCGCGCTCCAGGCCACTGCTATCCGCGCCCCGCACGTGCGCCTCGAGCTCTCGCCCCACGGCGCTCTTGCGACACCCCGTCAACACGACCCAATCGCCGGATGCCTCGCGCGACAGTTCGCCCGGGTCATACACCGGGCGGCCCTTCTCCGCACCCCGCAGTTGCGCCCGAGTGATCGCCCGCGACAGACGGTGATAGCCGCGCTCGCCGCGGGCCAGCACCACGAGGTGCTCGCCCGCGGGATCCGGGATGCCCTTCTGAGGAGAGGGGAGATCGAGCGACAGCTCGGACCCGAACACCGTCGCGACCGACGTGTGCTCGGCCGCCTCCGCGAAGCGCGCGATCCCGTAGAAACCGTCGTGATCCGTCAGCGCCAGCGCCTGAAGCCCCAACCGCTCCGCTTCCTCCACGAGAGCCTCGGGCGAGCTCGCGCCGTCCAGGAACGAGAACGACGAGTGCGCGTGCAGCTCGGCATACGGCGTCGCGTTCTCCGCGCGGGAGATCGCCGGCGGCTCGTACGCACCCCGCTTCCGGCTCCACGCCGGGCTGTCACCGCCATCGGCCGCGGCCGGTCGTTCCGGCGGGCGTCTGCCGCTCAAGGCGCGCTCGAGCTCGTTCCACTTCACCGGGGGATTACGGAACCCCATCAGGCATACCTCCCCTCCAGATGCCACACACCGCGCTCCCACACCGCCAGCCACGCCGACCCGTGATCGTCGACCAGCTGAAACCGGTGCGCGCGCCGCTCCCGCGACGGATCCCACGTGCGCTCGACGATCGGCCACGGGCCCGCCCACGACACGACCCGGCGCCCGTCGAGCACTGCCGGCGAGGCCGAGAGGAAACCGCGATCATCGACCGACACCGCCTCACCCTTCACCCCCGCGACCGACACCGGCCTCGGCTCACGGAACACCTCCGACGGCAACGGGTCCGGGAGCGATCCCGGCCACGGCAGATCCCGCGGCAGGGGTGCTGACACGACCTCGCCCCACGGCGCCAGCTCCTCCCGCTCCACCAGCCATCGGCCCCCCGAACGCACCGGCGTCATCACCCCGCGATGCCCGAGTGCCGCCTGCACGCGCGTCATCGCGTGATGCGCCCGCTCGTCCGGCCCCTGACCCACGAGAACGGGCTGATGCGAAGCACCCTCGTCCACGGCCTCCGGCTCGAGCTCGACCCGACCGACCCCGCCCGTGAACGGTTCGGCACCGGGAACCGGCTGCAACTGCCATCGCACCCGGTCGACCACGCTCGATGCGTCGAAGCACGACGGATGCTGCCAGACCCGCTCGCTGCGCTCGCCGCGGTCGGTCTCGATCACGACGCGCAACGCCGTGCACACGAGCCCGGCCTCGCCGAGACCCGCGAGGAACGACTCGGCGGTCTGACGCACCGTGAAGGCCACCTGCTCGGCGAGTTCAAGGGGCGGTTCGAGGTCGAGGGCGCGCCGCAGTTCGGGCGGCGGCACGCGCGGCACGACGGGGCGCGAGTCTGCGCCCGCGGCGAGCGCGCGAAGACGCACCCCGTGGGCGTTCAGCCGGTCGCGCACCAGTTCTTCCGGCAGGGCCGCGAACTCACCGAGTCGGCGCACGCCGAGACGGGCGAGGAACGTGGCGAGCTCGATGTCGCCGAGTGCGGCGACGGGTAGCGGAGCGAGGAATTCGGCAGCCATCCCAGCGGGGACCACGAGCGGATCCTTACCGGCGGCCCGAGCAGCACGCTCGGCCGTGAACAGCCCATCCGCGACGCCCGCGCGAGCGCCGGTGAGCCCGATCTCGGTGAGGGCGCTGAGCAGGGCGCGCGAGGCCGGGTCTTCGCCCCCGAAGAAGCGTGCGGGGCCTCGGGCGCGCACCGCGGCCAGGCCGGGCCGGAGAGCCTCGACCCCCGGCACGATCTGCTCGAGGCGGCTCAGGACGGCGTGAAAGGCACGGGCATCGCGCCCCGGATCCGCCGGGAGCAGCACGAGCCCGGGGCAGGCCGCCTGTGCGTCACGTCTGCGCTGGCCGCGGGAGACGCCCACGGCTCGGGCAGACGCCGAGCACACCAGCACGCGGCCGTCATGGACGATTGCAAGCGGCGCCTGCGGGTCGACCCGGTTGTGCTCGGATACCTCCCGGGCCTGCGTGCGCAGGTACGCCTCGATGGGCCAATCGGGCACCCACAGCACGATGGCGCGCTCGGGGGCGTTCATGCAGCCACCGCCCGCAGATGGGCGCGGCGCGCGGTCGGGACCTCTTCGACGGCGCCCGAGGGGCCGGGGAGGAGCACCCGTACGCGGCGAGCCGAGGGCAGCGCCCGCCCCGCCGCCGCGATCGTGACGGCGCGGGAGGCGATGAGCCCGTGCCCCGTCCCGATGCCGCGCCATTCGGGTTCGCTGAGGGAGAGGGAAAGCTCGGCGCCCGGCCAGGCCCCCAGCACGAGCAGGGTGCTACCGCGATCGCGCAGGCGGGCCGAGAGTCGCGCCGCCTCGGCAGGGGCCGCGGCGCGCGGCGCCCGAACCGCGACGAGGGGGAACACTTCGGCCGCCGACGACACGGCGGAGAGCCAGCGAACACCCGGCGAAGGGATCAGAGCGAGGCGATCGACCGCCACGCCGTGCGATTCGGCCGCCTGCATCGACAGATCGGGCATGCCGACGAACGCGCACCAGGATCCGGAGCGCGAGATCTCGCCCGCGAGCGCCAGCATCAGGCTGGGGGAGTCGGACAGGGTGTATGCCGCCCCGGGACGGAGCCCGCGGGAGGGGAAGAGCCCGGCGAGTGGCGCAGGAACGGGGTTGCGCTCGGGGGTGGCCGGCCGGCGTTGCATCTGCCCGATCTGCGTGCGCAGACGCGTGATCTGCGCCACCTGATCTGCGCTCTCGATCTGTGCCAGTGCCATGCCCACTCTCCCATGATAGAAATAATGTTCGATATAAAACAGTTCGCATCGAACACTATTTCGAACCACTGACAAGCGAAGCGTGCGGTTCAGGAAATGGGCGTACTCTCCTCGAGGCGCGAAACCTGCCGCGCCCGGAAAGGCATGCCCCATGACCGACCGCGATAACGCGCGCAGCCCTTGGCCGGCACTCTGGGCCCTCATCATCGGGTTCTTCATGATCCTCGTCGACACGACGATCGTGTCGGTCGCCAACCCCGCCATCAAGGCGGCGCTCGACCCCGCGACGAACAACCTCGACAACGTCGTATGGGTCACGAGCGCTTACCTCCTGACCTACGCCGTGCCGCTGCTCGTCACGGGGCGCCTGGGCGACCGCTTCGGACCGAAGAACATCTACCTCATCGGCCTCGCGATCTTCACGCTCTCCTCGCTGTGGTGCGGCCTGTCGACGACGCTCGGGGGCCTCATCGCCGCGCGCGCCGTTCAGGGGCTCGGTGCTGCGTTCATGACGCCGCAGACCATGGCAGTCATCACCCGCACCTTCCCGCCCACGAACCGCGGTGCCGCTATGGGCCTGTGGGGCGCCACGGCGGGCGTGGCGACCCTCGTCGGTCCGCTTGCGGGTGGCCTGCTCGTCGACGGCCTCGGCTGGGAATGGATCTTCTTCGTCAACATCCCCGTCGGCATCATCGGCTTCGTCGCCGCCTGGATCCTCGTGCCGAAGCTCGAGACGCACCCGCACCGCTTCGACGTCCTGGGCGTCGTGCTGAGCGCGATCGCCATCTTCTTCATCGTCTTCGGCCTGCAGGAGGGTGAGGCGTATGACTGGGCCCCGTGGGTGTGGGGCATGATTGCGGCGGGCCTGGTCGTGCTCGTCGTGTTCGTCATGCAGCAGGCAAAGACCCGCAACGAGCCGCTCGTACCGCTGCAGCTGTTCCGCGAACGCAACTTCTCGGGCGCCAACGTCGCGATCGCGGCCGTCGGGTTCACCGTGACGGCACAGGCGCTGCCGCTGATGTTCTTCCTGCAGTCGGCGCGTGGGCTCACGCCCACGACGGCCGCGCTGCTGATGATCCCCATGGCCGTGATCTCGGGCGTGCTCGCGCCCGTTGCGGGCAAGATCCTCGACCGTGTCGATCCGCGCGTGATTCTCGTGCCGGGCCTGCTGTGCGTGGCGGGCGGCCTGTTCTGGTACGTCGCGATCATCGACACGGCCACGTCGATCTGGGTGTTCCTGCTACCCTCGGCGCTCCTGGGCATCGGGAACGCCGGCATGTGGGGGCCGCTCTCGACGACCGCGACCCGCAAGCTTCCGCCGCGTATGGCCGGCGCCGGTGCGGGTATCTACAACACGACCCGCACGATCGGATCCGTGATCGGATCCGCCGCCGTCGCCGCCTTTATGCAGTCGCGCCTCGAGGCGAACCTGCCGGGTCTCGGCGACGCACCCGTGGCCCAGACCGGCGGATCCATGCCCGCGCCGATCGCGGAGGCGTTCTCGAACGCGATGGCGCAGACCATGATCCTTCCGGCCTGCGCGATCGTCGTCGCCCTCATCGCGGCACTGTTCCTCCGCCGCGAGAAGGCCGACCACGCATAGCCCGGCCCCATACCGCGGAGACGGCCCCGTCGTGCGGAGACTCACCCCGGTGAGTCCGCAGGACGGGGCCATCTCCGTAGCCACGGCTCGCGGCGGCTACAGATCCGCGGGAACCAGCGACCAGATCACCAAGTCGATGCGCCCGGCGTCGGTGAAACCGGCATTGCGGGCGATGCCCTCTCGTGTGAAGCCTGATTTCTCAGCGACGCGGAGGGAAGCCACGTTGTCCGGCGCGATGCGCAGCTCGATCCGCTCGAAGCCGGCCTCGCGGATGAGCGCCTCGACGATCGTCTCCGCGTCGCTTGGGCGCACCTCGCTCGCGATGAGATTCTCACCAATGGGGACAACAAGCGCGGGGAGAGCTGGCACCGCACCAGCCTTCCACAGTTCCCCGGCACCATCCGAGCCAAGGCACCTACGACAGGATCCCCACTTCGCGCAGGCGCTCGGCGAGGCCCGCGCCGTCGTCCGCGGACACCCACGGCACTCCTGCGGCCGAGTGGTCGTCGACGGACGTGCGGCCACCGGCCAGCACGGCCTCCGTCGTCGTCAGTCGGCGGATCGCGACGCCTGCGACGGATCCGGGATGCTCGGCCGTGAACTGCGTATAGATCTCGTCGTCGTGCTGGCCGTCGTCCCCGACGAGCAGCCAGGTGATCTGAGGGAACTCTTCGGCGATGCGCCGCAGGTTCGTCTCCTTGTGCAGACGGCCGCTGCGGAACCAACGGTCGTGTGTGGGGCCCCAGTCCGTGAGCAGCATCGCGCCGCGGGGGAAGAGATGCCGATGCAGGAAGCGGTTGAGGGTCGGTGCGACGTTCCAGGCGCCCGTCGACAGGTAGATCATGGGCGCGCCGGGATGCTCGGCCATGAGGCGCTCGAGCAGAACCGCCATGCCGGGCACAGGCTGCCGGGCGTGCTCGTTCAGGACGAATGAGTTCCATGCCGCCAACATCGGTCGCGGGAGGGCCGTGACCATGACGGTGTCGTCGACATCGCTGATGACTCCGAAACGGGCAGCCGGATCGACGACGTAGACATGGGCGGTTGACGGCTCGCCGTTCTCGACCGACATCGTCAGCGTCTGCCAGCCCGGCGCGAGCGCGGCGGGTACCCGGATATCGATGACGCCCCCGCGATCAGCGGCGACCTCGTGCGTTTCATCGCCGACGGTGATCTTGACGCTGGCGTACCCGACGGCGATGCCCGCGAACGACCGCCAGCCGCGCGCGCCGTCGTTCCGTCGTTTCTTGCCGCCCGGCGGGAGAATCATCACTCGTCCCAATACGCGGACCCAGCCGTCACCGCCGTATCCGGGGAAGGGGACGACCTCGGGCGTGCGACCATGCCTGCGCGCACGCCGTTCGCGCCACGCGTGGAAGCGACGCTCTACGCGCGCCACCCAGAGGATCTTGTGCGGGTGTCGGGCGGGCTGTGCCGGTCGAGAAGCCATCGGCCTCAGTCTTTCATGTGCCGGTGCTCGAACCAGTGCAAAATCTTCTTTCCCACGAAGATGAGCAGCAGGCCGGCGAGGATGATGCCGATGAAGACGTACCCCGCCCAGTGCGCACTGCCCGACAGATCGCGGTAGGTCTCGGCCGCGCCCGCAGCGATCGAGATGTAGATCGCAGCCCACAGCGCGCAGGCCGGAAGCGTCCACGCGACGAACTTCCGATACGAGTAACCCGACATTCCCACCGTCAGCGGCACGATCGAGTGTAAGACGGGCAGGAAGCGGGACAGGAAGATTGCGATGCCGCCGCGCCGCTGCAGGTAACGCTCGGCCCGTGCCCAATTGCGCTCGCCGATCCACCCGCCGACGCGTGATCGACGCAGCCACGGTCCCGCCCAGCGACCCACCATGTAGCCGACCGTCTCTCCCGCGAAGGCACCTGCGACGATGAACGCGCCGAGCACGACTCCCTCGAGGATCGTCGTGACGCCCGTTGCCGTCACGATGACGATCGTGTCTCCCGGCACGATGAGCCCGACCAGAACGCTGGTCTCGAGCGCCATCGCAATCGACGCGATGAGCGTCCGCAACCACGGATCCACACCCTCGACCACGTCGAGTATCGCGGTCAGGACATCATTAAGCACGTGCCGAGCTTAATGCACGGAGCATATGCGAGGACCGCTCAAATAGCGTGCTGAGCAGGGTCCGTCAACCCTCGTCACGGAACGCCGGGCCATCGGTATTCTCGCGGCATGAGCAGCGCGCCCACCTCCCGTGAAACCGAAGCCGACGGCGGTGCGCCCCGCCTGCGCCGCGCGATCAGCGGCCCGATGCTGTACGCCTTCATCCTCGGCGACGTTCTCGGCGCCGGCATCTACGCCCTCATGGGCGTCCTCTCGGAGGACGTCGGCGGAGCCCTCTGGGCCCCACTGATCGTCGCCCTTGCGCTGGCCCTTCTCACCGCGGGCTCCTACGCCGAACTCGTGACGAAGTACCCGCGTGCCGGGGGAGCCTCGGTCTTCGCCGAGCGGGCGTTCAAGAGCCCCCTCGTATCGTTCCTCGTCGGTTTCAGCATGCTGGCGGCGGGCGTCGTCAGCGCGGCCGGCCTCGCGCTGGCGTTCGCCGGCGACTACCTGGCGACGTTCATCGATGTCCCGGTCGTGCCCGCCGCGATCGTTTTCCTCGCCCTGATCGCCGCGCTCAACGCGCGGGGGATCCGGGAGTCTCTCGGCAGCAACCTCGCGATGACCGCGATCGAGCTCTCGGGCCTCGTCATCGTCGTGGTCGCGGTAGCCTTCTTCGTCGGCGGTGGGCGCGGCGATTTCGGACGCCTCACAGAACTGCCCGAGGGGACGGGGGCCGCGAGCGCCGTGCTCGGCGGTGCCATCGTCGCCTACTATTCGTTCGTCGGCTTCGAGACCTCGGCTAACGTCATCGAGGAGGTCAAAGACCCGCGACGGATCTACCCGCGTGCGCTGTTCGCCGCCATGCTGACCGCCGGAGTGATGTACGTGCTCGTCGGCGTCGCGAGTTCGCTCGTGCTGTCACCGGAGGAACTTCAAGGCTCGAGCGGGCCTCTGCTCGCGGTCGTCGATGCCACCGGCGTCGCCGTGCCCTCGTGGCTCTTCAGCCTCATCGCCCTCATCGCGGTCGCCAACGGCGCCCTGCTGACGATGATCATGTCGAGCCGTCTCGCCTTCGGAATGGCCGAGCAACACCTGCTGCCGGGGGCTCTGGCCCGTGTGCTGCGGGGGCGCCGGACGCCGTGGGTGGCGATCATCGTCACGACCGTCGTCGCCATGGGCCTGACGCTCGTCGGCGATCTCGCGACCCTGGCCGAAACCGTCGTGCTTCTGCTGCTGTTCGTTTTCCTCAGCGCTAACGTCTCCGTGCTCGTGCTGCGTCGCGACCGCGTCGAGCACTCGCACTTCCGCGTGTGGACCGTCGTTCCCGTCCTCGGCATCGGATCCTGCGTCCTACTCCTGACTCAACAACGCGGCCAGGTGTGGCTCTTCGGCGCGATCCTCCTGGCGGTCGGTGGCATCATCTACGCCGTCACTCGGCTCGTGGCGCGCGCTCGGGCGAGGACGCCGCGATGACCGCTTCCCGCAGAGCCGGATTCACCGCGATCGCGCTTGCGCTTGGTCTCGCGACCGCGGCGTGCGGCATCACGATCCCCGCGGATCCGGAGCATACGCTCGCCGACGCGACGGGCGAGACGCTTCGAGCCGGATACGCCCCGGATCCCGGGCGACTCGCGCTTGGCGAGGGCGAGCCCCGCGGCCCCCTCGCCGACGTCGTCGACGGCTACGCCGAGTCGATCGGCGCCGATATCGAATGGATCCTCGGTAGCGAGGAGACCCTTGCGACCGCCATCGACCAGGGCGATCTCGACATGGCCGTCGGGGGCTTCACCGAGAAGAGCCCCTGGGTCGACCTCGCCGCGCTCAGCCGCGGCTTCCTCCCACCCGGCATGCCCGATGATGCCACGCGTTCCGTCGCACTCTTCCCCTTGGGTGAGAACGCGCTTCTGAGCTCGTTCGAAGAGTATGTCGACGGCCAGGGGTTGACATGAGAACGCCCCGTCACCAGTTCGGTCGCACCGATCTGCCCGAGAAACAGCAACGCGCACTGAAATCGGCGGTGCGATGGGAGATCTTCACCCTCTGCTACACAGGCATCACGATCATTCTCGTCGCGGCCGTCGTCGGCAATTCGCAGTCGATGCGTACCGCCTGGGTCGAGGACATGCTCTCGACTCTGCCGCAGATCGTCTTCCTCATCGCCCTGCCGATGGTGCGCAAACGCCCGACCGAGCAACACCCCTATGGACGTCATCGCGCCATGAGCATCGGCCACCTCGTTGCGGGCGTCGCCCTTCTCGCGACCGGCGGCGTGCTCGCCGTCGAGTCCGCACTCGGTCTGATCCGCCTCGAGCACCCCAGCATCGGCACCGTCAACCTCTTCGGACACACCGTCTGGCTCGGTTGGCTCATGATCGCGGTCATGGCCGTCATCGTCGTGGGGCCGTTCTTCTACGGTCCCGCAAAGGTGAAAGCGGCCCGGGCACTGCACAACAAGGTGCTTTACGCCGACGGCGACATGGCAACCGCCGACTGGCACACTAATGCCGCCTCGATCGTCGGCGTGCTCGGCGTCGGCATGGGCCTCTGGTGGCTCGACGGTGCCGCCGCCATCTTCATTTCGATCGGCATCATCAGCGACGGACTCCGCAACACGCGCATCGCTCTGTCCGATCTGATGGACCAGCGCGCGCTCCGCTACGACAGCACCGCACCCCATGACGACATCGCCACTATCCTCGGCGCGCTCCATGCCCTGCCCTGGGTCGCAGATGCCGGTGTGCGCGCGAGAGACATGGGACAGGTCCTCCACATCGAGGCCTTCCTTGTCCCCGCCGAGCCCGGTGCCAGCGCCGAGCGCATCGCCGAGGCGTCAGAGTGCATCGCCGAGACCAGCTGGCAAGTACAAGACGTCGTCGTCACCCTCTGCGACGAGATCCCCGACGAGGCAACCGAGAGGATCACCCGACAATCATGAACCCCGACACCCTTCCCACGACGATCGCCGAGGCGCTCGATCTTGCCGTGCGCCTGGGGCACGACTGGCGTGGCCCCGGAGGTGGCCGTACTCGGGCCGAATGGCAAACGCTCACGAGTCTCGCCGCCCACGATCTGCAAGTGGCCCGTGCCATCGAACCCCACCTCGACGCCGTCAGCATCCTTCGCCAGGCCGGCGAGACGGCCCCTGACGTGCGATACGGGGTCTTCGCCGCAGAGGGCCCGGCCTCGACACTCGTCGCGCACCACGCCCCGGACGGCTGGACCCTCACCGGAAGCAAACCCTGGTGCTCCCTCGCCGACACCCTCGACCGTGCGCTCGTCACGGCCGCCGACGAGGGCGGAAACCGCCTCTTCGACGTCGACCTGCGCCACCCGGGCGTCACCGTCACCCGCGGCACCTGGCACGCTACCGGTCTCACTGAGATACCCAGCGGCCCCGTCGACTTCGACGCCGTGCCCGCACGTCCCCTCGGCAACCCCGACTGGTACACCCGACGACCGGCCTTCGCCTGGGGCGGTGCCGGTGTGGCTGCCTGCTGGTACGGCGGCGCCCTGACGCTCGCGAACGACCTCCGCACCCTCCTGCACGAACGGTCGCCGGAGACCGCACTGGCGCACCTCGGCGCCGTCGACGAGATCCTCACAGCGGCGCGGCTCGCGCTCGTCGAATGCGCGTCGCTCGCCGACGCGGGGGTGCCGGGGCGGATCCCGGCGAAGCGCGCCCGCGGCATCGTCGCGCGAGCGGCCGAGGAGACCATCCACCGCAGCGCGCATGCCCTCGGCCCCGGCCCGCTCGCGCTCGACGAGGCTCACGCACGCCGCGTCGCCGATCTCGATATCTATGTGCGTCAGCACGCCGTAGACCGCGAACGGGTCTCTCTCGGCCGTGCCGCGATGGAAGCCGAGGCCGTGCCGTGGTGAAATTCGACGCATCAATGCCCGGCATCCCCGAGCAGGCCTGGCTCGCCGAGGATCGGCTCGCCGACCGGCCCGCGGTCCAGCTCGATCTCCACGACGAACTCGTCGTCGTCGCCGCTCACCCCGATGACGAGACATTCGGAGCGGGACTTCTGATCGCGGAGGCCGCCAAGCGAGGCATGCGGGTGCGCGTGGTTGTCGTCACCGACGGCGCTGCGGCGTGCACGGAAACCGATGACCTGGTTGCGGTTCGCTGCGACGAGACGACCGAGGCCGTCGCGACACTCGCTTCCCACGCGGAGATCGAGTTTCTCGCGTTTCCCGATGGTCAGACGCGCGAGCACCGACGTGAGATCACGGGTGAGCTTCGACACATCCTCCAGGACACCGGACCGCAGGCTCTTCTCGCGGCTCCGTGGCGCGGCGACGGTCACCGCGATCACCGCATCGTCGGCGAGATCATGGCCGAGATCGCTGGGGACCGCACCCTGCTCGAGTATCCGATCTGGATGTGGCACTGGGCGCATCCTGCGCGGACCCGACTGCCGTGGGACCGCCTCGAGCACGTGGCGGGCGACGGATCCGTCAAACGCCGGGCGCTGGACGCGTTTCGCTCGCAGACGTCCGGCACGGAACCGGTGGTGCGCCCGGACATGCTGGAGCACTTCCGTCGCGACACCGAGGTGTTCTTCTCATCGGATCGATGGCTCGGCACCGAGTACTTCGGGGGCCTCTACGATCGGCGCAGCGACCCTTGGCGTTATGAGACCCGTTGGTACGAGCAGCGCAAGCGTGCGCTCACCATGGCGTCGTTGCCGCGGCGCCGCTACCGGCGGGCGCTTGAGATCGGATGTTCGACGGGCGCGCTCACGGAGGAGCTCGCCTCACGATGCGATGAGGTGATCGCGATCGATCTCGACCCTCGCGCGATCGCGACGGTGCGCGGACGAGGCCTCGAAGGCGTGACCGCCGTCGCCGCCGATGCGCTGGTGGGTCTGCCCGACGGGCCTTTCGATCTGATCGTGCTCTCCGAGGTCGGGTACTACTGGGGCGCCTCGGGCATGGCACGGATTGCGCGTCAAGCCCGGGAGATCTCGACCGACGACGCGCATCTGCTCGCGTGCCACTGGCGTCGCCCCGTGGAGGAGCGCGAGGGCGCCGCGGACGTCGTGCACAGTGCGATTCGCCGCGTGTGGGAACGCATCGTCGAGCATCGCGAGCCAGACGTCGTGCTCGAGGTCTTCGGCATGACGGGTGAATCCGTCGCCCAGGAGGAGGGATTCGCGTGATCGAGAGAATTGGCGTGATCGTGCCGGCGCGTAACGAGGCCGAGCGGATCGAGGCGTGCCTCGTCTCGATCCAGACGGCTGTATCGGCTGTCGCCGTTCCGTGCCACGTGATCGTCGTCGCCGACTCGTGCGACGACGCGACGGCCGAGCTGGCCTCGCGCTTCGAGGGCGTGCATGTGATGACGACGAACGCGGGCGCCGTGGGGCCGGCGCGTGCACTCGGCGTCCGCCGGCTGCTCGCAGGCACCCGTACCCCGGGAGAGCGGCTCTGGATCGCCAACACCGACGCCGATTCCATCGTGCCCGAGAATTGGTTGGTTGCACAGTTGAAGCTCGCGAACGACGGCTCTGATGTCATCGTCGGCACCGTAAGGCCGCACGAGGCCGAGTACCCTGACGAGCTCTGGCCGCAGTGGCGGCGTCGCCACCCCGCGGGCAAGGCGAACGGCCATGTGCATGGTGCCAATCTGGGGGTGCGCGCATCGGCGTACTGCGCGGCCGGTGGTTTTCCGTCCCTTGCAGAGCACGAGGACGTGGCGCTTGTCGAGGCGCTTTCCGACTTTCGCGTCGTCGCCTCGGCTGAGGCCGAGGTGGTGACATCGGCACGGCTTGACGGGCGCACGCCCGGCGGTTATGCGGAGTTCTTGCGACGCGAGCGGGAGGAGTTCCTGCCGGACGTTCCCGCCACAGCGTGAGCCCGTCTGCACGGAGGCCGACGAGGACGAGCCCGTCGGTGTCGCTGCGTCCGACGCGCGCCCCGGACGTCGCCAGCGTCGCGAGAAGATCGGGGTGAGGATGGCCGTAGTCGTTGTCGCCGACGCCGATCAAGGCGATGCGGGGCCGCAGCTTCGCGTAGAGCGCGGGGGAGTGATCGCGACTGCCATGGTGCGAGACCTTCACGACATCGACGGGCCCGAGCTCAGTTCCCGCCGCGAGCAGCCGTTGGGCGTCTTCGCCTAGATCGCCGAGCAGGATCGTGTGCGGCAGATCGGGTCCCACGATCTCGACGACGAGGCTCGTGTCGTTGCCGGGCTCGAACGCGCGCGACCCGGCGCGCGGCCAGAGGATCCGCCAGCTCGCCTCCCCGAGGGCGCCCGACATCCCGGCGGATCCCGCGCGCACGTCATCCGTGACCGTGCGGGCCTCGTCGAGATCGCCCGGCTCGGAGGGCGGGCCATGGATGATCGTGCGCACCCTCCCCTCGAGGGCAGGCACGCCCGTGATGTGATCGGCGTCGAAGTGCGTGAGGAATGCGACGTCGATCTCGTCGATTCCGAGCCGGTCGAGGCAGGCTTCGAGGGCCCGCGCATCGGGTCCCGTATCGACGATTGCGGTGCGTCCCGCCGAACGCAGCAGGATCGCGTCGCCCTGCCCGACATCGCAGAGCGCGATCGCCCAGTCGCGCGGGGCCGTGAGCGGACCCGCGATGCCGGACAGCGCAACGGATCCGGTGCCCGCGCCCACGACGAGGGCGAGCGCGGCACCTGCGAGACGCCGCAGCCAACGGGGCCGCACGCGGCAGATGACCGCCGCGCTGGCGGCGCCGAGCAGACCCAGGAGCGCGAAACCGAGCCAGCCTTCGCTCCAACCGAGGCGCGCGGCGGGCAGCGCGGAGAAGGTCTCGGCCGTCTGCGAGATCCAGGCGGACGGTAGCCAGGCGATCGCGGCGGCGCCCATGGCGAGTGGTGGGATCGGCTGAGCGAGGCACGCGAGGAGTCCCAGCACCGTCGCGATGGGCGCCGCGGGCCCCGCGATCATGTTTGCGACGACGCCGTAGACCGCTACCTCGGGGGCGAAGAGCACGATGATCGGGCCGCATACGAGCTGGGCTGCGAGCGGTACCGCGATACCGAGAGCGAGCGCGCGAGGCATCCAGCGGACGAGACCCCGCGCGAGGGGCTCCGCGAGTAGCAGGAGCGCGCCGGTCGCGGCCGCAGAGAGCAGGAAGCCGAACGAGGTCGCGAGCCACGGGTCCGCGGCGACGAGCACCGTTACGGCGAGGGCGAGGACCGCCGCGCCCGCGCCGCGCCGGCCGAGCAACAGCGCGAACATGCCGATGGCGCTCATCGCGGCGGCCCGGATCACGCTCGCCTCCGGGGTGACGAGCACGACGAAGCCCGCGAGCACGGCTGTGGCGACGACGATTCGTGTGCGTCGGCCGAGTCCGCACAGCGCGCACGCGCCGTATGCGAGACCCACCACGAGCGAACAGTTGCTGCCCGACACCGCCGTGAGATGCGATAGCGACGAGGCCTTCATCTGGGCGTCGAGTTCGTCGGTGACCGCGCTCGTCTCGCCGACCGAGAGACCGGGCAGAAGCCCGCCGCCGGGATCCGGAAGGCCGCGCACGACATCGTCGACGAAACCGCGACGCAGCTCGCTGGCCACGCCGAAGACGTGTGGTGGTGGCTGCAGCACTTGGGCCGCGCGCGCGAAGACGACCGTCGCGGCGGGATCCCCCGGATCCGCGGGCCGGCCACCGCCCGTCACCGCCGCCTGCGCGCCGAGGTCGAGCCCTTCGGGAGCGATACCCGTGAGCAACACCGATACTGAGGCCTCCCTGCCATCGACCGCGGCGGATCCGTCGAAGCGCACGCCTCCGGCCATCGGCTCGACCTTCGTCGTCACGCGGATGACGAGTGCGGTGACGGGACCATCGAGAGCGTCGGCCACGGCGTCGCGAGCGGGGAGCGCGAGCCATACCCCGCTGGCGGCGATCGCCGCCGCGGCGCAGGCGACGGCCGTGAGGGCTCCGCGGTGCACCCGGACGGCCATCACGAGACCGCATCCCGCCAGGCACCAGCACGCGATGGCCGCCGCACCCGAGAGCGCCGGCCATCGCACACAGACAAGGGCGACCACCCAGGTCGCGAACGCGACCGGCACGAGGCGCAGGTCGCGTCTCATACCGTCACCAGTTCGCGCAGCGACTCGAGCACGCGCGGCCCGATACCCGAGACGGCCAACAGATCGTCGACCGCAGTGAACGGCCCCTCGTCTTCGCGCCACGAGATGATGCGCGACGCGAGGGCGGGGCCCACGCCCGGCAGGGTCTCGAGCGTCGCGGCGTCGGCCGTGTTGACGTTGACGAGCCCGCCGCCGGATCCGCCTTCCGCCGGGGCCGGGGGCTGCTCGCCCTCACGCGGCACGACGAGCTGCTCGCCGTCGGCGAGCGGGCGGGCGAGATTGATGGCCGAGGACTCGGCATCGGCCGCGAGCCCGCCCGCGGCCGAGACGGCGTCGATCACGCGGGCGTCGGATCCGAGCACGTAGAGGCCGGGGGAGACGACAGCGCCGGCGATATGCACGTAGAGCTCGCCCGCGGCGGTCGGTTCGAGCGAGGCACCGCCGATCGGCGCGACGACCTCGGCGGGCGTCTGGTGTCCGCGCCAGATGCCGATGCCGACGGTCACGGCGAGCGCGAGCAGTACGAGCACGACGGCAGCACCCACGCCGAGACGCACGCGGGGAGACCCCCGCCCGTACGCCTCGAGATCCGACATGTGCCCGACGCTAGGCGCTCTCGGAAGCTCGAGAACCTCCATGGGGAGAACGCGGCGACGGAACAGCGTTGTGGACACGCTGCCTCGGCCCATGACACGCCGAAGGGCGCCCCGTGAGAACGGGACGCCCTTCGGACGGAGGATGGTTACTTCACGACGAGGCTCACGAGCTTCGGCGCCCGCACGATCGCCTTGACGATCTGCTTGTCGCCGATGAAGCGCAGGACCTTCTCATCCTCGCGGGCGAGCTTCTCCAGGTCGTCGGCCGAGATGTCCGCCGGCACCTGCAGCTGCGAACGCACCTTGCCGCCCACCTGCACGACAGCGGTGACCTCGTCCTCCACGAGCAGTGCGGGGTCGGCCGGCGCCCATGCGACCGCGCTCACACTCGGCGCGTGGCCGAGGATCTCCCACATCTCCTCCGCCGTGTGCGGGGCGATGAGATCGAGCACCACGGCGACGGTCTCGACGGCCTCGCGCACGGCGACGTCGGCCGCGCCGGCGCCGGAGTCGATCGTCTTGCGGATCGCGTTGACGAGCTCCATGAGACGGGCGACGACGACGTTGTACTTGGTCTGCTCGACGAGGCCGGGGGCGTCGTTCAGCAGGTGGTGAGTGACGCGGCGCAGGGCCTTGTCACCGCCGTCGAACGAGACACCGGGCTCCGAGGTGACGTCCTGTGCGGCGCGCAGCGCGCGCGCGAGGAACTTCTTCGCCCCGGCGGTGTGAACGTCGTTCCAGTCCTTATCGTCCTCGACCGGGCCCGCGAAGGCGAGCGCAACGCGCACGGCGTCGGATCCGTTCTCATCGAGCTGCTCGGACACCTGAACGAGGTTGCCCTTCGACTTCGACATCTTCGAGCCGTCGAGCAGGACCATTCCCTGGTTGATGAGCGCCGAGAAGGGCTCCGTGAAGTGCACGTGCCCCATGTCGTGCAGCACCTTCGTGATGAAGCGCGCATACAGCAGGTGCAGGATCGCGTGCTCGACGCCCCCGATGTATGTGTCGACCGGCGCCCACTTGTCGGCCTCTGCCGGGTCGAACGCCACCTCGTCGCTCTTCGGCGACAGGAAGCGCAGGAAGTACCAGGAGCTGTCGACGAAGGTGTCCATCGTGTCCGGGTCGCGAAGGGCGGGCTCGCCGGTCACCGGATCCGTGGTCGTGACCCACTCGGTCGCGCCGCCCAGGGGTGACGTGCCCTTGGGCTTGAGGTCGATGTCCTTCGCGACCGGCAGCGTGACCGGCAGCTGATCCGCGGGGACCTTCTCGATTCGACCGTCGGTCGTGTGGATCATCGGAATCGGCGTTCCCCAGAAGCGCTGACGCGAGATGAGCCAGTCGCGCAGGCGGTACTGCTTCGACGCGCGGCCGGATCCGTTCTGCGACAGGATCTCGATCATGCGGGCGATCGCCTCAGCCTTCGGCAGGCCGTTGAGCTCGCCCGAGTTGACGAGCACGCCCTCGCCCGTGAGCGCCTCGCCGGTCTCGGCGGGGTCGGTCAGCTCTTCGCCCTCGGCCGACGTGTCGAGCACGACGCGCACCGGCAGGTCGAACTTGCGGGCGAAATCGAGGTCACGCTGATCGTGCGCGGGCACGGCCATGACGGCGCCGTGGCCGTAGTCGGCCAGAACGTAGTCGGCCGCCCAGATCGGCAGCTTCTCACCGTTGATGGGGTTGATCGCGAAGCGCTCCAGCGGCACACCGGTCTTCTCGCGGTCCGAGGACTGGCGTTCGATGTCGGTCTGCTTCTGCGTCTGGTCGAGGTAGTCCTGGAAGCGCATGCGCGTCTCGGGACTCGCCGTCGCGACGAGCTCGGCGGCGAGGTCGCTGTCGGGGGCGACGACCATGAAGGTCGCGCCGTGCAGCGTGTCGGCGCGGGTCGAGAAGACCGTGACCTTCTCCGCGCGGCCCTCGATCTCGAAGTCGATGTCGGCGCCGATCGAGCGACCGATCCAGTTGCGCTGCATCTGCAGCACCTTGTGCGGCCAGCGGCCTTCGAGCTGGTCCAGGTCATCGAGCAGGCGGTCGGCGTAGTCGGTGATCTTGAAGTACCACTGCGTGAGCTTCTTCTTGATCACGGTCGCGCCGCAGCGGTCGCAGGCACCGTCGATGACCTGCTCGTTCGCGAGCACCGTCTGGTCGTTGGGGCACCAGTTGACGGGACTCTCAGTGCGGTAGGCGAGGCCGCGGTCGTACATCTGCTGGAACAGCCACTGGTTCCACTGGTAGTACTCGGGATCCGACGTGTGCAGCACGCGGGACCAGTCGAACGAGACGCCGTAGCGGCCCAGGCTATCGCGCTGCTGGGCGATGTTGCCGTAGGTCCACTCGCGCGGATCCGCACCGCGCTGGATCGCGGCGTTCTCGGCGGGCAAGCCGAACGAGTCCCAGCCGATGGGCTGCAGCACGTTGTGGCCGCGGTGGCGCCAGTATCGCGCGACGATGTCGCTGTAGAGATAGTTCGATGCGTGGCCCATGTGCATGTCGCCCGACGGGTATGGGAACATCGCGAGCACGTACTTGCGCGGACGCGGATCCTCGTCGCCACCCGCAAGGAACGTGCCGTTCTCATCCCAGTACGCCTGCCACTTGTCCTGGATGGCGTGGATGTCGGGAGCCTGCTCGGCGGTTTCGTCCGGTGCGATGGATTCACTCACGGTGGATGGGGCCTATCGATCGAAGCTAATCTCGCGGCGCGCGGGCGCGCCGAAGACAAGGGATAATCCAGGTTACCGCGAGTGCTTCGTCACACCTGCCGACTAGCCTTGAGGGATGGCCTCCCCGCGACGTACCGGAACCTCCGCAAAGCCTTCAGCGATCCCCGTGCTCGAGTGGCGCGAGCCGCGGCCGGCGCCGATCGTGCTGGTCGCCGGTCCCGAGGAGGTGCTCGCGGAGCGAGCGATCGCGGCGGTGCGCGATCAGCTCAAGAACGAGGATCCGTCGCTCGAGGTGACCGACATCCGCGCGGACGACTACGCGGCCGGCACGCTGCTGTCGGTGACGTCGCCGTCGCTCTTCGGCGAGCCGCGCCTCGTCCGCATCGCGGGCATCGAGAAATGCAACGACGCGTTCCTGAACGAGGCCCTCGCCTACATCGAGGCGCCGCAGGACGGCGCGACGGTCGTTCTGCGGCACACCGGCGCGACGGTGCGCGGCAAGAAGCTGCTCGACGCGATCCGATCGGGCGTCGGTGGGGGAGTCGAGGTGCCGTGCCTCGCGATCAAGAAGGACGGCGAACGGGCGAACTTCGCCGCGGGCGAGTTCCGTCACGCGCGTCGCAAGATCGACCGGCAGGCGCTCGAGGCGCTGACGCGCGCGTTCACGGGGGACCTCGCCGAACTCGCCGCCGCCTGCCAGCAGCTCATCCAGGACACGACGGGCGCGATCGATCTCGCGATCGTGGAACGCTATTACGGCGGGCGCGTCGAGATGACGGGCTTCGCCGTCGCAGACATGGCCATCTCAGGCGATCATGGCGGCGCGCTCATCGCGCTGCGGCACGCGCTCGACTCGGGTGCGGATCCGGTTCCCCTCGTCGCCGCGTTCGCGATGAAGCTGCGCACGATGGCGCGTGTGGCCGGCAAGCGCGGCCCCGCGCGTCAGCTCGCCCGCGATCTGGGGATGCCCGACTGGCAGGTCGAGCGCGCGCAGCGCGACCTCGTCGGCTGGACAGGATCCACCCTCGGCATGGCGATCCAGGCCACGGCCCGAGCCGACGCGGAGGTCAAGGGCGCGTCGCGCGACCCGGTCTTCGCGGTCGAACGTATGGTCACGGTCGTCGCGACCCGCGCACCGTTCGGAGCCTGACTCGCCACGCAACCCTTCGTATGACACTTCTCCCTAGTGCGAGCGCGAGTGAGTCCGCAAGGTGTCATACGAACGGCTGGAGTACAGAAAGGGCCCGCCTCCTCGAGAGGAGACGGGCCCTAAGCGGCTCAGATTCAGAGTGCGTGGATCTGCTTCGCCAGGGCGCCCTTGCGGTTCGCGGCCTGGTTCTTGTGGATCACGCCCTTCGAGACAGCCTTGTCGAGCTTCTTCGAAGCCTTCGCGAAGGCGGTCTCGGCAGCGCCCTTATCGGCGGCTGCGATGGCGCGACGCGTCGCACGAACGAGCGTCTTCAGCTCGCTCTTGACGATGCGGTTGCGCTCGCGCGCCTTCTCGTTGGTCTTGTTGCGCTTGATCTGCGACTTGATGTTTGCCACGTTATTTAGGCCTTCGTTAAATGCGAATCGGATGTTGTCTGTTGGCGGTAGAGGGGCCGCCGCGAGACGTGTGCAGGTGTGGGAGCCCGCACGCAAGCCAAGAAACAAGCTTAGCAGGTGGCATGCGTGGTGCCTGAACGCGCCGCGCACACGAGTGCGGGGCCGGTGCAGCAGCACCGACCCCGCACTATGGGAGGAAGCGGGTTACTTCGCCCAGCCGAAGTTCTCCACCGGCTGGATGCCGAAGAGGTCCAGGCCCGTGTAGGGCTCCGGCGTCAGGTTCGCGAGGCCGTTCTTAGCCGCCATGATCTGCGGACCGGCGTAGAGCGGCAGGATGCCCCACGACTCGGAGATCAGGTCAGCCTCGAGCTTCATCGCGGCCGGGATCTGCTCATCGGCCGTCGGCAGCGCCTCGACCTCGTGGATGCGCTCGTCGAACGTCTCGTTCATCGTGGCCGAGAGGTTCAGGCCGCTGTCCTGGCAGTAGACCTGGCACATCCACATCACGCCGTAGGCGTCGGACGAGCTGAAGCCGAGCATGACGAGGTCCCAGTCCTTCTCGGACAGGGTCGTCGAGAACTCGCTCGCGGCACGCTGGTCGAGCTGCATGTCGAAGCCGATCTGCTTCAGCTGCTGCTGAACGACGCGGGCACGAGCCTCGGTCAGCGCGTCATCGCCGAACGTGGGGAGGCGGCCCTCGAAGCGCACACCGTCGCGCTCGCGGATTCCGTCGTCGCCTGCAACCCAGCCGGCCTCGTCGAGCAGGGCGTTGGCGCCCTCGACGTCGAACTTGTAACCGGCGTTGGCGAGGGCGTCCTCGTAACCCTTCTGGTAGGGGTAGAGGTTCAGCGAGCCCGCGGGCTCCTCGGTGTAGTCGAGCCCGTCCCACATCACCTGGGTGATCTGGTCGCGGTCGATCGCCATGAACAGGGCTTCGCGGGTCTCGAGGTCTGCGAACTGCGGACGTTCGGCGTTCAGCTCGATGAGGTTGTTCGCGGCACGAGCGGCACGGTAGACGGTCGTGTCCTCAACGCCCGCGATCTGCTCGAGCGTGTCGGCGCTGAGCGACTGCGAGTTGCCGGCCATGTCGATCTCGCCGGCACGGAAAGCGTTGATCTCCGCGGTGGGCTCCATGACGCGGAACGTCATCTTGTCGAGCATGGGCTCGTCGCCCCACCACTTGTCGTTGGGCACGAACGAGATCACTCCGGCTTCGCGGTCGAACTGGTCGACCTTGTAGGGGCCGGCGCCCCAGTCCGCGTTCGGCTCGTTCATGTAGGCCTCGTTGAACTTCTCGCCCGAGTCCACCGCGGGGTGAACGACGTTGAAGAAGAGCGCGTCGACCCAGGCGAAGGTGCCGTCGAAGGTGACGACGGCCTGCTTGTCCGTCTCGCCCTTCTCGACCGATGCGATGTTGCGGTAGCCCTCGGTGCTGTTCGGCGCGTAGCCCTCGTCACCGCGGTTGGCGATCCAGGTGTTCTCGATCGTCTTCCAGTCCATCGGCGTGCCGTCGTTGAACTCGGCCTCGTCGGTGAAGGTGAGGGTGAGGACGGTGTTGCCGTCGACCTCCTCAACGGTCTTGTCCGAGATGTAGGCGGGGTTGGGGTACGCCTCGCCCTCGGGCGTCGAGAGGATGATCTGCGGGTTGTACCACGACCAGATGGTCTGCGTGTCGACCTGACCGTCCTGGTTCATCGCGTTCATCTGGGGCGAGATCTCACCGATTGCGACAGTGACCTCGCCGCCCTGCTGCATGTCTGCGCGGTCGACCGGGTTGTAGTCGGCGGTCTTCGTCTCGACGGGAGCCGTGCTCTCGGACGGGGCGTTCGAACCGTCGTTCGGCTTCTCGGAGTCTCCGCTGCACGCGGTGAGAGCGAGGGAGAAAGTCGCCAGAACGGCGGCCGCTCCGATCCACTTAGTCTGCTTGTTCATTGGTGTTCCTTTCGCGCCTTTGCGCTGGGGTGGGATTTGAGGGGGAGACCTACCGGAAGTGGCACGCGTTGGTGTGCACGCCCTCACGACCGGTGAGCTGTGGTGGCTCGCCCTCGCAGCGGGCCTTGCTCGCCGGATCCAGAGTCTGGTACAGCGGGCAACGGCTCACGAAGGGGCAGCCCGAGACCCTATCGGTCGGGCTGGGCAGATCCCCGGTGAGAACGATGCGTTCACGCGTCCGTTCGAGGTGGGGATCCGGGACGGGGATCGCCGACAGCAGCGCCTGAGTATAAGGGTGCTGCGGGTCGTCGAAGACTTCGTCGACGTCGCCGAGCTCGACGAACTGACCGAGGTACATGACCGCGACGCGGTCGGCGAGGTGGCGCACGACCGAGAGGTCGTGAGCGACGAAGAGATACGAGATGCCGAGCTTGGCCTTGAGCTCGTCGAGCAGGTTGATGACACCCGCCTGGATCGAGACGTCGAGGGCCGAGACGGGCTCATCGAGCACGATGAGCTTCGGCTCGGTCGCGAGCGCGCGGGCGATGCCGATGCGCTGTCGCTGTCCGCCCGAGAACGCCTGCGGGAAGCGATCGGCATGCGCGGGATTGAGGCCCACGAGGTTCATGAGCTCGTCGACGCGCGCGTGCGTCGTCGTCTTGTCCACGCCGATGGTGCGGAGCGGTTCGGCGATGATGTCGAAGACCGTCATACGCGGGTCGAGGGCACCCATCGGGTCCTGGAACACGATCTGGATATCGCGGCGCAGTGCGCGCTCCTGGCGACGGCTCTTGATGTCCTTCGCACTCGTGCCGTTGATGACGATGTCCCCGCCATCCAGCTTCGCGAGGTTCATGATCTCGAGGAGCGTTGTCGTCTTGCCGGAGCCCGACTCGCCGACGATCGCGAGCGTCTCGCCCTCGCGGATGTCGAAGGACACGTTCTTGACGGCGTGCACCTCGCCGACCTTGCGCTTGGCAAGCGCGCCCTTGAGCAGGGGGAAGGTCTTGGTGAGGTTCTCGACGCGCAACGTCTCCGCGCGCTCTTCGCGCGGCTTCTGCAGCAGCGCGCTTTCCGGGATCACCGGGGCCGGGAAGACAGGCTCGCCCGCGATGACGCCGTTGCGGATCTCGTCGGCGCGGATGCAGGCGGCGAAGTGCTGCTCGCCGCCATCGGCGACCGCCTCGAGCGGGGGCTCACCCTCCAGGCACGCCTGCGTGGCGATGGGGCAGCGTGCGGCGAACGGGCAGGCGTCGGGCAGGCCGATCAGCATGGGCGGGTTGCCCTTGATCGGAACCAGCGGCTCCTTCTCCTTCTTGTCGACGCGCGGGATCGCGCCCAGGAGACCGACCGAGTAGGGCATGCGCGTGTCGTAGAACAGCTCGTCGACGGGCGCGTGCTCGACGGGGCGGCCGGCGTACATCACGAGCACGTCATCGGCGACGTTCGCGACGACTCCCATGTCGTGCGTGATCATGATCACGGCTGCACCGGTCTCGCGCTGGCCCTTCTTGATCACGTCGAGCACCTGTGCCTGGATGGTCACGTCCAGAGCGGTGGTGGGCTCATCGGCGATGATCAGCTTCGGGTCGTTCGCGAGGGCGAGAGCGATCACGACGCGCTGACGCATTCCACCTGAGAACTCGTGCGGGAATGCCTTCATGCGGAGCTCGGCATTGGGGATGCCGACGGTCCTTAGCAGTTCGACGCCCCGCGCCCACGCCGCGGGCTTCGCCAGGTTTCGGTGCGCGGTGATCGCCTCGACGAGCTGGTCGCCGATCGTGAAGACCGGCGTCAGCGACGTCAGCGGATCCTGGAAGATCATCGACAGGCCGTTGCCGCGAATCTCCGACATCTGCTTGTCGGACTTGCCGAGGAGTTCGATGCCGTCGAAGAGCACCGATCCGTCGACGCGGGCGTTGTCGGCGAGCAGCCCCATGATGGCGAGCGACGTGACCGACTTGCCCGAGCCGGACTCGCCGACGATGCCGATGGTCTTGCCGGGGTGCAGGTCGAAGCTGACGCCGCGCACCGCGTCGACGCGCCCCGCCTCGCTCGCGAAGCTGACGGTGAGGTTTTTGACGGAGAGAATCGGGTCGGTCATGCGCGGCCTCCTGCCGCCGAGTTCGGGTCGAGGGCATCGCGCAGGCCATCTGCGACGAATGCCATCGACACCGTGAGGAGCGTGAGGATCGCACCAGGGAAGAGGAAGACCCAGGGAGCCGAGGTGATGACGCTCGCGCCGGTCGCGATCAGCGTTCCGAGCGACACGTCGGGGACACGGACACCGAAGCCGAGGAACGAAAGGCTCGTCTCCGAGTTCACCGCGGCGACGACGCCCAGCGTGAAGTTGATGATGAGAAGCGACGCCATGTTCGGGATCATGTGCCGCACGACGATGCGGAAGCCTCCGACGCCCATGTACCGAGCGGCATGGATGTACTCGCTCTCGCGAATCGAGAGCGACAGCGTCCATACCGTTCGTGCAAGTGTCATCCAGCCGATGATCACGAGCATGATCGCCAGGATGAACCAGTTGCCGCCCGATCCATTGGTGACGAGCGCGACGATCAGGAAGCCCGGCACGGCCATCATGAAGTGGATGACCCAGAGGATCACGCGCTCCGACCAGCCGCCGAAGTATGCGGCGATACCGCCGAGCAGTGCCGAGATCACGGTGGTTCCGGTAGACACGATGAGGGCGATCATCAGCGAGCGGCGCAGCCCCTCAACGGTCATCGCGTAAAGATCGTTCCCGGAGTTCGTCGTTCCGAACCAGTGCTCGGAACTCGGCGGGTCGCTCAGCGCCAAGAAATCGAGCTCGATGTGGTCCCACTTCTGGAACAGCGGCCCGACGAGCGCGAACAGCGCCAGCAGGATGAAGATTCCGAGCGCGATGGTGGCCGGAATGTTTCGGAGGAAACGGCGCGTGTACAGCTGCGCCTTCGACATGGGCTTCGAACGCAGAGCCTCAGGAGTGTCGGTCATAGTCATTTCAGCTCACCCGCACTCGGGGGTCGAGGGCAACCACCGCGATGTCCGCGAGAAGTGCTCCAATGGCAGTGAGGAACGCGCCGAAGGCGGCGATCGCCACGGTGCCGTGAACGTCGTTACGGCTGATCGTCTGAACGAGGTACTCACCGAGACCATGCCAGGCGAAGATCTGCTCCGACAGAACCGCGCCGAGGAAGATCGTGGGGATCGAGAAGGCGATCTGCGTTGCGATCGGGATCAACGAGGTGCGAAGGGCGTGCTTCCGGATCGCCCTCCGCTTCGTGAGGCCTTTGGCGCGGGCCGTGCGGACATAATCTGCGTTGATGTTGTCCAGCAGTAGGGCGCGCTGAAGGAAGTGCGTGGCGGCGTAGCCGACGAGTGACATCGCCATGGTCGGCAGAATCAATCGGTGCAACGTGTCGAGCACAGGTATCCACCAATGCTCTGCGGTGAGACCGGTCGGTCCCGTCACGTACAGGAGAGTGCGCCCCGTTACGTCGTTGATCCAGATCGCCAGGAGCACGAATCCCAGCGCCGCCACGATCGGCGGGATGTTCATCGTGATGGTTGACGTGAAGTGACCGATGCGGTCCGCGGTCTTGTACTGCCGATTGGCGGTGTAGACGCCGAGCGCGATGCCTGCGATCGTGGTGATCAAGAGCGTCGCGGCCGTGAACTCCGCCGAGACCCACATGCGGGCGGCCATCTGGGTGTTCACGCTGTCGCCGTTGGGGGCAATGCCCCAGTTCCAGTGGAGGACGATATCGGTGAGCCACACCCACCAGCGCTCCAGCAGAGGAACCGTGTCGCTGAGGTTGCGAGGCAGAAGCAGGTCATCGATCTGCTCGGCCGTCAGGGGTGGCCGTCGGCCAACGTAGTTACTGCGGGGATCCATGAAGTTCCACGCGAGGAAGTACGTGATGTTGGTCGACACGACGATGATGACCAGCCAATTGATCAGGCGGCGCGTCAAGTATGAGAACAAGGTGTCTGGTGACTTTCGTGGGGAAGCAACGGTGCTGAGGGGAGACTCTAGCCCGCATGCTCGCGCTTACGGCGATTGGCTGAGCCATCGACGTAAAAGCGTTATGAATCTTTATCTGTTCGAACGTTTCTGTCGAAATAAGCGCCCGTTGTTAAGCAATCTGCTTAATTCAGTCGGGCGCATGCAACTCTAGTCTGCACACATTTCGGCGAGATGTCACACAGGTGATGAAGACCTGCGGGCGTGTCGGCCGGCTCCGGGGTGGCGCGGCCCGCAGGATTTCCGGGCGTCCACGTCGTAGAATCGCCTAGATATGTCGCCACGTGCCCCTCAGCCGCTCGCGCCCGCAGCAACGCCGCCCGAGCGAATCCGAAACTTTTGCATCATCGCTCACATCGATCATGGCAAGTCGACCCTTGCCGATCGCATGTTGCAGCTGACCGGTGTCGTGCCCGATCGCGAGATGAGGGCGCAGTACCTCGATCGCATGGACATCGAGCGCGAGCGCGGCATCACGGTGAAGAGCCAAGCGGTTCGCATTCCGTGGCAGGTCGAGGGCGAGACCTTCGCGCTCAACATGATCGACACTCCTGGCCACGTCGACTTCAGTTACGAGGTCTCTCGCTCGCTCGCGGCGTGCGAGGGTGCGATCCTTCTGGTCGACGCCGCACAGGGCATCGAGGCTCAGACGCTCGCGAACCTCTACCTCGCGCTTGAGAACGACCTCACGATCATTCCGGTGCTGAACAAGATCGATCTGCCGGCCGCGGACCCCGAGCGGTTCGCGAAGGAACTCGCCGATCTCATCGGCGGCGACCCCGCCGATGTGCTCCGCGTCTCGGGCAAGACCGGCATGGGCGTCGAAGAGTTGCTCAACCTCATTGTGGAGCAGATCCCGGCACCGAAGGGTGACGCCGATGCGCCCGCCCGCGCGATGATCTTCGACTCGGTGTACGACGCCTATCGCGGGGTCGTCACCTATGTGCGCATGATCGATGGAAAGCTGTCGCCGCGCCAGAAGATCCAGATGATGTCGACCAAGGCGACGCACGACCTGCTCGAGATCGGCGTGTCGAGCCCGGAGCCGGAGCCGACCAAGGGGCTCGGCGTGGGCGAGGTGGGCTACCTCATCACCGGCGTGAAGGACGTGCGCCAGTCGAAGGTCGGTGACACCGTCACCGATGCTGTCAAGCCGGCGACCGTGTCGCTGCCGGGCTACGTCGAGCCGAAGCCCATGGTCTTCTCGGGCCTGTATCCGATCGATGCGAGCGACTACCCGCTTCTGCGCGACGCTCTCGACAAGCTGAAGCTGTCCGACGCGGCGCTTGTCTACGAGCCCGAGACCTCCGTGGCGCTTGGCTTCGGTTTCCGATGCGGCTTCCTCGGGCTGCTTCACCTCGAGATCATCACGGAGCGCCTGCAGCGCGAGTTCGACCTCGATCTCATCACGACCGCTCCGAGCGTGATCTACGAGGTCACGAGCGAGAACGGCGAGAAGATCGTCGTCACGAACCCCAGCGAGTACCCCGAAGGCAAGATCGCCGCCGTGACCGAGCCGGTCGTGCAGACATCGATCCTGGTGCCCAAGGACTACGTCGGCACCGTCATGGAGCTGTGCCAATCCCGTCGCGGCAGTCTGCTCGGCATGGAGTACTTCTCGGAAGAGCGAGTCGAGCTGAAGTACACGCTGCCGCTCGGTGAGATCGTGTTCGACTTCTTCGACCACCTCAAGAGTCGCACGCAGGGATACGCGAGCCTCGACTACGAGCCGGCGGGAAGCCAGGAGGCCGACCTCGTGAAGGTCGACATCCTGCTGCAGGGAGAGCGCGTCGACGCCTTCAGCGCCATCGTGCACCGTGACGCCGCATACTCTTACGGCACGATGATGGCCGAACGCCTTCGCAAGCTCATCCCGCGCCAGCAGTTCGAGGTGCCGATCCAGGCCGCCATCGGCGCGCGAGTCATTGCACGAGAGACGATTCGCGCGATCCGCAAGGACGTTCTCGCCAAGTGCTACGGCGGCGACATCAGCCGTAAGCGCAAGCTGCTCGAGAAGCAGAAAGAAGGCAAGAAGCGCATGAAGATGGTGGGCCGCGTCGAGGTTCCGCAGAACGCGTTCATCGCCGCCCTCTCGGGCGATGTCGAATCCTCAGGCAAGAAATAACCGATCCCAGTTAGGGTGAACAGCATGCGCAGGGCGACCTTCCGTGATCAGACGGTCGACTATGCGGCGGTGGGGGCCTCTCAGGCCTCCGACCTGCTGCAGTATCCGCCGGAGGGCTCCATACCCGCCGTCGATTCCTGGCGGATCGGCAGCGGCGAGGAACGGTTCCGCAAAGCCAGCGAGGACCTGCTGTCGTGGCGCGTCATCAGCGGTGCGGGGCTGGAGATCACCGATGTGCGCCCGCCGCGCGACGCGGCGTACACGGGAGTCAGTTTCGCCGAGGACGGAACGCCCAAGGCGCCCGCCAGTCGCGACGAAGAACCGAGGATCTCGGATGAGGGACTGCCCTACGTCAGCCCCGGCGCCACCGCGCACCTCGCGAACCTGAAGCGCGGACACCGCGCGAACGCCGATTACCGCGTGATCTTCGTCACGGAGGACCCGCGGCGTACGGCCTTCGCGATCGGCACCGTCGACGCGACGATCGTGAGCGGAGAGATTCTGCTCGCGGTCGAGTGGCGCGACAACGATGAGGTGTGGTTCGAGGTTCGAGCATTCGACGTCCCCGTCGCGTTCCGCTACAAGATGTTCAAGGGCCTCGTGCGCCGTCGCCGCAAGCGCGTCAACACGGCCTATCTCCGCGCCATCTCACCCCTCTTCGCTTGATGCGCCTCATGTCCACCGCGCCGCGCCCACCACGGCACCGGATCGGAGCGACCGTCTGATGGGTGCGCAGCTCCCGCTCGGCGACCCCGCTCCGGCCGACGGCAACCTCGGTGTGTCCGCGGAACCGGCGACCGATTTCGGCGTGTACCTGCACGTCCCGTTCTGCCGCGTGCGGTGCGGCTACTGTGACTTCAACACCTATACCGCGACCGAGTTGCGCGGCGCGCGGCAGGATCAGTACGCCGACACGCTGCTGCGCGAGATCGAGCTGTCGAAGCGCGTGCTCGCCGACGCGGGCCCGCTGCGTCCGGCGCGGACGGTGTTCTTCGGTGGAGGTACGCCGACGCTTCTGCCCGCCGGCGACCTTGCGCGCATGCTCGCAGGCGTGCGTGACGCCTTCGGACTGGCCGAGGGCGCCGAGGTCACGGTCGAGGCAAACCCTGACACCGTGACGGACGCGGTGGTGGAGGAGCTTGCCGAGGCGGGCGTGAACCGCCTGTCGATCGGGATGCAGTCGTCGGTACCGCACGTGCTCGCCGCGCTGGATCGCAGCCACAGCCCCGAGAACGTCTCGCTCGCCGTCGCGGCGGCGAAGGGCGCCGGCCTCGACGTCAGCGTCGACCTGATCTACGGCGCGCCGGGGGAGAGCCTGGCCGATTGGCGGCATTCGCTCGAGACGGCGCTCTCACTCGAGCCGGACCACATCTCCGCATACGCCCTCATCATCGAGGAGGGGACGAAGCTCGCCCGCCAGATCTCACGCGGGGAGGTGCCGGCGCCCGACGACGACCTGCAGGCCGACATGTACGAGCTCGCCGACTCGCTGCTCGGGCGCGGCGGCTATGAGTGGTACGAGGTGTCGAACTGGGCTCGCGGCGGCGCGGAGCATCGCTCGCGCCACAACCTGTCCTACTGGCGCGGCTTCGACTGGTGGGGGTACGGTCCGGGCGCACACAGCCACGTGAACGGCCTGCGCTGGTGGAACGTGAAGCACCCCGCGGCGTACGCCCAGCGTCTTTCGCTCGGGGAGTCGCCCGCCGCGGGCCGGGAGACTCCCGATGCCGAGGCGCGTGCCCTCGAACGCGTGCTGCTCGAGACCCGGATCCGCGAGGGAATGGCGATCTCGGAGTTGCCGAGCGCCGACGCCCGTACCGCCGTCGCGGGCCTCGTCGCCGATGGGCTGGTCGAAGGACCCGCCGCGATTCGCGGACGGATCGTGCTCACGCTGCGCGGCCGGCTGCTCGCAGATGCGGTTGTGCGCGCGCTCACGGCGTAACCGCCGTCAGGGCGAGTAAGATTGGCACTCGACACACGAGAGTGCCAAGACGGAGGGAGAGGGCATGGTCAGCGATCGGCGCCTGCAGGTGCTTCGAGCCATCGTCACCGACTTCGTCGACACCCACGAACCCGTCGGTTCGAAGGCCATCGTCGAGCGCCACGCATTCGGCGTCTCCGCCGCGACGATCCGCAACGACATGGCGGTGCTCGAAGACGAGGAGCTGATCGCTCAGACGCATACCTCGTCGGGCCGCGTGCCGACCGACAAGGGGTACCGCGCGTTCGTCGATCATCTCGCCGACGTGCGGCCGCTCTCGCCCGCGCAGCGCTCGGCGATCGAGACCTTCCTGCGGGATCCTGCCGACCTCGACGACCTGCTGAGCCGCACGGTGCGCCTGCTCACGCAGCTGACCGGCCAGGTCGCGCTCGTGCAGTATCCGTCGTTCTCGCGTGCGACCGTTACGCACGTGCAGCTCGTGCGCCTCGACCCGCGCCGCGCGCTGGTCATCATGGTGACCGACACCGGCCGGGTCTCGCAGAGTATCGCGCCGCTGCCGCCCGAGGCAGCGACGAGCGATCTCGACATCGCGCTCGCGCTGCTGCAGCCGCTCGTCGTCGGACATCCCGTGCGGGTCGCGGCGGACCGTGTGCAGTCCGCCCGTGGATCCGCCGGGCACCCGGATCCGGCGTTCGCCGCGATCGCGGCGGCCATCGCCGACGATCTCGAGGAGTTCCGGCAGAACCGGCTCGTGATGGCCGGATCCGCGACGCTCGCGCAGCGCGCGGGTGATTTTCGCGGCACCATCCATCCATTGCTTGAGGCGATCGAGGAGCAGGTCACCCTGCTGAGGCTGATGAGCGAGATGGCCGACGACGACGAGGGGCTCGCGACGAGCATCGGTCGCGAGAACGACGCCTTCGGGCTCGGCGAGGCGTCGATCGTGACGAGCACCTATGACGCGGCCGTCGGCCGCGCCCGGGTGGGGCTGATGGGCCCGACCCGCATGGACTACCCACGCAATCTCGCGGCGGCTCGCGCCGTCGCACGCTATCTGACGCGGGTTCTAGAAGAAGACGAGAGCCGCTGACCGCGGCAACACACTCATCGCAGGTTTCCTGCGGAAAGGTGAGAAGTGGCAGACCACTACGACGTGCTCGGAGTCTCGCGTGAGGCATCGGACGACGAGATCAAGAAGGCGTATCGCAAGCTTGCTCGCAAGCTGCACCCAGACGTGAACCCATCGGCCGAGGCCGCGGAGGAGTTCAAGAACGTCACCCATGCCTACGACGTGCTGAGCGATCCCGAGCAGCGCCGTCGCTACGACATGGGCGGCGACGATGCGATGGGCGGCTTCGGTGGCGGAGGTTTCGGCGGCTTCGGGGACGTGTTCGAGGCGTTCTTCGGCGCGGCCGGGGGTGGATCCCGTGCCGGTCGTCCGAGGTCTCGTCGAGAGCGCGGCGAGGACGCCCTGGTGCGGCTCTCGCTCGGCCTCGGCGACGTGGTCTTCGGCACGCACCGCGACGTCGAGATCGACACGGCGATCCTCTGTGAGACCTGCAACGGTTCCTGCTGCCAGCCGGGAACCGAGCCGACTCGTTGCGACGTGTGCGGCGGATCGGGACACGTACAGCGTCAGGTGCGCAGCCTGCTCGGCAACGTCGTCACCCAGCAGCCCTGCGGATCCTGCCAGGGGTACGGCACTCGCATCGAGCACCCTTGCGCCACCTGCGGCGGCCAGGGCCGCGTGCGCTCACGCCGTACCGTCGGTCTCGACATCCCTGCGGGCGTCGAGACGGGTCTGCGGCTGCAGCTCGCCGGGTCCGGCGAGGTCGGCCCCGCCGGTGGGCCCCACGGCGATCTGTACGTCGAGATCCACGTCGACTCGCACCCGGTCTTCAGCCGCGACGGCGACGACCTGCTGGCGACGCTCGAGGTGTCGATGACCGACGCCATTCTCGGCACGTCGACCTCGATCGACGGCCTCGATGGCGCGGTCGACCTCGAGGTACGTGCCGGTGTGCAGTCGGGAGACGTGCTCAAGATCGATGGCCGCGGGATCACGGGCCTGCGTACCAAGAAGCGCGGCGATCTGCGCATCGCGGTGCAGGTCGTGACGCCGACGAAGGTCGACCACAAGACCCGCAAGCTCGTCGAGGAACTTGCCCAGCGCACCAAGGCACCGGATCCCCGTCTCGCCGAGCACCAGCAGGGCTTCTTCTCGAAGTTCCGCGACAAGTTCGGCCGCTGATCGTGGCCCTGCACTTCGTCGTCGACGATGCGTCGGGTGATGTCATCGAGCTGACCGGCTCGGAAGCGCATCACGCCGCGGCCGTGCGCCGTGTACGGGTGGCCGAGGACGTGACCGTGACGGACGGACACGGGACCTGGCTCACGGGGTCCGTGTCCGCGGTTGAGCCGAAGCGTGTGGCGATCGCCGTCGCGTCACGCTCCGTCGTCGACGCTCCTGCGCGACGGATCCTGCTCGCGCAGGCGCTCGCGAAGGGCGACCGCGACGAGCTCGCCGTGCAAGCGGCGACCGAGCTCGATGTCGATGGGATCATCCCGTGGCAGGCGACGCGTAGCGTGTCGCGCTGGTCGGGCCCGAAGGCAACGAAGGGGCAGGCACGCTGGCAGACGATCGTGCGCGAGGCGGCCAAGCAGGCGCATCGCGCGTGGATCCCGTCCGTCGAGCCGGTCGCCTCGACGGCGGAACTCGCTGCGCTTTCGTCCAGCGCGCAGATCGTCGTGCTGGATCCATGGGCGGATAACCGCATTGCTGATCTCGATTGGTCGGGGGAGCAGGACCTCATCCTCGTCGTGGGTCCCGAAGGTGGCATCGCGCCGGAGGAGCTTTCCGCGTTGGGCGAGGCTGGAGCCGTTCGCGCCCGTCTGGGTCCGAGTGTGCTTCGCACCTCGACCGCCGGGCCCGCCGCGCTCGCGCTGCTGAACCAGGCGATCGGGCGCTGGTGACGTCGTCCTGTTCCCGTCAGGCGCCGGGGTTCATCCAGAACGGTGAGTAGTGGTATCCGTCCGGATCGTTGAACTGGCGCTGGTACATGAACGGATACTCGTCCGTGTCCCCGATGCGTCCGCCCGCGGCGGCCGCGCGTTCGACGAGCTCGTCGACGGCTTCACGGCTGTCGAGGTCGAATGAGACGGTGACCTTCGAAGGCGTGCCGGGGCCTCCGATGAGGTCCTCGGTGCCTCCGACGCTCGCATAGGCCTCGCGGCTGCTCAGCATGATGTACTGACCGTCCGCGAGCTCGAAGCACGACACCTCGTCGCCGGACATCTCGGCGTCGAGCGACCATCCAAGGGCCGTGTAGAAGGCGGTCGCACGCTCGACATCGGCGACGGGGCAGGAGATGTAGAGGCTCATGTCGACAGAATCGCAGAACAACGATTGACGGACAAGGCTCCGATGTGCTTCTCTCCTGAGCGGATCGTCGTACCGTGCCGATCGACGTGGGGGCGCCGCTTGGTTCAGGGGTGGAGCACGACCTTGATGCAGCCGTCCTCCTTGCGCTGGAACGTCTCGTAGAGGGCGGGCGCGTCTTCCAATCCGGCGTGGTGGGTCGCGAGGTCGGTCACGCCCAGTGGATCCGCGGGGTCCTCGACGAGCGGCACCAGGTCGTCTGCCCAGCGTTTGACGTTGCACTGTCCCATTCGCAGCGTGATCTGCTTATCGAACATCGTCTTCATGGGCATGATGTCGGCATCGCCGGCGTAGACGCCGCTGAGGGAGACGGTGCCGCCGCGGCGGACGACGTCGATCGACGAATGCAGGGCGTTCAGGCGATCGATGCCCGCGTAGTCGAGCACCCCGCGCGCGAGCGGATCCGGGAGGAAACCGACGGCCTTCTGTAGCAGTTCGATGCCGCCATTGCCGTGTGCTTCCATGCCGACGGCGTCGACGACCGAGTCGGTGCCGCGGCCCTCGGTGAGGTCACGGATCTCCTCCACGACGGTGTCGGTGAGGTCGAATGTCTCGACCCCGTGCCGCTCGGCCATCGCCCGGCGCTCAGGGACAGGATCGACAGCGAAGACCCGATAGCCGCGGTGCACGCCGATGCGTGCCGCGAGCTGGCCCACCGGCCCCAGACCCATGATCGCGAGCACGCCGCCGTCGGGCACATGCGCGTAGTCGACGCCCTGCCAGGCGGTGGGAAGGACGTCGCTGAGGTAGAGATAGCGTTCGTCGGGCAGATCTCTTCCGACGCGGATGTGGTTGTGGTCAGCGAGAGGCACACGCAGGTATTCGGCCTGGCCGCCGGGTACCTGCCCGTAGAGCTTCGTGTAGCCGAACAGCGCCGCGCCTGAGCCGTAGGCCGTCACCTGCGTTGTCTCGCACTGCGACTGCAACCCGCCACGGCACATGAAACAGTGGCCGCACGCGATGTTGAAGGGAATGACCACGCGGTCGCCCACCGCGAGGCTCGTGACGGCGGAGCCGACCTCGACGACCTCGCCCATCGGCTCATGCCCGAGGATGTCGCCGCGATCGAGGAACGGGCCGAGCAACTCGTAGAGATGCAGATCGGATCCGCAGATCGCGGAGGAGGTGATCCGGATGATCGCGTCGGACGGTTGCGTGATCACGGGATCCGGAACCCGGTCGACGCTCACCTTGCGCTTGCCCTGCCATGTCACAGCCTTCATCGCTTCTCCTTCGTTTGATGTACGCCCAGGCTTCCGGATACGACGCGAGCAACGAGAGGGGTTGACTGACGGAAGGACGTGCCATAGACCGGATAGCGTTTCCGTATGGTGCAAGACGGTATGAGGGCGGGTCGTGGCGTGACGCTGCAGCAATTGCGCTACTTCGTCGAGGTCGCGGTCGAGGGCTCGATCAGCGCGGCGGCCGACCTGCTGTACGTCTCGCAGCCGACGCTCTCAACCGCCCTGAAAGAGCTCGAGAGTCGCACCGGTCGGGCGCTGCTCGTGCGTTCGAGCAGGGGAGTGAGTCTCACGGAAGACGGTGCCGAGTTCCTCGGATACGCCCGCCAGGTGATCGAGCAGACCGAGCTTCTGGAGCAGAAGTACCTCGGACGCGCGCCATCACGCCGACTGCTGGCAGTGTCGACCCAGCACTACTCGTTCGTCGTCGACGCGTTCGTGCGTATGGTGAATGCCACCGAGACGGACGAGTACGCGTTCAGCCTGCGCGAGACGCGGACGTGGGAGATCATCGAGGATGTGCGCACGATGCGCAGCGAACTCGGCGTGCTCTATCGCAACGACTTCAATAGCAAGGTCATCGACAAACTGCTCCGCGAATCGGGGCTGGTCTTCACGCCCCTGTTCCTGGCGGATCCGCACATCTTCATCGCGCGGACGAATCCGCTCGCGGGCCGCGAGCGCGTCACGCTCGACGACCTCGAGGACCTGCCTCGACTGACCTTCGACCAGGGCGCGAACAACTCGTTCTACTTCGCGGAGGAGATCCTCTCGACCCGCACTGTCAAGCAGGACATCCGCGTGAGCGACCGCGCGACGATCTTCAACCTCATGATCGGCCTCGGCGGGTACACGATATCGACCGGGTTGATCTCGGGCGAGATGGATCCGTCGATCGTATCGGTGCCGCTCGATGTCGACGAGCGTATCGAGATCGGGTGGATCCACCACCAGGCCGCGTCGCTGACGGCGCAGGCGCAGCGTTTCGTGGATGAGATGCGCGGTGTCGTAACGGGATACGGAGTCACGCTCCTGACATAGCCTGACGCTATGACGAAACATCGTGCGTGAATATGGGGCTATGGCGCGGATTCTTCCTAAGCTGATGTCGATGAACCCCACGTTTAGGCTCAGCACGACGCGTTTCGATGAGGATTACACTCCCTCTGCCGACACGCGTACCACCACCAACTTCGCGAATCTCGCGCGCGGCGAGAACCGCCAGCGGAACCTGCGCAACGCGATCGCCATGATCGATCGGCGGTTCAACGACCTGGCGCGGTGGGACAACCCGACGGGTGATCGCTATGCGCTCGAGCTCGACATCGTGTCGGTCGATCTGCTCCTGGAGGAGGCATTTCCCGTCATCGAAGTACTGAACGTGTCGATCCGTGACACGACCACGGGATCCGTGACGCCCGGAATCGTGGGCAACAACTTCTCGTCGTACATCCGCGACTACGACTTCAGTGTGAAGCTACCGAACGGTATGCCGAACGACTTCGGCGTGCTGCATGGCCGCGTCTTCGAGCGCTTCCTTTCTTCGAGCGCGTACCGCGAACGGTTCACGCAGGATCCGGTGATCTGCATCAGCGTGTCGACATCGCGCACCTACGAGCGCACGACGAACGTGCATCCGGTGCTCGGGGTCGAGTACGCACAGCCCGATGGGTCGCTGACCGACCTGTACTTCGGCAAGATGGGCCTGTCGGTGCGGTACTTCATGCCGCCGGGATCCGTCGCGCCGTTGGCGTTCTATCACCGCGGCGACCTGCTGAACGACTACACGCCGCTGCAGCTCGCGGGCACGATCGCCACGATGGAGACGTTCCAGAAGATCTATCGCCCCGAGATCTACAACGCCAACTCCGCGGCGCCCGCGATCTACCGCCCGAGCCTCGACCACGCCGATTTCTCGGTGACGAAGGTCGACTACGACCGCGACGAGCGCGCCCGCCTGGGCAAGGAACAGGGCGCCTACACCGAAGAACACCTGATGAAGCCGTACGGCGCCCAGCTTGAGGAATGGACGAAGCGATGACCCTTCTGCCCACATCTACTGTCGGCAGCCTGCCGAAGCCGTCGTGGCTGTCGGAGCCCGAGAAGCTCTGGTCGCCGTGGCGGCTCGAGGGCGACGAACTGCGCGAGGGGAAGCTCGACGCGCTGACGCTCGCGGCCGAGGAGCAGCGCCGCGCGGGTCTCGACATCATCAGCGACGGCGAGCAGACGCGGCAGCACTTCGTGACGACGTTCATCGAGCACCTGAACGGTGTCGATTTCGAGCGTCGCGAGACGGTGCGGATCCGCGACCGCTACGACGCGAGCGTGCCGACGGTCGCGGGCGACGTGAGCCTCGACGGATCCGTCTTCGCCGCCGACGCGGCGCATCTGCGAGCCGTGACGGATCGCCCGATCAAGTGGGCTCTTCCCGGCCCGATGACGATGATCGACACGCTCTACGATGCGCACTACGGCAGCCGCGAGAAGCTCGCGTGGGAGTTCGCCGGGATCCTGAACCAGGAGGCGCGCGCTCTCGAGGCGGCCGGCGTCGACATCATCCAGTTCGACGAGCCGGCATTCAACGTGTTCTTCGACGATGTACGTGACTGGGGCATCGCGGCGCTGGAGCGCGCGGCCTCCGGTTTGACGGCGCAGACCGCCGTGCACATCTGCTACGGCTACGGAATCAAGGCCAACAACGACTGGAAGCTGACGCTCGGCAGCGAGTGGCGTCAGTACGAACAGACATTCCCGCTGTTGCAGGCATCGTCGATCGATATCGTCTCGCTCGAGCGTCACAACTCGAATGTGCCCGTCGAACTGCTGGAGCTGCTGCGCGGCAAGAGGGTTATGGTCGGGGCGATCGACGTTGCGACCGATCGGATCGAGACGGCCGACGAGGTCGCCGCCACGCTGCGCGAAGCGCTGTCGTTCGTCGATGCGGACAAGCTGATTCCCAGCACGAACTGCGGCATGGCTCCGCTGTCGCGCGGGGTCGCGGCGGAGAAGATGCGGGCGCTGGTGGCGGGCGTTGAGGCGCTGCGGGGTGAGCTCTCGTAAGAGTGAACTCGCGTCGTGCCTGTTCCTTCGGCGCGGTGACGCGACGGACCGGCGACGCGGATAAACCCCGCGAGCGATGCATCGACCGGTTCTTCGCTTGCGATGAGCGGGAAGGCAAGCCAGCGATCATGGAACCCGGGAAGCGCGCAAAGCTGACATGGTTCGAACTATCGGATCAAGCGGAGCACATTCCTGATCAGGAGCACATGGTCCTCGACCCGATCCGTCACGGACGGATGTCGTTGCTGTTTTCCGCCAGATTTCGAACGTCGTTGCGGCGAACGGCCGGCCGTTCCAGCTCCGAGTTGTCCCACACCCACGTCGCTCGATCGGCGGGTCGTTCCTCATCGCGGTAAAGCCGTTGCCCGCCGACGTACCGACGGTTTGCGGGCGACTCCGGATCCACATCGTCGCGCCCGGGGAACCGTGCGTTCCCGCGTGGCACCGTGACCTCAAAGGGCGCATCGAGCCAGACCACCGCATCCCAGACGTCCGCGAGCTCGGGTCGTTGTAGGAAGATTCCGTCGATCAGCGTGATCGCATTCGGCGGAACCGCGACGAACGTTGCCTCGACAGGCTCATCGCGGGCGACATCCCACACCGCGGGGCAGATCGGTTCACCATTGCGAAGCGGACGGACGACGCTCTCGAGAAAGGCGTCGTATCGGTACGAGCCGCGATAGAAGCCATCTGGCCCGGTTCCCGCCGCAAGACGGTCGTGTCGGGGCCGGTGGAACCCATCAATGCTGACACTCACGATCGGACGACGCCCTTCGGCCGTGGTGAGCTCGACGAGCTCTCGAGCAAGATGTGACTTACCCACGCCGTCAACGCCATCAAGGGCGATCAAGACACGCTCGTCCGGGCGGAAGGCCTCGAACTCGTCTAGAAGATACGAGAGGGCTACGGCGCGCGGCGTCTGCATGTGCCCACCGTAGCGACAGTTCAGCTCGGCGCCGCGGAACCAATCGCATCAGATCGGACACATCGCCGAGTCGGCGCTGGGACCGTGGTCGATATGCTGAGGGGTATGACCAGCGAAGCGGTGATGCCCATCTTGCGCGCGTTTATCGCGGAGCGCGATTGGGCACAGTTCCACTCCCCGGAGAACCTCGCGAAGTCGATCGCGATCGAAGCAGGGGAGCTGCTGGAAGAGTTCCAATGGTCGCCCGAGTTCGATGTGGAGCGAGTACGACTCGAACTCGCTGACGTACTGACGTACTGCTACGAGCTTGCTGACCGTCTCGGCATGGATCCCGAGGCGATCATTCTTGAGAAGCTCGCGATCACGGAGGAGAAATACCCCGTCGAGAAGGCGCGTGGCAGGAGCGCCAAGTATGACCAACTTTGAGATCGAACAGATCGCGTTCGACGACGAGAGCATCCGCGACTACCCGGATCCAACTGGACGCCTCAAGAATTGGCCGGTCGTCTACGCGATCGACGACCAACGCGACATCTACGTGGGCGAGACAGGCAACGCCTTGCTCCGCATGCTGCAACACCGCAAGGATCCGAAGAAGAAACATCTGACAGCGGCACGTGTGCTCCTGGATGACACTTTTCATCGTTCGGCTTGTTACGACCTCGAAGCGCTGCTCATCCAGTGGTTCTACGCCGACGGCAAGTACAACGTTCTCAATGCCAACGATGGGCACCGTAACGAGGCGTATGCAGGGCGTACCGTTTTCCAGGCCCGTTTCCGTGAGGTTTTTGGCGAGTTTCGCCGCCGAGGAATGTTCCAGCAGACGCTGGATCAGATCGAGAACAGCGAGTTCTTCAAGCTCTCGCCGTTCAAATCACTGGTGGCGGACCAAGAACGCGCGATTCTCGAGATCCTCGCCGCGCTGTTTCACGACATCGAAGGTGGCCGTTCCACGTCGATGGTCGTCTCCGGTAACCCCGGCACCGGCAAGACCATTGTCGGCATCTCGCTGGTGAAGACGTTGAAGGACATCGAAGCATCACGCGGGATCGAAGACTCAGGGCAGGCTGGGCCGATATCCGACTACTTTGCGAAGGGCTATCCGGAGCTTCTGAAGGAGCTCGCTATGCACGCCGGTACCCCGAGGCCGCTTCGCATCGGATTCGTTGTTCCACAACAGGCGCTGCGCGAGTCGATCGCTCGGGTCTTCGACCGCACACCCGGACTTTCGCGGAAGATGGTTCTGACGGCCTTCGATGTCGGGAACTCGCCTGAGATGTTCGACATGCTCATTGTCGACGAGGCGCACCGTCTGAACCATCGTGCCAACCAACCCTCTGGCTCTCTCAACAAGAACTTCTCCGAGATCAACGAGCGCCTCTTCGGTACCGATTCCCTCGAATACACGCAACTCGACTGGATTCGAGCACAGAGCCGCTTCAGCGTTCTGCTGCTGGACGCCGAACAGAGTGTTCGCCCTGCCGATCTTCCTCCGGAGGTGATCGGCGAGGTGATCGCCGAGGCGAAGATGGGACATCATTTCTTTGCCCTGGAGACGCAGATGCGCGTTGCGGCGGGATCCGACTATGTACGCTTCATACGCGATGTGCTGGCCGGGCGCAGTCCCGCGCTCCCCGACCTCGGCGATTACGAGCTTCGACTTTACGACGACATCCGCGAGATGGAGCGCGCGATTCGCCGGCGAGATCGCGCCTACGGCCTGGCACGACTTGCCGCCGGCTATGCGTGGGAGTGGAAATCGGACCCTAAGAAGAAGATATTCAAGGGCGTTCCGCTTACCGAACGGCCATACGACATCGAGATCGACGGTCGGCAGTGGCGTTGGAACTCGGCTTCGAAAGACTGGATCGGTTCGAAGCACGCGCTCGAAGAGTTCGGTTCCATTCATACGCTGCAGGGGTACGACCTCAACTACGCGGGCATCGTCATTGGGCCGGATCTGTTCTTCGACACGGAGACCCAGCAGATCAAGTTCGATCGGTCGAACTACTTCGACAAGAGGGGTGTCGAGAACAATCCCAAGAAAGGGATCACGTACACGGACGAAGACATCGAGCGCTATGTCAAGAACGTGTATGCGGTGTTGTTGACGCGCGGGATTCGCGGAACCTTTGTCTACGTGTGCGATGACGCACTGCGGGCGCACTTGCGGGAGTTGCTTCCGACAGCCACGTGATGTGTGGCACGCACGCGCTGAGGCGAACACCCCACTACTAGACTTAACTCCATGACCGCCCCCACCGTCTTCACCCGTATCTTGAACGGCGAGATCCCCGGTGAGATCGTTGCCGAGACTGAGCGGGTCTTCGCGATCACCGACATCGCTCCGCAGGCGCCCCTGCACGTGCTCGTGATTCCCAAGACCGAGCAGTACAAGGACGTCGCCGAGTTGGCGGCGGGGGATCCGTCTCTGCTCGCCGAGGTCATCGATGTCGCCCAGAAGGTGGCGGCGGAAAAGGCCGACGGCGAGTTCCGACTTATTTTCAACACGGGAGCGGGCGCGGGGCAGACCGTGTTCCACGTGCACGCGCACGTTCTCGCAGGCGACCTTGAAGAGAGGGCCCTCGTTGGCTGACGAAGCCGATATGACCACCATCCAGATCACCGTCGACGGCGTCGCGATGGTGCACCTCCTCGGCCCGCAGGACAAGCTTCTGCGCATGGTCGAGAAGGAGCACCCCGAGGTCGACGTGCACGTTCGAGGCAACGAGATCACCCTCACGGGCGACGATGAGCAGGTCGCTGCCGCGAAGACGCTCGTCGACGAACTCGTCACGATGACCCGTGACGGGATCCCCGCGGCACCCGAGGACGTGGAAGCATCGAGCCGCGCGCTGCGCAATGGATCCGCGCCCGCCGAAGCCATCCTGACCACGCGTGGCAAGGTGATCCGCCCCAAGACCGACGGCCAGCGCGAATACGTCGACTCGATCGACGAGAACACGATCGTGTTCGGCATCGGTCCCGCCGGCACCGGCAAGACCTACCTCGCGATGGCGAAAGCGGTCCAAGCGCTGCAGCGCCGCGAGGTCAGCCGCATCATCCTCACGCGTCCCGCCGTCGAGGCGGGGGAGCGGCTCGGTTTCCTGCCGGGCAGCCTCACCGACAAGATCGACCCCTATCTGCGGCCGCTCTACGACGCGCTCAACGAGATGATGGATCCCGAGGTCGTACCCAAGCTCATGGCGAGCGGCACGATCGAGGTCGCCCCGCTTGCCTACATGCGCGGACGTACGCTCAACGACTCCTTCGTGATCCTCGACGAGGCTCAGAACACGACGCCCGAGCAGATGAAGATGTTCCTCACCCGCCTCGGGTTCGGCACGCGCATGATCGTCACGGGCGACATCACCCAGGTGGACCTGCCGGGAGGCACGAGCGGGCTGCGCGTCGTGAACCGGATCCTGAAGGACGTCGACGACATCCACTTCGCGTACCTCACGAGCGACGACGTCGTGCGACACAGCCTTGTGGGCAAGATCGTCGACGCGTACAGCGCCTTCGACGAGCAGCGCACCGCGCGCCGCGCCGAAATGGACGAAGCGCGCGAATTTGCCAACCGAGCCGAGCGCCGCCGCGGGATGACCTCGCGCGAGCCGAACCGAAAGCGTGGTCGCGCATGATCGACATCAATAACGAATCCGGTGTCGAGGTCGACCTCGAGCTCGTGCTGCGCCTGGCAGAGCACCACCTCGGCGCGCTCTTCGTCTCGGGCGACGCGGATCTCGCGATCCTCATGGTCGACGAGCCCGCCATGGAGCAGCTGCACATCGAGTGGATGGACGAGCCCGGCCCGACGGATGTGCTCAGTTTCCCCATGGACGAGCTGCGCCCCGGCACCGCCGACAAGCCGACACCTCCCGGGCTGCTCGGCGACATCGTCGTGTGCCCGCAGGTTGCGGAGCAGCAGGCGGAGACCGCTGGTCACTCGCTGATGGACGAGATCTGCTTGCTCACAACTCACGGCATGCTGCACGTGCTCGGCTACGATCACGCACTTCCCGATGAGGAGCGCCGCATGTTCGGCCTGCAGCGGGAGCTGCTCGTCGCCTTCGCGGCCGAGGAACGGCGGCGCCGACGGGCATGACCGAGGCACTCTTACTCGGGGGAGTCGTTGTACTCCTCCTGCTCGCGGCATTCATGACCGCGCTCGAGGCGGCACTCGCCGTCACCAGCTCCGCGGATCTCGTCGATCTCGCGTCCGAGGGACACAGCCCGCGGGCGCTCGCGCGCATCTCGCAAGATCGGGATCCGCACGAAGCGTCGCTCGTCTTCGCTCGCGTTCTCGCGGACGTCGGATCCGTCGTGCTCGCGGCGGCCGCGTTCCAGGAACTGCTCGGCGGCCTCTGGTGGGGCGTGCTCGTCACCGTTGTTGTCCTGACGATCGTGATCTTCGTGCTCGTGCAGACGGTGCCCGCGATCCTCGGGCGTCGCTACGCCGAGCAGATCCTCGGCTTCGGAGCGCCCAGCATCCGCGCCGCGAAGGTCGTATTCGGTTTCGTCGCGCAGCCCATCGGTATCGTCCTCGGGCGTCTGATCCCGGGGGGACGCCGCCGCGGCTTCGAATCCGAGGATCAGCTGCTCTCGATCGTCGATGAGGCCGCCGACAACGACCTCATCGAGGACGATGATCGCGAACTGATCCACTCGGTGTTCGACTTCACGGACCAGATCGTGCGGACCGTCATGGTGCCGCGTACTGAAATGGTGTCGATCGAGGCGACCGCAACCGCGGCCGAGGCGATGGACGTGTTCCTCAGCAACGGCTTCTCGCGGCTGCCCATCATCAACGGCGACGTCGATGACGTCGTGGGAGTCCTCTACCTCAAGGACCTCGTCCAGCACGCGTTCCGAGACACCCCCGGCTGGCGCACGACCTCGGTCGCGGGCTTCGGCCGCCCTGCCGTTTTCGTGCCCGAGCAGATGCGCGCCGAGAGCCTGCTGCAGCAGATGAAGCGTGACCAGGTCCACGTCTGCCTCGCGGTCGACGAGTACGGCGGAATCGCCGGCATCGTCACGCTCGAAGACTTGCTCGAAGAGCTCGTCGGCGAGATCGACGACGAGTACGACTCGCGTACCAACGAGGTCGTCGAGCTCGCCGCCGGAAGTTATCGCGTGAGCGCCGGCCTCGGCGCCGACGAGGTCGGCGAACTGTTCGGGATCGACATCGAGGACGAGGACGTCGACTCGATCGGCGGCCTCATGTCGAAGCACCTCGGCCACATGCCGCAGCCCGGCGAGATGGTCGAAGCCGAGGGGCTGGTCCTCACCGGCGGCACGTCGCGCGGCCGCGGCCGCGGTATCGCGACCGTCTTCGTCGAGCGCTCCGAGGCGCTCCGTCAGGTCGACGAGGTCCTCGGCCGGCACCCCCGCACCGGCGATATCGCCGTCACCGAGACCTCGTCCGATGAGAAGCCCAGCAAGCGCGGCAAGAATGGATCCCATGACTGACACCCAGCGCAGCGGCTTCGTCACCTTCGTCGGCCGTCCCAACGTCGGCAAGTCGACGCTCATGAACGCGCTCGTCGGCGAGAAGATCGCTATCACGAGCGAGAAGCCGCAGACGACGAGGCGCGCGATCCGCGGGATCCTGAACCGCCCCGGCGGTCAGCTCGTCGTCGTCGACACCCCCGGCGTGCACCGCCCGCGCACGTTGCTCGGCCAGCGCCTGAACGATCTCGTCGAGACGGTGCTCGGAGACGTCGACGTGATCGCGTTCTGCGCGCCCGCGAACGAGAAGGTCGGTCCCGGCGACCGCCGCATCGCGGCCTCGCTCGACGGCTATCCGCGCGCGAAGAAGATCGCGATCGTCACGAAGACCGATACGGCCGACCGCGACGAGATCATGGAGCGCCTCATGGAGGTTGACTCGCTGCGGGAGGACTGGGACGCCGTCATCCCGCTATCGAGCGAGACGGGCGAGCAGCTCGAGGTACTGGCCGACGAGGTGCTCGCGCTGATGCCCGAAGGGCCCGCGCTCTACCCCGACGACATCACGACCGACGAGTCGCTTGAGGATCGCATCGCCGAGATCATCCGTGAGGCCGCCCTGAGCGATGTGCGCGACGAGCTGCCGCACTCGATCGCGGTGCAGATCGAAGACATCGCCCCGCGCGAGGGCCGAGACGATCTCACGGACGTCTGGGCGAACGTCGTCGTCGAGCGGGACAGCCAGAAGGCGATCATCATCGGCCGCAAGGGATCCCGCCTGAAGGACGTGGGCGCTCGAGCCCGCGCCGAGATCGAACCGCTCGTCGGAACCAAGGTCTTCCTCTCGCTGCACGTGCGCGTCGCGAAGGAATGGCAGCGCGACCCGAAGCACCTCGGACGCCTCGGCTTCTGAGCATTCTGCTCAGTCGATGTGCCCGTCCCGCGCGTGGGACGGGCACATCGCGTGTTAGGGTGACAGTGTGCGACAGGGCTGGTTCCTCCTTCTTATCTGCCGCGGCGAGACCTCGTAAGTCAGGGCCTTCTCGTCGCGGCGTTTCTCGTGGCCCGATTTCCACGAACACCGAAAGATAAAGACGATGAAGAACAACCAGCAGCCCAGCTCGATGCCGATCCATAAGTACACGCCGTTCCACGAGCAGATCACCGTCGATCTTCCCGATCGCACCTGGCCCACGAAGCGCATCGAGAAGGCGCCCCGTTGGTGCGCCGTCGATCTGCGTGACGGCAACCAGGCCCTCATCGACCCGATGACGCCGGAACGCAAGCGCATCATGTTCGATCTGCTCGTGAAGATGGGCTACAAGGAGATCGAGGTCGGTTTTCCCTCGGCGAGCCAGACCGACTTCGACTTCGTACGCCACCTGATCGAAGACGATGCGATTCCGGACGACGTGACGATCCAGGTGCTGACCCAGGCCCGCGAGCATCTGATCGAGCGCACCTACGAGTCGTTGCGCGGCGCCAAGCAGGCGATCGTGCACCTCTACAACTCGACGAGCGTGCTGCAGCGCGAGGTCGTGTTCCGCACCGACAAGCAGGGCATCGTCGACATCGCCCTCGAGGGCGCGCGCCTGTGCAAGAAGTACGAGGCGACGATCCCCGAGACGACCGTCTACTACGAGTACTCGCCCGAGTCGTACACCGGCACCGAGCTCGAGTTCGCGGCCGAGATCTGCAACCAGGTCATGACGGTTCTCGTGCCGACGCCCGAGAAGAAGATCATCCTGAACCTGCCCGCCACCGTCGAGATGGCGACCCCGAACGTCTACGCCGACTCGATCGAGTGGATGAGCCGCAACCTCGACAACCGCGAGAACGTCATCCTGTCGCTGCACCCGCACAACGACCGCGGCACCGGCATCGCCGCCGCCGAGCTCGGCTACATGGCCGGCGCGGACCGCATCGAGGGATGCCTCTTCGGCAACGGCGAGCGCACCGGCAACGTCGACCTCGTCGCGCTGGGCATCAACATGTTCACGCAGGGGATCGACCCGCAGATCGACTTCAGCGACATCGACCAGGTCAAGCGCACCGCCGAATACTGCAACCAGCTGCCGGTTCCCGAGCGTAGCCCGTGGGCGGGCGACCTCGTCTTCACGGCTTTCAGCGGATCGCACCAGGACGCCATCAAGAAGGGCTTCGAGGCGATGGCGAAGACCGCCGAGGCCAGGGGCGTCTCGGTCGACGACATTCCGTGGGCCGTGCCCTACCTGCCGGTCGACCCGAAGGATCTCGGCCGCTCGTATGAGGCCGTCATCCGCGTCAACTCGCAGTCGGGCAAGGGAGGCGTGGCCTACCTGCTGAAGGCCGACCACAAGCTCGACCTGCCCCGCAAGCTCCAGATCGAGTTCTCGAACGTCGTGCAGGCCCGCACCGACAGCGAGGGCGGCGAGGTCACGAGCGATCAGATCTGGAACATCTTCCAGGACGAGTACCTGCCGTCCGGCGCCGCCGACACATCGTGGGGCCGCTACGAGCTGCTCGGCACGACCGTCACCCATGCCGACGGCAGCAGCGTTCTGCAGGCGACCCTGCGCGAGGGATCCGAGGAGAACGTCGTCACCGCGACCGGAAACGGTCCCGTTGCGGCGTTCCTCGACGTGATCCGCGAGCGCGGTCACGACGTCACGCTCTACGACTACAGCGAGCACACGCTCTCCGCGTCCGGCGACGCCGAGGCCGCCGCCTACGTCGAGCTGCAGGTCGACGACCAGCGCCTCTGGGGCGTCGGTATCGACAGCGACATCGCGACGGCGTCGCTCAAGGCGATCGTCTCGGCCGTCAACCGTGCCGTCCGCGTGCGCATCGCGGCGTAAGCCGTCTCCAGGGCCGTGGATCCTCCGGGATCCGCGGCCCTGAGACATGCGTATCCGCACCGAGTTCGTCGCCGACTGCACGGCGGCGATCGCCTGGCGCGCGCTCCACGATCCGAGCGTTGCGGCCGGGCTCTATGCGCCGCTGCTCGTGATGCGACCGGAGGGCCAATTCCCCGCGGTGTTCGAGACGGGAATGGTGGTTCGCGTTCAGCTGCGCCTGCTCGGGCTCGTCCCCGTCGGCGAGCAGGAGATCCGCATCACCGATGTCGTTCCCGATTCTTTCGGCTGGCCGCGCACGATGCGCGACGATGGCATGCCGCTCCGAGGCATCCTCGCCGGGCTCACGCACTGGCACCATGAGATATCCGTCGCACCGGTGCCCGGATCATCGAACCGGGCACTGTGGACGGATGAGGTTCGCATCGGCGGACGCGGCGCGGGCGCGCTCAGGTGGCCGCTGGCGGTCATGTGGCGATGGCGCGGCTGGAAGCTGCGTCGGCTCGCCCGGAGGTGGCCTCGCTGAAGCGACCACCCCGCGTCTGCGGAGGAACCGACGCCGCGGTTCTTCGCGGGATAATAGACGGATGCCGACCTATCGAGACGACGCGGTCGTGCTCCGCACGCAGAAGCTGGGGGAGGCCGACCGGATCCTCACCCTGCTCACCCGCCAGCACGGGCAGGTGCGCGCCGTAGCAAAGGGCGTGCGGCGCACATCGAGCAAGTTCGGTGCCCGCCTCGAACCGTTCATGGTCGTCGACGCGCAGCTGTACGTCGGGCGCAGCCTCGACATCGTGCAGCAAGTCGACCAGGTCGGCACGTACGGCGCGGCGATCGCCGCCGACTACGACAGCTTCCTCGCCGCGAACGCGATGGCCGAGGCCGCGCTGCGCCTTGTCGGGGAGGACGACCCGCAAGAGAAGCAGTTCTTCCTGCTCGTCGGCGCGCTCCGCTCGCTCTCCCGCGCCGAACACTCGCCGCAGGCGACGCGTGATTCTTACCTCCTGCGCGCGTTGGGGCTCGCGGGCTGGCCGATCCAGACCGAGGCGTGCGCCCAGTGCGGCGAGCCCGGTGCGCATGCCCGGTTCTCTCCGCAGCTGGGCGGCGTGGTCTGTGATCGCTGCGCGCCCGCGGGCGTGCCGCGCGCGGATCCGCAGCCGATCGCGCTCGTCGGTGCCCTGCTCGCGGGCGACTGGGCGCTCGTCGACCAAGCGGATCCGGGGGACTTGGACCGGGCGAGCGGCCTCATCGCCGCCTTCGCCCAACACCACCTCGAACGCGCGGTGCGCTCCCTCGGCGCACGCTGAGGTTCTGAAGATCCGGTCTACGCCTGAGACGCGGCCTTGTCGACCGCGCCGCCGTAGCGACGGTCGCGAGAGTGGTAGCTCTGGATCGCTCGCCAGAGGTTCTCGCGGGTGAAGTCGGGCCAGAGGGCATCATCGAAGATCATCTCGGCGTAGGCCGACTCCCAGAGCATGAAATTGCTCGTGCGCTGCTCTCCGCCGGAGCGGATGAACAGGTCGACGTCCGGCATGTTCGGCAGGTACAGGTGCTTGCCGATGGTCTTCTCGTTGATCGCGCTGGGCTTGAGACGCCCGGCCCTGACCTCTTCGGCCATCTCGCGCATTGCGTCGACGATCTCCCAGCGGCCACCGTAGTTGATGCACATTGCGAGCGTCATCGTGGTGTTGTCCTTCGTCAGCTCCTCCGCGATCTCGAGATCCTTGATGACGGATCCCCAGAGCTTCGGGCGGCGACCCGCCCAGCGCACACGTACGCCCCACTCGTTCAGCTGGTCGCGGTGCTTGTGCAGCACCTCGCGGTTGAACCCCATGAGGAACTTGACCTCGGCGGGCGAGCGCTTCCAGTTCTCGGTCGAGAAGGCGTAGACCGAGAGGTGCTTGACGCCCGCCTGCACGGCGCCGGCGATCACGTCGAGCATCGCGTCGACACCCACGCGGTGCCCGTCGGTGCGAGGCAACCCCTGCTGGTTGGCCCAGCGGCCGTTGCCGTCCATGACCACGGCTACGTGGTTCGGCACCGGTCCCGCGAAGCGCGGCGGCTCGAGACCCGTCCAGTTCAGCGGCTTGAACGGAACGGCATCGGGGTGGGTGTACGGCTTGGCCATCTCGCCATTATCGCGCGAGAGGCTCGGCGAATAATGTTCGCCGAGCCTCTCGGAATCGGCCGAGCGTCTCGAAACAATCGCGGATCCGGTCGGATCTTGGCGCATCTCGAGGCGCTCGGCAAGGCGCCTATGCGGGCAGGTTCGCCTCGATGAGCGACACGATCGCCTCGTCGTCGGGCTTCGTCTGCGGGCGGAAGCGCTCGACGTCGCCCGAGGGAAGGATCACGAACTTCTCGAAGTTCCAGGCGACCGGGCCGCCGAGGCCCGCGTGGTCCTTGGTCTTCTTGAGCGCCTTGAAGAGGGGAGCGGCGCCGGATCCGTTGACCTTCACCTTGTCGACGACGGGGAAGCTGACGCCCCACGTGGTCGAGCAGTACTCGAGGATCTCGTCCATCGATCCGGGCTCCTGGCCCATGAACTGGTTGCAGGGGAAGCCCACGATGTTGAGGCCGCGGTCGCCATAGGTGCGCTGCAGCTGCTCGAGCTGCTCGTACTGGGGCGTGAGGCCGCACTTGCTGGCGACGTTGACGACAATCGTCACGCCCGTGCCGTAGTCAGCGAGGGTCTTGGTCTCGCCCGATGCATCGGTGAACTCGATGGCGCGGATGTCGGTTTCGGTGCTCATGTTCCACAGGTTACGCCCGTCAGCTATCGTGCGGCCGAACGATGAGAGAATGGACGCGTGACAGCCGTTCTCGATACCGCCCCCGACGTGCGCAAGATGCCGCCGCTCAAGATCGGACCGCTCACGGTCGACGTTCCCGTCGTGCTCGCGCCCATGGCCGGAGTCACGAACATGGCGTTCCGTCGGCTGTGTCGCGAGTACGGCATCGGCCTGTACGTGACCGAGATGATCACGACGCGCGCGCTCGTCGAGCGCAACGACGTCACGATGCGCCTCATCCGCCATCACGAGTCGGAGACGCCGAGGTCGATCCAGCTGTACGGCGTTGACCCGAAGTACACGGGTGAGGCGGCCCGCATCATCGCGGCCGAGAACCACGCCGACCACATCGACCTCAACTTCGGATGCCCCGTGCCGAAGGTCACCCGCAAGGGCGGCGGATCCGCACTTCCGTGGAAGAGCGATCTGTTTCGCGACATCGTGAAGGCGGCCGTTGACGGCGCCGGCGACGTGCCCGTGACGGTGAAGATCCGCAAGGGCATCGACGACGACCACCTCACCTACCTCGAGGCGGCGAAGACCGCCGAGTCCGTCGGTGCGGCGGCCGTATCCCTGCACGCGCGCACGCTCGAGCAGTCGTACTCGGGTCACGCCGACTGGTCGTCGATCGCGCGCCTCAAGGAGCACATCGAGAGCATTCCGGTGCTCGGCAACGGTGATATCTGGAGTGCGGAGGATGCCATCCGCATGGTCGATGAGACCGGTTGCGATGGCGTCGTCGTGGGCCGCGGGTGCCTCGGCCGCCCGTGGCTGTTCGGCGAGCTCGCTCGGGCGTTCGGCAACGAGGACGCCCCGATCGTCGACGCGACGCTGTCGTTCGTGGCACAGGCGTTCCGACGGCACGCCGAACTCCTGGTCGATTTCTACGAGGACGAGCTGCGAGGCTGCCGCGACATCCGTAAGCACGCCGGTTGGTACTTCAAGGGGTATCCGGTCGGCGGCGAGATGCGCGGCCGCTTCACGCAGGTGAACACGCTCGCCGACATCGACGCGCTGATCTCGGAGCTCGACCTCACGGCACCGTATCCGGGCGAGGGAGTCGAGGGTCCGCGCGGCCGCTCGGGTCGTGCCCGCCGCGCCGTCCTGCCCGAGGGGTGGCTCGCGTCGCGCACGATGAATGCGCAGCAGTCGGCCGAACTGCACGAAGCGGAGCTCGATACCAGTGGCGGCTGAACTGCTCCCCGCGGGCTATACGACCCGCGACAGCGAGCGGTTCCTCATCGAGCAGCACCGCTCGGCGCGTGGACACTTCGCACGCGACCGCGCCCGCGTGCTGCATTCGGCGGCTCTTCGCCGCCTGGGGGCGAAGACGCAGGTTCTGAGCCCGGCGAGCGATGCCGACTTCGCGCGGAACCGGCTCACGCACTCGCTCGAGGTGGCGCAGATCGGCCGCGAACTCGCCACGTCCCTGGGGCTCAGCGAAGACGTCGTCGATGCCGCCTGCCTCAGCCACGATCTCGGTCATCCGCCGTTCGGCCACAACGGCGAGCGGGCACTCAACGAGTGGGCGAGCGACATCGGCGGTTTTGAGGGTAACGCGCAGAGCCTGCGGATCCTCACCCGTCTCGAGGCCAAGACCATGCAGGGCGACCGCTCGCTGGGCCTGAACCTCACGCGGGCGACGCTCGATGCGACGTGCAAATACCCGTGGACGGTCTCGGATCCCGTGGCCGACCCGGGCGGTCGGCTGAAGTTCGGCGTCTATCCGGAAGACGAGGAGATCTACCGCTGGATGCGCGACGGCGCCCCTGAGCGCGTGCGCTGCATCGAGGCGGAGGTCATGGACCTCTCCGACGACATCGCCTATTCGGTCCACGATTTCGAGGACGCCGTCATGAACGGCTATGTCGACCTCGCGCAGCTGGCGGATCCGGTGGAACACCATCCGCTCATCGGCAGCATTCAGGACTGGGTGGGGTACGACTACTCGCGCGACGAGCTCGCCGACGCGTTCTACCGCCTGACCCGCCAGCCGATGTGGTTGCGCGGCTTCGACCGTTCACGCCAGGCTCTCGCGAGCCTGAAGAACCTCACGAGCGACCTCATCGGGCGCTTCGCGAGTGCGGCCGTCGACGCGACGCGCGAGCGATACCCCAAGGGCGACCTGACGCGCTATCAGGCGCACGTCGTAATCCCTCGCGAGATCGAACTCGAGATCGCGGTGCTCAAGGGAATCATGGGGGCGTCGATCGTGAAGCTCGAGCGCCGCCGCGAGGTGTATCGCGAGCAGCGCGCCGTACTGACGCGTATCGCTGATGCCCTGTCGACGACCGACACGCTGTTCTCGTCGGGCGCGGATCAGCTGGATCCCGCGTTCGCGGTCGACTATGCGGCCGCGGCAACCGACGCGGAGCGGAAGCGCGTGATCGTCGACCAGGTCGCGAGCCTCACCGATCAGTCGGCCGTCGCTTGGCACGCGCGGCTCGTCGGGGACATCGACCCGGCATCGGTCGGGATCCGGCTGCGCGCCGTCGAGGGACGCGACTGATGCCCCGCATCGTGGCCGCCGACATCGAAGAGGTCAAGGCGCGCATCAACATCGCCGACGTGATCGGTGAAAGGGTGGCGCTGAAGTCGGCCGGTGTGGGGTCGCTCAAGGGTCTGTGTCCCTTCCACGACGAGCGCAGTCCCAGCTTCAACGTGCGCCCCAGCCAGGGGTACTATCACTGCTTCGGCTGCGGAGAGTCGGGCGACGTGTTCACGTTCCTCCGAGAGATGGATCACCTCTCGTTCAGCGAGGCCGTCGAGCTCATGGCCCAGCGCGTCGGTTACGAGCTGCACTACGAGGAGGGCGGCGGGCCCGCGCCCGAGAAGACGAGCGGTCGCGCGCGCCTGTTCGCCGCCAACACGCAGGCTGCCGAGTACTTCCGCCAGCAACTGCTCTCGCCCGAGGCCGAGCCGGCGCGTGCCTTCCTTGGTGGCCGCGGCTTCGATCCGGGCGCCGCGGCGCACTTCGGTGTCGGCTATGCGCCGAAGGGGTGGGATCACCTGCTGAACCACCTCACGGGCCAGGGCTTCACTCGTGACGAACTGATCACGGCGGGCCTCGTCTCGACGAACCAGCGCGGCGGGGTCTACGACCGGTTCCGAGGCCGCATCGTATGGCCGATCCGCGATGTCACGGGGCAGACGATCGGCTTCGGCGCGCGCAAGCTCTACGACGAGGACCAGGGACCGAAGTACCTCAATACCCCCGAGACGCCCATCTACAAGAAGAACCAGGTTCTCTACGGGCTCGACCTCGCCAAGCGCGACATCTCGCGCGGCGATCCGAAACGCGTCATCGTGGTGGAAGGCTATACCGACGTCATGGCCTGCCACCTCGCGGGCTTGACGACGGCCGTCGCGACGTGCGGCACCGCCTTCGGATCGGAGCACATCCGCACTCTGCGTCGGGTCATGGGCGACGACTCGGCGACGGGCGAGGTCGTCTTCACCTTCGACGGCGACGAGGCGGGACAGAAGGCCGCGCTCCGCGCGTTCTCGGAGGCGGAGCGCTTCTCCGCACAGACCTTCGTGGCCGTCGCACCCGACGGGCTGGATCCGTGCGATCTGCGCCTGCAGCGCGGCGATCAGGCGGTGCGCGGGCTGCTCGACAACCGCGCGCCGATGATCGAGTTCGTGATCGACCGCAAGATCGCGGGGTTCCCGCTCACCAGCGTCGAGGGCCGCGTCGGCGCCCTGCGAGCGGCCGCCCCGATCGTTGCCGAGATCAAGGACCGCCTGATCCGCCCCGGATACGAGCGCATGCTCGCACAGCGCCTCGGCATGGATCCGACCGACGTACACCGCGAGGTTGAGCTCGCCGCGCGCGGCGGACGGCGCGAGGAACGCCAGGCGCAGCCCGTCGGCACGGCGGCGCCTTCCGTGACGCTCGCGAACCTGCCGCACACAACCGATGTGGCGATGGAGCGCGACGCCCTCACGGGGATCCTGCAGTATGGGCACCTGATCGAGCCCGCCCTCTTCCAGCGCGCCATCGAGTCACCGTTCCGCACGCCCGCACTCGACGAGGTACGCAAGGCGATCCTGGCGGTCGACCGTTCGAAGCCCGGCTGGGGCCAGGCGGCGCTCGCCGAGCTGCCGCAATCGCTGCGCCAGCTCGGCGGCGAGGTGCTGATGCGCGACTTCCCGGCGCGCGACGAGCAACACGCCGCGGTATCCGCCAATGACCTCTGCCGTCGGCTCATCGCCCGTGCGCTCGACGCGCTCAAGCATGAGCTCCTGGGCGAGCTGCAGAGACTGGAGCCCGGATCGGCCGACGGCCGCGCGGTACAGATCCGCCTGCGCGACCTGGAGATGGAACGCCGCCGACTCATCGAGGAGAACTGATGGCACTTCCGGAGCTGACCGAGTGGGCGCTACGCCTCGACGACCTGAGCGTGGCCCGAGGCCGCGGGCCCTCGAGCGTTCGCGCCGTCGACGGCGTCACGGCCGAGCTGCCCTTCGGATCCGCCCTCGTCGTCTCCGGACCCACGGGCTCCGGGAAGTCGTCGCTCGCGCTCGCGCTTTCGGGGCGCGCCGATCGTGACACTCGCATCGTTGGCGGATCCGCGTCGGTCTGCGGGATCGCGCCGGAACGGCGCGGCCGCGCGCGGAACGTGCTCACCTTTCGCGTCGGGTACCTATCGCAGGACGCGGGCCCGCGGCTGGATCCGGATCGCACGATCGGCGAACTCATCTCGTTGCCGCTGCTCGAACGTGAGCCTCGCCTCGCCAGGCGTCAGCTCGAGATCCGCGTGTCGAACCTCCTCGACGAGGTGCGTCTGCCTCTCGGTGCGGCCGGCAAGTTCCCGCACGAACTCAGCTCCGGTATGCGCCAGCGCGTGGCGCTCGCGGTCGCGCTCGTGCTCGATCCGCGATTGCTGATCGCCGACGAACCGCTCGCAGGCATCGACATCGAGGTGCGTCACGTCGTGCGTGATGCGATCCTGCGCCGCCGAGAGGAGTGGGGGATGGCGGCGCTCATCGTCTCGAACGATGCTGAGTTCGCGCGCGAGATCGGCGCGGACCAGCTCGCGATGGATCAGGGATCCGTCGCCGGCGTGCGCCGCGCCGGCGAGGACGCGCTTGTGACGCCCGGCGCGACCGCGGCGCTCGCGTTCCTCGGCGAATGACGATGCGAGGGCCGCCCCTCCGGGACGGCCCTCGCATCGTGTGGAATCAGCGCTTGGAGCCCTTGAGGGATCCGGTGATCGGCACGGCGGTTCCGGTGTCGTCGCCTTCGTACACGAGGCACTGGATCTCGCGGTCGCCGTCGGCCCACGACTCGGGGCTCGGCGAGTAGTAGCTGTAGTAGAGCGCGGCGGACTCCTCAAAGGGAATCCCGACGAAGTCGGTGAACGCGTCGTAGCACTTCTGGTCGGCGTCGGCGCTCAGCGTCTCGTCGGTCGGGAACTCGTCCCCGAGGTCGAGGTCGTATGCGTAGTAGAACTCGTAGTCGTGTTCCTCGGTGCAGGGAACAACGTCGACGTCGTAGACCTGGTCGCCCTCGGGCTCGGCCATGCAGTCGCCGACCTGGATGTCGAAAACCGAGTCGGTTCCGGCCTCCGTCACCTGGTTCGTCTCGCTGTCGCGTTCGGCGCCTCCGAGGAGCGAGCTGATCTGACCACAACCGGCGAGCGATGCTGCGGCGGCGAGAGCACCGCCGACGAAAAGGGCGCGGGCGGTACGGGTACGAAGAATCATGAGGGCCAATCTATGTAAGTGCTTTGCAGGTACCGGACGAGTCTATGAAAGAAAGATGTCCTCCCGGTAACGGGTCTATGCCTCGAGGTCGTCGATGCCGGGTGTCCAGCTCACGCCCGGAACGCCCCAACGGCGCTTCTTCACGATCTTCTGCGCCGTCTTCCAGTCGCCGTCGGAGATGCGGTCGATGTAGACGATCCCGTTCAGATGGTCGAACTCGTGCTGCATGATGCGTGCCCGCCAGCCGTCGACCTCGAGGCGCACGGGCTCGCCCTCGAGATCGATGCCCGTGACCATCACGCGGTCGGAGCGTCGCAGGGGGAAGCTTTCTCCGGGGAACGAGAGGCAACCCTCCGATTCGGTGTCTTCGTCGGGCTCGCCGGGTTCGAGCGGGGCCATCCACAGCACGGGGTTGATGATCTCGCCGCGCCAGGGGTTGCCTTCGTCATCCTCGTACGTATAGGTGTAGATCCGCAGGCCGACACCGACCTGGGGAGCTGCCAGGCCCACGCCGGGCGCGGCGTCCATCGTCTCGTACATGTCGGCGACGAGGGTGCGGATCTCGTCGGTGACCTCCGCCACCTCGACGGCGGGCGCGTGGAGCACCGGGTCGCCCCAGATGCGAATCGGGAGAATAGCCATATCTCCAGGCTAGGCGGTCGGCGCTGGCTCTCTCCGAGAATGTGCCACTACGCTCGACATCGTGAGCTGGCTTGACACCACCTTCCGGGTCGCGGAGACAACGGCCGACGAGCTCGTCGGCCTGTTCGACAACCCCGGGCTTCTGCTCGGCATCCCGCTTGCCATCGCCGGCGCGGTTTTCATGTCGCTCGGTGCCCAGTACCAGAGCCGCGGCGTTCGGAAAGTCGAGGCTCAGTCGGGGCGAACCGGCAAGCAGGGGCTCAGCACGGCGCACCTGTTCGCGTTGTTGCGGCGACCGTCCTGGGTGCTCGGCACGCTGATCCTCGGCGCCGCCATCGTCTGCCAGCTGTCGGCGCTCGCGATCGCGCCGCTGATCGTCGTGCAGCCGCTCGGCGCAATCTCCCTCGTCATCACGACGATGCTCAACGCACAGATGACGGGACACATGCCGACGAAGGCATCCCTCGGCGCGACCGCTCTCTGTCTCGGCGGAATCTTCGTGTTCGTGGCGTTCGCCGCGTTCTACGCCGTGGAGCAACCTCTCGACGACTCGCAGCTTCTCGTGCTGCTCGTCATCCTCTTCGTCGTCCTGATCCTCGTCGGCTTCGCATGGTTGTTCTTCCGCCTGCGCGCCGGGGCGCTGTTCTACATCACCAGCGCCGGCGTGCTCTATGGCTTCGTCGCGACGCTCGCAAAGGTAATCATCAAGCGCGTGCAGGTCGGCGACTTCAGCCTGCTGACGTTCGCCTGTGCGCTCGCCCTCGCGGCCGCCGGCCTGGTGGGCGCCTACTTCGTGCAGACCGCCTACTCATCGGGGCCGCCGGATCTCGTGATCGCGGGCCTCACAGTCGTGGATCCGATCATCGCGGTCGTGATCGGCGCGACGTTGCTGGGGGAGGCCGTGCGCACGCCGGTGTGGACGCTCATGATCTGGGTTCTCGCCGGTGCCGTCGCGGCCATCGGTGTCGCGCTCCTCGCGAAGCATCATCCGCAGGTCGTCAGCGAGAGCCGGGAACGCCCCGTCACGGGTGCCACGCCGGACCGCGACGAGTCGGAACACGATATCGAAGACCGATAGGATGGATAGCCGCGGGACCGTAGCCAAGATGGTCAAGGCAGCGAGCTCATAACTCGACGATCCGTGGGTTCAAGTCCCACCGGTCCCACTTTCCGAACCCCTTCCTTCCGCGAAGCCCCGCGGATCGAAGGGGTTCTTCGGTACCCCTGACAGGGAGAGGGCGGCCCCTCGAAGCGAGCATGTCCGGATGGGAACAGCCGATGTCGCCGCGTTCAGCAATAAGGCGGTGAGACGATGCGTCGGCGAAGGTCGCAGGAGGAGAAGGGCGCGACGCGCCCGGGTGCGCTGGGGAATTGGCTCTGGCGAGCGGGGCAGTGTTAGGCTTAATGAGTTGCCGCGCAAGGGGTGACAAACAAGAGATGATCCTCGATAGCTCAATGGCAGAGCAGCCGGCTGTTAACCGGCAGGTTGTTGGTTCGAGTCCAACTCGGGGAGCAGAGCAAGACCCCCACTCTTCGGAGTGGGGGTCTTCTTGATTCTCACCCATGTTGTCATTACCCGACACGTGAGGCAAAATCGAAGCTACAGCTGAACATGTCGCACATGACGCACCGGTCAGGCTCGGAGGGGAAGCCGCACCTGACGAAACGGAGAGATCATGGCGACACCTCGTGCGCGCGGAGTGGTCTTCATCCACTCAGCGCCAAAAGCGCTGTGTCCGCACCTGGAATGGGCCGTCGGCCGCTCGATCGGTCGTCCCGTCCACTTCTCCTGGAGCGATCAGCCCGCACTCCCGGGCACGCGCCGCGCAGCGTTCCCGTGGGATGGTTTCGCGGGCACGGGCGCGGTCATCGCCTCATCGATCCGCGGCTGGGATCAGTTGCGCTTCGAGGTCACGGAAGAGCCCACGACCGCGTCGCTCGGCGGCCGCTGGATGCACACGCCCGATCTCGGGATCCATCACTCGCAGATGGACGCGGCCGGCAGCATCACGGTGCCGGAAGAGCGCATCCGCGTTGCCATGGACCTCGCGGATCCGCGGGAGATGCGGCGGGAGCTCGACCTCGCGCTCGGCACGTCCTGGGATGACGAGCTCGAGGTCTTCCGCGTGGCCGGCGACGACGCGCCGGTCGTGTGGCTGTCGAGCAGCGTCGGATAACCGTCAACAGACCGACGTGGCCCCCGGAGAACACTCCGGGGGCCACGTTATGTATGAATGGCGTCAGCCGTCGTACGAACGGAACGCCACGACGGCGTTGTGTCCGCCGAAGCCGAACGAGTTGCTGATCGCGAGCTGAGGACCGTCGCCCAGCGACTGCGGCTCCACCGACAGCTTGAACGGCACCGCGGGGTCTGGCTCGGTCATGTTGATCGTCGGCGGTGCGACGCGGTCGCGCAGCGCGAGGATCGTGTACACGGCCTCGAGGGCACCCGTACCGCCCAGCAGGTGGCCGGTCGACGCCTTGGTCGCAGAGACCGGGATCTCATCGATCCGCTCTCCGAAGACGTTCTTCAGTGCGCTGTACTCGTTGGGGTCGCCGACGGGCGTCGACGTCGCGTGCGCGTTGATGTGCGTGACCTCGTCGGGAGTGGCCCCCGCCTGTTCGAGGGCGAGCTCCACGGCGCGAGCCGCGCCGAGGCCCTCGGGGTCGTTGCCTGTGATGTGGTACGAATCGGCCGTGACACCGCCGCCGACGAGGTAGGCGTAGATCTTGGCTCCGCGGGCCTTGGCGTGTTCTTCGGTCTCCAGCACGACGGCGGCGCCGCCCTCACCCATGACGAACCCGTCGCGGTCGATGGCTCCGGGACGCGACGCGGTCTCGGGGGAGTCGTTGCGCTTCGACAGCGCTTGAGCCGAGGCGAACGAGGCCATGGTGATGGGGTGAATCGCCGATTCGGCGCCACCGGCGATCACGACGTCGGCGAGGCCCGCCTGCAGGTGCTCGTAGGCGTTGCCGATCGATTCCGTGCTCGAGGCGCAGGCGCTGACGACGGTTCGGGCGAAGGCCTTCGCGCCGAAGTGAAGCGAGAGGTTGCCGGCGCCGGCGTTCGGCATAAGCATCGGCACGGTGAGAGGCATGACGCGACGGGGGCCCTTTTCACGCAGCGTGTCCCACGCGTCGAGCAGCGTCCACACGCCGCCGATGCCGGTTGCCCAGTCGATGCCGAGGCGCTCGGGCGCGACCTCCGGGCTGCCGGCGTCCTCCCAGGCCTCGCGGGCGACGATCAGGGCGAATTGAGTCGAGGGGTCGAGGCGCTTCGCCTCGTGGCGGGGGAGTACGTCGGTGGGGCGCACCGAGGCCTCCGCCGCGAAGGTGACGGGGAGCTGGTACTGCTCAACCCAGTCGTGAGCCAGCGTGCGGGTTCCGGAGACACCTGCGAGGAGGTTCTTCCAGTTCTCATCGACGGTACCGCCGAGTGCCGACGATGCGCCGATGCCAGTGACGACGATGCGCTTGGTCATTCGAGGTTTCCTTGTTCCAGATGATGACGTGTGGGGCGGGCGCCGCGGCGAGGCCGCGGCGCCCGGTATCACTTAGGAGTTCGACGTGATGAAGGTGACCGCGTCGCCGACCGTCTTGAGGTTCTTGACCTCGTCGTCGGGGATCGTGACGCCGAACTTCTCCTCGGCGTTGACGACGATCGTCATCATCGAGATCGAGTCGATGTCGAGGTCGTCGGTGAACGACTTCTCGAGCGCGACCTCACCGGCGTCGATCCCGGTCTCGTCGGTGATGAGCTCGGCCAGGCCCTCGAGGACCTCTTCGGTGTTCAGTGCCATGGGACTATCTCCTTGGTAGTGGCTTGATGGTCAGGGAAACCGCCATTAAGTCTATGGCGGAAGTTCCGATGTTTACGGCAGGACAACGACCTGCGCGGCGTACACGAGGCCCGCGCCGAAGCCGATCTGCAGCGAGAGACCGCCCGACAGCTCGGGGTTCTCCTCCAGCAGGCGGTGCGTGGCGAGCGGGATCGACGCCGCCGACGTGTTTCCGGTGGTCTCGATGTCGCGCGCGATCTTGACGGTGTCGGGCAGGCCCAGCTGCTTCGCGAACTCATCGATGATGCGACCGTTCGCCTGGTGGGGAACGAAGGCCGCGAGTTCTTCGGGCTTCACTCCCGCGTCATCGAGAGCCTTCTTCGCGACCTTCGCCATGTCCCAGACGGCCCAGCGGAACACGCTCGGGCCCTCCTGGCGAAGCGTCGGCCACTCGGACTCGCCGTCACGGAACTCCGTGAGCGTGTGGTTCATACCCACGAGGTGCGACTTCGAGCCGTCGGAGCCCCACTGCGAGACCGACACGCCAGGCGTCTCGCTCGGGCCGAGCACCGCCGCGCCGGCGCCGTCACCCAGAAGGAACGAGATCGAGCGGTCGGTGGGATCGACGATGTCGCTGAGCTTCTCGGCGCCGATCACGACGGCGTACTTCGCGGCGCCCGTGCGAATGAGGGCGTCGGCCTGGGCGATGCCGTAGCAGTAGCCCGCGCACGCGGCGTTCATGTCGTACGCGGCAGCGGGCGTCGCGCCGATCGCGTCGGCGACGATAGCGGACACCGACGGTGTCTGCTTCGGGTTCGAGATCGTCGCAACGATCACCACGCCGATCTCTGCGGGGTCGATGCCGGCCTTCTCGATGGCCTCCTTCGCGGCGGTCGTCGCGAGATCGATCGCGCTCGTGTCGTGGTTCGCGCGGGCGCGGGTCGCGATGCCCGTGCGCTGACGGATCCACTCGTCGCTCGAGTTGATCGGGCCGACGAGGTCGTCGTTGGGGACGGCGTTCTCACCGCGCGCGGCACCCATCGCGAGGATGCGCGAGTATGCGGTGAGCGGGGCCTGGTTCAGTACGGCAGTCATAGCGATTCTCCTACGGCCGAAGATCAGTTGGCGTTCTCGGCGAGGAGGTCGCGGGCGGCGACCAGATCGTCGGGAGTCTTAAGGGCGACGGCCGGCGTACCGCGCAGGCCGCGCTTGGCCAGGCCCGTAAGGGCGCCGGCGGGTGCGAACTCGACGAGGCCCGTGATGCCCGCGTCGGCGAACGAGGCCATGCATAGATCCCAGCGCACCGGGTTCTGAACCTGGTGCACGATGAGCTCGAGCGCACGGGCACCGCTCGCGACGACCGTGCCGTCGCTGTTGGTCCAGAGCGGGAGGGCAGGATCCTGCACGAGGCAGATATCGTCTACCGCGGCCTGGAGTGCATCGCTCGCGGAGGACATATACGAGGTGTGGAATGCGCCCGCGACCTGCAGCGCGATGACTCGCGCACCGCGGGGCGCGTTCTCGGCCAGCGCGGCGAGGCCGTCGTGGGAGCCCGCCGCGACGATCTGGCCGCCGCCGTTGAAGTTCGCGGGGGAGACGCCTGCCGCCGAGATCGCCTCGAGCACCTCGGGTTCCTTGCCGCCGACGACGGCGCTCATGCCCGTGTCCGCGAGGGCGGCGGCCTCGGCCATCGCGCGGCCGCGGGCGCCGACGAGGCGCATGCCGTCGATGTCGCTGATGACGTTCGCGGCTACGAGCGCGGCGATCTCGCCGACCGAGTGTCCGGCGACGCCGCCGAATCCGGCGCGTTCGGCGTCGCTCAGCTGCTGCCAGGCGAGGATACTCGCGGCGACGATGAGCGGCTGGGCGACCGAGGTGTCGCGGATCTGGTCGGCATCCCACTCGGTGCCGGCGGCGACGAGGTCGACGCCCGAGGCCTCCGAGTAGCGCTCGAGGCGCTCACGAGCGCCTGCGGCCTCGAGCCAAGGAATCAGGAATCCCGGGGTCTGCGAACCCTGTCCGGGGAAAGCGGCAACAATCACTCGATACATTCTTCCCGGCGCATGCGCGCCCAGCCTGGCGACATCCGGACAAGAATGTCGCGTGTTGTTGTGTGAATACTACGATCGCACGCGCCGGGCGGTTTGACGGCGTCGCGCGTGTTCTGAGGAGCTGATGGACCCGAGGATCAGAGCGGTCTGCAGGATCAGCGCCTCGCGCGGTCCCGTGGCATCCCAGCCGATGACGTCGCTCACGCGCTTCAGTCGATAGCGCACCGTGTTCGGGTGCACGAACAGCTCGCGGGCGGTGGCCTCCAGCGAGCGCCCGTTGTCGAGGTAGCTCCACAGGGTCGTCACGAGATCGGTCGAGTGCCCCTCGAGGGGCCGGAAGATGCGGTCGACCAGCGTCTGCTTCGCAATGCCGTCGCCCGCGAGGGCGCGCTCCGGCAGGAGGTCGTCGGCCTCGACGGGGCGGGGTGCGCCGCGCCAGGACGCCGCAACCGCAAAACCCGCGAGCGCGGCGCGGGCGCTACGGCTCGCGTCGACGAGAGCCGGCACGGTCGGGCCGAGCACGAGGTGTCCGGATCCGAAGAACGGCTCGAGCTCGCGGGCGATCTCGACGAAGGCGTGTCCGGGGAGCGCCTCGGGCTGCTCAGGCAGCGGATCCTCCGCGCGCCCGACGACGAGCACCAGGCGCGAACCCTGCACGCCGATCAGCACGTCAACCCCCAGCTTGCGCGCCTTGCGGCGCACCTGGTCGACGTCGAAGCTCGAAGGCGTCGTTCCGACCAGCACGGCGACCTCGCCGTGCCCGTGCCACCCCAGCGCCGCGATGCGGCTCGGAAGCTCGTCGTCGGTCTCACCCGTGAGGATCGTATCGACGACGAGCGCCTCAAGGCGCGCGTCCCACAGTCCGCGGGACTCCGCCGCGCGCGCGTAGACGTCGGCCGCCGTGAAGGCCACCTCGCGCGAGTAGAGCAGGATCGCCTCGCGCAGGTGGTCGCCGCGACCGGCGACCTTCTCCTCGGTGACATCGACGGTCACGCGCACGAGCTGGAGCGTCTGCTGCAGGCTCACACTGCGCAGGAGCTCGCGGGGCGCAGCCGCGAAGATGTCGGCGGCGATCGTCGGGGTGGAGGTCGGATCCTCGTACCACTCGATGAACGACGTGATACCCGCCTGTGCGACCAGGCCCACGGCCGATCGTCGTCCCGGAGGCATCTCCGAGTACCAGGGAAGGCTCTCCTCGAGGCGCCGAAGCGTTGCGGTCGAGATGTCGCCCGAAATGCGCCGGAGCCAGGCGAGAGTCGCCTGCTTGTCCATGCCTACTACGCGAGTGGTTTCTGTCATGAGATTCCTCGTCATCGACGATGGGCGGGGATCGAAGCTCTCCGATCCCCGCCCATGTCATGCCTGGCTAGGTCAGGCGTCGCCGCCCTCGTTGCCCGAGGTGCCCGCATTCACGTCGAACAGGCGGTACTTCTCGATCGCCTGGGCGACGACCGAGCGGTCGACCTTGCCCTGGTCGGCGAGCATCTGCAGCGCCTTGACGGCCATCGACGCGCCGTCGATCTTGAAGTGGCGACGCGCCGCTGCGCGGGTGTCGCTGAAGCCGAAGCCATCGGCACCGAGCGTGGCATAGGGGCCGGGGACCCACGGACGGATCTGGTCCTGCACGGCGTGCATGAAGTCGCTCGTCGCGACGAAGGGCTGGCCCTCGGCGTGCTGGAGCTTCTGCGTGACGTACGCGGTCTTCGGCTCCGCGGCCGGGTTGAGGAAGTTGTGCTCGTCGACGGCGAGACCGTCGCGACGCAGTTCGTTCCAGCTGGTGACCGACCAGATGTCGGCCGACACGCCCCAGTCGCTCGCGAGCAGTTCCTGGGCCTCGTAGGCCCACGGCACGCCCACGCCCGACGCGAGCAGCTGCACGCGGTGGCCGTCGCCCGAACCCTCGGACACGCGGTGGATACCGCGGACGATGCCGTCGACATCGACGTTCTCTGGCTCGGCCGGCTGCTTGAACGGCTCGTTGTACACCGTGAGGTAGTACATGACGTTCGGGTTCTCGTGCGTGCCGCCGTACATGCGCTCGACGCCCGACTGCACGATGTGCGCGACCTCGTAGCCGTAGGCGGGGTCGTAGCTGATGACCGCGTCGTTCGTGGAGGCGAGGAGCGGCGAGTGGCCGTCCATGTGCTGCGTTCCCTCACCCGTCAGGGTGGTGCGACCGGCCGTGGCGCCGATCACGAAGCCGCGTGCCAGCTGGTCACCGGCGGCCCAGAAGGCGTCGCCCGTGCGCTGGAAGCCGAACATCGAGTAGAAGATGTAGACCGGGATCAGGGCTTCGCCGTGCGTCGAGTACGACGTTCCGGTGGCCGTGAAGGCCGCCGTCGCGCCGGCCTCGTTGATGCCGACGTGCATGATCTGACCCTGCGGGCTCTCCTTGTAGGCAAGGAGCAGGTCGCGGTCGACCGAGAGGTAGTTCTGCCCGTTGTGGTTGTAGATCTTCGCCGACGGGAAGTACGAGTCCATACCGAAGGTGCGGGCCTCGTCCGGGATGATCGGGACGATGCGGTTGCCGAAGCCCTTGACGCGCATGAGGTCCTTCAGCATGCGCACGAAGGCCATCGTCGTGGCGACTTCCTGGTTGCCCGAGCCCTTCTTGGGCAACGAGTAGTCCTTGTCCTTCGGGAGTTCCAGCGGCACGTTCGCGACGCGACGCTCGGGGAGGAAGCCGCCGAGGGCGCGGCGACGTTCGAGCATGTACTCGATGGTCTCGTCGTTCTTGCCGGGGTGGAAGTACGGCGGGCGGTACGGGTCGTCCTCGAGCTGCTTGTCAGTGACGGGGATCTGCATCGTGTCGCGGAAGAGCTTGAGGTCTTCCAGCGTCATCTTCTTCATCTGGTGGGTCGCGTTGCGGCCCTCGAAGTGGGGACCGAGGCCGTAGCCCTTGATCGTCTTCGCGAGGATGACGGTGGGCTGGCCCTTGTGCTCCATGGCCGCCTTGTAGGCCGCGTAGACCTTGCGGTAGTCGTGGCCGCCGCGCTGCAGAGCCCAGATCTCGTCGTCGGTGTAGTTCTCGACGAGCTTGAGCGCGCGCGGGTCGCGACCGAAGAAGTGCTCGCGCACGAAGGCGCCGTCTTCCGTCTTGAACGTCTGGTAGTCGCCGTCCGGCGTCGAGTTCATGATGTTCAGCAGCGCGCCCTCGGTGTCGCGGGCGAGCAGGTCATCCCAGCCACGGCCCCAGACGACCTTGATGACGTTCCAGCCGGCACCGCGGAAGTAGCTCTCGAGCTCCTGGATGATCTTGCCGTTACCGCGAACCGGGCCGTCGAGGCGCTGCAGGTTGCAGTTGATGACGAAGGTCAGGTTGTCGAGACCCTCGTTGGCGGCGACCTGAAGCTGTCCGCGCGACTCGACCTCGTCCATCTCGCCGTCGCCCAGGAAGGCCCAGACGTGCGAGTCGGCGACGGGCTTGATGCCGCGTGCTTCGAGGTACTTGTTCGTCATGGCCTGGTAGATCGCGTTGATCGGACCGAGACCCATCGAAACGGTGGGGAACTGCCAGAAGTCCTGCATCTGACGGGGGTGCGGGTACGACGGCAGACCGTTGGGCGCCGCCGACTTCTCCTGGCGGAAGCCGTCGAGCTGCTGCTCCGACAGACGGCCCTCGAGGAAGGCACGGGCGTACATGCCGGGGGAGGCGTGGCCCTGGTAGAAGATCTGGTCTCCGCCGACGGCGTCGTCCTGGCCGCGGAAGAAGTGGTTGTGACCGACCTCGTAGAGGGCGGCGGCCGACGCGTACGTCGAGATGTGGCCGCCCACACCGATGCCGGGGCGCTGAGCGCGATGCACCGTCATGGCCGCGTTCCAGCGGATCCATCGGCGGTAGCGACGCTCGAGGTCCTCGTCACCGGGGAAGGCTGCTTCATCCTCCGCCGAGATCGTGTTGACGTAATCCGTCGTGGGAACCATCGGGACGCCGAGACGGCGTTCCTTCGAGCGATGCAGGAGGCTCAGCATGACCTCGCGTCCACGCTGGGCACCCTTGGTGTCGACGAGCTGGTCGAGGGACTCCTGCCATTCGGCGGTCTCCTCGGGGTCGCTGTCGACGGCGCCCTGCGAGTACGGATCCTGATCGTGAACTGCCACCAGGTGACCTTTCGTCGTGCGGGCAGATCATGCCCGGCTTGCGGATCGAGCTGTGCGAGGAAGCGAGCTGTGGTCGGGGTCATCGCACACGTATGACACCAGACTATCCATTCTTTTCGGGTGCCGCGTGCAAGGGGGCGAGTGAAACCCACGTAGGATTGAGCGGACGGGTCCTTAGCTCAGCTGGTAGAGCACCTGGTTTACACCCAGGTTGTCGTCGGTTCGATCCCGGCAGGACCCACGTGAAGGCATCTGCGGCTGACCAGCGAATTCTGCTCGATCTTGCGTCGATTGATGTGGCGCTGGAGCGCGTCGACGCGCAGCGGAAGAATCCGCCGCACGCGGCTCGTGTGAAAGAGCTCATCGCATCGCGCAACGATCAGGGCCGGGCTCTCATCGAGCGCACCAACGCGCGCGACGACATCAAGGCCGAGCTCCAGCGCGTCGAGGGTGACATCAAGATCGCGCAGGCCCGCAAGCAGCGCGATGCCGAGCGGCTCTCGCAGACCGCTGTCGCGCGCGACGCCCGTGCGCTCGAGAGCGAGATCGAGGTGCTCACGGCGCGCATCGACGGCTTGGAAACGCGCGAGCTCGAGCTGATGGAAGAGCTTCAATCGGCCGAGCAGCGCGTCGCCGAGCAGGAAGAGGTACTCGCGGGCATCTCGACCGAGGGGCAGCGGCTGAGTGCCGAGGGCAAGGCCGCGGTCGAGGCCGCCTCTGCCGAGCACGCGCAGCTCACTCGCGACCGTGAGGCGGTCGCCGGCCGCATCCCGGATCCGTTGCTGAAGGACTACGAGCGCCTTGCGGCGCGCGGGGTGGGAGCGGGACTGTTCCAGCACGGCACCTGCGGTGGATGCCATATCGCGCTCGCGCCGACCGACGTCGATGCGCTGCGCAGGGTCGCGGCGGACGATGTCGTGTATTGCCCCGAGTGCGGTTGCATCCTGGTGCGTACGCACGAGTCGGGGCTCTGAACCCCGTAGACTAGACCAGCGAATGGGTCATCCAGACGGTCGCGTCACGCGCAAGCGTGCCGAGGAACGTCCGGGCTCCACAGGGCAGGATGGTGGGTAACACCCACCCGGAGCAATCCGCGAGAAAGTGCAACAGAGAGCAGACCGCCCATCCTCGGATGGGTAAGGGTGAAACGGTGGTGTAAGAGACCACCAGGGGCTGTGGTGACACGGCCCGCTGGGTAAACCTCGTCCGGAGCAAGACCAACAGAGGATGATGACGCGGCCCGCCGAGTCCTCGGGTAGGTTGCTAGAGCGGCACGGCAACGTGTCGCCGAGAGAGATGGCCGTCCATGGAGATTCGTCTCCTAGACAGAACCCGGCGTATCGGGTGGCCCATTCGCTTACGCCCGTCAGACAGGTGTTCTGGTCGTCGTGATCTTCCGAATCTCGGCCTGTCCGGTCAAGCGATCGCCCGCGATGGGCGTGACGTCGGAGGAAGACGCGCGTAGCTTCCGCCGCGCCAGGTGGTCGATGACGAGGCCGAGCACGAGCATGATCCCGATGCCGAGCAGCGCGGACCAGAGCGGGTGCCCCAGCCACGCCGCGGAGAGCGACGCGACGGCCGTCGTCATCAGCGCCCACGAGACTCCCGCGATCCCGGAGAAGACGAGGAACCGGCGATATCGCAGGCCCGTGGATCCGGCGAGCATGTTGACGGCGACGCGTCCGCCGGGAATGTAGCGTCCGACGAGGATGAGCACCGCGGGAGAGGAGTGCACGCGACCCGCGACCCAGCTCGCGACCTTCCGGATGGTTGGCCGCCGGGATCCCGCGAGGCGGACCGCGCCGACGCGTCGCCCGAGCGCATAGGCGATGCTGTCACCGGTGATCGCGCCGAGAGCCGCGGCAACCGTGATCGCGACGATCCATAGAGGAGATGCGCCTCCTGCAAGAGACGATGCCAGTACCGCGATGACGGTGGTCTCGCTCGGTACGGGCGGGAAGAAGCCATCGATGATGCAGACGGCGAGCACCGCGACCAAGATCCATGGTGAGGAGACGAGCGCCGGCAGAAGATCGATGAAGAAGTCCATATCGGAACGGTAGGCGCCGGGGATGCCGTCGCGCGTCCGTCTGAAGTATCTTCTGCGGTAGCACCTACGTCTGATGCGACCTTTTCCCGCGACGGCGTCAGCCGACGGGAATCACGGCGGCGACTCGGAAGCCGTCGCTCACCGGGCCCGCGTGAAGAGAGCCGCCGAGTGCCTGTGCGCGCTCCGTCGCTCCCGCCAGGCCGAGTCCAGCTCCAGGGGCGGGGGCGTGGGCCCGCTGGGGGTCTGGTCGGCCGTTGTGCACGTCGATCGCGACCTGACTCCCCGCCGCGCGGATCGTGACGGTGATGTCGGAGCCGGGAGCGTGCCGTACGGCGTTGCTCAGCGCCTCCTGCACGATCCGATACGCGGCCAGTCCGGCCAACGGGGGGACGGGGGAGGGCGGTTCGGACGCGTCGGACCCGCAGACTTCGAGGTCGATCAGGGCACCGGACTGGCGGGTCGTCTCGACGAGATCGGCGATATCGTCCAGCGTCGGCTGCGGCGCGAGCGGCGCGGTGTTCTGGCCGTCGGGGGACCGCAGGAGAGCGAGGAGACCGCGCATCTCCGAGAGCGCCTGCCGGGACGACTGCGCTATCGAGCTGAACTCCTCCTGTAGCGCCGGTTCGACACCCGGGTGCCGGTAGACGGCCGTCGTCGCCTGGACGCTGATGATCGACAGGCTGTGCGCGACCACGTCGTGCAGCTCCTGCGCGATGCGCGTGCGTTCATCGATCTCGCGTCGCTCCGCGTTCAGGCTGGCATTCGCCTGCCGTTCGACCCGCAACGCACCCCGGCTCACGGCGATCGCCCGGAGGGCCGAGCCGGCGATGGCGACGCCAAGCGTGACGCTCGCGGAGACGACGAGGCTCGCGGCCGCGGCGCTCCATCCGGGGGTCAACCCCTCCACGTACGCGGCTGCGAACACGCCGAGCTGGGGCACGAGCCAGGCACCGAGCGCCCACGGCCACGTGCGGCGCAACGCGACGATCAGCACGAGCACAGCATGGGCGATCAGCATGGTGACGGGCCACGGCCAGGGAGACGCTGCGACGGTGAGCGGCACGGCGGCGATGAACCCGGCGGTCTGTACCACGACGGCTGGCACGGGGAGGCGGACGGCGAGCACAAGTGCCGCGGCCTGGAGCGTCGAGACGATCATCGCCGCCAACGGTGTGACACCGTGGACGACGCTCAACACAGGCCAGCTCACGGCCAACATCGTGACCGCGGCAATGCTCGTGGCGGTCCACGTCCACCCGTCCGCTCCGGAGCTCGAGCGGCGAACGCTCCGGTCTCCGCCATCGCCCGGATCCTGCCGAGCGACCGGACCGCCTCCGAGCGCGGCGGAGGTCACGGCAACTTCGGCCCACGCAAGGCCACGCATGATGAACGGCAAGGTCAGAGCGAATACGAGAGCGATGGCGGCGTTGAATGCCGCGTCGACGCCGAACGAGTTCGCCCAGCTCTCGTCTGCCCTCCCGTCGGTCAGTGCCGCGAGAACGAATCCGGCCGTGGTGTGCTCCTCGCGCGGCAGGAATATGCCCCAGAAGCCATAGGTGAGGCCCGCGAGCGGAACGACGATCCAGACGATCCCCACGGTGAAGCCGACGAGACGCAGCGGTGGCGCGATCAGTCCCTCGTACGCGAGATCCAGCCACCGACGCGGCTCGGAGATGCGCGCGATGCCTCCGGTGATCCCGGGCACGCGAGAACGGTAGGAAACCTCCGGCAGCTCGACGCCCCATCTGCGCACCCGGCTTCGGGAGACACGGGCGAATGCGCCGGCGAGCGAGAGCGTCAGCGGGAGGAGAAAGACTCCGATCCAGACGACGAGCGTGGCGATCGACAGCGCGAACAAGGGCACGAGCAGCGCGAACGCCACGAGGGAAATCACCGCGCCCGGAAGGACGAGGCGTGCGTCGCTCAGAAACCGCGCCGCAGTGAATCTCCGCCCGCGGCCAAGCCCCGGCGTCTTGCGATTCACGGGATCACCGGCTCCGACATTCGAGGACCATGCTTGCGCCGGGCCCCGATGAGTCGGCAACGGGAGCCGTGTGCTCTTGCGAGGCTGGCGGCTGGTTCCGCGGCGTCGTCGCACGAACGTGTCCCGGATGGTGGCGAACGATGACCGCGATTCCGACGCACGCGGCGATCCCCGCGAACGCGAGAGCGAGGACCACGGACATGGGCATGATCACATACTCTCCTAGGATCGCGGCGCCGACGAGCACCGCCACGATCGGGTCGATCACCGTAAGCCCGGCGAGGACCGTTTCCGGCGGGCCGCTGGCGTACGCCGTCTGGACGAGCCAGGCGCCGAGCATGGATCCCAACAGAAGTAGGACGAGAAGCGTTCCGAGGGCGAGCAAGTCTCCCGACAAGCTCACGACACGGCATGCCTCACCGCTCAGGCAGGCGATCACCTCACTCGCGACGATGTGAACCGCAGCCGCGACGGTACCGAATAAGACGCCGGCCGTGATGACGCGCGCGAGGTGGCCGTGCGACGCCCGCGCGACGATGGCGGCGGCGACGAGCATCGCGAGCATGAGGCCCGCTAGTGCGAACAGTTCAGTACCGGCGGGCCTGACGTCGCGCACGTATCCCGACGAGAGGCCGACGAATGCACCGACGGAGAGAACGGCCAGGCCAATCCCGCCGACCAGGCCGCGGTTCAGCCTCACCCTCAGCACGCGCGCGCTGATGAGTGTGGCGCCCACGAGGGAGAGCGCGCCGATCGGCTGCACGAGTGCCACGGGCGCAAGGCCGAGTGCGACGATGCTGAGGATCGTCGAGGCGGTGATGATGCCCATTCCCAGAAGCCACGACGGCCGCCGGAGAGCGTTCAGGACGGCTGCGCGCGGGCTGGCCGCCGTCGGCGTCGTCTGCGAGCGCACCGCGCCGTGTTGCAGGTGCGTTCCGACAGCGAGGCCGATGGCGCTCACAGCGGCGAGGAATACGGCGAAGACATGCATGCGTTCACCGTAAGGAGGCATCGGCGAGGGACACATCCCTCGAAGGTGTCATCTGCCCTGGTACTTCGGGCTGATATTCAACGGGTGCCCGGTCGATCGCCGACGCGGAGGCGATGCCGCAAATATCATCGACGTATGACGTACCCCGGAGGAGACGGACCGCGCATCAGAGTCGCGGTCATCGATGATCAGGCCATGGTGCGTGAGGGATTCAGCGCGCTGCTGAACGCCCAGCCCGACATCGAGGTCGTCGGAAGCGCTTCGGACGGCAGCGAAGCGGTGCACCTCGTGAAGGGCACACGGCCGGACGTCGTGCTGATGGACATCCGTATGCCGAAGCTGAATGGTCTCGACGCCACCCGTGAGATCCTCGCGATGCCCGGTCTCGAGCACCCGCGCGTCGTCATACTCACCACCTTCGATGCAGACGAGTACGTCTTCTCGGCACTGCGGGCGGGCGCCAGCGGCTTCCTCCTGAAGGACGCCACCGCCGAGGAGCTCGTGAGAGCCGTTCGGATCATTGCGGCCGGCGACTCTCTCCTCGCTCCTGCGGTCACGGGACGCCTCATCGCGGAGTACACATCGCGACCGGCGCGGCGGGAACGTTCTGCCATGCTGTCGGGCCTCACCGAGCGTGAGCTCGAGGTCATGCGTCTCATCGCAACGGGGAACTCGAATGCGGAGATCGCCGGGACGCTGTTCCTGTCCGAACAGACGATCAAGACGCACGTCTCGCGGGTACTCGGCAAGCTCGGCCTGCGCGACCGCGCTCAGGTCGTGATCGCCGCGTACGAATCCGGCCTCGTCGACGTCGGGTCCTGACACGGTCACTCTCCGGTAGCACCTGCGTTCACGCTCGCGGGTGATGTCACGACCGGAGCCTCGTCTCTAGGGTCGCTCAGCGAACCCATCGTGAGGAGTCGAGATGACCGTCATCCGCATACCCGTAGCACCACCGTCGACCACCGGAAGTCGTGATGCGACGATCGACGCGGTCCGAGCCGTATCCCTCCTGTTCGTCGTCGTTCTCCATGCGCTCATGGTGGGCGCCTGGATCGGCCCCGATGGCAGTCTGTTGACAAAGGTGGCGCTCACGGGCCAGCCATGGTTCGCGCCGGTGACCTGGGTGGTGCAAGTCATGCCGCTGTTCTTCATCGCGGGCGGGTTCGTCTCCCTGCAGCAGTGGCGGCGTCTGCGCGGCCGCGGTGCGGGCGTCGGCGAGTACGTCACGGGTCGTGTGCGGCGCCTCGCCGTCCCCGCGACCGTCATGCTCGGTGTCGTCGGGGCCGTTCTTATCGGCGCGCGCTTCTCAGGAGCGGACGCGAGCATGGTTGCCGAGGCGAGCCTGCGCATCGGACAGCCACTGTGGTTCCTGGCGGTATACATCGGGGTGACGACGCTCGTGCCCGCCATGGCATGGCTCCACGAGCGCGCCTCTCGGCTTACCCTCGTCGGCCTCGCCGCCGGCGCTCTGGCGATCGACATCGCGAGCCGAGAGAGCGGGTTCGCCCTGGGCTACGTCAATCTCGCGTTCGTATGGCTGCTGATGCAGCAGCTCGGCTTCGTGATGCTCGATGGTCGCCTCAACGCGTGGCCGGGGCGAAGGCTGTTCGCGGGCATGGGGGCGGCGCTCGCGCTCCTGCTGCTGTGCCTGTTCTTGGGCTGGTCCCCGGACATGATCGAGAACCTCAACCCGCCGACCGTCGCGCTGGTGCTGCTCGGTGTCGCGCAATTCTTCGCGCTGCAGCTTGCCCGACCGTGGCTCGATCGCATCACCGGTCGTCCCCGTGTGGCAGGCATGACCGCTCGGGCCGGCGAGGGGGCGATGAGCGTCTACCTCTGGCACATGCCGATGATCATGCTGCTCGTGGCCCTGATGTGGGGGCTCGGCCTTCCGATGCCCGAGCCGCACACCGCGGCATGGTGGGCGACGCGCCTTCCGTGGCTGGTGACCGTCTTCGCCGTCGTGCTTCCGTCCGCCGCCGTCGTAGCGGGCCTCGACCGACCGCTGATGCAGTGGGCGGACCGGCTCGCGGCTCGTCCGCTTGTGGCGAATGCGCCCGGCGGGATCCGGGCCCTGCTGGCCGCGTTGTTGGCGACGGCCGGCACGACCGTCGCGCTGCTGATCGGCTTGGACGGCTGGTTGCCGGCGGCGCTGGCGGTCGGCTTCCTTCTCACCGCCGTGGTCCTGTCGTCGGCACGGGCGGGCGAGGGCGCCGCGCGCCGTCGCGACGCGGATGAATAGGACATACAGATTTCCTCGCGATAGAAGCCGAGTGCTGTGCACCCGGCTTCTATCGCGAGGCTATCGCGGCTCGATGGACCGCATGCTCCTCGTGTTCAAGACGTCTAGCCCAGAACGAGGCTCGCGGCACCGATGATGCCGGCGTTGTTCTCATGCTCCGCGATCACGATCGGGGCGTTGGTCTTGATGCCCGGGAGGAACTTCTCCGGGTTCTTCGAGACGCCGCCGCCGACGATGATGAGGTCGGGCGAGAAGAGGAACTCGATGTGCGTGTAGAACTTCTGCAGGCGCTTCGTCCACTTCTTCCACGAGATGTCGTCGCGCTCGCGGGCCGAGGCCGAGGCGTAACGCTCGATGCTCTTGCCCTTCCAGATCAGGTGGCCGAGCTCGCTGTTCGGAACGAGCTTTCCGTCGAAGAGGAAGGCCGAGCCGATACCCGTGCCGAGGGTCGTCATGATCGACAGGCCCGGCTGGTCCTTCGCAACGCCGAACTTCAGCTCGGCGAGGCCCGCCGCATCGGCGTCGTTCACGAAGTGGATCTCGCGGCCCAGCGCCTCGCTGAACATCTTGTCGGCCTCGAGGCCGATCCACTCCTCGGAGACGTTCGCCGCCGACATCGTCACGCCGTTCTTGACGATCGCGGGGAAGCACACGCCGATCGGCAGGTCTTTGGCGTCGTCGCCGAGCAACGATGTGAGTTCCCGGGCCGTGGCCAGGACGTCGGGGGGAGTGGCGCCCTCGGGCGTGGGGATGCGAACGCGATCACTCACCAGTGAGCCGGTGGTCAGGTCGACGATTCCGGCCTTCATGCCGGTTCCGCCGATGTCGATTCCGATCGCAAGCTGCGGTGCTTCTGTCATGAACCCCAGTCTATGGGAGGCCACACATGCAACGATGCCGGGGCCCGTTCGGGCCCCGGCATCTCGACATCGCGCGTCAGGCGCGCGTTGCCTTCTTCTCGCGGGTCGGGTCGTTGCCCTCGCCGCGGCGCTCGCGAATGAACTCGAGGCGGTCAGCGAGAAGCTGCTCGAGCTCTTCGATGGTGCGACGCTCCAGAAGCATGTCCCAGTGGGTTCGGGCCACCTTGTCGCCCGAACGGTCCACCTCTGCGGCGCCATCGGCGGTCTGCAGAAGTGCCTCGGAACCGCACGTGCGGCACTCCCAGGTGGCCGGTGCCTCGGCGTCGGCGGCGAACATCAGTGTCGTCTCTCGACCACACGAGCTGCACACGTACGTGTGCTCCTTGCGCTCCATGAACACGACGCCCTCTTCGCTTTGGAGGCTCTGGGCGCCGAGTCGGATACCACGCAGGCTGCGATCTGCCATGTTCGTGTCCTCTCGTCGTTTGTTAGGTCTAACGAACCGCGCTGTGCGGATCATCCGAAACCGCGCGAGAGCAGAGGGTTTCCCAGGTGATGCCCAGAGGGAACCCTTCGCAGACGCCCGGCCTCGTTGCCGATGCATCCCCTTTCGCGGACGTTAGCGCGCCCACTGGGCCGCGTCAATCAGGTAGCCGCAAGTGCCCGGTCGGCGACGTCGGTAACGATCCCGTCCACGCCCATCGCGAGCAGGCGCCGCACCGCATTGAGGTCATTGACCGTCCACACATGGACCTCGACGTCGCATGCGTGCGCCGCGCGAAGCAGCCGCGGCGTGACGATCCGGATCGGTCCCTGCCGCACCGGCACCTGGAGGGCGTCGACACCGCGGAGAATCCTCCTCACGGCCGCCGGCGCGGGCAGGATTCGCAGGGCGGCGGCCAGCCGCCCGATCACGGTCGAGCCGGCGGAGGTCGCGGGTGTCCCGCCCGCGCGCTCGGCGGCGGCCAGGGCGCGGATCCGGCGAGCGTCCGAGAAGCTTGTGAGCAGGACGCGGTCCGCGTGTTCGGCGACGATCTCGCCGGCCGGATCCGCGGCGGCGGCCGCCTTCACGTCGATGTTGAAACGGGACGCGGGGAAGGCCTCCAGCGCCTGGGCGAGCGTCGCCAGTCCGCCACGACCCGCCATGACGTCTTCGAGCTCCGCAAGCGATACGTCGGCGATCGCACGCGGGTCGCCCGTGATGCGCTCGAGGTTGTCGTCGTGGAAGAGGACGACGCAGCCGTCGGCGGTGAGATGGCAGTCGGACTCGATGATCTCGGCGCCGGCGGCCTGTGCGGCGGCGATCGCCGCAAACGAGTTCTCGGCGATGCCCTCCGCGCGCATGTCGTCGGTGACGAGGCCTCGGTGGGCGAGTATCCGGGGGGAACGGAGTCCCGCGAAGAACGGGTGTGACGGCATGCCGTGACTTTAACTCATGGGTATTGCGGCGGGGTTCGGTAGTCTCGTAAGGCTTTCACCCGTTCGACCACAGGAGACGCCCGTGTCGTACCCGCTCCCCGCCGGATCCCTCGCCGGCAAGACCGCCCTCGTCACCGGATCCTCGCGAGGTGTCGGGGCCGACACCGCGAAGTTCCTTGCCGCCGCCGGTGCGAACGTCGTCATCAACTTCCGCAACAAGGCGCCGCGCGCCGAGAAGCTGGCGGCGCAGCTGAACGAGGAATTCGGCACGCAGACTCTCGTCGTCGGCGCGGACCTGACCGACGCCGACTCGGTGGCGTCGATGTTCGGCGCCGTGAAGGACGTCTTCGGTGGCCTCGACATCCTGGTGCTGAACGCGTCGGGCGGCATGGAGGCGAACATGGGCGAGGACTACGCCATGCGCCTCAACCGCGACGCGCAGGTGGGCGCGCTCGAAGCGGCCCTGCCGCTCATGGGCTCCGGCTCGCGCGTTGTGTTCGTCACCAGTCACCAGGCGCACTTCATTCGCACGACGCCGACCATGGAGGCGTACGCGCCTGTCGCGCTGTCGAAGCGCGCCGGTGAAGACGCGCTGCGCGAGCGCATCCCCGCGCTGGCCGAGAAGGGCATCGATTTCGTCGTCGTGTCGGCCGACATGATCGAGGGCACCATCACGGCGACCCTGCTGAATCGTCTCGAGCCGGGCGCGATCGACGCCCGTCGCGAAGAGGCCGGCAAGCTTCTGAACGTCGCCGAGTTCGCGGCAGAGATCGCGCAGGCGGCGATCGACGAGATTCCTGAGAACAACGAGCGCATCTGCGGCGACACGTCGAGCTTCAACCCGATCGTCTGATCGCTCGAAGCGAAAGGCCCGGCGGATGTCGTCCCGCCGGGCCTTTCGCTATCCCAGAAGCAACGCGGCCGCCACGAGAACGGGGGCGCAGGCGATGGTGGTGAGGAAGACGGTGTCGCGCGCGACGATGAGACCGATGTTGTAGCGCTGCGCATAGTTGAAGACGTTCTGCGCCGTCGGCAAAGCGCCGAGCGCCGTGACGACGAAGAGGGCGTGATCGTCGAGACCGAAGAGGAAACGACCGACGATGTACGCCACGATCGGCATGAGCACGACCTTCATCGCTGTCGCGAGCAGGGCGTCACGCCGGGTGCCGGGACCCGTCAGCACGCGCCGCCCGTGGAGAGACATGCCGAAGCTGATCAGAATGACCGGTACGGCCGCGTTCGCGAGCAGCTGCATGGGTTCGTGGATGAGCGTCGGCATCTCGAGGCCGGTGAGCGCGATCGCGAGGCCGACGAAGGATCCGATGACCATCGGGTTGCGGAACGCGCGCAGCACGGCCTTCCACCACCTCGTCTCACCGCTCGAGATCGCGTCGAGGATAGCGAGCGTGATCGGCGTGAACACGATCTGCTGCAGCAGCACGACCGGCGCCGAGTACGCGGCGTTTCCCAGCAGGTACGTCGAGATCGGGATACCCATGTTGTTGCCGTTCACCTGGCCCGCCGAGAGCGCCCCCATCACCGTGTCGCCCCAGGACCGCCGCCAGACGAGCTTCGCGACGAGCCCGTAGAGCAGGAAGATGACCGCGGCCGCGGCGGCCGACACCGGCAGGAGCGACGAGAACAGCATGCCCAGATCGGCCTCGCTCAGGACGACGACCATGAGGAACGGGTTCAGCACGAAGAACGACAGCTTCGCGAGGATCGGCCCGCCCTCCGCGCCCAGAAGGTCGATCCGCCCGATGACGTAGCCCACGGCGATCGCGAGCCCGATGACCGCGAAGCCGGTCAGAATGTCCATCATGCGGGAGTGGGTCCTCTCGTGGGCGTGATTGTTCCAATCTATCGTCGCGGCGTGGGACGATCATTCTCATGACCGCTCATCCCGCTGACCAGCACGACACGATCCGCGTGCGAGGCGCGCGCGAGAACAACCTGAAGAACGTCGACGTCGACCTGCCCAAGCGCCGTCTCACGGTGTTCACGGGCGTGTCCGGATCCGGCAAGAGCTCGCTCGCCTTCGACACGATCGCCAGCGAGTCGCAGCGCATGATCAACGAGACCTACAGCGCCTTCGTACAGGGCTTCATGCCGCAGCTCGCCCGTCCCGATGTCGACTCGCTCGACGGCTTGACGACGGCGATCCTCGTGGATCAGGAACGGCTCGGCGCGAACATCCGCTCGACGGTCGGCACCGCGAGCGATGCAAACGCGCTGCTTCGCATGCTGTTCAGCCGCCTGGGGGATCCGCAGATCGGGCCGCCCAACGCGTTCTCGTTCAACACTCCCAGCGTGAAGGCATCGGGCGCGATCCTCGTGGAGCGCGCCGGCAACACGAAGCGGCAGCGTGCCGAATACAACGTGCTGGGAGGAATGTGCCCCGGGTGCGACGGAACGGGACGCGTCAGCGACCTCGACCTGGCTCAGCTGTACGACGGCTCGCTCTCGATCAACGACGGTGCCATCCTCGTGCCCGGCTACAAGGTGGGGGGTTGGAGCGTGCGGCAGTACGCCGAGTCGGGTTTCTTCGACCCCGACAAGCCCGTCGCATCGTTCAGCGATGCGGAACTGCATGACTTCCTCTACAAAGAGGACACGAAGGTCAAGATGAACGGCGTGAACATGACCTACATGGGTCTCGTGCCGCGCATTCAGCAATCGATGCTGTCGAAGGATCGGGAGCAGTTGCAGTCGCACATCCGCGCCTTCGTCGACCGCGCCGTCGCCTTCACGGCCTGCCCTGCCTGCGGCGGCACCCGTCTTGCGGAGCCCGCGCGTTCCTCGCGGATCGAGGGGAAGAACATCGCCGATTGCTGTGCCATGCAGATCAGCGACCTGCTCGGATGGATCCGCTCGCTCGACGTGCCCGGCGCGACAACCCTTCTCGGGGCGCTCGACGACCTGCTCGCGTCGTTCGTCGAGATCGGCCTGGGCTACCTCTCGCTCGATCGCGCCGCCGGCACGCTCTCGGGCGGCGAGGCGCAGCGTCTCAAGATGATCAAGCACCTCGGCTCACCGCTCACCGATGTCACCTATGTGTTCGACGAGCCGACCGCCGGCCTGCACCCGCACGATATCGAGCGCATGAACCGCCTCCTGTTGCAGCTGCGCGACAAGGGCAACACCGTGTTGGTGGTCGAACACAAGCCCGAGACCATCGCTATCGCAGACCACGTCATCGACGTTGGCCCCGGCGCGGGATCCGCGGGCGGGGAGATCGTGTTCACCGGATCCGTCGACGGGCTTCGGGCCGCCGACACAATCACCGGCCGGCATCTCGACGATCGCTCGCGGGTGAAGGAATCACTGCGCGTCGCGACCGGTGCCATCGGGATCCGCGGAGCGAACGAGAACAATCTCCGCGATGTCGACGTCGACATTCCGACGGGCGTGCTCGTCGCCCTCACGGGCGTCGCGGGGTCGGGGAAGAGCTCGCTCACGGCATCGCTTGTGGGCCGCGAGGGCGTCGTCTTCGTCGATCAGGGGGCGATCAAGGGTTCCTCGCGCAGCAACCCGGCCACCTACACCGGCCTGCTCGAACCCGTCCGCAAGGCGTTCGCGAAGGCGAACGACGTCAAGCCCGCCCTCTTCAGCGCCAATAGCGAGGGCGCATGCCCGACGTGCAAGGGCAATGGCTCGATCACGACGGAGTTCGGCTTCATGCAGGGGGTGACGACGCCGTGCGAGGACTGCGGCGGACGGCGCTTCATGGCGGAGGTGCTCGAATACACGCTGGGCGGCAAGTCGATCGCCGACGTGTTCGACATGCCGGCCTCGGAGGCGCTCGAGTTCTTCTCGACGGGTGAGGCGAACGTTCCGGCCGCCGCGAAGATCCTGCGGCGCCTCGTGGACGTCGGTATCGGCTATGTCGCCCTCGGGCAGGCGCTCACGACGCTCTCCGGAGGCGAGCGCCAGCGGCTCAAGCTCGCGGTGCAAATGACGGAGGGAGCCTCCGTCTACGTGCTCGATGAGCCCACCACCGGCCTGCATCTGGCGGATGTCGAGAACATGCTCGCCATGCTCGACCGCCTCGTCGACTCGGGCGTCTCGGTCATCGCGATCGAGCACCATCAGGCCGTCATGGCCCACGCCGATTGGATCATCGACATGGGTCCGGGCGCCGGTCACGAGGGCGGCACGGTCGTGTTCGAGGGGACACCGGCCGATCTCGTCGCCTCGCGCGCGACCGTGACCGGCCAGCACCTCGCGGCGTACGTCGAGGCCTAGTGGCTCTGTGGGAACTGCCGGCCCGACTCAGCCGACCGGAGGGCCCAGGCGAAGCAGCACGAGGAAAACGACAACAACGAGCGCCGCGAGAATGACGGCGGCGAGGGCGATGTGGCGCAGCACCCAGGCGAGGAGCCGCTCGAGGACGTTCCCCGGCTCCTCGCCGCCCCGCCCGAGCCGCCATGTGCGGCTCAGCAGGCCGGCGCGATCCGTCAGCACCTCGAACGGCCAGGTCGCGAACGGGATGATCGAGAGCGCGAGGCCGAGAATGCCGCGCCCGGCGCGCCAGCGGCCATCGATCCAGACGATGACCGTGACCACGCAGTAGGTGAGGAAGACGAAGCCGTGCACGCCGCCCGCGATCGGGACCAGCGCGTCGGTCGCGCCGACGCCGCGAACGATCATGGCGGTGATGAGGAGGGCCCAGGTGACGACCTCGGCGAGCGCGAACGTCTTGAAGAGAGAACGGGGAGTCACGCCGCTCACGCTATCGAGGGCGGATATGAGCTTGCCGCCAGGAACGGTGAGGGGCGGCGCTCGGTGTCGCCACCACGCGCCGCCCCTCACCGTGGTTTGGTTCTCTATGCCCGATCGACGGCGGACGCGCCCTGTTGCTCGCGAAGCTCGCGCTCGAGACGCTCGGCCTCGTCACCCGCGACGGCCTCGCCGCGCGCGACCATGCCCGATTGGTCCTGCAGGGGGATCTGCTTCAGGAACAGCGCGAGCACGAACGCGATGACGATGAATGGAATCAGGTACCAGAACACCGGCGCAAGGGCGTCCGCATACGCGTTCACGATGCCGTCCTGCAGCGCGTCGGGTAGCTGCGCCATCTTCGCGGGATCGATGGTCGCCGTCGCCTCAGCGGCGGATCCGGCGTCGGCGCCCGAGGAGAGGAACACATCGGTGAGGCGCTCCGAGAGCCGCGTCGTGAAGAGCGTGCCGAACACGGCCGTGCCGAGGGATGCACCGACCTCGCGGAAGTAGTTGTTCGTGCTGGTCGCGGCACCCAGCTCGCCCGCGGGAACGGCATTCTGCACGACGAGCACGACCACCTGCATGATCAGGCCCATGCCTGCGCCGAAGATGAACAAGAAGGTGCAGATCAGCCAGATCGCGGTGTCACCCGCGAGCGTCGTCATCAGCACCATCGCGGCCGCCATGACCACCGTACCGACGAGCGGATACGCCTTGTACTTGCCGGTCTTCGAGATCGCGATACCGGATCCGATCGACGTTCCCATGACGCCGACCATCATCGGGATCATCAGCAGACCGCTCGCCGCGGCGGACGTCCCGGACGCCATCTGCAGGAAGGTCGGTACGAAGCCGATCGCGGCGAACATCGCCATGCCGAGAGCGAAGCCGATGGCGGTCGCGTTGAGGAAGATCGGGTTTCGGAAGAAGCTCAGCGGGATGATCGGATCGTCGGCCTTCGCCTCGACGAGGACGAACAGGGCGGCCGCGACGATGAGGCCCGCGCCCCACGTCCAGGTGAGCCCGTCGGTCCAGCCATGCTCCTTGTCGCCGCCGAAGTCGGTGAAGAAGATGAGGCAGGTCGTCGCGATCGACAGGAGGACGACGCCGAGGATATCGATCTTCTTCGTGGCCTTCTTGCTCGGCAGCTTCAGCGCGAAGATCGCAATGATGAGGGCCGCGATCCCCACGGGGATGTTGATGTAGAACGCCCACTGCCAGGTGAGATGGTCGACGAAGAAGCCGCCGAGCAGGGGACCGGCGACGGCAGAGAGACCGAAGACGGCGCCGAGCGGGCCCATGTATTTGCCGCGCTCGTTGGCGGGGACGATGTCGGCCATGATCGCCTGAGAAAGGATCATGAGACCGCCGCCGCCGAGGCCCTGGAAGGCGCGGAAGACGACGAACGACCAGAAGTCGGGGGCGAAGGCACAGGCGGCCGATGCCGCCGTGAACAGGATGATGGCGAGGAGGAACAGGTTGCGTCGGCCGAGCACGTCACCGAACTTGCCGTAGATCGGCATGACGATCGTCGTCGCGAGAAGATACGCCGTCGTGATCCAGACCTGGTTCTCGACGCCGCCGAGCTCGCCGACAATCGTGGGCATGGCGGTCGACACGATGGTCTGATCCAGACTCGACAGCAGCATGCTCGCGATGAGCGCGCCGAAGATCGTCCAGATCCGCCGCTTCGTCAGCAGGAAGGGAGCTTCTGTGGTGGTCATTCGTGGTTTCCTGAGGAGAGGAGGGTTCGGGCGAGCGCGACCCGTGCACGCAGCACATCGGCATACGCCGGACCCTCGGGGTGTGCAAAAGTTTCGTCCATGGCCAGGCGCATGAGCGTGCCGAACACCAGCGCCGCCGTTGCTGCACGCGCATCGCCGGCCTCGTACCCCTCACGCCGCTCGATCAGTGCGGTGGTCGCCTGTTCCGTGTCATGGATATGCGCGAGCATTCGGCCGAGAAGCTTCGGCTCGGCGGTGATAGCCGCGCCGATCGCAGCCGCATCGTCGCGCGAGACGCCGTGGCGGGTCCACCGGGCCACGGCGAGCGTGATGAGATCGTCGAAGACGTCACCGTCCCCGTCGACGAAGGCATCCTCCAAGTCCTCGTCTCCGCGCGTATGAAGGACGCCCAGCACGGCGTCCTCTTTCGATGCGAAGTAGTTGAAGAACGTGCGGCGGGAGAAGCCCGCCTCCTCGCAGATGTCCTCGACCGTGAATGACGCGAGGCCGTCGCTGATGGTGCGCTGGCGGGCGAATGCCGTCGCTTTCGCCGCGGCGGCGAGACGGCGGCGAAAGCGGGCATCAGGTGCACTCTCATTCACAAAGTGCAATGTTGCACTCCGTAGCTAAGAGTGCACTGTGAAGCTCAGGTCCGTCGACGGATCGCGAGGGTCATAGCGAGGCCCAGAAGCGTCGCGATCGCTGCCATGACGAAGACCGATGAGGTGCCGAGAAGGCCGCCGAGGGCGCCGGCGACGATGGGGCCCGTCACCTGTCCCGCATACTGCGCCGAGACGTTGTATCCGAGCACGAGGCCGACCGACGTCTCCGGCAGGAGCTGTCGGATCGTGGCGACGACCGTCGGGGTGATGCCGCCCAGTGCGAGCCCTGTCGCGAAGCGCAGCGCGGCGAAAGAGATGAGCTCCGGCGCGACGGACTGCAGTGCCAGAAGAATCGTCGCCGCTAGAAGGCTGTACGTCAGCACGCGCATATGGCCGATGCGGTCGGCGAGGCGGCCGAGACCTGGGCCGGAGAGGATCGTGCCGAGAGCGGAGAGCGAGAAGACGACCGCCGAGAAGATGGCCACGGACTCGTCGGTGCCCGTCAGTCGTTCGACGTGCACCGTGATGATCGGTTCGGCCGAGATCGTCGCGAACATCAGAATCGCCGAGAGCCCCAGGAGCGCGAGAATCGTGGACTTGCGGGGGACATCACGCCAGCCGCCGCTTCTCGTTCGGCGCGTCCGGGCTTGGGTGCGCTTGGTTTCTTTCAGGAAAAAGGCGGTGCCTAGGAAAGCGATGAAGATCAGGGCGCCGACCGCGAAGAACGCGGCCTTGACGCCGAAGATCTCGGCGATGCTGCCGCCCAGCAACGGACCCGCGATGTTGCCGGCCATGATCGCTGACGACAAGATGCCGAGCGCCCACGCCGATTTCTCCTTCGGCGTCTGTGCCGCGACGAGAATCGTGGATCCGGATGAGTACCCTCCGAGCAGGCCGGCGAGCAGGCGCAGCGCGACGAGTTGCCAGACGTTCTGCGCGAGGCCGATGAGCGACATGGCGACCGCCATTCCGAGGCTCGCGCGGATCAACATCGATTTGCGACCGTACTTGTCTCCCAGATGGCCCCAGAGCGGAGCCGTGAGGGCTGCCGTGAGAAACGTCGCCGAGTAGGCGATGCCGGACCAGGCCGTGATTCCAGCCGTGTCGTGGACCCCGAGGTCTTCCACGAAGAGCGGCAGGATCGGCAGGATCAGCGTGATTCCAGCCACGGTCGTGAACGATCCCGCGGCGCTCACGAACAGGTTGCGCTTCCAGTGCGTTGTGCCGCCGTCACTCATCACGATCGCCCAACTCGTGAGCGGCGTGGGTCAGGTGCTCCATGGCCCCGAGCGCAAGGGAGACAGCGCGACGCTCATCGGGGTCGAGCTCGCCGAGCGCCTGGGCGACGCGAGTGGCACGCCGAGCGCGACGGTGCTCCAGCGCGGTGCGGCCGGCGTCCGTCAGTGACACGACGACGGATCGCCGGTCATGTCGGTCCGCGGCGCGGGACACCAGTCCCTCGTTGTGCAGACGAGCGATCAGCTGCGTCATCGCCGGTTGCGTGACACGCTCGGCGCGTGCCAAGCCCGTCACGCCGCTCGGGCCACTCGTGTCGAGGCGGCTGAGCACGGCGGCGGCGGCCTGTGACAGGGGGTCGTCCGCCGTGAGTGGCCGAAACGCTCGGACAAGCCTCTCGATGACGAGAGAAAGCCGAACAGCGTCATCGGGAAGAGTATTCATAATGTGATTATGACATAGGTGACTTATGTATTGTCTCGCTCGAGACGCGTTCGGCGGGATCACGGAACGCGCCGCGCGGGACGACCAGTAGTGCCCCGGCGGCGGCAAGGGCGGTCGCGCCGCACACTACCCATACCGTGACGTAGCCGGTGAGGGATCCGGCAGTTCCCGTCGCAACGCCCGTCGAGAGCGCGATGCCGAATGCGCACGACGCGATCGCACCGCCGACGGTCTTCACCGAGTTGGTGAGGCCGGTGGCGACGCCCGTCTGCGTCGGGGGAGCGGCGGCGGCTGCCGTGGCGGGAAGCGAGGCGACGAGGGCCCCGGATCCCAGCCCCGCGATGACCATGTTCGTGACGACCTGCGCATAGCTGGCGTGCATCGGGAGGAACATCAGGTAGCCGATGCCGACGAGCGCCGCGGCGACGACGAGCGCTGTCCGCGGACTGGTCGCGCGCGCAAGGACCGGGTACAGCAGGGCACCGGCGATCATGGCGACGAGGTAGACCCCGATGATCAGGGAGGTCGCGAAGCCCTCGGTGCCGAGTCCGTACCCGGCGGCGCTCGGATCCGTGCGGGCGAATGTCGACAGCGGAGCCTGCGCGCCGAGCACACTCACGCCGAAGAGCCCAGCCGTGACGAACACGGGCCACAGGGCGGGGTTGACGAACATGCGCACGTCGATGATCGGATCGGGATGACGGCGTTCCCACAGTGCGAAGGGGACGAGGAGGGCGAGGCCGAAGGCGGCGACGACCCACGCGAGCGGATCCGCGGGACCGGACACGCGCATCAGGCTGAGCCCGCCCGTGAAGGCGACGAGCGCGAGCGACACGAGAACGAGCCCAGTCGTGTCGAGGCGTCCGCCCGTCGCGGTCGCCGATTCGCGCACCCCGAGAAGAATGACGAAGAAGCACACGGCGACGGCGATACCCGGAATCATGAGGACGAGCCGCAACTCGAACGCGTCCACCAGTGCGCCGCCGGCCAGCGCTCCGATGATCGCCCCCGCCTCGAGCGCGGCGACGAGGATGCCTGCCGCCTTTGCGGTGATGCCGGCGGGTGCGGGGGATCCCATCGCGTACCCCTCGCCCCGGTGCCACCCGAAGCCCGCGGAGCTCGCACGCGAATAGATCAGTGCGATCTCGAGCGGCAGCCACACGACGTACACGCCCTGGATCGCCCAGCAGACGAGGAAGGCGGAGAAGGACGTGGCAAACGGCAGCGCGAGGGAGGCGAGCGCCACGATCGCCGTCGAGACGAGGAGCATGCGCTTGTGGCCCACCATGTCGCCGAGCTTCGCGAAGGCGGGGACGACGAGCGCTGAGAGCATGAGCTGCGTGCCCTCGAACCAGTTCACGTCGGCGTCGTGGATGCCGAGCGCACGGGCGATGTCGGTGAGCATGGGCGTGTAATAGCCCTGCAGTATGCCGCTCGTGAATTCGACCGCCGCGAGGAAGCCGACGATGGCCCATACCCTCATCGCAGGCTCCTGATCAGTGCGATATGGAAGTCGCGCCCCTTATCGAGGCTGCCGATGGAGACGCGTTCGCCGACGCCGTGGATCGATTCCCGCTGCTCGGCCGACATCTCGAGCGGTACGAAGCGGTACACGTGGTCGCTGATCGCGTGGAAGTGTCGGGCGTCGGATGCCTGCATCATCAGATATGGCGTCGGGACAGCGTCGGGGTACGTTGCGCGGACGGCCGCCGCGATGGCGTCGAACTGCGGGCAGTCGACGGGGGGGAGGCTCGTGGGATCCGAGCCCTCCTCGATAGAGACGGTCACGCTCGCGTCGCGAATACGCTTGCGCACCCGGTGCGTGACCGATTGCACCGTCTCCCCGGGGATGATCCGGAGATTGAACCGGACGCTCGCGTCGGCAGGCAGGACGTTCGGCGCGGATCCGCCTGTCTGCATGGTCGCCGCGATGGTCGTTCGCACGAGTGCGGCGGGCTCGCCGCCGAGCGCCGCGAAGACCCGGCCCGCGAGGAAGCCGCTCTTCGAGAGGATCCGATACAGGATCCGCGCCGGTCCGCGCGCACTGTCGGCGAGGACGCCGAGCATGCGCGTGATCGCGTCCGGCGCATGGGGCCGGAACGTCGCTGGTTTCAAGCGCGTGGTGGCGCGCGCCAGCCGGTCGATCGCGCCGATGCCCCGCGGTGCCGACGCGTGTCCGGGATCGCTCGTCGCGTCGAGCCGCAGCGTGACGAGCCCTTTCTCGCCGGTGCCGATCATCGCGGCGCGGCCCGTCGTGAACGGCAGCGGCGCATCCACGATCGCGCCGCCCTCATCGAGCACAAGCCAGGGCCGCACGGCGCGCTGCTTCAGCGTCGCCGCGATCTTCTCGGCGGCGGCGCCGTAGCTCTCTTCGTTTCCACCGAAGGCGAGGTAGACGTCGCGAGCGGGCGAGAAGCCGGCCTCGAGGAGAGACTCGACGGCCTCGAGGATCACCAGGAGCGCGCCCTTGTCGTCGAGCGCGCCACGGCCGTGAACGCAGCCGTCGGCGATGCGACCGCCGAATGGGTCCTCGCCCCATTCGTCCGGGTTCGCGGGCACGACGTCGTAGTGGGCCATGAGGATGAGCGGCTCGGCTTCCGTCGCTCCGCGCCAGCGGAACAGGAGCCCGCGGTCTGTGATCCGCTCCCGCTCCAGCACGGTGTGGACCCGTGGGTAGAGCTCGTCGAGCAATGCGACGAACTCGTCGAACGGGCCGTCGTCGCGTCCCACGACCGTCGGGATCCGAATCATGCGCGCGAGGCGCTCAGCGAGGGGCGACGACTGTGTCATGGCGTGAGCGTATCGCGACTGTCGAGCGGTGGTAGCTTGGCGCGGTGATGAATTGGAGCGGCGGCGTGCTGGATTCGGCGAAGGCGGAGCGGGTGACGCGGTGGATCGGAGAGAGCGAACTCGTCGCGAACCTCTCCTGGGGCCTCGTCGACACCGTCGTGCTGCACGTACGTTCGCCGGTCGGCGACGTCATCGTGAAGACCGCGGGGCCGGGAAATCACCACATCGGCCGGGAGATCGCGGCCCATCGGGGTGCAACCGAGCCGCTCGTCGCCGTCGGTCGCACATCACGCATGCTGCACGCCGAGGGGGCTTTGAACCTGCTCATTCTGGAATATCAGACGGGAGTGCTGGCACAGGGGAGCGGACTGGAGCTGTCGGCGGACATCCATCGGCAGGCCGGGGCGATGCTTCGGCTCATGCACTCGGCGGCGCCCGCGCCGGGCGGCGAGGATTATGTCAGGAGCATCCTGGATCGCGCGTCCCGCTGGCTTGCGACCGAGCACCGGATCGAGCCGGAGCTCGTGCGACGGTCCGCGGAGATCCTCGAGTCCGCATCCGCGCGACCCGTGCGACTCGTGCCGACGCACGGGGACTGGCATACGCGCAATTGGCTGATCGATAAGGGCTTCGTCAAGGCGATCGACTTCGGCCGGTTCGCGTATCGCGCAGCTTCGAGCGACCTGACGAGGCTCGCGGTGAAGGAATGGCGAGGACGCCCGGATCTCGAGCATGCGTTCCTCGACGGGTACGGCGACGATCCGCGGGATCCCGAGCTGTGGCGCCTGGAGTTGCTCGGCGAAGCGATCGGTACCGCGGCGTGGGCGCATCAGGTCAAGGACGACGAGTTCGAAGCGCAGGGCCATCGCCAGCTCGGCGAGGCGCTGGCGCTGTTCTGATCCACATCAGCGGTATTGCCGATAATGCACATTATGTCAGTTCACGCTTGACCGACGCTCCCCTCGAACGTCGTCACCAATCGCGCTACGCACTTCCGAAGGTCCCTTACTGGTGCTGTTAGCGGATTGTTCGGCCCGCTCGCGTGCGAAGATCGAGCATGGCCACGAGGTCGCATGAGCCCCAACAGTATGTCTGTCCGTTCTGCCAGCTGCAGCGAGGGAACTTCGATGAGTGGAATCGGCCATCGGACATCGTCGCCGTCACTGAACACGCGTATGCCCGTGTCGCGCCGAAGTGGTGGCCGAACAATCCCGGCGCAGTGCTCGTCATGCCTCGCATGCACGTCGAGAACATCTATGCCCTCCCCTCGGATATCGGCCATGACGTCTGGGACCTCACGCAGCGCATCGCAACGGGTATACGGGCGTCGTATGACTGCGAGGGCACCTCGATCCGTCAGCACAACGAACCTGCGGGCGATCAAGACGTGTGGCACGTGCACGTGCATGTGTTCCCGCGATTCGTGTGCGATGAGCTCTATCTTCGGCACCGCGAATCGGAATGGGTCTCTCCTGACGAACGAGCACACTTTGCTCAGCTGCTACGGCGTGAACTCAGCGAGCCGATCGACTTCGGCGATCTCGGCACGCCGCTAGGCTGACTCGCATGTCGCTCGACCTGTTGCGCGCCCTGCCCGAGGCGCTTTCTGAGGGCGACGCGTTCCTGACACCGTTCGCCGTCGGAGACGATGTCGATGAACTCTATGCCGCGTTGACTCGTGCTGTGTGGGAGCACGTGCCCGGCGGGGCACCCGCGGATCCCGCCGAGCTACGCCGGCGGATGGTCGCGCGGATCAGCGGCAATCCACCTCTCTGCCGCACCTGGCTGATCCGTCACGCCGGCGCGGTCGTGGGAACGACATCGCACTTCGTCCTTCCGGAGGAACCCGACGCGCTCGAGATCGGTGCGACCTATATGGCGCCGTCGACGTGGGGATCCGGTCTCAATGCCCGGATCAAGCGGCTCATGATCGAGGCAGCGCGCAACGCGGGCGCCACGCGCATCGTGTTCCAGACCGATGAGCGCAACCGCCGATCCGCGCGCGCGATCGCGAAACTCGGCGCTCTCCCCCGCGGCACCCGGCTGGAGAAGATCATTCGTCCCGACGGATCCGTCCGAACGAGCTTGCTGTTCGAACTCGCGCTCGACGAGATCCCTCTAGCCGGTGGGAACGCCAGCGGCGCCGTTGTACGGATCGGTGACACCGTACGGAAGCCATGGACGCCGTCGACCCCGAGCGTCGCGGACTTTGTGCGAAGCCTCCGGGAGTCCGGCATCGACGTTCCGCGGATCCATGGTCGCGACGAACAAGGCAGGCAGATCATCGAGTACGTCGAGGGTCCCCTTGCAATGGATCGCGACCCGTTCACTCATGCCGAGCTTCAGCGCGTCGGTGCGATGGTTCGCGCGATTCATGACGCCAGCGCGTCGTATGCTTCGCCGGCCGACGCGCCGTGGGAGACCCTGTTGGAACCTCCGGACGCCCGTCTGATCTGCCATAACGACCTCGCGCCGTGGAACCTTCTGACGGGCGAACGCTGGGTATTCATCGATTGGGACGGAGCCGGCCCGAGCACCCGGCTCTGGGATCTCGCCTACGCCGCGCAGACGTTCACACTCAATGCCGCGGATCGCGATCCGCACGAGGCGGCACGCGACCTCGCTGCGTTCGTCGACGGCTATCGTGCGGACGAGGCGCTCCGGGCAGCACTCCCCCACACGATGCATCGGCGTGCGGCGGCAATGCACCGTCTGCTTCGCACATCCCACGAAGCGAGTCGAGAGCCGTGGGCGTCGATGTACGTCGCCGGCCACGGCGAACACTGGAAGCGCGTCGCAGAGTACGTCGAGCAACACGAAGGCGTCTGGGCGGCGGCGCTACTCCCCTGAGCCGAGGGCGATCCCCATCTGCACCCGGGCGCCGTATCGATCCAGGCCGAGCCGCTCCTCCGTTGCGACCAGAGCGCGGTGAAAGTCCGTGGCGGGATCTTCGACCGCAAATCCAAGCTTCGCGTAGAACGGCGCATTCCACGGCACATCCGCATAGGTGCGAAGCGTCAGACGGTCGTACCCGCGGGTGCGAGCCTCCGTCTTCGCGGTCTCGACGAGCACCCTCCCGATTCCCCGTCCGCCGTGATCGGGCAGGACAGACACCTGCTCGAGGTGAGCGAGACCGGCGATCTCGAGCACATGTGCGAAACCGAGGAGTTCGTCGCCGGCCGCGACCACGACGAATCCCGGGTCCGCCGCGCGCGATGCCGGCGGCGGCCATGCCTCCGGCCGGAAGCGCTCGAGAAAGAGAGCGTCCGCTGCGCGCTCGATCTCTTCGAGGGCAGCGAAGTCCTGCGGCATCGCGAAGCCGATCCGGTACTCCGCCGAGCGCTGAGGCCGCACATCTGAAAGGATCCGTGAGGCGTGACGCTGAAGGTCGAGTCCGGCGACTTCTTCGAGGGTGAACCAGGCGGCCTCGCGGAGCTCGTCGTCCTCAAGGCTAAGTACGTCCGTCGTCAGGCGTACCTCATAGGCGGTCGTCACATAGGCGCACCGGTCGCCGTTCGGGTATGTGACGACCAGGTCCTCGCCGCCATAGACACCGATGATGCGTCCGACGATCCCCTCTACTCCGAGTTCCTCGCGGAGCTCTCTGACGAGCGCCTCCGCGGGCTCTTCGCCGGGCTCGAGGCCACCGCCCACGAGAGCCCAGCGATCGCTCCCCTGCGGCCGGGCGAGGAGCACACGTCCGGCACCATCGCGGATCACCGCGGAGACCGCCGGGAGGAGCAGAAGATCGTGGCCGACGCGTTCGCGTAGCGAGCGGACGTAGGGCGACATGGGCATGCCTCACAGCCTAGGCGTCGACGCGCGTGCCATACGCTGATGGCATGACCACCCTCGCCGTCATTCTCTTCCTCAACGCCGCTTTCAACGCTCTCACCTGGCCGAACTTCTTTCGGCGCGTCGTGAAGGATCCGCGTGCGCGAGACGCCAACGGCAAGGTCACCACCTTCTTCACCGTGCACCTGTACATCTTCATCGCGGCGATGGTAATGGCGGCGCTGTCGCTATTCGCGGGCATCGCCGCACTCGCAGGCGGGTTCGACTGACAGCTATGAGCACACGCCACGGCATCGTCACGCTCGACGGCACGGAGATCTCGTTCGAGGTGTTCGAGGGCGCCGAGCCCGCCGTCGTGATCTTGCACGGTCTGGCCGGCAGCGGGCGTGAATTCGTGCCCACGGCGCAGGCGCTGTCGGGCCGCCAGGTGGTGCTCGTCGATCAGCGTGGCCACGGATCCAGCACGCGGTGACCACGCGACCTCTCGAGAGCCGCGTTCGTCTCCGACGTCAGAGCGGTTATCGAGAGAGTCGCTACGGTTCCCGTCGTTCTCATCGGCCAGTCGATGGGCGCGCATACCGCGATGCTCGTTGCGTCGGCGCACCCGAAGCTCGTGGCGCGGCTCGTTCTTCTCGAGGGCAATCACGGTGGCGATGATCCCGATAACGCGGACAAGCTCGGCGCCTACTTCTCGTCGTGGAAGACACCGTATGCGGACCCCGAGTCGGCGTTGGCGGACATCGGCGACTCCCCCATCCATCACGCGTGGGCCGCCGACATGGATGCGCAGCCGGATGGCCTTCGCCCGCGCTTCGACGCCGACATCATGGCCGAGTCGATCCGCCCGCTCAGCCTCGAGCACTGGACCGAGTGGGAGCGCGTCGCCGCGCCCACACTCGTCATCTACGCCGACGGCGGTATGTTCACTAAGGCGCAGAAAGCAGAGTTCGTGGAACGCAATCCCTTCGCACGCCGAGTCGACCTCGCCGGAGCGTCGCACGATGCTCACCTCGATGCGTTCGATCAATGGATCCGCGCGGTGGTCACCTTCGTCGATGAACGTGGGGCGTAGCGGATCACCGTACGCTATCGCGGTCCGTCAGAGCATCAGCTGCAGCAGCACGAGGTCGAGCCAGCGCCCGAACTTCGTGCCGACCTCGGGCATCCGGCCAGTCTCAACGAAGCCGAGCTTCTCATGCAGGCGCAGGGATCCGGTGTTGCCGGACTCGATCGCCGCAACCATGACGTGCACGCCGTTCTCGCGTGCCGCATCGACGAGGTGCATCATGAGCTGCCTGCCGATGCCGGATCCGCGCTGGTCGCCGCGCACGTACACCGAGTGCTCGACGGTGTGGCGGAAGCCGTCGTGAGGACGGAAGTCGCCGTAGGTCGCGTAGCCGACGACCTCGCCGCCGTCGTCCGCGACGAGGACGGGGAAACCGCTCCCCTGCCGCCCTGCAATCCACTCGGCACGGTCCGCCTCATCGACGGTGGCGTCGTTCCAGATCGCCGTCGTGTTCAGGACGGCGTCGTTGTAGATCTCGGCGATCCCGGCGGCGTCCGTGGAGTGTGCGTCTCGGATGTGCAAGGCTCGCCTCTCGGTAAAGGGCGAGAAAGCTCGCCAGGAGAATCGTATGACGCCTGGTTGCGACCGACCGTGACGCTCGCCGCGTGTGTCAGTTGATGATCTCGCCTCGCTCCTCGCGGATCCTGGTGATGCGTTCGCGCCACATCGCGAGTGCCTCCGGTGTCTGGCGTGTCCAGTCGGTGATCTCCTCCATGATCACGAGCGGATCCCGGGTGCGGAATGAGCGCGTCGGGTTGCCCGGGAACTTCTTGTCGGTCACGTTCGGGTCGTCTTCGAACGGGCCCGTGGGCCTCACCCGGTAGACATGCGGTCTCGCGCCGGACTCGAACATCGCCGCGATCTCGGCGGCGAGCCCTGCGCCGTCGCGAAGGGCGGTGAAGTACACGTGGTTCATGACGATCTCGGGGCGATAGTTCGATCGACGCCCCGCCATCAGCTGTTCTCCGACACCCAGCTCCGCACTCGTGCCGTGATAGAACGGTCCATCATCCAGAATCTCCGTCACCGCAGGCGGACCCTTTCGCTCATCGATCAGCTCTCGGGATCGTCGTGGAAGACGCGAACTTCCTGCGCGCATCGGCATGCGGCCGCAATCTTCGCGGCCCACGCGAGCGCCTCGGAGTAGTTCGGCAAGTCGAGGATGGCGAAGCCCCCGTCGATGAGCTCGGTCTCGGGGTAGGTACCGGGCACGACGGAGCCATCCGCGCGCGCCATCACGGGCGGCTGATCCTCATCGATGGCGCCGCCGAAGACCCACACTCCCGCGGCCTTCGCCTCGCGCACGACCTCGTGGCTTTCGGATCCGGCCCGAGCGAGGTCGTCGTCGCTCAGGCCAGACATCGCGCTACTCGGGAACGAGATCAGGTACTTCGTCATGTCGGATCCTCTCGGGAAGTGTTCTCAGCGTGCGCGCCTCCGGCGCGCTCCGCAAGCTCCGGCTAGGAACCGGTGTTCAGCCGCAGGATCCGTTCCTTCTCATCCGGTGTGAGGTCGGACAAGGCCAGAACATCTTGCAACACGGCCGACTTTCCTGCAAGATACGCATCGATGTCCATTGCCGGGTCGCTCGCGAGGTCGAGCTTCACCGCGGCGTAGCGATCGCGCAGCCCGGCGTTCTCGCGCAACACCCGGCGCACGGCGAGATGGTTGCGCAGGTGCAGCGTGCCATCGACGCAGACGTACACGTGCCGCCGAGGGCCCGCATCCGGGGCCTCGAACGCCTCGCGATCGGTCACACCGAGATCGCCGCGATGCGCGTATCCGACGCTCTCGAGCGCGGCGATCGCTGCGGGAACGGCGGAGCGTTCGACGACGATGTCGATGTCGAGGATCGGCTTCGCCGCGAGTCCCGGCACGGACGTGGAACCGACATGCTCGATCGAGTGGACGGGGACCTCGGCGAGGGCGTCGGCGAGCGCCGCCTTCACCCGGAGAAACTGCGAGGGCCAGGCCGGATCATAGGGCGCGACGTCGATTGCCATCCCTCGATCCTGCCACGACGCCCGCGCGGACCGTCAGTGATCAGGAAGCAGCGTCGCGTCGTCGGCCCCGTAGGTGGCGGGAACGAACCACGGCACCGGCGTGGCGCTCCTGGCGACGAGATGCGAGACGCCGAGCGCCTCGGTGAAGATCGCCATGCGCACCGCAACCCCGTTGTCGGCCTGTCGGAAGATCGCCAGGCGAGGATCCGAGACGATCTCGGACGAGAGATCGGCCGCGCCGTCGCGCGAATCGCGCGGGAGCGGGTGCATCAACAGGGCATCGCTCGGCAGATGCCGGTCGATCATCGCCTGGTCGATGCGGTATTCGTTGAACGCGGCGCCGGCCGCGTCCCCCATGCGCTCGCGCTGGATCCGGGTCGCATAGACGGCGTCCGCGCCTGCCATCGCGTCGGCGGGCGTCCGGCAGATCTCGACCGTGTGGCCCTTCGCGCGCACGAGTTCGACGATGTGCTCGGGCATCTCGAGCGGGTGCGGCGCATAAAGCGTGAAGGTGAGGTCGTTGTACAGCGACAGCAGGCGGGCGAGCGAGTGGACCGTGCGTCCGTAGCGCAGGTCGCCGAGCATCGCGATGCGGGATCCGTCGATGCGCTTGCCGAGGAAGGAGAACTCGCGCTGGATCGTGTAGATGTCGAGCAGCGCCTGGCTGGGGTGCTCCCCCGCACCGTCGCCCGCGTTGAGCACCGGCACGTTGCTGGCGGCCGCGAACTGCGCGACGGATCCCTCGTCCGGGTGCCGCACGACGATCGCGTCGGCGTAGCCGGCGATGACGCGCGAGGTGTCATAGACCGACTCGCCCTTGGCCATCGACGAGAACGTCATGCCGGTCGTATCGAGCACGGTGCCGCCGAGGCGGGCGAACGCGGCGCCGAAGGACAGGCGCGTGCGGGTGCTCGCCTCGAAGAAGAGATTCGAGAGGACCGCGCCCTCGAGCACGCGCGTCGTCTCCTGGCGCGTCGCGAACGGCTGCATGACGTCGGCAACGCGGACGAAGCGCTCGAGGCCGGCGCGGTCGAACTGATCGACGGAGAGCAGGTGGCGGCTGCCGCCGAAGCCGGGCTTCTCCGCGGGCTCGATCGACGCGGCCGCGAGCCCCGCTTCCTTCAGCAGATGTTCGATGAGGAGGCGCGTCGCGCCGGGCATCGTGCGGGCGCCCGCCGACGCCGAGGGTACGAGCCACGAGTCGAGCGTGCGACGCTTGACCTCGATGCGCGCGCTGAACTCGTCACGGGTGAGGTTGAGGCGGCGCATGGCGTCGCGCAGGATCGACTGCTGGTTCAGACTCATGCCCTAAATATACACTTTGTGTGCATATTTGCCATGCACTTACTTTCCGGCTTCGAACCCGATCAACCAGCGCACTCCGAAGCGGTCGACGAGCGTGCCGTCCCAGTCGCCCCACGGGCGCTCCTGAAGCGGATCCACGACGCGGCCGCCCGCGGCGAGCGCGTCGAACCATTCGCGCAGGGTCTCGGGTTCAGCGGCACCGAGCAGCGAGAAGAACATGCCGACCATGTGGACGGCGTCCTCATCTCCGCCCGCATCGGAGGCGAAGAGGGTGACCGGTCCGTCGAGCTGGCCATGCGCGATGTCGCTCGGCGGGCCGTCGTTCCGACCGAACTGTTCGTAGGTGAAGGCGCGTACCTCTCCCCCGAACACACCCCGGTAGAACTCGAGTGCGTCGGCGGCGAATCCAGGAAACAGGAGATACGGCGTGGGTGCGGTCATGGGGCGATCGTACCCACGCGCGGGGTCATGTTCGAGTGGGTACGCCCAGCTGCTGCAGGACGGCGTCGGCGCATCGGATTCGCGGGACCCAGTCTGGGCGCACGAATGCCGCGCGGGAGAGCCGCACCCGCTGCTCGTCGACGGGTTGTCCGGGGCGCGGCGACTGACGGGTGACACCGTTCGGCTCATAGCCGAGCTTCCGCGACACGGCGAGCGACGCGTGGTTCCACGCGGCGGCGCTCGATTCGGCCCACTCGGCTCCGAGCGTGTCGAAGGCGAACGCGAGCAGTGCCGCCCGCATCTCCGTGCCGAGCCCCCGTCCTTGCGCGCTCTGCGTGATCCAGGATCCGCTGTTGACCGTTCTCCTGTTCGCGAAATCGAAGGCGTTGAGGTCCTGGGTCCCGATGATGCGACCGTCATGGTGCACCGCGAACGCGATGCTCCAGGAACGGGGCGAAACCTGCCCGCGGAGGCTCCACTGATACGTCGCGAGGTTCCGGGGCAGCTCCTCGGCGGGCGCATCCGTCCAGGGGAAGCCGAAGGGCATCGTCTCGGGATCGTGGACCCCGTCGAGCGCTGCCTGCGCGAGCTCGGCGAGGTCGCCGTCACGCACGGGCGACATCGTCAGCCGCGGAGTCTCGATCACGAGTCCGAACAGCGGCCAGATGTCTTCAAGTTCCATGCATCAACGCTAGTGGCAGGGTCGGGCGCGCCCGCCGAATGTTACGGGCCGCCCTTCGTGCCGCTGCCGCGCCGCCGTCAATGTGACGCGAGCGCGGCGGGGATGCGGCCGGTTCCGCGCGCTACCGGCCACGCGGGTCCGCTCGCCGCGGACGTAGGCGCTCACGGCGAGGGACGAGCCGAAAGTCGCGCAATGCCTCGTCGGCCATGACCGGCACCACCTCGGGAAAAGCGAGTCCCTCCCAGAACTCAGCGGCGGGTTCTCCCCTGTGCACGAGGCCGGAGTGCACGAGCCAGGCGGTCAGCACCATCCCGTGCGTGCCGACGACCATCGCGTCGGCACGGTGGCGCCGCAGCCCGTCCGTCATCCGGCGCGCGACAGCCTCCTGTGTCTCCCAGCCCGTATGACGGTCATCACGGTCGCCACGGATCCATGCGCGCCGTCGTTGCCGGAAGTCGTCACCGAAGGGCTCATCGCGGCGAACTTCGCCGAAGTCCGGATCGACGATGGCCGTCGTGCCGCTCGCGATCTCCACGGTCTCGATCGCCTTCCGCTCATTGCTCGCCAGGATCCGAGCCCCCGCCGGCAATTCGAGCGCGCGGGCCGCCGCGACGCCCGACACGGACAGCGGCCACTCCGCGGGTGATAACGCCGCCGTCGCCTCGGGTGCTGCGTGGCGAATGAAGAAGAGGACGGGCATAGCCCCCAGCGTATGCGCCGCGCCGCTACCGTGGTCTTATGCCCTATCAGCGCACCGACCAGGCATCTTTCGATCTGCGTCGGCACCTGCCGAAGTGGGCGGCACGGGCGTTGAAGCTTCCCGGATCCGTTGTCTTCGCCGGCGCCGATGACGAGGGGCTCGCTCCGATTGCGGCGGCGGTCGAGGCCAGTCTCGGGCAGCGGCCGTTCCGCGAGCAGATCGTCGCCGCAACGGCGCTCTCGCAGGGGCACGCCGTCGAGATGGACACGGGCGAGGGAAAGACGCTCGCGGGCGCGATGGCCGCGGCCCGCCTGGCTCGAGAGGGTCGCCACGTTCACGTTCTGACAGTGAACGACTATCTTGCTCACCGCGACGCGGAGTGGATGCGCCCGATGTTCGAGTCGCTGGGCGTGCGGGTTGCGTCGATCGGTGAGCACACGACGACGTTCGCGCGGCGGGCGGCGTACCGCGCGGACGTCGTGTACGCCTCGTACTCGGAGGTGGGATACGACGTGCTGCGCGATCGCCAGGTCGAGGATCCCGCGGACCGCGTCGATCCGCGCTTCGACGTCGCGCTCGTCGACGAGGCGGACGCCGTCATGATCGACGAGGCGATGACGCCACTGGTCTTGGCGGGCGCGGACGAGTCCGCGGCGGCCGACCTCGGTTCCGTGACGGCGATCGTCTCGCGGCTCGACGACCGGATCCACTTCGCGACGGATGACGACCGCTCGAACGTCTCGCTCACCGAGGCGGGCATCGACGAGGTGGAGCGCTCTACGGGTGACCCTCTCTTCGAGGGCGGAGACACGTTGACGCTCGTGAACCTCGCGCTCCACGCGCGGGTCCTCGTGCACCGCGACATCGACTATCTCGTCGAAGACGGTGAGATCCGCCTGGTCAACGCCTCGCGCGGGCGTATTGCTCACGCGCAGCGGTGGCCCGACGGCCTGCACGCGGCCGTCGAGGCGAAAGAAGGTCTCGCGATCACGCCGCCCGGCATGATTCTCGACCAGATCACCGTGCAGGATCTTCTGCATCGCTACCGCACCCTCGCCGGCATGAGCGGTACGGTGCTACCGGTCGCCGAGGAACTGCGCGAGTTCTATGCCGTCGAGGCGGGGCGCGTCGAGCGGCGCCTCGTGGACGCGCGCGTCGACCATCCGTGGCGCGTCTATGACACCCGGGCGGAGAAGGACGCGGCGGTTGTCGCCGAGATCACGGCCAGGCACGATACCGGGCAGCCCGTGCTGGTGGGCACGGGATCGGTCGCCGAGTCCGAAAGCCTCGCCGCGCAGCTTTCCGAACGGGTCGCGGTACGCGTGCTCAACGCGCGCAACGACGCCGACGAGGCCGCCATCGTGGCCCGTGCGGGTGAGCCGGGCGCCGTGACGATCTCCACGCAGATGTCGGGGCGCGGCACGGATATCCGGCTCGGCGGATCGGACGAACGCGACCGCGCTCGCGTCGCGGCGAGCGGCGGCCTCGCGGTGATCGCAACGTCGGTGTATCCGTCAGCGAGGCTCGATCTGCAGCTCCGCGGGCGAGCAGGGCGGCAAGGGGATCCGGGTGAGTCGCTCGTCTTCGCCGCGCTCGACGACGAGCTGGTCCGTGCGAATCTCACCGACGGGTCCGCTCGCGCGCTGGCCCGCGGATCCGTCGACGGTCGCGCCGCACGGCGCATCGTGCGCGAGGCGCAAGAGATCGCCGAATCCGTGCGGGCCGACCGCCATCGAGCGACATGGAAGTACACGAGGGCGATCGCGCAACAACGCGACAAGGTGCTGCGCGTGCGCGAGGAGGCACTCGCGGATCCGGATGCCGAGCGACGGCACGTCACTCTCTTCACCCTCGATGAGCAATGGCAACGCCACCTCGCGTTTCTGAGCGAGCTGCGCGACGGTATCCACTTGCGCCGGCTCGCGGGCAAGGATCCGGCTGACGAGTTCCACCACGAGGCGATTCGCGCCTTCGCCGGCTTCTTCCCGGCCGTCGATGATGCCATCGCGGAGCGCATGAGCCGTCTCGGTGCCGGTGAAGACCTCGGGCTCCGCCGGCCGTCATCGACGTGGACGTACATGATGCGCGACGACCCGCTGGGTGACGCGATGGGACGTGCCACGGCCACGCTCCGGAGATGGATCCGCGGCTGACCGACGAGGCGATGCGTCAGCCGCGAACGGCATCCGCCCGCTTGTTGTGTCGGACGATCGCGACAAACGCTGTGAGCGGTGCGACCAGGGCGAGGACGATCGTCAGCAGTGGCACGGAGAAGCACAATGCGGCGCCGAAGGCTATCAGCCCCGCTCCCACTGCGCGCTGAGCAACCGCCCCCGATGGCGTCACCTGCGGCGGACCGAAATAGGGCATCCGGGTGGTCGGGCTCGCCGCGAGCACGCGTCCGAGCGACCAGAGGAACAGCGCGTTACCGATGATCGCGAGAGCCGCTCCGACGATGGACATGCCACCACCTTAGCTAAGATATACCGCCGTGGCCAGGGCGCCCCCGGCCACGGCGGCGAGGCCGGCTATGCGGCTGCGGCGCGCAGTTCGGCGGCGGCCACAGCGACGTCCGGAGCGCCGTAGAGCGCACCGCCCGCGACGGCGAGCTGAGCCCCGGAGTCCTTGACCGACGCGATCGACGAGGCGTTCACTCCCCCGGCCACCGAGAAGGGAACACCCGCGGCCTTCCCGGCCTCGAGTAGCGCGTCGAGCGAGTAGCCGGGCTGGGCCTGCTCGTCGAGACCGGCATGCATCTCGACGTACTCGGCGCCGAGCTCGACGACCTCGCGGGCTCGGGCTGCCTTGTCCGTCACCCCGATGAGGTCGACGACGATGCCCTTACCGTGGGACTTCGCGGCCTTGACGGCACCCGCGATGGTGCTGTCGTCGGCCACGCCCAGTACCGTGACCAGGTCGGCGCCGGCGCGGAAGGCAATGTCGGCCTCGAGTTCGCCGGCATCCATGGTCTTGAGGTCGGCAAAGACGATCTTGTCGGGGAAAGCCTCTTTCATGGCCGTGATCGCGGGCAGTCCCTCGGCCTTGATGAGCGGCGTACCGAGTTCGAGCACGTCGACATGCGGAGCCGCGGCGGTGGCGAGTTCGAGGGCGTGAGTGGTCGTGAGGGTGTCGATCGCGAACTGGATCTTCATGGTGTTCCTATCTTTCGTGAGGGAGGTCATTCGAGGTTTGCGTGACGCGGCCACAGCTCATCGGCGGATGAGCCCGACCTCTTCCAGAGCGCGTGGAAGAGCGCGTCGCCCACGAGCACGACGGCCTGTTCGAAAAGCGAGCCGGCGTACTGCGCCGATGCGGTGCCAGAACGGTCGAGCTTCGCTGCCGCGGGGATCACGAGCACACGATCGGCAAGGTCGGCAAGCGGCGAGGAAGCGGTCGTGGAGAGCGCGACGATGCGCGCGCCCACGTCTCGCGCGGTGGCGGCCGAACGGACGATGCCGGCGGTGGTACCGGATCCGCTGGCCGCGATCAACAGGTCGCCTCGGGCGATCGCCGGCGTCGTCGTGTCGCCCACGACGTGTGCTGTAAGACCCATGTGCATGAACCGCATGGCCGTCATGCGCAGGGCGAGACCGGAACGGCCCGCACCGAGCAGGAAGACGCGCTTCGCGGATTCGATCTCGGTGAGGACGTCACCCGACCCCGCTTCGTCGGCAATGGCGCGCACGACGGCGTTGAGCTCGCCTAAGGCGAGGAGGAGGGCTTCGGAGAACGTGTCGTCGGAGGTCACGTGTTTATCGTGGTCTCCGCGCGCATGCGACGCGCTCCCCGCACGATCAGTTCGACTAGCCGAACGGCTAGTCGGCTAGCCTCGATGGATGACGACTTACGATCGTGCACGAGAAGCAGGCGAGGAGCGCGCGCTCACGGAGCAGGCGGATCGCTACGCCGTCACTCTCGAGGCGCTACTCGCGGCGTTGCGGTCCACCCGACTCGATGACCGCGCGGCACGACGTGCGGCGATCGACATCGCCGCGGGCGCGATGGTGGATCTCCGTGCCCGCTCGCACGATCATCTCTCCGTGCTGCTCGAACCCGTAACGGGCGCGTTCGAACGGCTGCGCAGGGACCTTGCTCCCCTGCTGCGCTATGGCGACCTCGACGTGCAGTTCGTCGAACCGCCCGCGAACGGCCGCGCGCTTCCGGGGGAGGTCGCACATGCTGCCCGCGCGATCGTGCGCAACGCGGTGCTCGCGTTCGTCGACACCGGCGACGCCCGACGGGTGCGGATCGAGTGGGGCTGCGACGGCCTCCACCTGCTCATCGGTATCCGTGACGATGGCCGTGGCGAGATCGATGCGCACGACGATGCGCTTCGTCCGATCGTGGAGCATGTCTCGCATCTCGGCGGCACGATGCGAGTCGCATCCACGCCCGGATGGGGCACCGAGTTGTCGATTCAGATCCCGCTGGATCCTCCCGAGCCGACCAGCGCACTCGATGAGGATCTCACGCCGCGCGAACGCGAGATCCTCGTCCGCGTCGCAGCCGGTGCGCGCAACGGTGAGATCGCACGTGACCTGGGCATCAGCGAGCACACCGTGAAGTTCCACGTCTCGAAGCTTCTGCGGCGCACCGGGGCCCGCAATCGCGCGGAACTCGCGGCCGCGTTCGTGTGAGAGGCTAGTCGGCATGGCAGAGAACGACGTCGAGGTCGGATGGGAACACGCCCGCGACACGAATCGCGCGAACTGGGACGACCGGGTCGATATCCACGTCACGAGCTACGGGCTCGAGGCGTTCGATGACCCGCAGCACATCTCGTCCGTCGTTGCCGAGGATCTCGCGGCCCTCGAACCGTTCCTCTCCGACGGTGTGACCGGTCTCGACGTCTGCCACCTGCAGTGCCACATCGGATCCGACACGCTCTCGCTCGCGCGCGCCGGCGCGCGCGTGACCGCGCTCGACTTCTCCCCCGCCGCCCTCGAGGCCGCGGAACGATTCGCGACCGCGCACGGACAGCGGATCCGCTGGGTGCAATCGGACGTCATGGACGCGGCGAGCGCCATCGATGACACGTTCGACCTCGTCTACACGTCGATCGGCGCGATCTGCTGGCTGCAGGATCTCGACCGCTGGGCGGCACAGGTCGTACAGCTGTTGCGCCCGGGAGGCACGTTCTTCATCCGCGACGGTCACCCCGCCCTCTACGCCCTCGATGAGACGGCCGATCACCTCAGCATCCGCTATCGCTACTTCCCGAACGGGCAGGCGCAGACGTGGAACGACGAGGGCACGTACTCGGGCGAGGGCACCGTTGCGAACACCCGCACCTACGAGTGGCCGCACTCACTATCGGAGATCATCAACGCGCTCATCGGCGCCGGTCTCACGATTCAGCGTTTCGACGAGGGAACGACGCTCCCCTGGCGCTTCTCGCCGCGCATGGAAGCGACGCCCGACGGATGGGTCTGGCCCGAGGCGGAGCGCGAGAACATCCCCTGCACGTTCACGATCATCGCGCGGAAGTCGTAAGCAGCGTCTCGAGCGTCTGGGCGACGCCCTCGTCCTGGCATGAGGGCGCGATGTGATCGGCCACCGCGAGAACGCTGTCGTGGGCGTCGGCCATCGCATACGCAGTGCCGGCCCACGTGAGCATCGGGATGTCATTGGGCATGTCGCCGAAGGCGATCACGTCGGCCGCGTCGATACCGCGCTTCTCGCAGAGCGCCGCAAGGGCGTTGGCCTTCGTGATCCCGCGGGCGCTGATCTCGATGAGACCGGGCATAGACCAGGTCGCGGTCGCGCGATCGGCGACGGCCCCGAGCGTCCCGTCGCGGAGCGCGTCATGGTCGATACTCGGATCCTTCGCGAGGAGCTTGATCGCGGGCTCGCTCCAGAGGTCGGCGAGGGTGCCGCACGGCGCTCCCGCCATCGGGAAATCCTGCTCGAACTCGGGCGTGAGGCGGATCCCGGCGGGGAACTCGATCGCGAGCTGCACGGTCGGGAGTGCCGCAGCGATGTCGCGGGCGATCGCGAGACCGATCTCGGGTTCGATTCCGCGGATCCGCTCGATGCGGTTCGCGTGGAGGTCGTAGGTGAGCGCGCCGTTCGACACGATCGCGATACCGTGCTCGCCCACGTGCTCGCGCAGCGGCTCGACCCAGCGCAACGGACGGCCGGTGATGAAGACCACCGGGATCCCGGCGGCGTCGACCTCGCGGAGAACGCGTGCCGTGTAGTCGGGGATCGTGAAGCTGTCCTTGGGCACGAGTGTGCCGTCAAGGTCGGTCGCGACGAGCATGGTCTGAGCCTATCGGGCAGGAGACGACCGCATCGTCGGAGGGCTACCGCGGCGCCCTGTCGACTGGTTTCATGGTCCTTATCGTGGAAAGGACACCCGATGACTCGCACCCGCGTACACAACCTCCTCGTGTCGGCCGATGGTTTCGCGGCCGGCACGCATGTCACGCACGAAACGCCTTTCGGCGGCGCCGAGGCGCTCATCCCCTTCTTCGATGGCCGCGTCATTCACGGGATCGGCGGCCTCACCGGCCCGGTCAGCGCCGACCACGCGTTCTTCAGCATGTGGGGCCAGGGCATCGGCGCGGAGATCATGGGACGCCGCAAGTTCGGGCCACAGGCGGGCGCGTGGCCGGACGACGGGTGGCGCGGCTGGTGGGGCGATGCTCCCCCGTTCGAGACACCGGTGTTCGTGCTGACGCACTATCCGCACGACACGATTTCCTTCGACAACGGAACAGCCATCCGCTTCATCGACGCCGCGCCCGCGGACGCACTCCGTATCGCGACGGAGGCGGCGGGAGGCCTCGATGTGCGCCTCGGCGGTGGGCCCACGACCGTGAACGCGTTCCTCCGCGCCGACCTCGTCGACGTCATGCATGTAGTGGTCGTGCCGATCGTCCTCGGCTCCGGCGTTCGCCTGTGGGACGGGCTGGGCGGTCTGGAGGAGCGGTTCAGCGTCGAATCGGTGACGACCGCGAGCGGCCTGACGCATCAGCTCTGGAACCGTCGACCGCGCGCATAGCGCGGCTCACAGAGCCAGACGCATCTCGTTCTCGGTTCCGCCCGGCTCCAGCTCGTAGGGCATCGTGACCCCCGTGTCCACGAAGCCGCGGCGCACATAGAACGCGATGGCACGCGCGTTGTCGGCATGCACATCGAGCGTCAGCGTCGTACCGTAGATGCGCGCCCATTCGATGACGTTGTCGAGCAGCGCGTCGGCGACGCCCTCGTGGCGTCCACGGGCTTCCGGATCGACGAACACGCCCACGAGCATCGGCCCGGCGCTGGGACTGACGAAACCGCGCATGACGCCCAGCCAGCGACCGTCGCCGTCAACGGCGACGAAGCCGATGTTGGATCCCTGCTCGTTTTGCGTCGCGCGCCGGATCCATTCGGCGTCTCCCAGCGCCTGCGCGTGGGCGAGCGTCTCGCCGTACGCGATGGGCGTGTCGGCGAGCATGCGCAGCCGAATCTCGCGGAACTCCTGCCAGTCGTTTCCGACGATGCGGCGCACGGTGAAACTCATGCGGCGACCGCCTGGTTCGCGGCGAAGAACTCGCCCAGGGCCGGCCGGAACTTCTCCAGTCGAGGACTCCACGGATCCGCGAGTTCTCCCGCCGCCGTCATCCGGTCGAACTCGTCGAGCGTCACCCATCTCGAGTCGGCGACCTCCTCCGGATCCAGGACGATATCGACGGGACCGTCAACGACGGTCGCATACAGGTCGAAGAACGCCGACCGCTCGACGACTCGACCGATCGAGGTCAGCTGCTCGGGTTCGCACCGCACGCCCACCTCCTCGAAGAGCTCGCGAGACGCGGCCTCGCGGCTCGTCTCTCCCGCAAGGGCGCTTCCCGCCGAGACCTCCCAGGTGAGCGGCAGGGTCTTCCCGGCGGCCCGCTGGGCGACGAGCAGGTAGCCGTCGCGACGGACGACCGCGGCCGCGACCACGAGATGCCTGCGCCCCTCCGGCAGGGGCGTGTCGCGCACGTGCGTCTCCCCCGTCGGGTTCGCGTCGGCGTCCAGCAGGTCCCAGATTTCGTCGGTCATACCTCCACGCTATCGGTGCTTGACTGGAGGGCATGACAACCAGCGATCGGGTGCGTGGCGCCTACGGCGCACGCGCCGACGAGTACATCCGCCTGCTCGGATCGGTCTCGGCGCTCTCGCCCCTCGACGCGGCGCGAATCCACCGCTGGTCGGTCGGCGTGAGCGGCCGCATCCTCGACGCGGGCAGCGGACCCGGTCACTGGACCGCGTACCTCGACGCTGCAGGGAGCGATGTCGAAGGCCTCGATCTCACGCCCGCGTTCGTCGAGCACGCCCGCGACACCTATCCTCACGTGGCTTATCGCGAGGGATCCATCCTCGAGCTGCCCCACGAGACCGCCTCGCTCGGCGGCGTCCTCGCCTGGTACTCGCTGATTCATCTCGACCCCGACGAGGTCTCCGCCGGGCTCGCCGAGTTCTCCCGCGTGCTCGTGCCCGGCGGATCCCTACTGCTCGGATTCTTCGAGGGCGCGGACGAGGAATTTGCACACGCCGTCACCACCGCCCGGTTCTGGAGCATCGACGCGATGACCCGCATCCTGGATGACGTTGCTTTCGACGTGATCGACGCCGAGACCCGGCAGGATCCGGGTGCGCGACCACATGCGTCGATCGTGGCGCGGCGGCGTGCTCAGAACGACACCGGCGTGACCGTACCTCTGAGCCAGTCGCGACGGATGATGCCGTAGGCGACGGAGCCGATCGGCTCCCCATCCGGCACCGGCCACGCCTCGCGGTAGTGCGCCTCCTGTACCCAGCCGCACCGCTCGAAGGTGCGGCGCATCGCGATGTTGTCTTCGCGCGTCTGGCCCTCGAACCGCCGCACCGCAGGCATGCTCCCGAACACATAATCGGTGACCGAGCGAAGCACCCGCGTGCCGATGCCGCGCCCGCGCCATGCCTCGCCGAGACGCAGATCCAACAGCGGCGCATCATCCTCCAGATCCTCGAGCCGTACGAGTCCCACAATCTGCTGGACGTCGTCCATGGCCCAGAGACTCACGATGCCTCGGCTACTGAATGCGCCCGCTGCGATCCGCATCTCCACCTCGTCCGCTGTGGGGCAACGTCCAACATGGAACGGAAACTCGTTGGTGGTCATGAACCGGATGAGTGCGTCATGATCTCGCCCGACCGGGTCGAGGGGCTCGAGGTGAATCGTCATGATGTGGAAAAGGATACGTCGATGCTTCGTAGACTCGTGCACGTGACCCAGCTACGCGCCGTGATCTTCGACCTGGATGGAACCCTCGTGGATCAGGATGGTGCGGCGGGGCCCGCGGTCGTCGAGTGGGCCGCGGAGCTCGGCCTCGATCCGACGCGGATCGTCGAACGCTGGCGGGACATCGCCAACCGTCACTACGCGCGATATCAGGCGCGCGAGATCACCTTCCAGGAACAACGACGCGAACGCGTGCGCGAGTTGCTCGGCACGACGCTCGGCGATGCTGAAGCGGACGCCCTCTTTGATGGCTACCTTCACCGCTACGAAGCAGGCTGGACGGTTTTCGACGACGCGATCTCTTGCCTGGAACGTGCGCACCAAGCGGGTTGGGGGACCGCGATTTTGACGAACGGTGAGCGCTCACAGCAGGTGCAGAAAATCACGCGCCTCGGGCTCGAGCGCCTCGTTGACGAGATTGTGTGCTCGTCTGATCTGCCGGCAGCGAAGCCGGATCCGCGCGCGTTCCAGACGACACTTGCGCGCCTCGGTGTCGAAGCAGAGCATGCTCTCATGGTCGGCGATGGCCTCGAGAATGATGTTCTGGGGGGCGCGTGGAGCAGGGATGAACGCGGTGCTAATCGATCGCTTCGCGACTCAATCAGAAAAATGCACGATCCGATCGCTCGACGAACTCATCTTCGAACCGTACTTACCCGCTTAAGAGCTCACGGACCGGATATGCGCTGCGAACGATGGCTGAAAACGCCTGTTGTTCATCCGAGGTGACCACACCGCGCACAGCCGCGCTGCGGACACTGCGACGAAGAAGTTCATCCTGGAACAATCTGGGTTCTTAACTGAGAAGCCTCGCGACACCCGTGCCCACCCAGGCGACCAACTCGCTGAACCCCGACTTCGCATCATCTTTAGCCTTCTCCTCTAGGCTTGCTTCTTCAGGCTCTTCGTCGGGCACATCAGTCATGCCTCGAGGCTATCGATCGCCTCACGATGCGCGACGATGAAGTCGGTCTTGCCCTCGATGTAGGCCATGCGGTCCTCGGGATTATCGATTGCGAGGCGCCGTTTGAGCGCGCCATACACGTCACGTGCCTCTTCGTTCGCGCGAAGTACGTCTCGGAGTCCGAGGTGATGCTGCCACGCCTCACCACCGACACGTTCGACGTGCACGTTGACGAGGCGCACTCCTTCTTCGAGCTCAAGACCGTACAACACTTCGGGTTCCTGCTCGTCGCGGGCGCCGCGGCACAGGAATCCCATCGCCTGCAACCATTCGTGCACGCGCAATGCATCGGACGGGCACGCTACCGCAATGGCGATGTCGAGGATCGCCTTCGCAGGCAACCCCGGCACCGAGGTCGATCCCACGTGAGCGATTTCGAGGACTTCCTCGGGACGTGTGGGTTCCAACGCCGCCACCAGCGCGTTGAAAGCGTCCGCCCACCTCGGTGAGTAGTCGGCGATCTCGACGATTCCGCGCATCAGCCCGAGATCCGCATTGCGCAAGGCATCCTCGACGGCGGCATCGATCGGAGCAGCAGTCTCGGTGCGTTCAAAGAGCATCGCATCAGCCTAACCGCACGCCACATCAGGAGCGATCGCTTTCGGAAGAGCGCATTTCGCTGATTTCTCCTTCCGAACGGAACGGTCAGCCTCTGGCGCGCAGGGTGCCGTCGAGCCAGCCGCCCAGCACTCGGTACGCGGCCTCACGAGCGTCGTGCCGCGAGAGGAAGATGTCGTGCAGCGCCCCGTCGATTCGGGCGATCGTCACGAGCGGGCCGAGCTTCAGGGACGCCCGGGCGATGTCGTCGACGATGAGCACCGAGTCGGCCCGTGTGAGCTCATCGTGCCATCGCAGAGGGCGCGCCGAACGCGCCGAAAGCATCACGAAGACTGGCGCGTCGATGGAGAGACCGTCCTCAACGGCGTCATGCCCGCGCAGGATCGCGCCCAGCCAGCCGGCGTGCACGGGCATCGACTGCTCCGGGCGCCAGGCGAGATTCGGCTCGACGGGATCCAACGGGTCCACCGTCTCGGCCTGCGCCCGCGCGTAGTAGCCGAGGTCGACCTGCGGCACCGGGCCCATCGGCCTGCGACGTGCACGTAGCTCGACGAGCGGCATGATCGCGTCGCGCGGCAACTGGAACTCCAGCCATGGGCTGTTGAGGATCACCGCGCTCGCAACCCCGGGATTGCGATGCGCCCAGAGGCTCAGCGTGAGCCCACCGGTCGAGTGCCCCATCAGAACGAGGCGACGCCCCGGGCCCATCGCTGCGAGCGCCGCGGCGATGTCCTCGTCGTAGGTCGCGAGATCCGCGATGTACCCGGGGGTCTGCCCCTCGCGCAGGCTCCGGCCGTACTTGCGCAGGTCGAGGGCGAAGAACCGCGCGCCGCGGGACGTGAACGTGCGCGCGAGCCGCTTCTGGAAGAAATAGTCCGACCAGCCGTGCACATAGAGGACATCGACGTCTTCGAGCGGGCGCTTCCGGAACCACCGTCGGCGCGGCAACGCCCGCACGAGCGTTGCGACGACCTCGCCCTCGTCGTCCTCCCCGAGAGGGAGGGTGAGCTGCTCGAACTCGTCACCGAGCACATCGGGAACCCACTGGCCGGTCATACCGCCAGCATATGGCTACTGCTTCGTCGTGCGCTCGATGCTCATCACGAGGATCACGCGGTCGGCGGCGTCGGCAGGCTTTCCGCCCAGCGGCTTGCCGTAGCGCTCGCCGAGATGGATGTAGAACTCGCCCTCGGGGTCGGGAATGACGTCAACGAGCTTTCCGCGCACCTCGAGGTAGCTCGTGGGCTCGTCGGGGTCGGTGATCGAAAACGACATCGACGGGTTGCTCTGCAGGTTGCGGAACTTCTGACGCTTGCTCGTGTGCGTGAAACGCACGTGCTCGCCATCGAACTCGAACCACATCGGGTTCACCTGCACGGTATTGTCCGGTCGGATCGTGCCGAGGTGCCCGTAGAGGGGCAGGTCGAGAAGGCGGCGGAACTTCGGATCGAGGTTGTCGAGAGCGCTCATGCGGCCAGTCTGCCGGATCACGCGCCGATCTCAATGCGCAGGCGCGAAATGTGACGGGCGGTGATGTCGTCCTCGGCGGATCCGTCCTCGAGAATCGGCTCCTCGCGGATCACCTCGAACGGCACCTCGGGCACGTCGCCCGTGAGGCGCACGTCGAGATGGGACACGTCGAAGCCGTGCTCGTGCAGGTAGGCGGCCATGTCGTAGTCCTGGCCGGAGTCGCCCGCCGTGAACCAGCGACGCGGCGCCTGCATCCGCGAGGCGATGAGGTCGAGCGCCCTGCGTGCGCCGAGTGCTTTGCCGCTGTCGACGTGTTCGACATCGACGGAGATCACCGTTGGATAGATCGTGAATCCGTCGGCTCCCGTATCGGCGATCGCCCGCTCGAATGCCTCGACGATCTTGTCGCGGCATGGCAGGAACTCATCGCGCGGCACCGTCACGTGCTGTTCGAGCGACACCATCGTGTGCTTCGTGTTGTCGAAGAACACGATGTCCGAGTATTCCGCGGCGATCCGTTTGCCCGCTTCTACGAGCGCCGGAGGCGGCGCGATCGACGGATCCAGCGCCACGTCCCCGATCGAGGGTGAACCATCTCGCTCCGTCAGGGAGAACCACGTGCCGCCCTTCTCGCCGACGCCCCACACCGGATCCGTCGCCTTCAGCCCGGCATGCGTGAGAGCCGGCAGCACCTGCTCGGCGAGAAAGTCGACCGATCGGCCGGTGTTGAACACCACGGGACACCCGGAGCGCGCGATCGCGACCAGATCCGCCGCCAGGCCGTGCAGGCGAACCGTGCGGGTGCGGGTGCTGGAAATGGGTCCGTCAACGTCGAGCAGCAGGCCGAGGGGCGGGGTAGAAGTCACGTGTCCATTGTCTCGCACGCGAGAATGGTGGAATGCACGCCTTCGATCTCGACCGCATCGGATCCGGGCTCGTCGTCTCTCGATCTCGGGACGAGATCGAGGCGGCGCTCGCCGCGGGTTCGGCCGTCATCACCGCGCCTCCCGGCACGGGCAAGACGACGTTCGTGCCCCCGCTTGTGGCGAACGCACTGCGAGCCGGGCGGATCCTCGTCACGCAGCCGCGTCGCGTCGCCGTCCGCGCGGCGGCGCGCCGCATCGCGCAGCTCGATGGATCCGTTCTCGGCGGGCCGAGCGGGTTCACCGTCCGAGGCGAACGGCTCGTGTCCGACGACACGCGCATCGAAACGGTGACGCCCGGGGTGCTGTTGCGACGGCTGCTCAACGATCCGGGGCTCGACGGCATCGCCGCTGTCATCATCGACGAGGTGCACGAGCGCAGCGTCGACAGCGATCTTCTGCTCGGCCTGCTCGGAGAGGTGCGCGCGTTGCGCGACGACCTCGTGCTCATCGCGATGTCGGCGACCGTCGACGCGGATCCGATCGCGCGACTTCTCGGCGCGCCGATCGTCGCGATTCCCTCTGTCCTGCACCCGCTCGATATCGCCTACGAACCGTCCTCGACGCCACGCCTCGGCCCACGAGGCGTCGAGCGTTCGTTCCTCGACCACGTCGTGGCGCTCGCGGTACGCGAACGGGAGTCCTTCGGCCACGACGCTCTCGTCTTCGTGCCCTCGGCGCGCGACGTCGACGAGGTCGTGCGCCGGATCCGCTCGTCGACGCCCGATATCGAGGCGCTCCCCCTGCACGGGCGTCTGCCCGCCGCGGAACAGGACCGTGCGACCTCCGGACGTCGGGACGGCGACCCGCCGCGCATCGTCGTGAGCACGGCCCTGGCGGAGAGTTCGCTCACCGTGCCGGGTGTGAGGCTCGTCGTCGACGCCGGTCTCTCGCGGGAGGTACGCCGCGATCAGGCGCGCGACATGTCGGGACTCGTGACGGTCAGTGCGTCCCGCGCCAGCGCCGACCAGCGCGCCGGCCGCGCCGCGCGTCAGGGCCCCGGCCGCGCCGTACGCGCGTACACGGAGGCGGAGTATGCGTCGTTCCGTGCGGCGTCCGACCCGGAGATCCTCTCGGCCGACCTCGTCGACTCCGCACTCACGCTCGCGGAGTGGGGCACGCCGCGGGGCGCGGGACTCCCCCTCCTCACACCACCGCCCACCGCATCGATATCGCGAGCCGTCGAGGTTCTGGAAGCGCTCGAGCTGATCGACGGCTCGGGGCGCCCCACGGCGCTTGGCGCACGTGTGTCGCGCATGCCCGTCGGCGCACGCGAGGGACGCGCCCTGCTTGCCGCGGGCGGGGATCCCGCGACGGTCGCCGAGATCATCGCGGCGCTGTCGGGAGACTTCCGCGATCCGGGCGCCGATCTCGACGCGCTCCTGAGAAGCCTGCGCCGCGGCGAGGCACCGGGGGCGTCGCGCTGGCGCCGCGACGCGAAGCGGCTGACGCGCATCGCGAGCGACGATCGTCCCGGCCGGCCGGGTGACGCTCACCCAGCCGGGCGCATCGCAGCGCTCGCCCGCCCGGAATGGATCGCGCGCCGCGTGGCCGACGGATCGCGCACCTACCTCCTCGCGAGCGGCACGCGTGCCGCTCTGCCTGAAGGATCCTCGCTCACCGGATCCGAATGGATCGCCGTGTCCGACGTACAGCGCGCGGACGGTCGCGTCGCCGACGGCACCGGCGCGGTGATCCGGCTCGCCGCCGCGCTCGCCGAAGCCGACGCTCTGGAGATCGGACACGTGCGCGCCGAGCGCGTCGCCTGGCTGGAGGACGGACGCGTGCGGGCGCGAGAGGAACGCCGACTCGGATCCATCGTCCTCTCGTCGACACCCGTGAAAGCCCGTGACGACGACGCGGCGGATGCCCTTCTGTCGCACATTCGCGAGCACGGGATCCCGTGGAACGATAACGCCGCCGCACTCCGCGCGCGACTGCAGCTGATCCACCGCGAACTCGGCGCACCCTGGCCCGACGTATCGGACGAGACCCTGCTCGGGACGCTCGATGAGTGGCTCGCGCCGCACGTGCGCGGGGCATCGCTCGCCTCGATCGATGTCACCTCCGCGCTCCGTGGGCTCCTGCCGTGGCCCGAAGCGAGCCGCCTCGACGCACTCGCCCCGGAGAGGCTCGAGGTGCCGTCCGGATCCAGCGCCCGAATCGACTACCCGTCCTCGCGCGACGGCCGCCCGGTCGTCGCCGTCAAGCTACAGGAGGTCTTCGGCCTCGCCGACACCCCGCGCCTCGTCGATGGCCGCGTTCCGGTGCAGTTCCACCTCCTCTCCCCCGCCAGGCGCCCGCTCGCCGTCACGGAGGACCTGTCGTCGTTCTGGAACGGGCCGTACCAGGAGGTCCGCAAGGAGATGCGGGGACGCTACCCGAAGCATCCCTGGCCCGAGGATCCGTGGACGGCGCCCGCGACGGCGAAGACCAGCAAGCGCCTGCGCGAGGGGTGAGGCGAGAACGATCCGGTCACGATCACTGATGACGTCGCGGATCCCATCGATACTGGTCGCATGCGTAGTGAACGTCGCGTCGACAGGCTTCCGGCGATGTGTGCGTCGCTCGGCTGCGGCGTCGTGCTCGGCTCGGTCCTCCTGCTGAGCGGCTGCGGCGTGGTGGATGACGCTCCGGCCGCTGAACCGCCCGACGGGCTCGTTCGGACCCCGTCCCTCGCGACCGTGCTCGACGATGGCGACGGGCCCGAGCTCTGTCTCGGCGCCGTCGCCGAGTCGTACCCTCCGCAGTGCGGCGGCCCTGCGCTCGTCGGCTGGGACTGGGCTGATCACGAAGGCACCTTCGAGGAAGCGAGCGGTGTGCGCTGGGGAGCGTACGCGCTCGAGGGGCGGTACGACTCGGACGCGAACACCTTCGAGGTCGAGTCGGTGTCGGACGAGCCGCCGGCGACGTCGCCCTCGACTGAAATGGACTTCTCGACTCCCTGCGAGGAGCCCGACGGCGGGTGGCGGGTTCGCGATACCTCGGCCGTCGCGATGGCAGACCGCGAGGCGGCGTTCGCGCTCGCGGAGAGCCTCGAGGGGTACGCGGGTGCCTGGGTCGATCAGCACCTCCACGAGATTCCGTCGCCCACACCCGGAGACGATGACTCGCAGATCGCGTACGAGGAAGCGATGAACGACCCGCTGTACACCATCATCAACGTGCAGGTGACCGGCGACATCGCGGCCGCGGAAGAGAAATTGAGTGAGGTCTGGAGCGGGATGCTCTGCGTCTCGCATGCCGAGCGCAGCGAGGCGGAGCTGCTCGACATCTTGAACGAGCTGATGTCCATTCCGAACAGCTTGGGCGTCGGCACAGATGTGATCGACAATGCTCTCGACCTCAGTGTCATCTACGACGACGGCACGCTCCAGCGTGAGCTCGACGAGAAGTACGGCAAGGGCGTCGTCGAAGTCGACTCGGCGCTCGTCGGCTGACTCAGCGGATCCGCGACCAGCCGTGCGGAATGTCGCTGACGGCCGAGATCGCGTCGCCCCTCGCCGACCAGCCCTGCGCGGCCGGGCCGTCGAACGCGCCGCGCGCGACGCGAAAACCGACGTCATCGTGGCTCGTCCGGGGATGATCGCCGCGGCGCACGGACGCGTCGATGTTCGCGCTGTCGCCGTATCCACCACCGCGGAAGACTCGCTGGTCGCCATCGGTCGGGTCGAGCAGATCCCAGCACCACTCCCACGCGTTGCCGAGCATGTCGAAGAGACCGAAGAGATTCGGCATCTTGCCGCCGACGTCCTGCGGGTGCGCGAGGTGATCCGCGCGGGTCCAGGCGATATCGGGGACGGATCCGTACTGCGCCTTCGTCGATCCGGCGCGACACGCGAACTCCCACTCGGCCTCGGTCGGCAGGCGGTAGCCGTCGGAGTCGATGTGCCACGTGATGTCTTCGCCGTCGTACCCGTACGCCGGATCCAGTCCCTCCCACTCTGAGAGGGCGTTGCAGAAGCGGATCGCCTGCTGCCAGCTCACCCCGACGGCCGCGCGGCGTGGGTGCGCGCTCGGCACGGCGAGCAACTCGGCCATCATCTCTTCTGTGACCGCGAACCGCGAGATCTCGAACGGTTCGAGCTCGACGGTTCGGGTGATCTTGCGCCTGCGATCCCGCAGGGTGACCGGCCCGCCGTCAAGCGCGACCATGTCGGTGTCGGGGGTCATCCGTTCAGGCTACGTGGTGCCGCGCAGGAAACGACGGATCCAGGATCCGCGTGGCTCGGGTTCCGGATCTGAAGCGGGCTTCGCCGCGCGGCGCTCGCGCCACGCACGCACGTCCTCGTCGATATCGTGTAGCGGTGTGACGACGGGCGGACCGCCCTGGAGCTGCATGCGCGCGTACTTCACCCGCTTGTTGAACTCCGCGAGATGCTCGCGTACGTCTTCCTCGCGCCAGAAACCGTCGAGGGTTTCCTCCATCGCACGATGCTCGTTGCGCAACTGGATCGCCGGGGGTGCGAGGCCCGTGAGGTTCTCGCGCTCGATCTTCTGACGGATCCACCAATCAGGATCGTGCGGCTTGTCGATCCCCTCGAGCGGCTTGCCTGCGCCGGGAAGATTGTCGAAATCACCGCGGCGGATCGCGACCTGGATCGAGGCTTCGACGGCCGAGACACGCTCCTCGCGCGTCGTCCACCGCGGCGGACCCTCTACCTCCCGCGGCCCCTGCTCGCCGTCATGCTCGGCGCGGTACTGCGCGGCTTTCGTACGCGGGTCGTCCATGTTTTCCAGGCTATGCGTACAGTGGCCGCATGGCATACCTTCTCGCAGATTCGGTGCTCGGCACGCTCACGATTGCGAGCAATGGATCGGCGATTACCGGGGTGTGGTTCGAGGACCATCGCTATCCTCCGACGCCTGCAGCGCTCGGCGCGCGTGTCGAGCCGGGCGCGGATCCGCTTCTCGATGCGGCCGCGGGACAGCTGGCCGAGTACCTGGCGGGCGAGCGCGCGTCGTTCGATCTTCCACTGGAGCCGGTGGGGACCGAGAAGCAGCGTGCGGTCTGGCGGATTCTCGAGGGGATTCCCGCGGGGCAATCGCGCACCTACGGCGACATCGCGCGCGAGCTCGGCAGTCCCCGTGCCGCTCAGGCCATCGGCCAGGCGGTCGGGCGCAATCCGATCTCGATCGTGATCCCCTGCCATCGCGTGATGGGGGCCGATGGATCCGTCACCGGCTACGCGGGCGGTGTCGAGCGCAAGGTCTTCCTGCGCGAGCTGGAGGGGCATCGGAGCTCCGACACCTTGTTCTCAGGGCGCGTTACTCAAAAGCGTTGGTCCAAGGGTGATGGCTCGGCGGCGTAGCGTGGTGGCATGCAGTTCAACGCTTTCGCCGACTATGCATCCAGGACGGGTCTGGTCGCCGAGATCGTCCCCGAGGCGCAGAACAGCGACTACGAGTCCGGAATTGTCCAGATCGACGAAGAGCCCTGGCATATCCGGACTGCGCGCATCACCCCAGCCAAACCCGGTGCCTTCGTTGCGTTCTGGCAACGGGATGCGGAGGGGAACACGATGCCGTTCCGCGACGACGATTTCGCAGCAGGGCTGCTCGTTTTCGTGGCGCAGCATGGCCGGAGAGGGGTGTTCCGGTTCACCGGCGCGCATCTCGTTGAGCTCGGCATCACGTCGGGAAGGCAGCCCGGTAAGCGCGGGTTCCGGGTGTATCCGGGGTGGTGTACGGGTTTGAATGCCCAGGCCACGACCACGCAGCGCGCTCAGGCGTCCGCGTTCCACGAGTTCTGAGCCCAGCGGATCGCGTGTGTGAGCCAGCGGAGGATCGCCACGAGACCGAGGCTCGCGTGGTCGGTGGCCGCATCTCGGTCGCTCGGAGTTCAGAGTGATGCGATCCGTACCGGCCTCGGTGCGCCACCGCCCGTCACGACGCGGGATCCGCCTCGCGTAGCCCTCTCCCTCGTCAGAAGGCGGGACGCCGGCGCACCTGACAGTGCGCGACCCTTCACACGTCTCCGCTGACCCAGTCGACCTCATCGCGCCGGTTCCTCCTCCGGCAGCAGGGAGGCCGATGCACAACGATGCCGGTCCCGTTGGCCTTGAGGGGTCTGGCTCTCTCAGAAGCCGGGCACTCGAAGCGCCGCACGGTCTGCGGTCGGCTCGATGAGCGTGGCGTTCGATCCGTCGACCTCGCGGGCGAATCGCTCTGCGTCCGCCGGGGTGCGTCCTCCACGGATGTGGCGTTCGACGAGGCGCTTCAACCTCACGTCCTCCGGGGCGTCGCAGAACCACGCGTCATCGAGAAGGGGCCGGACGTCGCTCCACGGCTCCTGGTCGACGAGCAGATAGTTGCCTTCAACGATCACGATCCGCGCGGACGGTTCGATAGCGATCTCGCCCGCAATCGGTTCGTCGACCTCCCGGCGGAAGCTCGGTGCGTAAACGGTGCGATGCGTGTCGCGGCGCACGCGGCGGAGGAGCGCCACGAAGCCCGCGCCATCGAACGTGTCGAGAGACCCTTTGCGCTCGCGCCTGCCGAGGCGCTCGAGCGTCGCGTTCGCGAGGTGAAAACCATCCATCGGCAGGTGCACCGCGGCATCCCCGAGCCGGGCGACGAGCGCCGTCGCAAGCGTGGTCTTGCCGCTCCCGGGCGATCCCGCGATGCCGATGAGCACACGGGGTGTCTGGGGCGTGAGCCTCTCGATGCGGGAGACGAGATCATCGAACTGCATAGCGAGAGTCTCGCAGACCGGGCAAAGCTCTCGGCAGGCCGGACTCCCGCTCCCCGGCGGCGAAGACGGATCCGCTAGCGTTCTTCCACCTTGCGCCGCTCGATGTGCGTCCACCCCTTCCAGCCGCGTTCGGCCATGAGCTCCAGCAGTCGCGCCGCGGCGGGCGCGGACTCGGCCATGGTCGCGTCGAGGAGCGCGACGAACTGGTCATCGAGCTCGGCCTCGCTCACATTTCCTGCTTCAACCGCGCGCGTCGCGATCCGGTCGAGCAGATCCGCGGCCTCGACCACTCGTGGATCCTCGGCGGTCCAGTGCAGGGCCTGCCCGAACAACGCATAGAGGCGAACCATCTCCGGGTCGTCGAGGTCGCGGTGCTTCTGCGCAATGATCTCGTCGATCTGGTGGGGTACCTGGGCGGCGAGCATGATCCAGGCGTCCCGCTCCTTCTCCAGGTACTCCTCGGGCACGCCCAGACCTCGCACCCGGTCGAGGTATCCGACGACGCTCGCCGGGAGCGCGAGTGAATCCCCCGACGCGAGCTGCGCAAGACGCTTCCGCGTGTCCTGGATGCGGCGCGCCTCTTCTCGCAGGCGCCGGTCGATATCGCGGACGCTCGACGCGAACTCATCCGGCTCCGCGCTCAGCAGCGCTTCCACCCGCGAAAGAGGAACTCCTGCACTCGCGAGCACATGGATCCGAATGAGCCGAACGACCGCGTCGGCGTCATAGCTGCGGTACCCGGAGCGGTCGCGCTGAGGCTCGGGCAGTAGCGCCACCTTGTGATAGTGCCGCACCGCGGCGACAGTGACTCCCGCGTACGCGGCAAGCTGTCCGATCGTGAGCATCGCACTCCGCCTTACGAAATCTTCTTCCGATAGACCATCATCGCAACCACATACGCGATGACCACGATCCCGATGCACCAGGCGAGCGCGATCCAGATGCCGCCACCCACGGGCTGCTCGGCGAACAGACGACGAATCGTATTCACGATCGACGTCACAGGCTGATTCTCCGCGAACCAGCGCACCGGGCCCGGCATCGAGGCAGTCGGCACGAACGCGGAGCTGATGAACGGCAGGAAGATCAACGGATACGAGAACACCGTCGCGCCCTCGATCGATGTCGCCGCCAGGCCCGCGATGATCGCCACCCAGGTCAGTGCGAGGGTGAACAGCAGGACGATGCCGGCGACGGCGAGCCAACCGAGCACACCGGCTCCGGTGCGGAATCCCATGATGAGCGCGACGCCGACCACGATGGCCACAGATATCAGGTTCGCCACGAGCGAGGTGAGTACGTGCGCCCAGAGCACGGCGCTACGCGCGATCGGCATCGAGTGGAAGCGGTCGAAGATGCCGCTCTTCATGTCGGTGAACAGGCGGAAGGCCGTATACGAGACTCCCATCGCGACCGTCATGAGCAGGATGCCCGGCAGTACGTAGTTCACGTAGCCGTCGGATCCGGCTGATTGGCCGGTATCCACGGCGCCCCCGAGGACGTAGACGAACAGCAGCATGATCGCGATCGGCATGACCGCCGTCGTGATGATCGTGTCGGGGCTGCGCGTGACGTGCTTCATCGACCGTCCGGTGAGCACCGCCGTGTCCGTGAGAATGTTGCTGGTCATCATGGGTCACTCCTGTCCTTCTGTCGTTGACGGATCGGCGCTCTTGCCGCCGATGAGTGCGAGGAACACGTCTTCGAGCGTCGGCCGTTTCTCGACGTATTCGACGGTCGTCGGCGGAAGAAGCTGCGTCAGGTCGGCGAGCGTTCCCTCCGTCAGGATCCGCCCCTCGTGGAGGATCGCGATCCGATCGGCCAGCTCCTCCGCCTCATCGAGGTATTGGGTCGTCAGGAGGACCGTCGTGCCTCCCTCGGCCAGGTTCCGGATCGCGCGCCACACCTCGATGCGCCGCTCGGGATCGAGCCCCGTGGTCGGCTCATCGAGGAACACCACGGCCGGGTCTCCGATGAGGCTCATGGCGATGTCGAGACGACGGCGCATTCCACCCGAGTACTCCGCTGCGCGGCGCCCGCCGGCGTCGCGCAGCGCGAAGCGATCCAGTAGTTCATCCGCGACCCGTCCGGGATGCTTCACGTGGCGCAGCTTCGCGACGAGGACGAGGTTCTCGCGCCCCGTCAGCATCTCGTCGACCGCGGCGAACTGTCCCGTGAGGCTGATCGATTCCCGCACTCGCGCCGCCTGTCGGGCGACGTCGTAGCCGCTGACGGACGCGGTGCCCGAGTCGGCCTTCAAAAGCGTGGCGAGGATACGCACGAGCGTCGTCTTCCCTGCGCCGTTCGAGCCGAGCAACGCGAAGATGGACCCCTGCACGACCTCGAAGTCGACGCCTTTGAGCACGGGTAACGTGCCGTACGCCTTCTCGAGCCCGGAAACACAGATCGCAGGCGCGTTCATCGCCCCGGCTCCATTCCTCGTCCTGTATCCCGCATCATCTCTGCCTCCTTCATCGCGGCCGCCGTCTCTCGGCGAAATCGTCCGCGAGATCAGGATGCAGGGTTGATGCAGGATCAAGGTCAAGCCCGACGTGCTACGAGACAGAAACACTTGACGGAGAACGAGCGACCTATGATGTCGAGATGCCTCAGCTCGTGCCGCCCGATGCCCGCTTTCACGATTCGTTTCTCGCCTCGCACCGTGAGTGGGCCGGTGCGCAGCAGGACGGCGCGGGCATGAACGGGACCGAAGAGATCGAGAGTGCCCATGGCTTTCGCGCGTACGCCGAGAGCCTGTGCGCCCAGGAGACGGTTCCTCTGAAGGATGGCTTCGTGACTTGCACGTATCGATGGATCGTGGAGGGCGACGAATACCTCGGATCGATCTCGTTCCGGCACGAGCTCAACGACTTCCTGCTCAACTATGCGGGCCACATCGGCTACGGCGTACGTCCATCGGCGCGCAGGCGCGGCCTCGCCTCGTGGGCGCTCGGAGAGACGCTCTCGATGGGCCGCGTGCGCGGCTACGATCGCGTGCTCCTGACCTGTCGCGACGACAATGTCGCCTCGGCCGCCACCATCGAGAAGCACGGCGGACAGCTGGAGGACAAGCGAGCGCTCGACGGCACCGTGATGCGTCGCTACTGGATCACGCTCTGAGCCGCGCGGTCAGCCCTCGAGAATGACGAGTTGCGTGGTCGCGCGGGTCATCGCCACGTAGCGGTCGACGGCACCCTCGATGCCGTCGCCCAGCGAGGCGGGCTCCACGAGCACGACCACGTCGAACTCGAGGCCCTTCGACTCGGCGGCCGTCATGAAGGCGACGCGGTCGCGGTCCATCGTCTCGGCAGATCCGATCACGCAGACGGTGCCCTCGCCGTTCGCCGCGAGCCACTCGTCGAGAACCGTGACGAGGGATGAGGTCTTCCCCCGTGTGACGGGAACCCCTGACGAGCGCACCGACGTCGGCACGTTCGCATTCGGGATCGCGGCCCGGATAGCGGGCGCTGCCTCGGCCATGACCTCGGCGGGTGTGCGGTAATTGATCGTGAGGTGCGACACGGACGTGCGCGTGATCCCGACCCGCGCGAGACGGTCCTCCCACGAGTCGGTGAAGCCATGGCGCGCCTGCGCCCTATCGCCGACGATTGTGAAGCTCTTCGACGGGCAGCGACGAATCAGCATGCGCCATTCGGCGTCCGTCAGCTCCTGAGCCTCGTCGACGATCACATGTGCGAAGGGCCCTGCGAGCCGGTCGATCGTGAGTGTCGGCAGCGCGCCCTCGTCGATCAGGCGCTCCTGCATGTCTGCCGCGCCAAGCATGAGCGATACACCCTCACCGTCCTCGTCAGTATCGGAGAGATAGTCCACGACGCTCTCGATCCGCTCCCGCTCCGCCGCCAACGCGCGGTCGCGCTGACGACGTCTCGCCGTCGCGGCCGGGTCGCCCATGAGGTCGCGCGCGGCGTCGATGAGGGGCAGATCGGCGGTCGTCCACGCATCGGCTCGGTCGCGCGCCAGGAGCGCGCGCTCGTCGTCGTCCAGCCAGGGTGCCGCGCGCTCGAGCAGCGCCGGGGACGTCCACAGTGCACCGACGAGGCCCGCCGGATCCAGAATCGGCCATACCCTCTCGAACAGCTCGCGGAGCCCGGCGTGATTCTCGAACTCACGGCGGGCGAGATGCGGCGGCATCTCGTCGACCTTCGCGGTGAGGATGTCGAGCAGCTCGTCCCAGACGAGGCCCTGCGCGTCGTTATGCGGGGTTCCGTCGTCGGCGGCCTCAAATGCCTCCGCCCAGTCCTCCGGTTCGATGTCGATGTCCGCCCACGAGGTCGGGACCACGATGTCGTCCGTGGGCGCGCGCTCGTAGCCGCGCACGATGCGCGCGATGGCGTCCTCGAAGAGCGCGGATCCCTTGAGAGCGGCGACGCGCGGGTCCAGCTCGGGCAGCGCGTGCTCACCCTCCGGTGTCAGCCGGCGCAGGGTCGCGATCGTGACGCTGTCCTCGCCGAGGCTCGGGAGCACGTCGTCAACGTACGACAGGTATCGGTCATTCGGGCCGACGAACAGCACGCCGCCGCCCCCGCGCTCCGAGATGCGCCGGTCGGCGTACAGCAGAAACGCCGCCCGGTGCAGCGCCACCACCGTCTTGCCCGTTCCCGGGCCGCCGTCCACGACGAGCGCGTCCGATGAGTTCGCCCGGATGATCGCGTCCTGGTCCGCCTGGATCGTGCCGAGCACGTCGCGCATCTGCGAGGTGCGGCTGGATCCGAGACTGCGGATGAAGGCCGACTGATCGTCGAGCGCGACATCGGTCTCGAGCACGGACGGGTCGAACACCTCGTCCCAGAAGTCGACGACGCGGCCGAGCTTCCACCGGAACCGCCGGCGCAGGACGAGCCCCATCGGGTTCTGGTGGGTCGCCGCGAAGAACGGTTCGGCCGCTGGCGCGCGCCAGTCGATCAGGAGCCGCTTGCCCTCCGGCGAGACGAGGCCCGTGCGCCCGATGTAGAGCACCTCGCCGCCCTCGGCGACGATCTTGCCGAGGCACAGGTCGATCGCAAAGCGACGCAGCATCGTCTGGCGCGCGACGAGACCGTAGACGGCGATGTCGCGATCCATGGCGTCCTGGCCGTCCCCGTCGCCGCGGCGCGCCGCGGCGAGGCGGCGCTCCACGTCCTCGCGTGCGGCGATCATCGCGCGGTCGATCTCCGCTAGGCGTGTCTCGTCGGCACCGATGACGGCGGCGGCCGCCTTGTCGGCGAGGGTATCGGGCAGAGCGAACGCGGAGGAAGTCACGTTGATCGATTCTCGCGCCTGGGCCGCGAGCCACGCCCGCCGACGGAACGCTTCGGAAGCGATTCCCAGCTGACATGATGGTGGCATGACGACAGCTGACGCCCGCCTCGGACGACGCCTGCCCGAGCAACTCGACGAGTTCCAGCTTGCGGAAGACAACCCGCACTACCGCGTCGACATCGAGCGAATCCGCTTCTCCCCGTACTTCTCGCGGCTATCCGCCGTCACCCAGGTGATCGCCCAGTCGGGTGCCGGGCTCGCTGTACACAACCGTCTCACCCACTCGGTGAAGGTCGCCGCCGTCGCTCGTGCCATTGCCATGCACCTGCACCGCGACGAGGGCCCGACGGGACGGCTCGTCGCCGACCTGGGCGGATGCCACCCCGTCGTCGTACAGGCCGCGGCCAGTGCCCACGACATCGGCCACCCGCCGTTCGGCCACCTCGGCGAGAAGGCTCTCGACAGGCTCGCGCGCTCGCGCTTCCGTCTCCACGAGGGCTTCGAAGGTAACGCTCAGACCTACCGCATCATGACGAGACTCGACGAGCACGACCGCCCGGGGGTCGGACTCAACCTCACCAGGGCGGTGCGCGCGGCGGTGCTGAAGTACCCGTGGCGGCGAGACGAGGGCGGCGGCCGCCGCGGTGCAGCGAGCAGCAAGTTCTCGATGTACGCGATCGACGTCGCCGATGCCGAGGACGCGCTCAGCGCGTATCCGCAGATCGAGGTAGGACAACAGACGCTCGAATGCTCGGTCATGGACATCGCTGACGACATCGCGTACTCGCTTCACGACCTCGATGACTTCTATCGAGCCGGCCTTTTGAACCAGGCAACCATCTCCGGCGAGTTCCGGGCCTGGCGCCGAGAACGCGCACAGCTTCGCCGCGCCGACGACGGCCCGGTCGCGGCGCGCGGACGCACGCCCGGCTACTCGCTCGAGGCGCTCTGGCGACGCCTCGCCGATCGCGACCCGTGGATCGCCGATGCCGATGCCTTCGACGCCGCGGTAGAGAAGGTCAGCAGCGAGGTCATCGACGGGCTCCTCATGGTTCCCTTCGACGGATCTCTCGCTGCCGACCGCGCGCTCGCACGGTTCACCGCCGAATGGATCCGTCATCTTCAGGCGTCCGTTGAGGTCCATCGCCATCCCGACTTCCGTTCCGGGCATGTGAGCCTCAACCGCACGGCGTGGCACGAGGTCGCCGTGCTGAAGTTCCTGCACGAGCGATTCATCCTCGACCGAGCCGATCTTGCGGTCTATCAGCGCGGGCAGGCGAGCCTCGTCGAGCGCCTCGTCGACGGTCTCACCGCTTGGCTCGACGACCCGCACGACGTGCGCCGGGCGCCCAACCGGCTCGTGGATCTCGTCGACCTCGCGACCGAGGACTACTTCACCCTCCGTGCGGAGCGCCCGGAGCTGCTTTCGGACATGGACCAGTCCGAATTGCAACGACGCGCCGTGGGGCGAGGGGTCATTGACTATATATCGTCATTGACCGACGCGCAGGCGATACACGTGGACGCGCTCCTCAGCGGCCAGACGGAGCGTCTCTGGGACGCCGGCCAGGCGCTCTGATGTCTCTCGAGTTGTGAAACCCCTGGCCGCTTCCCGTAGAATCGCTCCGGACTTGGTCTGTGGCGCATAACGTGCGCGGGAGCTTCGACGATGAGCAGAGTCAGCCCCACAAGAGCCGACATACCC